>OBVY01001504.1_pt1 | contig 13249 bp, 7 predicted proteins | sample 1538051 | NCBI WGS metagenome assembly OBVY01 (sample SAMEA2580017, study PRJEB22360) | human gut metagenome | biome: human gut; feature: human-associated habitat; material: faeces | place: Denmark | collected 2008/2010 | reverse complement strand
GGGATATCCTGCCCGGGGCCCCCCAGGTCCTGCGCCTGCCACTACCACACCTGGCGCTCCGCCGCTTCTCTGTTCTCCATTCTGGACGGCAAAAACACCATCATCGACGGCAAATACGACTTCATGAAGCCCACCTACGATATGGTCATTGCCCAGCAGAAGGACGGTATCTGCATGGACTACGGCTACCTCAAGACCTCTTCTCTGCACTACTCCGCAGCCTTTGAAAACCAGCAGTGCGCCATGGTCAACATGGGCAGCTGGTTCATCTCCACGCTGGAAGCTTACATGAAGGATGCCGAGACCAAGTTCAACTGGGGCATCGTCAAGTATCCGCACCCCGCCGGTGCAGAGGCTGGTTCTACGCTGGGCACTGTGACCAGTCTGGCCATCAACGCCGATTCTCCCAAGGCAGAGGCCGCTGCCGACTTCATCAACTGGTGTGTCTCCGAGGAGGGCGCACAGGCCATTGCCAAGACCGGCACCTTCCCGGCCTGCGGCTCCGCTGCTACCGCCGAGATCATCAAGTCCACCGAGGGCTTCCCCGAGGACAGCAACTCTGTGGATGCACTGACCACCAGCAATGTCTATCTGGAAATGCCCTACACCCAGTACGCCTCTGATATCGAGACCATTCTGAACGCCGAGCACGATGCCATTATGACCATGAGCGAGACCGTGGACGAGGGCATCCAGAACATGAACGATCAGGTTCCCGCAGTTCTCGGCTGATAAAGCGTTTCCCGCAATGGTTTGCGGTTCTCCTTCTTCATTGTTTTCGATCCCCATTCATTTTCCGATGACGAGCATCGGAAAAAAGCCCTGTCCGAGCGGGGCGGGTATGCACAGCGCCCGCCCCGCTCATTTTTTGGAAAAGCTGTTATACTTCCGGGAAAGGAGGCTCTTTTATGGCGAGTGCTGCTGTCCAGAATAAAACTCCCCGTAAAGTGCTAAAAAAATCGACCCGCGATTCTCTGATCGCGTATTCCTTCATTGCGCCAAACTTCATCGGCTTCTGCGTGTTTACGCTGGTGCCCATGGTGTTTGCCATTGCGCTGGCCTTCTGCGCATGGGACGGCCGCCACGCCATTGAATTTATCGGCCTGAAGAACTTTGTAAAGCTCTTTACAACTGATAAGATCTTTCAGGCGGCTTTGAAAAACACCATCGTCTATGTCATCGGTACCGTGCCGCTTACGCTGGCCTGCTCGCTGGCCATGGCTGTGCTGCTGAACCAGAACGTGAAGCTGCGCAACTTCTTCCGCACGGTGGCGTTCTTCCCCTATGTTGCCTCGCTGGTGGCGGTGGCAGCGGTGTGGAACATGATCTTCAACCCCTCCATGGGCCCCATCAACATGATCCTGAACCAGTTCTTTGGCGTGGCGGTGGAAAACTTGCCCCGCTGGGCTGCCGGTAAGGACACCGCTATGATCACGGTCATCCTGTTCAGCGTGTGGAAGAACATGGGCTACTACATGGTCATCTATCTGGCCGGCCTGCAGGGCTGCAACCCGGACCTGAACGAAGCCGCCGAGCTGGACGGTGCAAACCGCTGGCAGCAGTTCTGGCACATCACCCTGCCGCAGCTGCGCCCCACCACCTTCTTTGTGGTCATTATGCTCACCATCTCCGGCTTCAAGGTCTACGACCAGATGTACATGATCACGCAGGGCGGCCCCGGCACTGCTACCATGACGCTGGTGTACTACATCTATAATGTGGCCTTCGTCAATACCCCGAAATACGGCTACGCAAGTGCCATTGCCATGGTGCTGTTCGTACTGGTGCTGATCGTTACCATCATCCAGTTCCGCGGCTCCAAGGGCGATAACTGAGAAAGGAGGAAGAAACCATGGCAACCGCTGTTATTAAAGACCACGCTTCCCAGAAGCGCCGCAATTTCATCTCCAAGTTCCTGATCTATTTCTTCCTCATCGTCATTACAGCTTGTATGCTGCTGCCTTTTTTGTGGATGCTGTCCTCCTCCTTTAAGCTGAATAAGGACGTATTCGGCTTCCCCATCCAGTGGATCCCCAAAAATCCCCGCTGGCAGAACTATGTGGACATCTGGACCCAGATCCCGCTGCTGACCTTTGTGAAAAACACGGTCAAGATCACCGTGGTGGTCACCCTGTTGCAGCTGTTCACCTCCTCCTTTGCAGCCTACGCCTTTGCCAAGATGCAGTTCAAGGGCAAAAACGTGCTCTTCCTCGGCTACATTGCCACCATCGCAGTGCCTTGGCAGGCCTACATGGTGCCCCAGTTCATGATGATGAGCTCGTGGCATTTGAACAACACCCATCTGGCCATTATGTGCCTGCAGGCCTTCAGCGCCTTCGGCGTGTTCCTGATGAAGCAGTTCTACGAGGGCGTGCCTACCGAGCTGTGTGAGGCTGCCCGCATTGATGGCCTGAGCGAGTACGGCATCTGGTGGCACATCATGCTGCCGCTCAGCCTGCCCGCCCTGTCTACCCTGACCATCTTCACCTTCGTGAACACCTGGAACGACTTCCTTGGCCCCCTGATTTACCTGACCAAGACCGAACTCAAGACCATCCAGATCGGTCTGCGTATGTTCATCACCCAGTATTCTGCAGAGTACGGCCTGATTATGGCGGCCTCTGTGGTGGCACTGATCCCGGTGCTGATCGTGTTCCTGTCCCTGCAAAAGTACTTTGTGCAGGGCGTGGCATCCACCGGCATCAAGGGCTAAACAAATCACCCGTAAGCGGGGCGTGGGCAGTACCCGCGCCCCGCATTTTTTGCAGAAATAGAGGGAAAACGTTATGTTATATCCTGAACAGAATGAAGCGCGCTTGAAGCTGAGCCTTGACGGCACATGGGCGTTTGCGCTGGGCAGCTGCGTGGAAGACCAGTTCGATCCCGCAAAGCCCCTGCCGGATGCCCAGCCCATCGCCGTGCCCGCCAGCTACAACGACCAGAACGACCAGACCACCGCCCTGCGCCGCCACTACGGCTGGGCATGGTATCAGCGCAAAGTCACCCTGCCCGCCTTCTGCGCAGGGCAGCGGGTGGTGTTGCGGTTCGGCTCGGTGACCCACACGGCCAAAGTCTGGCTGAACGGCAAGCTCATTGCACAGCACAAGGGCGGCTTTACCCCCTTTGAAGCAGACGTCACCGCCCTGCTGCGCCCCGGCGAGACGGTGCTGCTGACCGTCGCCTGCGACAACCGGGTAAACCACAGCACCCTGCCCGTGGGCAACGAGGACGGACAACTGGCCTTCTTTGGCTCGGACAACGCGGGCATCCCCAGCGTGGAAGCCGCCAAGCGCGCCGCCGCACCCCAGAACCGCCCGAACTTTGATTTCTTCAACTATGCGGGCATCCACCGCCCGGTGGTGCTCTACACCACCCCAAAAGAGTATATCGAGGATGTGACCGTAGTGCCCGCCGTGGACGGCACGGTGCAGTATGCGGTCAAAACCACCGGCAGCGCGCCTGTCCATGTCACGGTGCTGGATGCGGATGGCAACGCTGTTGCAAGCGCCGAGGGTGCAGAAGGTACGATCACCATCCCGGAGGTGCATCTTTGGGAGCCGAAGCCCGGCACGCCCTACCTGTACACCCTGCATATCACCTGCGGGGCAGATGTCTATGACCAGACCTTTGGCGTGCGCAGCATTGAGGTGCGGGGCACACAGGTGCTATTGAACGGCAAGCCGCTTTACTTCAAGGGCTTTTGCAAGCACGAGGACTTTACCGCCCATGGGCGCGGCTTTGACCCGGTGCTGAACGTGAAGGACGTGAACCTGATCCACTGGGCAAACGCAAATGCCGTGCGCACCAGCCACTACCCCTACGCCGAGGAATTCTACGACCTGTGCGATCGGGAGGGCATTCTGGTGATGGACGAGACCCCGGCGGTGGGCATCGGCGGCGGGGCGGCGGTGAATCCTTATAAGGAATACCCCCTCGCGGAGCATCACCGGCAGGTGCTTGCCGAGATGATCCGGCGGGACAAAAACCACCCCTGCGTGGTGCTGTGGAGCCTTGGCAACGAGCCGGATCTGGAGCACTTCCCGCAGGACGCCTACGATTACTGGCACCCGCTGTATGAGCTGGCGCATCAGCTGGACCCGCAGAACCGCCCGGTCACCCTCGTCTGCTGCCAGAACGACTACACCAAGGATATCACCACCCGCACCATGGATATCGTCTGCATCAACCGCTACTACGGCTGGTACAACCTTTCCGGCGACATGGACGCTGCCTGCTACGGCTTGAATCAGGAACTGGATTTCTGGGCAGAGCAGCACAAGCCCGTGATGATGAGCGAGTACGGCGCAGACACTGTGGCAGGTCTGCACACCGCCGGAGCCGAGATGTTCAGTGAGGAGTTTCAGGTGGAGTTCTACCGCCGTCTGGATGCAGAGTTTGACAAGCGCCCGTGGTTTGTGGGAGAATTTGTCTGGAACTTTGCAGACTACGACACCGTGCAGGGCCCCATGCGGGTGGACGGCAACAAAAAAGGCCTGTTCACCCGGGACCGCCGTCCCAAGCTGGGTATGCACTTTTTGCGCCAGCGTTGGCACGATATCCCAAACTTTGGATTTAAGGAGTAATCACGATGAAAATCTACCAGAATCACGCCATGACCGACGCCGAGGCACGGCAGGCACTGGCCGATGCCTGCAAACAGGTGGAGACCAATTTGCCCCTGTACACCTACCAGTGCCAGAACCATTCCAGTGTGAACGATATCTACCCCGGCTGCGCCAATAACCAGTGGACCTGCGGCTTCTGGCCGGGGGAAATCTGGCTGGCCTATGAGGCCACCGGGGAGGAAAAATTCAAGACCGCCGCCCTCATTCAAGTGGACAGCTTTGCGGATCGCATTGCCCGCAAGGTGGAGGTGGACCACCACGATATGGGCTTTTTGTACAGCCCCACCTGCGTGGCAGCGTGGAAGCTGGTGGGCAGCGAAAAGGGCAAAAACGCCGCCATTGCCGCCGCCGACCAGCTGCTGACCCGCTACCAGCCCAGCGGAAAATTTTTGCAGGCATGGGGCACTATGGATGACCCCGACAACTACCGCTATATCATTGACTGTATGCTCAACGTGCCGCTGCTGTACTGGGCAGCGCAGGTGACTGGTAGTGACCACTACCGTGAGATCGCCGCCGCCCACACCGCCACCACGCTGGCAAACTCCTTCCGGCCGGACGGCAGCACCTACCACACCTTCTTTATGAACCCGGACGGCACCCCCAAGGGCGGCCGCACCTGTCAGGGCTATAAGGACGACAGCTTCTGGGCACGGGGACAGGCGTGGGGCGTGTACGGCAGCGCCATTGGCTACACCTACACCCACGACGAAAAGTTTTTGGATGTGTTCCGCAAGGCGCTGGAATTTTACCTTTCCCGCCTGCCGGAGGATATGATCCCCTGCTGGGATATGCTCTTTGCCCCGGAAAGCGGCGAACCCCGGGATTCCTCCTCCGCTGCCATCGTGGCTTGCGGTCTGCTGGAAGCGGCAAAGTATGTGGACGAAACAGAAGCTGCCCAGTGGCGCACGCTGGCGCGGCAGATGCTGGCTAGTCTGACCGCAAACTATGCGGTAAAGCCCGGCACCCTCGGCTCCGGCCAGCTGCTGCACGGCACTTACAGCAAAAAGAGCCCCTACAACACCTGCACCCCGGAGGGCGTGGATGAATGTACGAGCTGGGGCGATTATTTTTACATGGAGGCGCTGACCCGCCTGACCAAAGACTGGGAGATGTACTGGTAATGAACTTGCAGACCAAAGCGGATTTTACCGCACTGATGCACAGATTTCTCGACCCGCTCAAGCCTTATTATTCCGCAGGCTGTGCCCGGCTGCATCTGGGCGAGACGGGCGTGACCTACAACCAAAATGCTATCGGGCTGGAAGCCTTCAGCCGCCCGCTGTGGGCGCTGGTGCCCTTCTGGGTGGGCGGCGGCTCCGACCCGGAATTTGAAAAAATCTACCGCAAGGGTCTTGCGGCCGGTGCAGACCCGGAAAACCCCGAATACTGGGGCACCACCGGGGAATACGACCAGTGTTATGTGGAGATGGCGGCTATTGCCTGCGGCATCCTCACCGCGCCGGAAAAGCTGTGGACCCCGCTCTCGGATACCGAAAAACAGAACCTTGCCGCATGGCTGGGGCAGATCAACGCCCACACCATCCCGGACTGCAACTGGCAGTTTTTCCGCATCCTTGTAAATCTCGCCCTGAAAAGCGTAGGCATGCCTTACAGCTCGGAGCTGTTGGAGGACGGCCTTTGCAAGATCGACAGCTATTACAGCGGCGACGGCTGGTCCACCGATGGCGCCTCCGTACAAAAGGACTACTACATCCCGTGGGCCATCCAGTATTACGGGCTGCTCTACTCTAAATTTGCCGCAGACATCGACCCCCGGCGTGCTGCCCTTTACCGCCAGCGCGCCCAGCTGTTTGCACAGCAGTTCGTCTACTGGTTCGATGCCAACGGCGCAGCGCTGCCCTTTGGCCGCAGCCTGACTTACCGCTTTGCCCAGAACAGCTTCTGGGCGGCCTGCATCTGGGCAGGACTGGAGCCGCTGCCCCTGCCGGTGATGAAAGGGCTCATCGTCCGCAACTTCAACTGGTGGCTGGGGCAGAAAATGTTCGACAGGGACGGCATTCTGACCATCGGCTACTGCTACCCGCAGATGTATATGGCCGAGCGGTACAACGCCCCCGGCAGCCCCTACTGGGGTATGAAGAGTTTTTTGCTGCTTGCTTTGCCGGATGACCATCCCTTCTGGTCTGCCAAGGCCGCGCCCATGCCCGCATTGGAGCGGCTCAAGCCCATGCCCTACGCCAATATGCTGGTGCAGCGCCGGGCGGGGCGGGTAACGGCCTATGCCGCCGGTGTCAACGAGGGGCACGGCCACGGACAGTTCCCGGAAAAGTACGCAAAATTTGCCTACGATACCCGCTTCGGCTTCTGCGCCTCCCGTAGCCGGGAGGTGCTCAATCAGGCGGCTCCCGACAGTATGCTGGCCTTTGTCATCGACGACAACGTGTTTGTGCGCAAGGTGAGCAAAACGTGGGAAATTGAAGCCGGGGCTGTGACTGCGCAGTGGTCGCCCTTCCCCGGCATTGAGGTGACCACTACCATCACCCCCACGGCCACCGGCCACTGCCGCCATCACGAGATTGACAGCAGTTTCGACTGCGAAGCCTACGACTGCGGTTTTGCCGTGCCCAATTTTGCACCGGGCTATGCCGAAAGCGTGGAAAATGACACCGCCGAAGCCCATTGCGACACCCTGCGCTGCACCGTGCGCGGCAGGGGAGAAGCAGTGGTCATCGGCTGCGACCCCAACACCAGCCTGTACTTCACTAACGTCCATCTGCCCGCCGTGAAGTACCACATCCCCAAGGGGCACACAGGACTGGACACCGAGGTCTTTGACGAAGCGGACTGATGCCGCTTCTTTCCAGAAAAACAGTCGTTTTGTGCGGCTGTTTTTCTTATATCCTGTGCTATAATAAAAGCAGAAAATGCTGCGAGGTGACATTTATGCCGTTAAATCATCCCATTACCCCGGCGCTTCTGGCCGACCCGGAAATTTTCCAGCAGAACCGTCTGCCCTTCCATGCCCATTTTACCGACCAGACCAGCCTGGAACTGCCCCTGACCGTCAGCTTGGACGGCGAGTGGAACTTCTGCTATGCGGAAAACCTGACTGCACCCTTTACGGACTGGGACACCCTGACCGTGCCGGGCTTCATCCAGATGCAGAGCCTGCAAAAGCCCGGCCAGCCCTACGGCGCGCCCCATTATGTCAACACCCAGTACCCGTGGGATGGCCACGAAAAGCTGCACCCCGGTCAGATTCCGCAGGACTATAACCCCATCGGGGAATACCAGCGCAGTTTCACCCTGCCGGAAAGCTGGGCAAGCTGTTACTTGCGCCTGAATGGTGCCGACAGTGCCGCCGCCGTCTGGTGCAACGGCGTTTACATCGGCTACACCGAGGATACCTTCACTCCCGCTGAATTTGACATGACTGCTGCCGTCCACCCCGGCGAAAATACCCTGACGGTACAGGTGTACCGTTTCTCCTCCGGCAGCTGGCTGGAGGATCAGGATTTCTGGCGCATGAGCGGCTTATTCCGCTCCGTGGAGCTGTTCACAAAGCCGGAAATTCACCTCGAGGATGTCTTTGTGAAGCAGGATTTTGCCCCGGACTTTTCCAGTGCCACCGTCACCTTTGATTGCAAGGTCAGCGGCGCGGGAACGGTGTCGGTGGTGTTTGACGGCGAGGAGCAGTCCGCTGAGGTGGGGGAGCCTGCCGAATACGACAGCGGCGTGGTGTTTGGCAAAGGCGAGTCCGACCCGGATGTGGAGGAGGACGTACAGGACGTTTCCTTCACTTTTACGGTGGAGCATCCCGCCCTGTGGAGCGCCGAGCAGCCGAACCTGTACGAGGCCGAGATTGCTCTGCTGCGCGAAGGCGCTCTCGTGGAGCGCACCGGGTTGAAAGTCGGTCTGCGCAAATTTGAACTGAAAGACCGCCAGATGCTTTTGAACGGCCAGCGCATCGTGTTCAAGGGTGTCAACCGCCACGAGTGGAGCTGCCGGACCGGCCGCACCGTCAGCCGGGAAGAGATGCTGTGGGATGTAAAGAACCTGAAGGCCCACAACGTCAACGCCGTGCGCACTAGCCACTACCCGGACGACCCCTATTTTCTGCAGCTCTGCGATGAATACGGTCTGTATGTCATCGGGGAGACCAATCTGGAGACCCACGGCACATGGCAGAAGCTGGGTGCGGACGGCTCGGACGAGTGGACGCTGCCCGGTGCCCGCCCGGAGTGGCGGGAGAATGTGCTTGCCCGCGCCGAAGCCATGCTGGAACGGGACAAAAACCACCCGGCCATCCTCATTTGGTCTTGCGGCAACGAGAGCCACGGCGGCAAGACCCTGTGGGAGATGAGCGAGTATTTCCGCCGCACCGACCCCAGCCGCCTTGTGCATTACGAGGGCATTTTCTGGAACCGGGAATACCCCGCCACCTCCGATATGGAAAGCCAGATGTACACCCCGGTGGCAGACATTAAAAAGTTTTTGGCAGAGCACCCGGAAAAGCCTTTCATCATGTGCGAATACAGCCACGCTATGGGCAACAGCTGCGGCGGCATCGCAGATTATACCGAGTATGCCTACGAAGAGCCGCTGTATCAGGGCGGGTTTATCTGGGAGTACATGGACCACGGCATTGCAGTGATAAGCCCGGACGGAAAGCCCGGCTTTGCCTACGGCGGCGACTTTGGCGACCGCCCCACCGACCGGGAATTCTGCGTGGACGGCCTTGTGCTGCCCGACCGCCGCAATACTCCCAAGATGGATGCAGTCAAGGCGGCCTACGCACCGCTGAAAATCACCCTGACCGACACCGAAGTCGTGATTGAAAACCGGAACCTCTTTACCGACCTGAGCGCCTACGACCTTGTGTTTGCATCTTCGGTCAACGGCAAGCCGGAACGCCGCGCGGTGCTGCGGGCAGACTGCGCACCCGGCAAGACTGCGCACATCGCGTTCCCGTTCCCTCTGCCGGAGACAGGGCTTGCCTGCATGACCGTTACCGCAGTGCAGCGGGCTGCAAAGCCCGGCATCCCGACGGGCTATGAAGCTGCCTTTGGGCAGGTATGGCACAACTACGCCGCCGCCCGGCTGACCGTTGCCGCGCCGGAATTGGTGGAGATGGACTGCAACATCGGCGTAAAGGGCGATGGCTTCGAGTATATCTTTGGTCGCGGCAAGGGGCTGGTGTCCATCCGCTACAACGGTGTGCAGCTGTTGGACGATACCGTGCGCCCCAACTTCTGGCGTGCGCCCACCAACAACGACGAGGGCCGCGCAGAGCCGTTTGCATTTGCCTTCTGGAAAACCGCCGGTCTCTACGCCCGGTGCGATAACCTGACTGCCGAAGCAAAGGATGAGTTCGTCATCGTCCGCGCAAACTACACCCTACCAGATGGGCAGACGCTGCCCATTGATTTTGCCATCGACGGCGCAGGCCGCTGCGATATCACTATGACATGGCAGGGCGAAAAGACTGAGCTGCCGGAGTTCGGGCTGCTCTTCCCGATGCGCCAGGAGCTGACCAAGGTATCCTATCTGGGTCTTGGCCCCCGGGAGACCACCGCCGACCGCACCGAAGGCGGCAAGATGGGCGCTTGGAGCTACAATGTCCGGCAGGGTGTAGTTCAGCCCAGCCGGGTCCCCCCGCGGGAATGCGCCAGCCGTACCGGCGTGTACAGCGCAGCACTCACCGGCAGCGGATTGAATATAGGCATCGGCTTTGCAGGGGACGGCATGACCTTCTCGGCGCTGCCCTACACGCCCCATGAACTGGAAAACGCCCGCCACCTTTACGAGCTGCCCCGGGACGACAATAAGACGGTCGTCCGCTGCGCTGCTTTCCAGCGCGGCGTGGGCGGCGACAACAGCTGGGGCGCAAAGCCCCATGCAGACGCCTGCTTTGCGGTGGAGAAGGGAACCTCGTTCCGTTTTACGATTCAAAAATAAAAATTTACTTGGCTAAAGTGGTGGGTATCATCGTGATACCCACCACTTTGGTCTTATTGCGAAACCGTAACAAGACAAAAATCAGCGCAATATTCAAATAGTATATTTGCGATATGCAATCCAACGTTGTAGCTGCTGCATTAAAAAGTTGAATTTTTATGGTTTATGGAGAAATAAGGAATTGTGTCAAAATGACACAATTGCTCCGGACACCTTCATAGAACCATGGAATGTGAATATTTTGCTTTCATAGGAGTTCATGTTTTTTTACTGAATCTCGTGAAAAGCGTATAAAAAGCTTGCAATCATCTGTAAAATGTGGTATATCCATTATACGAAACATTGCTTTAAAAGAACACTCCACCGTTCAATGATGTGTAAAGTGAGGTGCCTGCCATGACCGCTGTGATCTACGCCCGCTATTCCAGTGACAACCAGCGTGAAGAATCCATCGAAGGCCAGATCCGGGAGTGCACGGCCTATGCGGAAAAGAACGGCATCACCATCGTCAAGCACTACATTGACCGTGCCATCTCTGCCAAGACAGACAACCGCCCGGAGTTTCAGCAGATGATAAAAGACAGCGACAAAAAGCTGTTTGATATCGTGCTGGTCTGGAAACTGGACCGCTTTGCCCGAAACCGCTACGACAGTGCCCGGTATAAGACCCAGCTGAAAAAGAATGGTGTCAAGCTTATGTCTGCCACCGAGATCATTTCGGATGGCCCGGAAGGTATCATTCTGGAATCGGTTCTGGAAGGTTATGCCGAGTATTACTCCGCTGATCTGTCCGAAAAGGTCATTCGCGGCATGACGGAAAACGCCCTGAAAGGCAAATTTTCTGGCGGTGCTATCCCTTTCGGCTACACCATCAACGCAGACCGCCGCTTTGAAATCGACCCACTCACAGCTCCCTTTGTAGCTGAAGCTTTCCAGCGGTACAATGACGGACAGACGATGCGGGAGATTCGGGATTGGCTCAATGAAAAGGGCATCAAGAATAAGCGCGGTGGGCCAATGACTTTCAATGTCATCCAGCACATGCTGAGCAACCGCCGATATATCGGCGAGTTGAAGTACCGGGACGTCCTGATTCCCGATGCGATTCCGCCCATCGTGTCCGTGGAGATTTTCAATGAGGTACAGGAGAAGATGTTGAAAAACAAGAAAGCCCCTGCCCGTAGAAAGGCAGAGGACGACTATCTGCTCACCACCAAGTTGTTCTGCGGCTACTGTGGGGCGTTGATGTTTGGAGAGAGCGGCACGAGCCGGACGGGCGAAGTCCACCGCTATTATAAATGTGCTACTGCCAAAAAGCACAAGGGCTGCAAGAAAAAGACCGTCCGCAAACAGTGGCTGGAAGATCTGGTGGTCAACCAGACCATGCAGCTTGTCAAGGATGATGCCGCCATGGAATCCATCATTGCCAAGGTGATGGATCTGCAAAACAAGGAGAACACCAACATTCCCCTTTATGAAAAGCAGCTCCGGGATGCGGAATCCGGTATCCAGAATATGCTCAATGCGATTCAGGCCGGTATCCTGACCAGTTCCACCAAGGAGCGGTTGGAGCAGCTCGAAGAAACCAAGCGTGAGCTTGAAGCCCTTATTGCAGAAGAAAAGCTGGCGAAGCCGAAAGTGACCGAAGAGTTCATCCGGTTCTAGCTGCTGCGGTTCCGCAAGCTGGATATGAGCCTGAAAGACCAGCGGCAGGCGCTTGTGGATACGTTCATCAATGCGATTTACCTGTATGATGATAAGGTTTTGATAACCTTCAACTATAAAGAAGGGACACAGACCGTCACCTTTGGAGAAGCGACAGAAGTTGCATCCGAGGGAAATGGTTCGGATTTGGATTGCTTTACTGCACCAAGAAAAACCAGTACACATTGTGTGCTGGTTTTTCTTTTTTTGTTTGCGCGATGGAAGGGGCTCGAACAGGGCGGCGGCGCATAGCGCCGCAAGCAATCAGCCCAGTGGGCTGTTGCTTAGCCCGCGGGTCCCAACGCGTAGGAATGTCTACCGTGGAAGCTGTAAATCGAAAGATTTCATGGCTTTTTTGTTTTGTAAGCCATGGCTGCACGGTTTCTGCACGGTCGGTGTTATCCATGTCCGATGATGTAGGGCGCTGTATTGCATTGCAATCAGTGCCATTTTTTTGCATCAGGTGAGCAGTGCCAGGCGCAGCTTTGCCTTCATCTCCGGGTCGGCATCCTTGAGCAACTCCAAAAGAGCCGTCATGGAGATGGTGGGTTCGCCTGCGGCGGGTACAGCCTGCGGGCTGGAGGTGTCGGACTTGGCATAGAAGCCGCTTTCAAACTTCTTGCCAAGCTCCACACGGGAGGACTGCTGGATATGGGAGTAGGTGTTCACCAGCATATCTGCACTGGCGTGACCAGTGGTCCCCTGCACCGCCTTGATGTCGCCGCCGGAGATCATCAGCTGATAGGTTGCGCTGGAGTGACGCAGACCGTGGAACACGATGTGAGGGAACTCCGGGTGCGCATCCTGCCATTTCAGGAACTTTTTGCGGATGAGCACCGGTTCCACCGCAAGCAGAAAGGAATTGTGCAGAAGCTGGTGGACCTCATGGAGGGTGGTGCCGGAAAGGGTGCGCTTCTGCTGCTTGGGCGAGAGGTCTCGCCGTTTGCCACCCACATACTGTCCGCAGGGGGTCTTGCTCAGGGTGTCGTACAGGGCTT
>OBVY01001496.1_pt1 | contig 13327 bp, 10 predicted proteins | sample 1538051 | NCBI WGS metagenome assembly OBVY01 (sample SAMEA2580017, study PRJEB22360) | human gut metagenome | biome: human gut; feature: human-associated habitat; material: faeces | place: Denmark | collected 2008/2010 | reverse complement strand
AATGATAAATGACGGGCTGACCCATTTCCTGGGCGGCATGGGCGGCGCCAGCAGCCACGGCGGCGGAGCCGGACGCGGACGCTGATATTATGACAAAAGGGAAGCCCCATCTGACGGTGGGGCTTCCCTTTTGTCTATTTGTTATTTGATGCAGCTCGAGCAGGGGCTGTAGCCAGCGGCCACAGCTTCATCATAGCTCGAGAACAAAATCTGGTTCTTCTCTGCCGGGAGATTGGCGCAGCTGGGCAGATGGAACTTTTTGCTGTTCACGTTGCCGATGTAGGCCTGCTGCGCCGTGCTGGAGGACGACGGGTCGGTGGGGTTCAGCTGGCTGTCCGGCACAAAGCGCTCGGTGCCCGCGGTGAAGTTCTGGCCGTCGCTGCCGATGGTGATGGTGCCCTGCAGGTCGGTGCGGTAGACGTCCACCTTTGCGTCCCGCAGGATGCTCAAGGTTTCCTCGTGGGGGTGGCCGTACTTGTTGTTGACCCCGCAGGAGATGATGCCCATCTCGGGCAGGACAGCGTTCAGAAACAGGTAGCCGGTGCTGGTGCTGGAGCCGTGATGCCCTACCTGCAAAACATCGGCTTTCAGGTTGGCACCGCTGTTTACAAGGTCGGTCTCGGCGGTCTTTTCCATGTCGCCGGTCAGCAGATAGCTGGTGTTGCCGTAGTCGATGCGCAGCACCAGCGAGGTGTTGTTGGTCTCGCTGTACTGCGTTACCGGGCCCAGCAGGGTGACGGTGGCGCTGCCCAGCGGCCAGACGGTGCCCACGGAGGGTACCTCCAGCTGCAAGCCCTGCTGCTGCGTGTACTTGACAAAATCGTTGAAGCATTTGGTGGAGGCTTCCATCACCGAGCTGTAAGCGTGCCCCGCCGGGAACTTTGCCATCACGGCGGCAAGACCGCCCACATGGTCCTCGTGGGCGTGGGAGCAGAACACATATTGCAGCTGCTCCACCCCCTGCTTTTGCAGGTAGGATACCACCAGACTGCCGTCGTCCACATTGCCGCCGTCATAGAGCATAAACTGTCCGTCACACTCCACCAGCACGCTCAGCGCCTGCCCCACGTCGATGAAGTGCATCTGGAAGGCGGCGTCCTGCCCGTCGGAAGGCGTCGTTCCGGTCTGAGAAGCTGCCGGGTTCGGCATGACGTCACCGCTGCCTCCCGGGACGATGGAAGAGGTATCACAGCCCACGAGGCCCAGCGCAAGGGCTGCGGCCAGTGCCAGCGCAGCGAGGCGGCTCATGAGCGTTTGAGCGGTCACTTTTTCTTTTTTGAAGTTTTCCACGATGTATTCTCTTTCTGTTGATTGCTTTTCGATTTGTGCGCAGGAGCCGAATGGGGCGCAAAACGCGCGCCGGGGCTGGGCTGACGGCCCGCCGGATTGCGGCCTGCCGGGGCGGCGGAGCGGCTCTGCGGCTTGCCGCCCTTGCCTCTGGGCCGGACGGTGTAGGTGCCGTCGCCGTGGATGGTCACATCGGCGGCCTCGGCTCTGCGGGCCGAACGCTGGACCGCAATGCGGCCCTCGGCGGGAACCAGCAGGGGGATGAGGTCTTCGCGGTGGGTCATTTTCAGCGCCTTGATAACCTTTTCGGCGTTGCGGGGCTCATAATACTGGAGCAGGGCGCGCTGAAGCGCCTTGCCCTCCGCGGTCTTTTCCACAAACACCGGCTTCAAAGTGTAGGGGTCGAGGCCGGTGTAAAACATACAGGTGCTCACGGTGCCGGGCGTGGGATAAAAATCCTGCACCTGCTCGGGGCGCATATGGTTCTTGTAGAGGTATTCGGCCAGATAGACGGCATCCTTGAGGGTGCTGCCCGGGTGGCTGGACATGAGGTACGGCACGAGGTACTGCTTTTTTCCTGCCTTCCTGCTCAGCTCGTAGAACTTATCCTTGAACTTGTTGAAGGTTTCGATGGGCGGCTTGCCCATGTAGGCGAGGGTGTTGGGGGCGCAGTGCTCCGGCGCGACTTTCAGCTGGCCGGAGACGTGGTACTCCACCAGCTCCTTAAAGAAAGTGTCATCGGAGTCGGCCATCAGGTAATCGAAGCGGATGCCGCTGCGGATGAACACCTTCTTGACGCCGGGCAGCTCCCGGACGCGGCGGAGGATTTTCAAATAATCGCTGTGGTCCACGATCATGTGGGAACAGGTGGTGGGGGCGAGGCAGTGCTTGCCGCCGTTGCACATCCCCCGCAGCATCTGCTCGCGGCAGGATGGGAAACGGAAGTTGGCGGTGGGGCCGCCGATGTCGTGGATGTAGCCCTTGAAATCCGGCTCGTGGGTCATCCGCTCTGCTTCGGCCACGATGCTGTCGGCGCTGCGGCTGGTGACGCGTCGGCCCTGATGCAGCTGGATGGCGCAGAAATTACAGCCGCCGAAGCAGCCGCGGTTCTGGATGATGGAGAACTGCACCTCCCGGATGGCAGGCACACCGCCCATGGCCTCGTAGATGGGGTGGCAGCGGCGGGTGTACGGCAGGGCGTAGACCTTATCCAGCTCCCAGCGGACGAGGGGCTTTGCGGGGATGTTCTGCACGAGGTACTTCTCGCTCTGCTTCTGGACGATGATATTGCCGCTGACGACGTCCTGATTGTCCATCTGGATGCGGCAGGCTTTCGCATAGGCCACCTTATCGGAGGCGACCTTCCTGAAGCCCGTGCACTCCACATACCGCTCGGGCAGGTGGTCGAAGTCGGTCAGGTAGCAGGTGCCGTCCACATCGGTGATGCTCTCCACCGGCTCCCCTGCCGCCAGACGGCGGGCGATCTCCACGGTCTGGTGTTCCCCCATGCCGAAGCTGATGATGTCTGCGCCAGAGTCCTCGGCGATGCTGGGCAGGACGGTGTCCAGCCAGTAGTCGTAGTGGGCAAAGCGGCGGAGCGACGCCTCCAGACCGCCCAGAATGACGGGCAGGTCGGGGTATGCCTGCTTGGCAAGTCTGGTGTAGACGGTGGCGCTGCGGTCGGGCCGTGCGCCGCCCTTGCCGCCGGGCGAATACTCGTCCTCCGCGCGGGGGATCTTTGCGACGGAATAGTGACTCACCATGCTGTCCACGTTGCCGCCGCCGATGAAGAAGCCGTACTTCGGCTTTCCGAACCGCTTGAAGTCCTCGCAGTCGGTGTAGCGGGGCTGGGCCAGCACGCCCACCTTGTAGCCCTCGGCTTCCAGCAGGCGGCTGATGATGGCGGTGCCAAAGCTGGGGTGGTCCACATAGGCGTCGCCGCCCACCACCACGAAGTCCAGCTGGTCCCATCCCCGGGCCTCCATGTCGGCCCGGCTGATGGGGAGAAATTCGGTGTAATGCTCCATAGTTATCCTTTTTCTTTCATTATGCCTGCCCTATGCAGCAGGGCTCTATTGCTTCCGAAATCAATAATTTTATTCATCCGGCTGATTCATCTGCATTTCCAGCCACTGCTGGCGGCTGATGAGGACAGCGCGGGGCTTTGCGCCCTCGTAGGGGCCGATGATGCCCTTTTCTTCCATCTCGTCCATGATGCGGGCGGCGCGGGCATAACCCAGCTTGCAGCGGCGCTGCAGCAGGCTGGTGGACGCCTGGCCGGCGTCGATGACCACCTCCACGGCCTGCTTGAGCATCGGGTCACTGCCGCCCTCCTCGTCGGAGTCGGCAGAGCTGCTGCCCTTCTTGCCGTCCTGGATGGCGTGTTTTTCCATGGCCTCTATCATGGCCTCGTCGTACTGGACGGTGGCGCTCTTCTTGATGAAGTCCAGCACACGGCTGATCTCCTCATCCCGCACGAAGGTACCCTGGATACGGGTGGGCTTGGGTGCGCCCACGGGCATGAAGAGCATATCGCCCATGCCCAGCAGCTTTTCGGCACCGGCACCGTCGAGGATGGTGCGGCTGTCCACCTGACTGGACACGGCGAAGGCGATGCGGCTGGGGATGTTGGCCTTGATGAGGCCGGTGATGACGTCCACGCTGGGGCGCTGGGTCGCCACGATGAGGTGCATACCGGCGGCGCGGGCCTTCTGGGCGATGCGGCAGATGGAGTCTTCGACATCCTTGCCGACGACCATCATCAGATCGGCCAGCTCGTCGATGATGATGGCGATATAGGGCATCTTCTCGAGGTTCGGGTCCGCTGCAGCCAGCTTATTGAAGGACTTGATGTCGCGGACGTTGTTCTCCGCGAAGAGGTGGTAGCGGCGCTCCATCTCCTGCACTGCGCCGCCCAGTGCGCCGGCCGCCTTGCGGGGCTCGGTGACGACGGGCATCAGCAGGTGGGGGATGCCGTTGTACTCAGCCAGCTCGACGACCTTGGGGTCGATGAGCAGGAGCTTGACGTCCTCGGGGCTGGAGCGGAACAGCAGGCTCATGATGATGCTGTTGACACAGACCGATTTACCGCTGCCGGTGCTGCCCGCGATGAGCAGATGGGGCATCTTGCACAGGTCGGCCACCTGGGCCACACCGGCGATGTCCTTGCCCAGCGCAATGCCCATCGGCGAGGTCATCCGCAAAAAGCTCTGGCTCTCGAAGACGCTGCGGATGTAGACCGGCGTTTTCTTATGGTTCGGCACCTCGATGCCCACGGCAGGCTTGCCGGGGATGGGTGCCTCCATGCGGACATCGGCCACCGCCAGGTTCAGGGCGATGTCGTCCGCCAGCGAAGTGATGCGGCTTATCTTGACGCCCGCCATGGGCTGGACTTCATACCGGGTGACCGACGGGCCGCGGGAAATATCCAGCACACGGGTGCGGACGCCGAAGCTTTCCAGCGTGTCCACCAGCTTCTGGGCGTTGGCTTTCAGCTCGTCTTCCGCGCCGGAGTCGCTTTCCTCCGGGGCGCGCTCGAACAGCTCGATGGAGGGGTACTGATACTGGAAGCTCTCCTCCGTCTCCGCCTCTTCGGCGGGGGCGTTCGCGGCCTGCTCCTCGGAGACAGCAGGCTTTTCCATGGCGGCTGCCACCAGCGTGTTGAGGTCTTTTTCCTCCACCGGGTCGCTGGTGATGCTGATCCAGCCGTCCTCATCCGGCTCAGAGCGGAACGCCACCGCATTCTCGGCGCTGACCGGCTGCGGGGCCGGTTCCGGAGTCGGGGTCAAATCATAGAGCGGGATGCCGAAGGAGAGCGGCGGCTCAGGCGCGGGCTGCTGTTCCGGCTCTTCTGCCGGGGCGGCGGGCGTGACGGTGGGCGTCACCGTCGGCTCGGGCTGGGCCGTGAAGAAGTCCTCGGCGGCGGTATCCACGGCGTCCGGGACAATGGGCGTCACGGTGGGGCGGATGGGCGCACGGCGGAGCGGGTCCATGCCGAAGGTGCCGCCGGGGCCGAGGATGATGGGCTCGATGGGCTCACTGCCGCCCTCGGTGACGGTGGTATGGTCAGGGCCTAAGTCAATATCAAAGGGCGCACGGGGCCGGGACTTTTCCACCTGTACGGGGGCAGGCTCGGGCTGAGGCGGGGTCTGCGCTTCCGGTGCGGGCGCAGGGGCAGGCTCCGCCTGTTCGCCGCCCTGCATCACCTGATGGCCCCAGGGGAAGCAGCCAGCCGGGAGGCTGGATATGGAAGGCGGGCGCGGCAGGCTCTTCGCCGCCGCAGCAGTCCTCGCCTTCACCCACTTCGTCTTCCGGCAGGTCGTCGTCATAGTCCTCATATTCCTCTGCCGCGGCCTCCTCGGCGGCGCGTTCTGCCAGACGCTCGGCCCGGCGGGCGGCATTCTGCTCGTGGACGGCAAGACCCTTTTCGTGGACGCTGCCGCCCACGTTGCAGAGCCACTGCCAGCACTCGGCGGGCGTAACGTCGAAAATGTACAGGCTGGCACCCGGGGCCGCCATGACCAGATGGGCGGCGGGTCTGCCGCAGAGCAGCAGGAGCGTCCCGCCCAGCACAGCGCCCAGCGCACCGCCCGAGAGCCATGCGCTCATCCCATTATGATAACAGGCAGCAGTCATCTGCGCGGCGGTCTGGTCGGTGGGGATGTCAGAAAAGACGATGACCGTGCCGCTGGCGAAGATGAGCCCCAGCGCCAGCTTTGCGATGTGGGGCAGAAGGTCTTCGCCCCGGGTGTAGAGGATGGCCAGATAGCACAGCGCTGCGCCCAGCACGAAGCTTCCGCAGCCGAACACGCCGAACAGGACATCGTGCATCGTGCGCCAGGCCGAGCTGCCCGGCACGAAAGCCAGCGCCATGAGCACCAGCCCCGCAAACAGGGTGATGAGCCCTGCGGGCATCCGGTCCTGTGTCCGGTTCTTGCGGCGCGAGGCTGTGCTGCGCCCGGAGGTCTTGCGTTTTCTCTTTGCCATGTTTCCTAAAACCCGTTCCTTATTTTATATCATGAAGCAGGGCGCGCTCAGGGCGGCTCTGTCGGTGACGATGGAAGAATTTCGATACGACTCGATTCTTTCATTGTACCACGGGAAAAGTCAAATGGCAATTTATTTCCCCTCGATTTCTCGGTAGAGCCATGCCAGCGCATCCGACAGCCCGCCCAGCTCGTCGATGAGCTTTTCCCGCACGGCTTTTCGGCCATCCAGCACGGTGCCGACGTCCATGACCAGCTCGCCCGTGCGCATCATCAGCTCAGTATAACGCTTCTCCGAGATGCCGCTGTGGGACGCCACGAAGCCGGTGATGCGCTCCTGCATCTGCTCGAACCAGCGCATGGTCTGGGGCACGCCTAGTATCATGCCGGAATGGCGGACGGGGTGGACCGTCATGGTGGCGGTAGGCACGATGAAGCTCCGCTGGGCGCTGACGGCCAGCGGGATGCCGATGGAGTGGCCCCCGCCCAGCACCACCGCCGCACTGGGCTTGGAGATGCTGGCGATGAGCTCCGCCAGCGCAAGCCCCGCCTCCACATCCCCGCCCACGGTGTTGAGCAGGACCAGCAGGCCCTCGATGGCGGGGTCCTCCTGCACGGCCACCAGCTGGGGGATGACGTGCTCATACTTGGTGGTCTTCTGGCCCTGGGGCGCTTCCACATGGCCCTCCACCTGCCCGATGACCGTCAGGCAGTGGATGGCGTGAGCTCCCCGGGTACGGTAAACGCTGCCCATATCCTCGATCTGCTCTTTTTCCAGCCGCTGCTGCTCCACGGGGACGTTCTTCTCTTCCTGTGACATTCTGCGCATCCTCCTTTTTGCTTCATTTCAGCTTGTCCGTCATTCCTGCCGGTTATACTTCGGCAAAGATTTCTTTTCTTTCTCAAAAAAATGTGCCAAATGGTTTGACATTCTCTCTTCGCGCTGTATACTTTATACTAGAGATAAGATTGTCAAATATGTATCATTATTGTACAAGAAAGTACAAATCTTTTGCCGGAGCGCCCTGCCGCTGCGCACCTCTCCCCGGCAATGCTGCGGATAAAAAGAAAGGAGCCCCCCTATGAACACTCCCGGCAAAGCTTCTCTGCCCGTCATCAAGCGCCTGCCCAAATACTATCGCTACCTGCGCACCCTGAAGAACGACGGCATCACCAGCATCTCGTCCCGTGAGCTGGCCGCCCAGATGGGTACCACTGCCTCTCAGGTTCGGCAGGACTTCAACTGCATCGGCGACGTGAATGGCCGTCAGGGCATCGGCTACTCGGTGGAGAACCTGCTGAGCATCCTTGAGCATCTGCTCTTTGGCAACGGCGACCTCCTGCCCACCATCCTCATCGGCTGCGGCCGTCTGGGCAAGGCTGTGAGCCGCTTCATCACCACCGACACCAACGGCTACAAGCTCATCGCCGCCTTCGACAACGCCCCCGACGAGGTGGGCAAAGAGATCAACGGTATCCGGATTTTACACATCGACGAGCTGGAAGCTTTCTGCGCCGAGCACCACCCCGAGGTGGCTGTGCTCTGTCTGCCCCGCAGCGGCGCAGAGGAGATCAGCGGCCGTCTGGTGGCTCTGGGCATCCAGGGCTTCTGGAACTTCTCCCACTACGATCTGTCTGTCTCCTACCCCGACGTGGTGGTGGAGAACGTCCACCTCGGCGACAGCCTGATGAGCCTGGGCTACCGGCTGCGCAATCAGGACTGAGCAGATACTATCGATAATACCGGCCCTCTCCGTCAGGCTTTGGCTGAGAGAGTCCTTTCATGAGGAGACTTTTTCGATATGGCAAAGCTTTATTTCCGTTACGGCGCAATGAACAGCGGCAAGAGCACCGCGCTGATGCAGGTGGCCCACAACTACGAGGAGCAGGGGATGCGGGTGCTCATCCTCAAGCCGAAGGTGGACACCAAGGGCAGCGGCGACCTTGTGAGCCGTCTGGGCGTCCGCCGCCCTGCCGATCTGCTGGTGCCGCCGGACATGGACCTGGTGGAGGCCGTCCGGGCCGCCAGCAGCGAGGGCCGGCCTCTGGCCTGTGTGCTCTGTGACGAGAGCCAGTTCCTCACCGCAGAGCAGGCCGAGCAGCTGTTTATGGTGACGGTAGAGCTGAACATCCCCGTCATCTGCTACGGCCTGCGCTCCGACTTCTCCCTCAAGGGCTTCCCCGGCTCCACCCGGCTTCTGGAGCTGGCCCACACCATCGAGGAGATGAAGACCATCTGCACCTGCGGCCGCAAGGCCACCTGCAACTGCCGCAAGGTCAACGGCCGCTTCGTCTTTGAGGGCGAACAGGTAGCCATCGACCTTGAGAACGACGTCCAGTACGTCAGCATGTGTCCCCAGTGCTATTTCCGGGAGCGCAGCGCCTTCTACGCCGCCCGCCGGTGACTCTTTTTCCTGATCTTATGCCGTCCGCGCGCCGGGCGGCATTTTTGTATCTTTTCTGCATCCGTGATATATCAGTCGTGCCCTGATTCGCGCGTTTTTTGCACTATTGATATATCAGCTCGGGGCCGGAACTTTCTGTTATCGTTGCTTTTAATGTATACAACGCTCTTTCAACAAATTCTGCCTCGGCTACAAAATTCTTGCAATTCAGGCCAATCTTCCCCTGTTGCATCCCAGTTTTCTATGCAAATCGTTGAAGTATACAAGTTGCACAGTTTTTCGGTCCAAGTTTATTCATTCTGGCAATGACGTCAAAAGCGGGCAAAAAATAAGCGCAATATTTGTACGTTTTCTGCCGCTATCACTACAATTTGCATCTTTCTTTTTTTTCTTGCCTTTGGTATCATATTTGTATACAACGGATGCTTTGCAGAGGCGTCCATGCAAGAAGATGTTTTCTACATAGGAGGAGAACGAAAATGAGCAAGGCAATTTCTCGTCGTGACTTTCTGAAGGTCTCTGGCGCTGTGGGTGCTGCCGGCCTGCTGGCCGCCTGCGGCGGCTCCAGCAACGCTGGTTCTACCGCCGCTTCCACCGCTGCTTCTTCCGCAGCAGCTTCCGTGGCCGGCCTGTCTTCTGACCCCGTCACCCTGACCATGAGCTGGTGGGGCGGCGAGTCCCGTCACAACGCTTACCAGGAGGCCATCAAGGCTTTCTCTGCTGAGCACAGCACCATCACCGTCAACCCCACCTTCGCTGCATGGTCCGGCTGGGAGGACACCATGTCCACCAAGTTCGCAGGCGGCGTCGCTGAGGATGTCTGCCAGATCAACTGGAACTGGCTGTACAACTATTCCAAGAACGGCCAGACCTTCATCGACCTGAACAGCGTCTCCGAGTACCTCGACCTGACCCAGTGGGATGAGGCCAAGCTGGCTGCCTGCAACGTGGCAAACTCTCAGCAGTGCGTACCCGTGTCTATGACCGGCCGTATCTTCTACTGGAACAAGACCACCTTCGACAAGGCCGGCATCTCCTTCCCCACCACTCTGGACGAGCTGATGGCTGCCGGCAAGACCTTCCAGGAGAAGCTGGGCGATGACTACTATCCCCTGCACCTGGGCGCATACGACCGTATGATCCTGATGGTGTTCTACCTCGAGAGCAAGTATGGCAAGGACTGGGCCGACCCCTCCACCTCCACCCTGAACTACGATGCCGACCAGATCGCTGAGGGCATCGACTTCATCAAGAGCCTGGTCGAGGGCCACGTCATCATGAGCCTGCCCACCTACTACGGCTCCAACGGCGACAATGCCGCTCACCAGTCCACCGAGTGGATCACCGGCAAGCTGGCCGGCTGCTTCGAGTGGGACTCCTCCGCTACCAAGTACGCTGACGCTCTGGACGAGGAGAACAAGGCCGGCTTCACCGTGGGCGAGGAGATCAAGTTCGGCGATTACAACGGCGGCTTCTCCAAGGTCTCCATGGGTCTGGCCATCACCAAGACCTGCGAGCATCCCGCAGAGGCAGCTACCCTCATCAACTTCCTGCTGAACGAGACCGCAGGTGCCGAGATCATGGGCTCCGAGTGCGGCATCCCCGCCTCCAAGGCTGGTCTGGCTGCTGCTCAGAGCGCCGGCAAGATCAAGGAGCTGGTCGCTGAGGCAAACGGCAAGGTCATGGCCTTCGTTTCCAACCAGCTCGACCCCCTGTTCGAGTCCAACGACCTGAAGGCTACCGGCACCGGCGTCTATCAGGAGGTGTTCGACACTCTGGATTACGACAATGTTTCCGGCGCTGACCTGGTCGATACCCTGCTGGACGGCATGGAGTCTGTCGGCTACACCGTCTGATTTCCGCCTCATGGACTTTTTGCGGCCCGCACACGCGCGGTGTTGACACGGGCCGCCCCGCATAAAGGAGTCTTGCAAGGGGCATCCCTTCCACCTACGGACGGATGCCCCTTTTTTGCAAGACGGTGATGACATTTTTTTGACAAAAATGTGTCCAAACTATTGTGCGGCGTACAAGACATATCCTTATAAAAGGAGGACCCCTGGATGAAAGAAAGCAAAGCGCCCTCTCTCGGGCGTACCCCGGCCCAGAAGTTTTTTGACAAATGGCAGGGCCTGTTCTACCTGATCCCCTGGATCATCGGCTTCGTCGTCTTCAAGGCCATCCCGTTCGGCCAGTCTCTGTACTACAGCTTTACGGATATGGACTTCTTCAACGGCATCCATCAGTATGGCATCATGAACTATGTAGACGCCTTCACCACTCCCAAGATCACCAAGGCGCTCATCACCACCTTCAAGTACAGCTTCATCACTGTGCCGCTGAAGCTGGTCTTCGCACTGTTCATCGCCTACATCCTGAACTTCAAGATCGCCTGCGTGAACGTGTTCCGCACCGTCTACTACATCCCCTCCATCCTCGGCGGCTCTGTTGCTATCGCCGTGCTGTGGAAGGCCGTGTTCCGTGATGACGGTCTGGTCAACACCCTCATCCGTATGCTGACCTTCGGCCACTTTCAGGGTCCCTCCTGGCTGAGCGACCCCAGCTACGCACTGTGGATCATCTGCTTCCTGCGTATCTGGCAGTTCGGCTCCGCCATGGTGCTGTTCCTCGCCGCTCTGAAGGGCGTGCCGGCCGACCTGTACGAGGCCGCCACCATCGACGGCGCAGGCAAGTGGCGTCAGTTCTTCTCCATCACCGTCCCGATGATCACCCCCATCATCTTCTACAATCTGGTCACTCAGATCTGCCAGGCTTTCCAGGAGTTCAATGGCCCGTTCATCATCACCAACGGCGGTCCCCGCGGTTCCACCACCCTCATCTCCATTCTGGTCTACAACTACGCATTCAAGTCCAACCAGATGGGCATGGCTTCCGCACTGGCATGGATCATGTTCGTCATCGTCTGCATCCTGACGATCATCGCCTTCACCAGCCAGAAGAAGTGGGTCTACTACTCGGATGAAAGGTAAGGTATGACAGTATGGGAATGAAAGCTTCTAACGCCATCGCGACGTTTTTCAAGTACCTCGTCCTGATCCTGGTGGGCCTCATCATGATCTATCCCCTGCTGTGGATGATCAGCGCCACCTTTAAGGACAACAGCGAGATCTTTGCAGGCATCGGCCTGTGGATCAAGAACCCCACTCTGGAGGGCTACAAGAACGCGCTGAACAACTTCGGCGGTTCCATCAACATCCTGCAGGCCATGCTGAACACCTACAGCTACGTCCTGCCCAAGGTCATCTGCACCGTGGTCTCCTCCTGCATTGCAGCTTACGGCTTTGGCCGCTTCGACTTCCCGGGCCGGAAGATCCTGTTCAGCATCATGCTGGCCACCCTGTTCCTGCCTCAGGTCGTCCTGAATGTGCCTCAGTTCCTGCTGTACACCAAGTTCGGCTGGGTCAACAGCCCGTTCTATCTGGCCATCTGGGTCCACTGCGCATTCGCAACTGAGACCTACTTCGTCTACCAGCTGGTGCAGTTCATGCGCAACGTCCCCCGCGACCTGGACGAGGCTGCCGCCATCGACGGCTGCTCCTCCTTCCAGACCCTGTACAAGGTCATCGTCCCGATGCTGATGCCCGCTCTGGTGTCCTGCGCACTGTTCCAGTTCATGTGGAGCTGCAACGACTTCATGGGTCCCCTGCTTTACGTCCAGACCCCTGCAAAGTACCCCATGTCCCTGTTCGTCAAGCTGTCCATGGACGGTGATACGGGCTTTGCCTGGAACCGTATTCTGGCCCTGTCCCTGATCTCTATCCTGCCGCAGCTCATCGTCTTCTTCTGCGCACAGGATCAGTTCGTCGAAGGTATCTCCGCCGGTGCTGTCAAGGGCTAAGCTGAAGCCCCCGCCGCTCGGATCATCCCGACAAACATGAATGCCCCCTGTGCCTCTTCCCGTAGAGAGGACGCAGGGGGCATTTCCAATGTCAAAGGCTCTCCCCTTGGGAGAGCTGGCGCGTGAGCGCCTGAGAGGGCAAGGACGCCGACAGAGATGTACGGACGCTGCGATAATGTTGCTCTGACAAAGAGGCTGCTTATCGCTGCGCAGCGGCTTTGTCGAAGCTGGCCTGCCCTCTCCGTCACCTTCGGTGACACCTCTCCCAAAGGGAGAGGCTTTTGTGGCACTCTATTTCCTACTTTTTCTATATTGCAGCGGCCCGACGCCCATCGTCTCCCGGAAGACGCGGCGGAAGTGGGCCGCAGAGGCGAAGCCGGTCTGCTCGGCCACGCTGCCGATGCTCAGCTCTGTCGTTTCCAGAAGCTTCTGTGCCACCTCGATACGGCGGGCGTTGATGTAGTCCACGATGGACTGCCCCGTCACCCGCCGGAACAGCCGGCTCAGATAGTAGGGCGAGATGTAGAACCGCGCCGCCACCTCGGTGAGGGAAAGCTTCTGCTGGTAGTTTGCCGCAAGGTAGGCGCAGATCTGCTCCACCGTCTCGTTGCGGGGGCGGGCGTCGGCGGCGCTCTGCGCCCGGTGCTCCTGCTCCACATAGTGGAGCGTCAGTGCCAGATACAGCCCGCCGGGATACTCCGGCTCGCCCATGGCGCCCCGCATCATCTCCAGCAGCGTCCGCAGACGGCTGGCCCACTGGATGCTGCCCGAAAAGGGCCCCGGCGGCTCGA
>OBVY01001490.1_pt1 | contig 13415 bp, 7 predicted proteins | sample 1538051 | NCBI WGS metagenome assembly OBVY01 (sample SAMEA2580017, study PRJEB22360) | human gut metagenome | biome: human gut; feature: human-associated habitat; material: faeces | place: Denmark | collected 2008/2010 | reverse complement strand
ACGGAGAGCACATTAAGTGCTCTCCGGCTCGTGCGGAACTCGCGATCGACCAAATACTAAAGCCCTCGGAACTTAGGATACATGGTTGGAGTCGCTCTGCTGCGAAATTTATAGGCCTATGACCTATTCCATGTCCCAGGTCGGCTCATCTTCACCACCTTTAAATAAAAAAGAAGTACCGGTTGGAGCCGGTACTTCTTTTGGTGCGTTGTTTCTTGGCTGTAGCTTTTGCCGTTAGCTTAAAGTCCGCAGGCTGCTTTGAGTTCTTCGACCCGGTCGGTATTCTCCCAGGTGAAGTCGGCGTCTTCGCGGCCAAAGTGACCGTAGGCTGCCGTCTTTTCGTAGATGGGGCGACGTAGGTCTAGGTCGCGGATGATTGCGCCCGGGCGCAGGTCGAAGGTCTTCTCTACGGCCTCGACGATCTTGTCCTCGGCAACTTGCGCGGTACCGAAGGTGTCGACCATGATCGACAACGGCTTGGACACGCCGATAGCGTAGGCAAGCTCGACTTCGCAGCGGTCGGCCAGGCCGGCGGCGACCACGTTCTTGGCGACCCAGCGCGCGGCATACGCGGCGGAGCGGTCAACCTTGGTGCAGTCCTTGCCGCTAAAGGCGCCGCCGCCGTGACGGCCGTAGCCGCCGTAGGTGTCGACGATGATCTTGCGGCCGGTGAGGCCCGTGTCGCCCATGGGGCCGCCCACGACAAAGCGACCGGTGGGGTTCACGTAGATGTCCGCGTTGTCCCACGGCATGTTCTCGGCGGCCATGACCGGGGTGATGACGTGTTCGATGAGGTCGGCCTTGATCTTGCCCATGTCCTCAATCTCGGCGGCGTGCTGCGTGGAGATGACGATGGTCGTGACCTCCACGGGCTTGCCTTCCTCGTAGCGCACTGTGACCTGGGTCTTGCCGTCGGGGCGCAGGTAGGGCAGGGTTCCGTCATGGCGCACGGCAGCCAGGCGCTCGGCCAGGCGGCTTGCCAGGTAGTGCGGCATGGGCATGAGGGTCTTGGTCTCGTTGGAGGCATAACCGAACATCATGCCCTGGTCGCCGGCGCCGATCAGGTCGATCGGGTCGGTGGTAGCGCCGGTCTGGGTCTCGAAGGACTCGTCAACGCCCTGGGCGATATCGGGCGACTGCTCGTGGATGAGGCTCATAACGCCGCAGGTGTCGCAGTCAAAACCGAACTTGGCACGGTTGTAGCCAATGCGGCGGATAACGCCGCGGGCGATTTCCTGTACGTCGACGTAGGCCTGGGTGCGAATCTCGCCGGCGACGATGACCGTGCCGGTGGTCACGAGGGTCTCGCAGGCGCAGCGGACGTTCTCCACGTTGGCGGGCACACCGTTGGGCGCAATATAGCCCTGCTCCTGCAGCTCTATTTCTTTGGCGAGGATTGCGTCGAGGACGGCGTCACTGATCTGATCAGCGATCTTATCGGGATGACCTTCGGTCACCGACTCCGACGTAAAAACAAAGGACCCGTGTTGGGGTGGAATGGAACGAAGTTCTTCTGACATGATTGTCCTTTCAAAAACGTGTCCCGGCGACCGTTACCATTCCGCCGGGCTCTCTATGCCAGGGCACATCATAGCGCGTAAATCAAACATTCACACCCTTTCCGCACCTACTCATTGGGGACAGACTTAAATGACCAGTCGGGTGCTCATTGGGTAGTCATTTAAGTCTGTCCCCAATGACTGGGTCGGTGCCCTTTGTGCGGAGGTTGCTTTGATGCTTTATACTGATGCGGTTAGACATCCATCCTGCAATCGAGGAGATTTCCATGGCATCAGACGTTCGCGTCCGCTTTGCACCCTCACCGACGGGCAAGCTGCACATCGGCGGCGCCCGCACCGCTATCTATAACTGGGCTTTCGCCCGTGCTAACGGCGGCACGTTCATCCTGCGCATCGACGACACCGATCCCACCCGTTCCACCGACGAGAACACGCAGATCATCCTGCGCGCCATGCGTTGGCTGGGCCTGGACTGGGACGAGGGTCCCGAGGTGGGCGGAGACTTTGGCCCCTACGCCCAGACCGGACGCCTGGACCTGTACAAGCAGGCTGCCCAGAAGCTTTGGGATGAGGGTAAGGCCTATCCCTGCTTCTGCACCAAGGAGCAGCTCGACGCCGATCGCAAGTCCGCGCAGGAGCGCAAGGATCCCTTCCAGGGCTATCAGCGCCGTTGCCGCGATCTTGATCCCGAGGAGGCCCGCCGTCGCATCGAGGCCGGCGAGTCCTACGTCCTACGCATCAAGGTGCCCGAGGACCGCGGCGACGTCGTCATCCACGATGCCGTCCACGGCGAGGTGACCTTCGACGCCAAGGAGCTCGACGACTTTGTGATCTTCCGCTCCGATGGCACGCCCACGTACAACTTTGCGACCGTCGTCGACGACGCCATGATGAAGATCACCCATGTCATCCGCGGCGACGACCACCTGTCCAACACCCCGCGTCAGGTCATGGTCTACGAGGCCCTCGGCGCGCCCGTGCCCACGTTCGCCCACATCTCCATGATCCTGGGCGCCGACGGCAAGAAGCTCTCCAAGCGCCATGGCGCCACCTCGGTGGAGGAGTACCGCGACGCCGGCTACCTTTCCGACGCCTTCGTCAACTACCTGGCGCTGCTCGGCTGGTCGCTCGACGGCGAGACCACAATCATCCCGCGCGATGTCCTGGCCAGCAAGTTCTCGCTCGACCGCATCTCCAAGAACCCGGCGACCTTCGACCCAAAGAAACTCGACTGGGTCAACGCCGAGTACATCAACGGCATGTCCGATGCCCAGTTTGCCGACGAGATCATGGTCCCCGAGCTGCACGAGGCGGGTCTCATCGAGGGCAACGTCGAGTACGGCGAGGATTGGATCGATGCGCTTGCCGCCATCGTCAAGCCGCGCACCAAGATGCCGGCCGACGCCGTGACCGTCGCCGCTCCCATCTTTGCTACGGCCGAGACGCTCGAGTATGACGAGAAATCCGTCAACAAGGGCCTGGCCAAGGAAGGCATGGGTGCCATCCTGGACGCCGCCAAGGCCGCGCTCGAGGGCGTGGACGAGTGGGCAGCCGCGAACATCGACGCCGCGCTTGAGCCGCTTCCCGAGCAGATGGACCTCAAGAAGCGCGTGGTGTTCCAGGCCGTGCGCGTCGCCGTTTGCGGCAACATGGTGAGCCCTCCGCTGGGCGAGACCATGGCGCTCGTCGGCCGCGACGACTGCCTGGCACGCATCGACCGCGCCCGCACGATGGCGCTATAGTAGACGCGTAAACGCATGTATCCGAGCCCCGTTCCCCCGAGCGGGGCTCTTGTTTCTGTACCGATGAGTGGGTTGCTGGGACAAAATAATCAGTAGTGTTTGTCCCATGTTCGAATGACGCAACAAGCTCGACACTCGTATCGGCCATGGGACAAACTCTACTGATTATTTTGTCCCACCCCTTTCAGGTCCGTTCGTTAGAGGTGGTGTATGGCTCAACAACTGTCGCTGTTTGGTTCTCCGGAACCGGAGGAGGCTCTGGTGAAGCTCATGCCTGCCGCTGCCTCGGCTCAGCCTAAGCCTGCACCTGAGCCCATCGCTGCCTACGCGAGCGTGGTTCTCGACATTCCTACCCGAGCGCTGTCCGAGCCATTCGCCTACTGCATTCCCCAGTCCCTTGCCAACGAGGTCCAGATCGGATCCACGGTCCTGGTCCACTTTGGTAACCGTGCCGCCGCGGGCTATATCGTCGACATTGCGCCTGAGCTGCGCGACCTGCAGGGTAACAACGCCCTCGACCCCGTGCGCATCAAGCCCATCGAGGCCATCCTCAGCAAACCGCTCTTTACCGCCGAAGCCGCCCGCATCGCACGTTGGATGAGCCGCGAGTATGTCGCGACGCTTTCCGAGTGCCTGCGCCTGTTCTTGCCTCCGGGTGGCAGCCCGCGTGTGGTCAAGGGCGACGACGGCGTGTGGACGGTTGAACGTCCAGCCGTCAAACCCATCCAAAACCGCTGGGTGATGCTTACGCCCGAAGGCTTTGACTACACGCCACCCAAGACCGCGGTCCGCCAGCGCCAACTCATCGAGGCGCTCCAGTGTGGTCCTGTCACGACGCGCGACCTCAACCTTCTCTATAACAGTATGTCGGCGACCATTAAGTCGCTCGAAAAACGCGGCGTCGTGGTGGTGGAAGAGCGCCGCGCCTGGCGTGGCTGCAGCGAGCAGACCACGCTGTCCTCGGCAAGCGGCAAGGCGCCGGTCTCCCTTACCAACGGCCAGCAACAGGCACTCGCGCAGATTGAGCGCGCCCGTCTGGACGCTCATGGCGACGTGGTGCTGGTCGACGGCGTCACCGGCTCCGGCAAAACCGAGGTTTACCTCTCCGCCATCGAGCGCGTGCTCGCAGCCGGTCGCTCGGCCTGCGTGCTGGTGCCCGAGATTTCGCTGACGGCCCAGACCGTCGGCCGCTTCCGCTCGCGCTTTGGCGAGACGGTGGCCGTTTTCCATTCGCGTCTTTCTGCTGGCGAGCGTCTCGACCAGTGGGATATGGTCGCCAGCGGTGCGGCCCGCGTGGTGGTCGGCGCCCGCTCGGCGCTCTTTTGCCCGCTCAGCGACTTGGGCCTCATCATCATCGACGAGGAGCACGAGACTAGTTACAAGCAGGGCTCCAGTCCGCGCTACCACGCTCGCGAGGTGGCGGCCGAGATGGCGCGGCGCTACCGCTGCCCACTCGTGCTGGGCTCGGCCACGCCTTCTGCCGAAGCGCTCGACCGCTGCCGTCGCGGAACGTACGGCGGTGCCACGTGGACGCGCGTCGAGATGCCCGAACGCCCGGGGCACGCGGTCCTGCCCACGGTTCGCATTGCCGACCTGCGCCGCGAGTTTTCGCACGGCAGCCGCTCAATGTTCTCTAAACCGCTGATGGAAGGCCTGGAGCGCGTTGTAGAGCGGCGCGAGAAGGCCGTGTTGCTGCATAACCGTCGTGGCTTTGCGCCATTCCTGATGTGCCGCGAGTGCGGCTGCGTCCCCACCTGCAACCACTGCTCCACAGCGCTTACGTATCACGAGCGCACGCACACGCTGCAATGTCACACCTGCGGTTCGTCTTGGCGCGTGCAGCCGTATCCCGCGCCCACGAGCCGTTGCCCCAAATGTGGCAGTCGCTATCTGGCAAAAATGGGTCTGGGCACTCAGCAGATCGAGGACGCACTGCGCCAGATGCTTCCCGAGGACGTCGCCATTATTCGCATGGATGCCGATTCCACGCGCGGCAAGGATGCGCACAAAAAGCTGCTCGAGCAGTTCGATGCCTCCGATTGCGCGGTGCTGTTGGGTACCCAGATGATCGCCAAGGGCCTCGATTTTCCCGAAGTCACGCTCGTGGGCGTGGTCAATGCCGACTTCGCCCTCAAGCTGCCGGACTTCCGCGCAGGGGAGCGCGCCTACGATCTGCTGGAGCAGGTCGCGGGCCGTGCCGGTCGCGGCGATCGTCCCGGCGAGGTCATCATCCAGACCTACCTGCCCGAGGATCCGGTCATTCGTGCCGTCGCTGAGCACGACCGTTCGATCTTTACCGACTACGATCTGGACCAGCGCCGCGACGCGCTGTACCCGCCGTTTGTTCGCCTGGTCAACATCTTGGTGTGGTCGGCGAACCGAGACGACGCGCAGGACTACATTGGGCGCATCGCTAAGCTCCTCAAGCGTCGCTGGCATGCCGCCGCGCCCGATTTTTTGCGGGCAGGGAGTGCCGTGCCGCAGGTGCTAGGCCCGGCTTCGTGTGTAATCGAGAGAGCCAAGGACCGTTACCGCTTCCATCTGCTTGTGAAGTCGCCCGTGGGGTACCATGTCTCTGATGATATCGACGCCTGCCTCAAAGAGGTGGGCTCCGTGCGCGGCGTGAGCGTGAGCGTTGACGTCGACGCCTATGATTTGATGTAACAACCTGAAAGGATGGCCATGGAAGCCAACGGAATCGTACTGTCGCCCGACCCTCGTTTGCGCCAGGAGTGTGCCGTCATCGAGGAGATCACCCCGGCGATCGAGGCGCTTGCCGAGAAGATGAAGAAGATGATGTTCGACAACGGCGGTTGCGGCCTGGCTGCTCCGCAGATCGGCGAGCTTATTCAGCTCGTCACCATCGACTGCGACTACAGCGACAAGAACGACTACGACCCGTACGTGCTCATCAACCCTGTCATTGTTGAGCAGAGTGACCATTTGGTGCCGTTTAGCGAGGGCTGCCTGTCTATCCCCGGGATTAGCTGCGAGATTGAGCGTCCCGACCATGTCGTCGTCGAGGCGTATGATCTGGACGCCAACCTGATTCGTTATGAGGCCTCGGGCGATCTGTTCTGCGTGTGCCTGCAGCACGAGATCGACCACCTGCACGGCAACACCATGTTCGAGCGCCTTAAGCCCATGCAGAGGCTCAAGGCCGTCAAGGAGTACCAGGACGCCCTGGCCCGCGGCGCTCGACCGGGCGAGACGGAGTAGGTCCCACCGTCCCCGGGGCGCCCGCCAATATCATCCCGTGCTCAAACATTCTCGCTGCGCTGCGAAACTGCGCGCGGGACGATATAGGCGGGCGCCCCGGGGACTACGTTGACGCTGCTTGTCTCGCCCAGGTGCCGTCGGGCCAGGGATGGGCGTCTTCGCTGATAGGTGCTTTGCTGAAAGAGCTGCTTTTATTGCGGCTCTTTCTTTGGTTTTGGGTATATTTGTTTTTGTTGAAATGTTATTGCGGAATGGCTGGGTACTTGGCTTTCCGCTGTTCTTTGTAGCCGTCTCGGCTTTGGTTGAGGGGAGACGATCTTTATGCGTATTGTGTTTATGGGTACGCCCGATTTTGCTGTGCCTTCTTTGACTTCGCTTGTTGAGGCTGGGAATGAGATTGCGCTTGTTGTTACTCGTCCTGATGCTGTTCGTGGGCGTGGTAAGAAGCTTGAGCCGTCTCCTGTTAAGGCTAAGGCACTGGAGATGGGGTTGCCGGTCATTGAGGCTAATCGTATGACCCCTGAGGTTGTTGAGGCGCTCAAGTCTTCCCGGGCTGATATTTTCTGTGTGGCTGCCTATGGTTGCATTTTGCCCGATGAGGTGCTGCATATGGCGCCGCTTGGTATTGTGAATGTTCATGCGTCCTTGCTGCCTCGTTGGCGTGGGGCTGCTCCTATTCAGCGTGCCATTCTTGCTGGTGATGAGATTGCTGGCGTTTCTATTATGCGCATTGGGCATGGCGTGGATACCGGCGCCTATTGTGCGCAGGCCTCGACCTCGGTTGCCGGTAAGCATGCTGAGGCGCTGACTATGGAGCTCGCTGAGCTCGGCGGCAAACTGCTTGCCGATACGCTTCCTTCGCTTGCCGATGGCACCGCCGTGTGGACTGAACAGGATGAGTCGCTTGTTACCCATGCTGCCAAGATTTCTAAGCAGGAGATGCGCTTGGATCCGCACATGGCGGCGCTTGATTGCGTGCATCATGTGCTGGCCTCGTCCGATACCGCGCCTGCTCGTTGCGTGATTGCCGGCAAGACCGTGCGCGTGCTCGACGCTGCGCCGGCTGATGTGTCGCTTGGTGAGGGGCTCGTCGCCGTTCAGGCTAAGCGTGTTTACCTTGGCCTTTCCGATGGCTCGGTTGAGTTGCTCGAGGTTAAGCCTGATGGCAAGCGTGCTATGGCCGCTTCTGCTTGGGCTGCTGGCCTGCAGGGTGCCGATCTTTCGTGGGGTGTTTTGTCATGAGCAAGCTGTCTCCCGCGCGCAAGCTTGCGCTCGATGTGCTGATGGAGGCCGATCGCCGCGGCATGTACGCGCGCGACGTGCTCTCGTCCCGTGCTTCCGCCAAGGCCATTGACCAGCGCGATTCCGCTTTTGCCGCCCGCTTGGCGCTGGGTGTTGCCGCCACGCAGGGTATTTTGGACGAGCTGCTCGACCAGTTTCTCGATAAGCCCAAAAAGGTCGCTCCGCGTGTGCGCATGGCGCTTCGTATCTCGGCCTTCGAGATGCTCTACCTGCATACGCCTGGCCGCGTTGCCGTGAGCCAGGGTGTTGAGCTGGTGCGCAGTGGTGCTAAATCGGCCGCCGGTTTGGCGAATGCCGTACTGCATAAGGTTGCGGACAACGTCGATGATTTTGCCGCCGCGGTGGATGCCGATGAGTCTGAGCGCTGTTTGGTTCGCCTGTCTCGCCTGATGGGTCTGCCGCGTTGGCTTTGCGCTCGCATTATGGCGTCGTTTGACACGCCAGAGGGTGCGCTTAACTTTGCCGGCAATCTGGCTCCCGCGCCGCTGGCCCTGCATGAGAACGCCTTTGCGACTAAGCCCGATCCGTATATCTCGCAGCTCGTCGCGCCTGTTTTCCCGGGCTGCCATGCCCCGGTTGATGCCCAGGTTACGGTTGCGTCGGGCGTATTTGAGCGTGCTGCTGCCGTGGCCTCGGACCTTAACGCCCAGCTTATCGCCACAGCTGCCACGCGCCCTGGTAGCTGCCTTGAGATTGGTGCCGGTCGTGGCACCAAGACCTATGTGATGATGTGCCAGGCCAAGCGTACGGGCTATGAGCGTCAGCATACGGCGCTCGATCTGCATGATCGCAAGTGCGATCTGAATCTCGCTCGCCTGCATAAGGCCGGTATTCAGGGCGTTCGTACGGTTTCGGGTGATGCTTGCGAGCTTGATGAGGTGCTCACATCGTTTGATGCCATGCTTGGCGAGCCGGTTAAGTTCGACACGGTCTTTATCGATGCGCCGTGCTCTGGCACCGGAACCATGCGTCGTCATCCCGAGATCCCTTGGCGCCTGACCGAAAAAGATGTGACGGTTGAGCTGCCCAAACTGCAGCTTACGATGCTCAAGGAGGCTGCTGCCCGCGTGGCTGCCGGCGGCGAGCTTATCTATGCCACCTGCTCGGTCTTTGATGAAGAGAACACGCAAGTCGTGGATGCGTTTTTGGCTTCTCCCGAGGGCGCAGGTTTTAGCTTGGCACCCCTCTCCGAGGCGCAGATTCTGCAGTTACCCGAGTTCGAACAAGCCAAGAAGCTCGTCTCCGTACGTCAAAACGACCGCGGACTTTTCCAAAGCGTCCCCGTAAACGCCGACTCCTACGACGGCCACTTCTGCGCCCGCCTGGCTCACATGTAACAACTAAGCTGCGTTGAAATAGGGATTGAAAGACGCTTCTACCCGCTAAACAGTCCTTATTTCACCGCAACTCAGGATTTTTCTGGGACGGGGATTAATAAATCGGGCATTAAAGTGGGCGGTTGGATTCGGTAAGTTTCTGGTTACATGAACTGCTCGCAGATTTAATATTGAGGGGTTAAAATGATCGATCTTAACAATGACAAGATTGACAATCCTGAAGATAAAACTCAGGAAAATGAAGAGGTTGAGAATTCTTCGAATAAAAAGCGAGTAATTATTGGTGCCGGTATTGTTGCTCTGCTTATTGCTTGTTGTGTCGGTGGTTATGCTGGTTACAATTACAAACAAGCATGTAGTGAACATAATCAGCAGGTTGAAGTTTTGTATTCAAAGGCTAGCGATAGTGTTGCTGCCTTTAAAGCTGATCCTAGGCTGCTAACTTTTGAGCAACGTCTTGATGCCATTAAAAATGCTCAAAATAATAAAGAGATATTGAATAAAGAAATCTCTGATGACAGTTATAAGTATGCTGATGGCACTTCCCCTGATTGGACGAAGTTGCTTAATGAATACGATTCCATAATTAAAGACTGCCGTAATGCTCAAAATAATGAGTGGAATACTTCTCTAGCTGACCATGTTAATTTTGATGTAAATTCTACTAAAGATACCGACTCTCTCCAACAGCATATAAATAGCCTTAATGGCCTTCTTAATGATATTTCTAATAAAGACAACCAGAAGCTTATTTTTGAAGATGCCAAAAAGGATTCTAAGAAGTTCATTGATCAAATCAATGAACAGATCAGTCGTTATCAAACTCGTATTGATGATGTAAATAAGGCCAAGGCTGAAGATGAGGCCAAGGCTCAAGAAGAAGCAACTAAGGCTCAGCAGCAGGCTTCTCAGCAAAATAATTATTCCAGTAATTCTGGTAGTAATTATTCTGGCGGTAGCGGCTATTCTGATGGCTCCTCTAACGGCGGCGGCAAAATAGTCATTAAAACCATGGACGTTTATGACGAAAATGGTAACTATGTTGGATCGACTCATTGGTATAGCGATGGTACCTGTGACGATCCCTATTCTGCCGGTATGGGCGGATTTTAAATTATGCTAATTATTAAAAATTAATTAGCTACCTATAGCGCAAAGAAATAGCCCCGCGATTGGTGTCGGTCGCGGGGCTGATTGGTTTCTAGTGGTTATGCGGGCAGTTGGCGCAGCAGCCGTTTGTGGCGCTGGTGCTTGAGCCACCGCTGCGCTGGTCGGTGTTGTAGAAGCCGCTGCCCTCAAACTTGATGCCGCTGGCCGAGAACGTCTTGGCGGCCGGAGCGCCGCAGTTGGGGCACACGACCTCGGGGGTCTCGGACATGGGATGCTCAACCTCAAACACGTTGCCGCAGCTCGAGCACTTGTAATCGTAGCGCGCCATAATACTTCCTTTTCAGCACAAAGCGGGCAGATTACTCTGCCCGCAAAAATTCAAACGTCTGTAACTGTACCCTATATCGGGCGTTTTATCACGCTTCGCCCCAGAATCTATGCGTGTTGCGCAGGAGCTGTGCGGTTTTGCCCTCAGCGGCCGCAACGTCGGCCTCGTCAGCCTGCCAGGTCCAGTTGCCCGTGGCCACGCCCGGTACGTTCATGCGCGTGTCGTCGCCAAGCCCCAGCACGTCCTGCAGCGGCATCATCACCAGGGGAGCGTCGCTTGTCAGCGCGTCGCTCATCAGCTTGGCTGCCAGCTCAACACCGCTCGGCTCGTCGCCGCCCGCAAAGGAGCGCGTGCACCAACCCGCGAGCGTCGACGTGTCGTGAGTCGATGTGTACAGGATCTTGCCGGGCGTAGGGTGCACGCCGCAACGAACGTCGTAATCGCTAAACTCCAGTACGTCCATACCGGGGAAGCCGCAAGTCGAAGCCATGGCGCGAACGCCGGGCGTCAGGTAGCCCAGGTCCTCGGCGATAAAGTTGAGCGGACCCAGCTCGTCATAGGCGGTCTGGAACAGGTCTTTGCCCGGTCCTGCCAGCCAACGCCCGTCGGCGCATGCCTTGCCCGCGGGAATGCTGAAATAGCTGTGGAATCCCAGGAAGTGATCCAGGCGCACGCGGTCGTAGAGCGAAAACGCACGACGCAGGCGATCCATCCACCAGCTATAGCCGTTCTGCTTCATGTGGTCCCAGCGGAACGTCGGGTTGCCCCATACCTGGCCCTCGGGCGCAAAGTTGTCGGGAGGCGCGCCAGAAATCTCAATCGCCTTACCGGTATCGGACAGCCAGAAGTTCTCGGGCTCGCTCCATGCATCGGCCGAATCGTCCGAGACATACATCGGGATATCGCCGATGACCTCGATGCCCTTCTTGTGCGCGTAGTTCATGAGCTCGCACCAGGCTAGGTCAAAGCGGTACTGCATGTACGCCTGCAGCTCTGCCTCGTCGTGGAAACGCCCGACGTTCATCAGGTGCTCGTTGTAGCGCGCGACATCCGCCGGCCAATCGTGGCGCGACTCGCCCTCAAAGTACTTCTTAACGGCCATGTAGACGCAGTATTTCTCGAGCCAATCGGCGTTGCGATGTTTAAACGCGGTGTAGAGCGGATCTGCATCTTCGCCGCCACGGGCCTTCCAAGTCTCAAAGTCGGCCGCCAGCTCCTCTTGGCTCTCGGGCAGCAGGTCAATATTGCCCGCAAAGGCCGAAGGCCCGGCGTAAGGGGAGCGGAAGAAGTCCGTTGGGTTGACAGGTAGGACCTGCCAGTAGCGCATGCCCATAGCGGACAGATGGTCGAGAAAGCGACGCGTGGGCGCGCCGATCGTGCCGGGCTTGCCGTCATCGGTCGGTACCGAGGTGATATGGCACACAACGCCCGCGCCGTAATCGAGCGGCTCCTGCAGGCGCTGCTCGGCATGGTGATAGATGATCGACGAGCCCAGCGGATACAAATCGAGCGTGACCGTGCCGTTGTGGATCTCGCACTCGTGACCGCTGATCACGTCACTCGCGCATTCGTCGAGCGCCGGAATCGTCACGCGGTGCGAATTGCGCAGGCTGCGGTTGATGATAACCGTCGCGGACTCGCCATCCTTGCCCGTGCGGTTGTATGCCAGCACCTCGTCGTTGAGCGCGAAGGCCTTGATCTCGCCGTCGATCATAAACGGCAGTGCGCGGCGTACGGCGGAGGCGTTTTTGACAATAGCCAGCGTGTCGAAGTCGTGCAGTTGGTCCTTGGTCGGCAGGGTGCGGCGGTTACCCGGATCGGTTAGACCCTCCAGGCCGTATTCGTCGCCGTAGTAGATCGAAGGCACGCCGGGGAAGGTCATCTGCATGAGCGTGGCGAGCCAAAAACGGCTCTTGGCCAGGCCCATCGAGTTCTCGTCCAGGCGCCATTTGCTGCGCTCGCACTCGGGCAGCTGCGACTCGTCGGGGCCGCCGCCGAGCACCGAGATAATGCGCGGACGGTCGTGGCTCGAAAGCAGATTAAGCGCGCAAGACAGGGCCTCACGCGGATAGTTCTCTCGGAGGGTCTCGATATCTTCAGCAGCTTGGTAAGCGTTTTTGTAGCCCATCAAAAAGCCGATGACCATGTCGCGGAAGGGGTAATCCATAGCCGAGTCGAGCTCGGAGCCTTGTAGGTAGCGACGCAGATGGCCGTAGCTGATCTTGTTGGAGGCGTCTTCCCAGACTTCGCCGAGCAACAGTGCGTCAGGCTTTTCGGCAAGTACTGCCTTCTTGATCTCGGTCAGGAAATCGTCCGAAAGCTCGTCGGCCACGTCTAGGCGCCAGCCATGAGCGCCGGCACGTAGCCATTTACGGATCACGCCGTCCTTGCCCAGGAGCCGCTCGCGTACCAGCTCGGAGCTCTCATTGATAGCGGGCATGTTACCCACGCCCCACCAGCAGTCGTACGAGCCGTCCTCGTGGAAATAAAACGCATCGCGCCACGGCGAATTCTCGCTCTGCCACGCGCCCACGCCGGGGTAGTTGCCATAGCGGTTGAAATAGATGGAGTCGTCACCCGTATGGTTAAAGACGCCGTCCAGGATGATGGAAATGCCCAGCTTCTCGGCAGCCTGACACAGTTCGGTAAAGTCCTGCTCGGTGCCCAGAATCGGATCGATCTTGGTGTAATCGGCGGTGTCGTAGCGGTGGTTACTCGCGGCTTCAAAAATGGGGTTGAGGTAGATAGCTGTAAATCCCAACTCGGCGATGCGGGGCAGGTCTTCCTGGATGCCCTTGAGCGACCCGCCGTAGAAGTCCCAGGTTTTGATGGAGCCGTCTTCGGCGCGCTCGTACAC
>OBVY01001484.1_pt1 | contig 13441 bp, 9 predicted proteins | sample 1538051 | NCBI WGS metagenome assembly OBVY01 (sample SAMEA2580017, study PRJEB22360) | human gut metagenome | biome: human gut; feature: human-associated habitat; material: faeces | place: Denmark | collected 2008/2010 | reverse complement strand
TGTTGGACAAATTCGATTTCAATCCATCACCGGAGCTGATTGAGGAACTCCTCGCTGAAGGTACGCCGAATTAATGCACAGCGTACCTATTCACGAGCGATACGGTTTAAGCAGGAGCTGCTTCGCTGACCGTCAAGTCTGCGGCACACTTCGAGGGATCTTCTTCTCACAGGAGCAGGCGGACTCAGCCGGATAACCGATGAATGCCGTGAACGGTTCCCGGCTGGACCACATCCCTTGCGCCCAGAATGCATAAGGCGCGACGCCGATCCAAAAATTTGCAGGCAAAAAACTCTGCCGTGCGGTCAAGCTCAATGACCGCAGCAGAATCAATTGCGGCTTGCTGCAGGGCTGCGGCAGACCGTTTCGCCCATTGATGCCCATTCGGTATCGGCAAAAATGGGATCTGAATCTGAAGAATCAGAATCCAGTAGATTTGGAGGACAGAGACTCGGGCAGGATGTCGTCAATCTCAAGACCTCCGAGAAGTTCCTTCTCGTTGGGGTCACGGTCAGACGCCATATTGAACTGTTTTCTTTCCATGCAGACTTCCAGAACGCGGCGCAGCCAGGCGCTGCCGCCGGCCATTTTGAAAAATGCTTTCTGCTTATCCGTCATGCGCACGACGATCATGGCGTCGAGCGGTCTCTCTCCGGCGGGTTTTCGTCCGGAGCCGGGGCGTCTGCCGCCCCAATTGGGGTGCTTGTCGGTATTTTGCGAGGCTGCGAGCTTTCGTGCTGCCGCATTTCTGCGCGGACCGAAGATGACTTCTGGCATACAGAACCTCTCTTTTTTTGCGGGGAAACGAAGGTTTGATTTGATTATACGTATTGTTGGGATAGGATAGAAACATCACTAACCCGTAGAAATCATCAAAAATATTTAGAGAACTTCATAGGAGTACTACTTACAAAGTGTCGCATAAGTAATCTGCTCGACCGCCCATTGGGCTATGGCGGACTAGTTCTCCGCGCGACTATAGTGACGGTCAGGCTTCGGCCTAGATCTCTTTCGCATAAAAACCTCAAATTTCAAGATGAAAGCGAACGTGCACCCCGATTTACTGCCTAAGGGCGGTTCAGCCAGCCGTGACGTGCTGATCCTTGGCATCGGCAATATTCTTTGGGCCGATGAAGGCTTTGGCCCTCGCGCGGCCGAAGCGTTTCACCAGCGCTATGAAACGCCCGCAGGCGTCGAAGTAATGGACGGCGGCACGCTCGGCGGATGGCTCCTTGACGAAATTCTTTCGACTCGCCGCATGCTTGTTTTCGACTGCTGCGACTTCAAGGAAAAACCGGGTACGCTCAAGGTGCTGCAGAAGAGTGATGTGAAGATCTGGTCGTCAACCAAGATTTCACCGCACCAGACGGGCTTCAATGATCTGCTTGCATCGGCTGCCATCTTGGGTTACGAGCTTGAAGATTTAGCGGTCGTGGGTATTCAGCCGGAACTGCTCGATGATTACGGCGGAAGTCTTTCGCCGCTGATTCGCAGCCGCCTTGACGAGGCTGTTGAGCTCGGCGCCAAATTCCTTGAAGAATGGGGTGTAAAGCTTACCCCGCGTCCGGCGGGAGCGAAGGTGACTCCGCTCAGCTTCAGTGTGCTCGAGCTCAATGAATATGAAGCAGGGCGTCCGGATGCCAAGGAAGCTTGCCGTTACGGCGATGAACGCTTCCTTGTGCGGACGGCGGGGCACGCCGTGGAAAACCCCGAAGAAACAAAATAAGGAAGAATCCCGGGACATCAGGTATTTTCTAGGCTTGGTGCATTCGGTGAGTTTGGTAAAAGGAAACGTCGCAAATGTGCATTGCACTGCCGATGAAGGTGCTCGAAAGCGGCCCGATGATGGTTGTCTGTGAACGCAACGGCCGCAGGCTTGAGGTGGATTGCTCCATGATTGATCAGCCGGCGGTCGGCGCATGGCTGCTGGTTTTTCAAAATCGAGCGCTGCGCGGAATTGAGGAAGCAGAGGCCGGCGAAATTGAAGCTGCTCTCGGCGCAACGGCTCGCGTCATGGCGGGTGATGTTGATGATGAGACAATCCGCTCGGGGTTTGGCGATCTGATTGACCGCGGTCCGGAGCTCCCGGAACATCTGCGCGCCCTTGTCGGCCGCGCCCCCGGAAAGCCGCTTTAACGCCGCTTCGCACCCCAATCAGAGGAAAGGAATCTTCATCATGGCCAAATACACCCGCGTGTCGCAGATTGACCCGGAAAATCATCCGCTCTTCAATCGTCTGTGGACGACAGAAGGTTTTGAGCGGCTTACCTCCGAGAGCGTTGAAAAATTCCTGGACACCCCCGGTCTCAAGATCGCGCTTTTCGGTGATGATCCCAATAATCAGAAAGAAACGCTCGACATTCTCGTGATCGGTGCGGAGCTCAAAAAGGCGATTGAGGCGGCGCTCGCACCCGAAAACGGCGCTTGGATGAGCGATGTGAAGGAGGGCCGCGCCTTGGCTGCCCGCTGGGGAATGCGCAAACTCCCCGCCGTGGCGCTCTTTCGCGGCAGCGTCTATCTCGGTGCCTGTCAGGGACTGAAGGACTGGGATGAATACCTGCGCGAACTCGCAGAGATTGCGGCGCGTACGGAGGCTCCCAAGCGCACGATTTCCATTCTGCCCGCTGGCGGCCAAGCTGATCATCACTGCGGCTGATGAACGCTGAGCATCTTAATGAATTCAAGAGGAGAGACCCATGCAGACCTTTACCGTTGAAGAAGCCGCACGGCGCTGGCTTTCGGCACCCAAACTTGATCCGGAAACCGAACGCGCGGCGGCGGAGGCAACGATTGCTTTTCTGACCGATGTGCGCTCGAAAATTGAAGCGCATTTGGAAGACATCAAAGCTGGCCGTGCGCCTGCTGACGGCAGCGGCTTGCAGGAAGTCTGGGATTTCTCACACTTCGATCCCAAACACATCGATTTTCTTCTGGCGACCTTGGGCGAGGGTGAAGTTCGCATCAAGCTCTTCGGCGGTGAGGCCAAAGCGGGCGACACGAGCGTCCCTGGACTCTGGCGCGTGCAGAGCGGCCGCTCAGGGCAGGAGAATTTCTTTGTTTTGGCACGGCTGCCGCGTACGGTTCAGGTGGTCGGCACTCGGGGTCTTGATAAGATCCCGCAGCTCGTCAATCCGAGCGCAGATGTCTTTGCTGCGCCGGCTATTCTGCAGGAACTGCAGTACCGGCTGGATGCTTTTGATGCCGATGCCGGCGTGCCGGATATGCCCCGCTTTGGTTGCTTCATGCTTGAATTGAAGCGTCAGCCGTTATCGCCCGGCGACATGACTGCGCTCCTTTCCACGTTGGGTCAGGGGGATATTGATGTGGAGCTTCAGGGCATTACTCGTTCTCATATTCAGAACACCAAAGTGCGTAATCTCTGGAGAACTCGGATCATCAACAATGCCGGGAAGACGCTCCTCGATGCTTACGTCATCGCCAAGGTGCCGCCTGAAATTCCGATATCAGCAGAAGAATTCGCCGATGGCGCGGCAAAATGCACCGACTTGATTGAATGGGTGCGTCACGATTTACAGCGCGGCACTTTGGGCGGCGGCGAAATCAAGGCCGAGGAGGTGCTTAATGTCTGAAGAAGGTACGGGCGCACCGCATTTTGCTACCGGCGCAGAGGTGGAGGCGCTGCTTGATAAATACGCTCGAGAGCGCGTGGGTGCTCATACACGCATGCAGTGCAAGGTCTGCTGGTACGTCTACAACCCGGACGAAGGGTGTCCCGAAGAGGCAATAGATCCCGGTACGCCCTTTTTAGATCTGCCTGATGATTTCGTCTGCCCAGACTGCGGGCATCCAAAAACAGCGTTTTTGCCGCTCGACGATGATGAGGCAGATCCTTCTGATCCCAGCGGCCCGGCTCAAGGCTGGAGCGACCGTTGGGAGCATGGCTAAATTTTTGCGCTCGCTTTTGGCTCAGCGCATCGTGAAGCCGTCCTTCGGGGGCGGCAGGCAGAGCAGGCCTACACCCGCAATGATGAAGAGGATCGGATGCACGATGCCTCCGGCAAAAGCGAGCGTGTAGGCAAAGCGCTCTTGATAGAAGATATCAAGACGCCAGATGGCGAGACCCCGCTCAAAGATTTCGCCTGAAAAGACGAAAATATCTGCGTAGACGAGCCCTATCGTCAAAAGGAGCGTGACGGCGAGAACGGCAGAGAAAACCCGCCGAACATTGTCGTTGGGATTAAAGATGCGCCCTGAAACCGCAAAACCGATCAGAAGCAGCAGTGCCAGTCCGGCCGGAATGCCGGCGTAGACGAGATCCATCCCGGTGACGCGGGCTGAAAGCCGCCAAAGGCTGGCAGCCCACAGAAAGACGGTAAGGACAACTAAAGAGAAGGTGACGGCGCGACGCATGAGAAGTTTCCAACGAAGGATTACTGTAATTCTAGCTATGAACAGTTGCTTCTGGGTATGCTGTTAATGCATTGAAAATTAAGAAATTATCCTTTTCTCGAATTCTGGTATGGGTACCTGAGAATATTCCTGACAGCATCCGTCAAAACGAAGCGTAAATATCAAGAGTAATTGAAGGATCCAATCAATCTCCAGCCAAGAAAAAGCGTTTTGAATCGCTGCAGTGCAGTCAGACAAAATGCAGGGGAGTCGGCCGCTTGCTCCACCGCAGAACTTCGTTCTATTTAAAGGCAGCAGTGCACTTGTCCCTTGACTGTGCCGATGCGCTGCAGTGCCTCGCTGCTCACACCGAAATGCCTGACTGTGCCGTCTCATGTCAGTACTTAGGCAGCTTTTCTGGTAACAACTGTCCCGATTCCGATTTTTGCGAAGCACTTTTATATTGCGCTTGATATCAGTAGCGGAAATTTCAAAATTTCATTGGCTTCGCTGCCAGTCCACGGCTCTAGTTAATCTTTTTGATAAACAATTAAAGCATTTGAGGCTATGGCAGGCAGACAGCCCAGCCAACTCTTCTTTGACGAAAATCTCCGAGCCTGCTGCAGGCGATTCGCAGCTTCCTGCGCTCATCAACGAAAAACGGTCAATGGCTGGTGCGGCGGGTGAAAACGGCAGTCATTAAGTCTGGCAGGGGGTGCCGGATGATTTTATGTCCTGCTGCTCAGCACAAAATAAAACGCGGGTTGAGTGTTGGTCGGCTCGTCAATGGGGGAAGTTGACGGTCCGTCCGGGTACTCAACCCGACTTTCTGGAAATGCAGAGCTTCACGCGGTCTGAATGGAGACCGCGGAAGTCTGCGAGAGGGTTAGAAAGAGAAGCGGACGCCCGCATTAATCTGTCGGCTGCTCTCGAAATAGCCGCCGAAGATGTATTTGGCATTGAGCCAAAGATCGGTATTGCTGCTCAAAGACAAGTTGGCGCCAATACCGGCGTCATACCAAGTTTCTTTGTCGGCGTATGAGAAGTCGACAGACGTGGAATAGCCTCTGGCAGCGAAGACGTGATCCCCCTTGAACTCGCGGAGCACGTCGCCGTAGATATACGCCGTGCTGATGCGTTCAGCAGAACCAAACGAGAAGCTGCTGCCGGCACGGAAACCAACTCGGCCGATGATGCTGTTGGTATCCGCAATTTGAGCCTTGATGCCGCTCTCCGTTTCAAACCGAGTGCCTTCAATGCGGATGACTTGAAGCTGTGTCTGCGGTTCAATAAAGAGGAAGTCATTCAACTCAAATTTCCAGCCCAGCTCAGCACTCACGCCATAGAACGTCTGCCAAAGCGATCCGCCGATTTTCTGGCCGGAATCGTTTCGGAGGTTGTAGTCACTGCCGAGACGACCAATCTTCGCATTGAAGTCAGCATAGCTGCCGCTCTCGCCTAAGACCGTGTAATAGAGGTTCAGTCCATAGCGATCGCTGCTGCCGCTGCCGGAAACGCCGAAGAGATCTGTATCCGCACGCGTATAGTCAAAGGCCAAGCTGACAATTTTGTGACTGTCTGCCGTGGATACTTCCTTGTTGTAGCCGACCTGGATCCTGTTTTTATCCATGTCAAACGCGTGCTTACGACCGATATCTGAATAGCGGTACCGAGCCCAAAGGCCATTGGTGCCGCGTTCCTCATGGCGAGCTTCACCTTGACGCTCATGGAAGCGATCCAGATCAGAGGCCAGTGAGAAGGTGGCCAGCACCGCATTATTCAAGAAATCGACGTTTTCGTTAGCACTGCCGATGGACTTGGTCAGGAACCAATAGGTAAGCTGATCAGTTTCATCTTCTTCACTTTGCGTGTGAAGACCGAAGCGATAGAGTTCATCAGCACGATTGACTTCACCGTCAGCATTGGTAGAGAAGGTTGTGTTCCCTGACTCCACGCTTGCGAAGTAGAGCTTGTCGCCGTTTTTCATTTCATCCAGATGAGCTTTGCCCATGTCGAATTCAACGATTTGGTGTGAGCCGTCTTCTGCTGTGCCGATGGTGATGAAGTCACTCTTCTCGGTGTATTGCCGTTCGCCGTTGTTGGACTGCCAATCCAGATCCATTTTGAAGATGCCGCCAGGTCCCGTGAGGCTGCGAATTTCAACCTGGGAATATCTTTCGTTGTGATCTCGGTAATTCGCCAATACGTAATCCGTACCTTTAATCACCGTCTTTCGATAGGTTTCCCAAACCTCGGCATCCGCAAAAAGAACTACACCTTTGTCAAGCTTCAGGTTTCTTATTATCCCGCCAGCATTTAGAGTGGACTTTCCTGCGTTAAAGATCCAAGTGGCACCATCAGCGAGCGAGAGATTAACTGTAGTGCGTTCATCAGTTTCGCCAATAGCGCTGCCATACCAAAAAGAGTCAGAACCGGACAGGGCGGCATTGACTGTGTGTCGTGCATTTCGATTGAAAAACACCGAACCCAAACTATGCATGACATCTATGGATCCGATTAATTGAACGGTATTACCGGATATATTGACGATATTTGTATATCCCTTGAAGTCGCGGCCCGGATCTTTAGCAGATATGACAGTACTGTCATTGCCGCCTTCCTTTCCAGCGATGGCAGCAATATAAATCGAATCGACATCAGTGAAATTAACGGTCGATCCGCCCTTGGCATAGATGCCGCCGTTGTTATCGATTTGTTTGTTCTGAGCGGTATTGATGATGCTGACGAACTTGCCTTTGCCCTTAACATTAAGGGTTTGATTGTTAAGAACAAGTGCTTCCGTCGTGTCGGTGTAATAGCCGCCATCAACACCCGTTACACGGATATCGATACCGTCATATTCATTTTTGGCTGCCCATGTTTTGGCATTCCCATGAATATTCGTTGTACCATCGTATTTGAGAATATTTTCTGCGGCAGCTTCTGTTGAGCAAAGCGGAAGTGCGCAAAATACTGTAGCCGCCAAAAGACAGTAAACCTTATTCACGTGTGAATACTGAGGTGGCAGAACTTTATGGAGGTAGTTCGTCATCACGCAAGCAACCTAGATTGGATTGTTTGTAAATGTATCTTTTATTGCAACAATTGCTATTTTCAATAGCCTGATTTCGCAATTGAAGATGATTTTGGAAAAATCGAATCCAATCCTATAGTGAGATGCGTGTTTTTGATGTTTGTGAATAAATGTTGAAGGGAAGCGCGATGCATTGCTTAAAATGCATACCAGTAAGTTTTCAGAATATAAAAAATTGATTACTGTTTGGGCAGAGGCATTTCCAGCTCATTCGTGCCAAATATCGTTTACAAACATGACCTTCATTGCCGATGACGTGGTTTGCTCGTATTTCATATCATATTTTGTTGACAGATGAAAACAAACATGTTTAGACGTGTTTTCGTTTTTTATACACCTATCGATTTAGAGAGTTTTCCCTAAGTTGTGTGGCTCCAACTAAATGGTTTGACGGCAGCGGCATTCTTTTGCCGTTTATCCCTTAGATTTGGTTTGGTTTATTCTAAAACCATATATAGCGTCTATATGTTAGATATTATTTTTCAATCTATTAGTGTGATTGTTAATCTCTAATAGCGCATTCAATTTTTTGTTTATCAAATGAAAGCGAAAATTAAAAGACCGGCAACGATTGGTCTTGTAAGCTGTATGCAACAGCGCCGTACTGGTATGGATACACGCAGAATGCATTTAGCCGGACCACCCGCAGAAAAACGTGGTGATCCGGCTAGGCAACCCGATTTATCGGCAAGAGTGATCGTCCCGCAGGCCGTGTTGTGGCCGCAGGCCTCAGTGCTATGGGTTAGAAGGCGAAATGAATCGCGGCATCAATTTGTCGGCTGCTCTCAAAAACGCCTCCGAAAATGTATTTGGCGTTGAGGCGGAAGTTGATATTGGAACTCAAGGCCACATTGGTGCCAATACCTGCGTCATACCAAGTCTCTTTGCCGGAATAGCTGAAGTCGCCCGCTGTCGAATGGCCTGCGGCAGAGAAGGCATAATCGCCCTTGAACTCGCGGAGTGCGTCAGCGAAGACATACGCCGTGCTTTTTTGTTCTGCAGAGCCCAGCGTGAAGGTGCTGCCGGCACGAAGACCGATTCGGCCAATGATGCTGTTGGTGTCTGCAATTTGAGCTTTGATGCCGCCGTCCGTTTCGAACTGGTCGCCTTCAATGCGGATGATTTGGAGCTGAGTCTGCGGTTCGATGAAGAAGGTGTCATTCAAGGCGTACCGCCAGCCGAATTCAGCGCTCACGCCGTAGAACGTCTGCCAGAACGAACTGCCGATTTTTTGCCCCGCCTGATTGTGGAGGTCATAATCGCTGCCGAGACGACCGATTTTCGCGGTGAAGTCGGCATAGCCGCCGCAGTCGGCCAGAACAGAATAGTAGAGGTTCAAGGCGTAGCGATCATTGCTGCCGCTGCCGGAAATACCGGTGAGATCGGTATCGGCATGGGTGTAGTCAAACGCAATGCCCACGATTTTGCGGCTGTCGGCTGTGGATACTTCCTTGTCATAGCCCACTTGGATCATATTTTTGTCCATGTCAAAAGTGTTGTCGCGGCCAATGTCGGAGTAGCGATAGCGAGCCCAAAGACCGCCGGTGCCAACCTCTTCATAACGAGCTTCATCCCGGCGTTCGTGGAAGCGATCCAGATCCGACGCCAGTGAATAGGATGCCAGTGCAGCGTTTCTCAAGAGGGCGACATTTTCGTTGGTGCCTCCCTGAGATTTCATCAGGAACCAGTACGTGAGAGTGTCAGTATTTTCGCTTTGAGTGCTGTATTTAAAGCTGTAGATTTCGTCAGCACTGCTGACTTCACCATCAGCGTTGGTAGAGAAGGTCGTATCTCCGGATCCAACACTCGCAAAATACAGTTTGTCGCCATCCTTCATTTCATCCAAATGGGCTTTGCTGATATCGAACCATACCGTTTGGTTGGAATTACCTTCAGCATTGCCAATCTTGATGAAGTCGCTTTTATCGGTGTATTGCTTTACGCCTTTATTGGTTTGCCAATCCAGATCTATTTTGAAAATACCGCCTGGGCCGGATAAGTTAAGAATATTAACTTCGGAGTAGTCTCCATCACGGTCTCGATAATCTGCTAATTTATAGTCGGTATTATTAGTTATAACTGTATTGTTATATTGATCCCAAATTAGATCGTCTGCCAATAATACAATGCCTTGATCTAAAGTTAGGTGACTTAATCTTTTTCCCCCTGATTTATCCCCGACATAACCAAGAATATTCAAATTTGATACTGATACTGCCCCATGTGGATTAATTATCCATGTTGCTCCGCCCGTGATGGAAATATTTACTTCACTTGTATTTTCAACTTCGCCAATAGCGCTGCCATACCAAAAAGATTCTTGACCTGATAATTTAACTTTAATGGATGTATTTTTCCCATCTTTTACATCAATTGAGCCAATGAGCTGAACTTTCTTTCCAGAAATTTCTATATTGGAATTTGCCCCAGATGCGGTCAGAGCAGTGCTGTGGTTGGCAAATTCACTTCCGCCAATGGATGCGATATATATACTATCTGCTTTCGTAAATTTTATGCTGCCGCCATTTTTTGCGTATGCCCCGCCATTGTTATCAATTTTTTGTCCGGATTTATCTCCGTGGACGGTATTAATTATTTCTATAGTTTTGCCTTCACCTTGAACAGTAAGTGTCTTTACGACAGTTAAGCATTCTGTTGTGCCTTCCTTCCACCAGGAGGGTTGTTTGTAGTTGGGAGAGACATCATTCAAATGAATGTGTATATTGTTATACTCACTTTTAAATGAGCCGTCCGTATTCAAGTATTTTTTATCAAATTGAGGGTCACCGTGTATATCTGTGACGCCCTCATAATAAAGGTTATTTAATTCATTTGCGATGCAGGAATGAATTGTGATGGCGGCAACCGCTGTTAATGCCCATAATTTACGAAGCTTAGGGGGGGGTAAATTTGTGTACTTAAAGCTCATAATTGCGAACGGAATATTTAATGGTTGACAAGTTTGTGAATCTATCTTGTGGCTAGTTAATTTATATTTGCCATTGCGATAGTTTTCACAAATCTGTTTCTATCCTACGAGATGTTGTTTGAGAGAGCTATCCTGCTCGAAAGCGTTATGCGCAATAACTTTCTGTGCATCGCTTGATAGAACGAATTTGTCATGCCAATAAACATCTTTGATGGCCTTTAAATGAACAGTTGTTTTTGAAGAGTGCAATCTAAAAACCTTTAAAAAACAATTGTCTTTTTTGGCTGTTCGTGGTCTCGGTCTGCATCAGATCAAACTGTTGCGCTGTCCTCGCTTGGCAAATGTTTGCATTCTTTATCGTTCTAACAGTAAGGAAAATCTATGCGTAGTAAATACCCTCAGTTGTTGACAACCAACTACGTATTGATTACACGGTCTTCAGTGAGTTTGATCTCGACATGAATGGCTATGCAGTGTTTATGCGTGAGATTTCATGGCGATCGATGCTGCAGATGCTCAATATCTGTTTTCTCCCGTATTTCGCGATCACTCCTCTAACTTTTCTCCATTTTGGTAGAGGCAAATGCGTAGGACAAGCCGCATGTTTATTGGCTAGGATTGAGACCGCAGAAACGGTTTAGGAAGGGAGGAGTCCGCATGCTCGAATGGCTTGATCGTTATATGGCTAAATTTGCCCAGACGGATCACATTCGGCGTGAGGAACATGCTCGCCGTCAGGAAGAGGCATCGCCGGCGCATGAAGAAGCGGTGGCCCTGCTTGAAGCCTTCCCATATTCCGGGCCTGGACGCGCACGCGTGATCGCCGCCGCGCTTTCTGCAATTTCTCAGGAAACACTTTTGGATGCGGCTTATGCCAGACGGCTTTTGCGCGCCATGGTGGAAGGTTTCTCTCAGACGGATGCAGATGTACAGACGACGCTTGCGCCGGCTCAGGTTGCACTGAATCTCTTGCCGACGCTGCGTGCCGCAGCAACGGCCGGCGGGAGTGTCGGCGCACCGTTTGCGCTGATTGAAGGCACGCTTGCCATGCGTACTGGACAGTTCGATGTGGCCATCAAGCGGCTGGGCGACGCTAACCGTGAATTGCGGGCGTCTCTTGTGGAAGACTGGTCTGAGCTTTTGCCGTCATCATTGGACGGCGACATGCTGCCCGCTGCTGTTGAATTGGCTGCCGATACGCTTTCACAGCTTGAAAATCCGGATCTTCGTTTCTGGACGCGCGTGCTGCTGACGGTTCCGGGTGATGAACTGGGGGTGCCGCATCCTGATGAGCTGCTGCTTGCTGCAGGCGAGCTTGCGCTTAATCTTCACCGTACGGCTGGTCTGGTGAATAAACCTGAACCCGAAGAGCGCCGGGAGCTGCTGGAATCGGCGGACAAGCACTATCGAAGTCTCTTTAATGGGCTTCATCCTCAGGCAGCAGAGTGCCGAAGACTGTTCGGACGTATTGATCAGGGCGAATAACGGACCGCAGTGCCTGCTGTTATTCAGAGAAAATACTTTCAAAAAAAGAGAAGGACTCGATAGAAAGCCTATTGCGCGGCTATCGAGTCCTTCTTCGTTTTCGCCTGATGGGCGACTTGCTTAGTGCGTCAGGTCGTAGGTCGGCACATAGGTCGTTGACTTGACGTTGAGCAGTCCGAGGACGGTGTGATAAAGGTTCTCATGAGTCACTCGGCCGGCGGCATTCTTTTCAAGCTTGCTGCGGTTGATGCCGAAAGTCTTCTCAAATCCCGAATTCATCCAGAGCACCATCGGCACTTCAGTCTGTTCCTTGGGCGCCATCCAGTAGGGGGCGCCGTGGAGGTAGAGACCGCCTTCACCGAGGGATTCGCCATGGTCGGAGACATAAACGAGTGCGGAATCGATGCTGCCGGACGTATCTTTAAGCATGCGGATCAGAGACGCCAGAACGTAATCCGTTTCGCGCACGCTGTTGTCGTAAGCGTTCATAACCGATTCGCGGCTGCAGCTCTTAAGGTCTGCATCGGTGCATTCCGGTTCGAAGAGCTTTCTCTCCTTGTCGGAGCGAAGCGAATAGGCCGGACCGTGAGACCCCATCATGTGAAGGAATAGTACCGTCGGACGGTCGGCGGGCAGTTTCCCAAGTTCGCCTTTCAATTCTGAGAGGAATACCCGGTCACCGCATTCCCCGTTGGGGCAGTCCTGCGGATTAGGCGTCGTCGCACGGGTGTTGACGCCCGTACAGGCACCTTTGCAGCCCGATTGATTGTCAATCCAGAGCACGTTGGCCCCGGCGCGGTTTAAGAGACTCGGGAGCTGTTCTTCGGAGAGGATTCGATCGCGGTTGTAGTCGCTGCGGCCAATGCGGCTCATCATGCAGGGCAGAGATACGTCGGTGGACGTCCCGCAGGCTTCAACGCGAGGGATGCTGATAATCTGAAGCTCGGAGAGCTGCGGATTGGTTTCGCGGCTGTAACCCGCGAGCTGCCAGGAGGCTGAGCGCGTGGTTTCGCCTACCATCACAACGAGCACTGCCGGACGAGACGGCTTGACGACAAGCGACGGGGAAGGGTCGACGGCCACACGCGGACCGTTGTTTTCCGGGCTCGAGTCACCCACGATGGTGCGCATGCCTGAATAGACGACATTAACCGGCGCGATCATGTAGCGCAGTGACTTGTCGTTTCTCATCGCGCCGGCGAAAGCCTGGAAGTTGAGACCGATGAGCGCAACGCCCACAGCTGCAAATCCAATGGAGGTAAAGAGCCGGCGAAGGAATATAAGCAGACGGCGCAGGAGCGTCGGGCGAGCAGTGCTGGCGGATTTCTTTAGATTTGCGGCCAGCGTGACGAGCATCGGCGGCAGCCAGGCGGCCAGGAAGAGGAGTACGGAGCGGGTGCTCAGATAGGCTTGTGCTTCTGCCGGATCAGTGGCAAGGAAGTTGCGGACCATGTCCGGCGTCATCGCTGTGCCGTAAAGATAGGCGGCAGCAAAAGCGGCGGCTCCGAGCGTATTTAAAATCAGCAGCAGAATGCGGAAGACCATCTTCGGCAGCAGTCCGCAGAGTTCAATGATTGCGGCGG
>OBVY01001483.1_pt1 | contig 13449 bp, 9 predicted proteins | sample 1538051 | NCBI WGS metagenome assembly OBVY01 (sample SAMEA2580017, study PRJEB22360) | human gut metagenome | biome: human gut; feature: human-associated habitat; material: faeces | place: Denmark | collected 2008/2010 | reverse complement strand
GTCCGTAAGCATCGCAAACATCATCACAAGCACAGCGGCGGCGAAAGTAACGGCAGCAACGGCGAAAGCAGCGGAAGCGCCAACAAGTAGCCAAAAACAGCCAACAAGCGGCCGCAAATCCACCCTCTCCTACCACCGCGGAACGCAATGCGCCAGAATATGGCACGAATCCGGCATATTCTCCTGTCAGCCGATAGCATAGACTGATTATTAGCGAAGGATTGCGATTCGCAAGTCGCCACAAGCGATTGCGCCGCTTTCCGATGATAGGGTTCGGCTGATTGCGTGCACCGAAACGCGGCAGCACACCCCCGTAAGAAAGTTCCACGAGCGAATATGAGAGGGAACATGGTGTTACCTACGCCCCTGCAGGCATTCAGCGGCATGCCCAAGGCAGCCGCAACCACTGAAAAGCAGACCATTGTTGACGGCGAGAAGATGACCGGCGCCGAAGCGCTGGTACGTTCGCTGGAAGATCTGGGCGTCAAGGATGTTTTCGGCGTTCCAGGCGGCGCGATTCTGCCGGTATACGATGCGATCAACGATGAAACCAGTTTCCGTTTTGTGCTGATGCGCCACGAACAGGCCGCAGGTCATGCGGCTGAAGGCTATGCCGTATCGACTGGTCAGGTCGGCGTGTGCATCGTCACGTCCGGCCCGGGCGCCACGAACATGATCACCCCGATCGCCGACGCGAACATGGATTCCGTGCCGATGGTGGTCATCACCGGCCAGGTTGGCGTGAACGCCATTGGCACCGACGCCTTCCAGGAAGCCGATATCGTCGGCGCAACCTACCCAGTGGTCAAGCACTCCTATCTGGTCACGCGTGCGCAAGATATTCCGCGCGTGCTCGCCGAAGCGCACTATGTGGCACGTTCCGGCCGCCCCGGCCCGGTGGTGGTTGACATCACCAAAACCGCACAGATCGGCGATATGTACTATTCGTGGCCGCAGCGCATGATTCTGCCCGGCTACAACCCCACCACGAAGGCTCACGGCCGTGTGCTTTCCGACGCTGCGAAGCTGTTCGAGCAGGCGTACCGTCCGGTGCTGTATGTGGGCGGCGGCGCGGCCCGTTCCGATGCCGGCAAGCTCGTGCAGGAGCTGGCGGAAGTCACGAACGCTCCGATCGTCACCACGCTGCCCGCACGCGGTGTTGTGCCTGATTCCGATCCGAAGGTGCTCGGCATGCTTGGCATGCATGGCACGATCGCCGCTACCGGTGCCGTACAGCGTTGCGATCTGCTTGTTGCGATCGGTGCCCGTTTCGATGATCGTGTAACCGGCAAGCTTGACGCTTTCGCTCCGGGTGCACGTGTGATTCACATTGATATCGATCCGGCGGAAATCGGCAAGAACCGTCAGCCGGATGTGCCGATCGTTGGCGATGTGGCAACCGTGCTGAAGGATCTCATTCCGGAAATCAAGCGCGAGCAGGCCGTGCATGGCAAGCCTGACACTTCGCATTGGTGGGAGATCATCAACGATTGGCGTGAAAAGTACCCGATCAAGTGGGATGAGCCGACCGATGGCTCGCTCGCTCCGCAGTGGGTCATCAAGCAGCTTTCCGACTTGGCTGATCCTGACACGATTTGGGTTACCGGTGTGGGCCAACATCAGATGTGGGCTACGCAGCTCATCGATTTCGAGAAGCCGCATTCTTGGCTGAGCTCCGGCGGCCTTGGCACCATGGGTTACGGACTGCCGGCCGCCATCGGCGCTCGTGTTGGTTCCGAACGTTTCCATGAGGGCGAGAAGCCGGTGTGGCTGATTGACGGTGACGGTTCCTTCCAGATGACTTCTGAAGAGCTTGCAGCCGCGTTCCACGATCACACACCGGTCAAGATCGCACTGCTGAACAATTCCGTGTATGGCATGGTTCGTCAGTGGCAGACCCTGTTCTACGGCGAGCATTATTCCGCCACCAATCTGATGGATGGCGAGAATACGCCGGAGATCGTGGATGTTCCTGATTTCGTGAAGCTTGCCGAAGCGTACGGTTGCGTCGGCATGCGTGCGTTTACGGAAGAGGAAGCCGTCGAAGCAATTAAGAAGGCCAACGAAATCAATGATCGCCCGGTGCTTATCGATTTCCGCGTGTGGAAGGACGCTATGGTGTGGCCGATGGTCGCAGCTGGCGATTCCAACGACAATGTCACCTATATGCCCGGAATCAAGCCGCTGCAGCGTCCGAAGGCCGCTGCCGACAACGAGTAAACGAGCAAACGAGTAAGTAGTAAGGAAGGGTCTACCAATGTATCCTGCATCTCAGCCGGGTTCCAAGCGCCATACGCTTTCTGTGCTCGTCGAGAACCGTCCGGGCGTGCTGGCGCGTATTGCCGGCCTGTTTGCCCGTCGTGCGTTCAACATCAACTCACTGTCCGTCTCCCCCACCGAGCGCCCTGACATTTCCCGCGTCACCGTCACCGCCGAAGTGGATGAGGTACCGCTTGAGCAGATCATCAAGCAGCTCAACAAGCTGCTGCACGTGCTGAAGATCGTGGACCTCGATCCGGAAACCACCGTGGAGCGCGAGCTGGTGCTCATCAAGGTTGCCGCCGACGAATCCAACCGTTCCGACGTGCTGGAGATCGTGCGTCTGTTCCGCGTGCGCGTGGTCGATGTGAATCCGGAATCGCTGACCATCGAGGCCACCGGTGCCGAAGGCAAGATCGACGCGCTGCTGGGGCTTTTGGAGCATTACGGCATCATCGAGCTGGTTCGTTCCGGTGCGGTCGCCGTGACGCGCGGCCCGAAGGCCTTGAGCGAAAAGGTACTCGGCTCCGAAATCACCGGTCGCTGATCAATTCGGCATTCAGCCTCACCGCAAACCTTATAGGGCTTTCTCGTTTTCCCGCGGGAAAGCCCTTTTTGTTGGAAAACGCAAGAATCTATACCCTCTACTGGTTGTAAAACGCAAGAATCCATACCCCCAATCGGTTGTAAAAGTGTAATCGGGGGTATCGCTTTCGGTTGGAAAAGTGTATAATGGAAATCCGAAGCCACTCACAAATCATTGAAATATAAACGATTGAAGGAGTCAATCATGCTACAGAGAAAAGCACTGAAGCAATTCCAAGCCTGGCATGATGCCCCATCTCACACCGCGCTTCTCGTAACAGGCGCAAGGCAGGTCGGCAAAACCTATCTCATTCGAGAATTCGCCGACCAACATTATGAGAGTTTCGCGGAATTTAATTTCATTCAAAATCCGGATGCGGCACGTATCTTCAACCCTCCCAGCGATGCAGCAACCATGCTCATGCGCATGGAACTGGCATCCGGCCAACGTTTTATTCCAGGGAAAACGCTGATTTTTCTTGATGAAATCCAAGCATGCAAGGAAGCCGCAACAGCCGTCAAATTCCTTGTGGATGACGGCAGATATGATTTCGCCATGTCAGGATCTTTACTCGGAGTCGAACTTGAAGATGTTCGCTCCGTCCCAGTTGGATATCAAAGCGAAGTAGTGATGTTCCCTCTGGATTTTGAGGAATTCTGCTGGTCACAGAATGTCGATGGAAAAATTTTCGACATGTTGAAGGAATGCTATGAGAAAAAACAGTCAGTGGATGATTTTATTCATGAACATCTCATGTCTTTATTCAGAAAATATCTGATTATTGGAGGCATGCCGGCTGCAGTAGCATCGTTTGCACAAAACAACAGTCTCATAGACGTTCGTCAGGCACAAGAAGATATCAAACAAGGTTATCGTCGCGATATCAGTCAGTACGCACGCAAAGAGGACCGTCTGCATATTCGCTCTATTTACGACCTTGTTCCAAGTGAGCTCAACAATCCCAACAAGCGTTTCACGTTCGCAAAAATCGAAAAAAACACGCGATTCCAAGCCGTGGCCAACGATTTTGACTGGCTTTCCGCTGCGAACGTCGCCATTCCCGCATACAACGTGGACGAGCCTCGCAAACCGTTGGAAATGTCTAAAGAACGTAATTTGTTCAAACTGTTTTATTCCGATGTTGGTCTGCTCACGGGCGCATATCTCAACTCGACCGCACTTGATATTCTTGCCGGCGATGACGAAGTTAATTATGGAGCAATCTACGAAAATGTGGTAGCCCAGGAACTTACCGCCCACGGTTTTTCTCATCTGTATTATTACAACAGCAAGCGCTTAGGAGAACTTGATTTTCTCGTCCAAGATCGCAATGACAATATCATTCCCATTGAGGTGAAATCAGGAAAGAATTACAAGGTTCATCGGGCTCTTAATAATGTGCTCGCAGAGGAAAGTTATCACCTTCGCCAAGGATTAGTCTTCGGCCCCGGCAATATCGAAACCGATCACAATATTACCTACTACCCCATCTACCTACTGAGCCAGTTTTGCAACAACTAGCCCAGTAGCATTCATCGTGATGTCACAAACCATGATGTTGGCAGAACGACAGGGAGCATTATGACTGAAATTATTCATTATGGTGTTCTTTTACTTCATATACGGAAACAACAAGATCCGTATTGCCGATATTGATAATGGACAATGAGGTGGCATCTGGGAAATTCTTCGCCGGAAGAGAGACTGTTTCCACTCCATTAGACGTACAGGCCTCCCTAGTGGTTAGGGTGTGTGGCTGTCCATCTTTGTAGAGGACAAACGAATAAGGAGCCTGTTCCTTCTGTTTGCACATGGAAACGACATAATACATATTGTTTTCGTCGACTTTTTGGGCAAATGGAATAGCACCATCGCCGTGCACGGATTTCGCCCCCAGCTTGTTTACTAGAACCAGTTTGTCTGAGTTATTGAGATCATCGACGGCGACACGGTCCAGAGCGTCTACAGTAAATGCTTTATATGCCTGTTCTGCGGCATCATCATGCTCGCTACTGCTCTGTACGGAGCTATCACCGGAACTTTCATGTACGGTTTTCGTGCAGCCAACGCATGACCACAACAACAAGGTGGACAACAAGCAACAGACGCTTCTTCGCATCACTTGATTCATAAGGCACCTCCATTGGTCTCTCCGACAAGAACAGCTAAGGTTTCCTGCAATAACAAGAATATGACATTGGCACATGGAATGCCACGCATCGCTGTCGCACGAATGGTCAACATTCACCGGAAACACTGGAGGAGCTGCGCCACCGCCACAACATGCACACCCTGTCCGGTAATTGGCGCGGGCGATACGAATGCTACTCGAGCTGTTCGGAGAGCTCCATCCACTCCATTTCAAGGGATTCGGACTCGTCCGTGACGGCCTGCAGCTGCTCGTTGAGCTTGCCTAGACCTTCGTAGTCGCTGGGGTCGTGCGCGGCCATCTGCTGTTCAAGGTCGGCTTTCTGATCCTCAAGTTTGGCGAGTTTGCGCTCGATTGCCGATACGCGCTTGGAGGCTTCATGGAAGGCCTTGCCGGAAAGCTTCGGTGCGGAAGATGCGGTTTCGGCAGTTGCGGATTCACCCGCGGAATTGCCTGCACTGCCTTCAGTTGCACCAGATCCCGCGGAACCGGCAGCTCCAGCGGAACCGCTCTTCTTGCCTTTGCCGGCACCTGCCTTTTCGTCCGCGAACGGATCCTTGCCGTTCTTGATGGCTTCAGTCATGTCCAGATAATCCTGCACGCCACCGGGTAGGTGGCGCACTTTGCCGCCGATCAGCGCGAACTGCTGGTCGGTGACACGTTCGAGCAGGTAACGATCGTGCGAAACGACGATCAGAGTTCCCGGCCAAGTGTCGAGCAGATCCTCCATCACGGCGAGCATGTCGGTGTCCAGATCGTTGCCGGGCTCATCCATGATGAGCACGTTCGGCTCGTCCAGTAGAATCAGCAGCAACTGCATACGGCGCTTCTGACCGCCCGATAGGTCTTTGATCGGCGTCATCAGCTGCGCCGACTCGAAACCGAGACGCTCCATCATCTGCCCCGGTGTCGTTTCCTTGCCGTCCACGATATAGCTCGGCTTGTAACGGCTCAGCACTTCCTTGATCTTGTATTTACCGAGCTTCTCCAATTCGTCGAGACGCTGCGAAAGCACCGCGAATTTCACGGTTTTGCCGATATTCACATGACCTACAGTAGGGGTGATTGTTCCGTCAAGAATCTTCAATAACGTCGATTTTCCGGCACCGTTCGCGCCGACGATGCCGAAACGATCTCCAGGCCCAATCAGCCATGTCACGTCATCAAGAATCTTACGACCGGTAACAGTAATTTTTTGCGCTGCAGAAGTAATTTCTTCTGCAGAATCATCAGTGTTATTTTCTTGTGATCCCTGAATTTCTTGCGATTCTTTCGCAGCTGCAGCAACTTGTGCCGCTGCAACACCGGCATCCACCAATCGCGGATCAGTCAGATCATCGACGGCAACTTCCACGGAACCATGCGCTTGCGGCTCGGCGTACATGGCCGGCACCACATCGACGCGTGATGCCGACGCTTCCATTTCGGCAACATCAGGATCGATATCAGCCTCGCCTTGCACATGTTCGAAAATCTGCGTCACGTCGATCAGGTCAACCACCTGCTTGCCCAGGCGGGATGTGGCCATTTGCTTCAATTCCAGCGTATTGCGCACCGGAGGCACGTCGGCGATGAGCTCACGCGCGGCCTTCACATGGAATTTCTGCTTGGTGGAACGGGCGCGGGCACCGCGGGTAAGCCAGGCAAGTTCCTTACGAGCCAGATTGCGACGCTTCGTTTCACGCACGTCGGCTTGGCGATCGCGTTCCACGCGCTGCAGCATGTATGCGGAATAGCCACCTTCAAACGGCTCGATTTCGCCGTCATGCACCTCCCACATGGATTCGCACACTTCGTCGAGGAACCAACGGTCGTGGGTAACGAGCAGCAGTGCGCCGGATCCGGCCGGCCAACGATTCTTCAAATGTTCCGCCAGCCAGTGAATGGTCACCACATCCAAATGGTTCGTGGGCTCGTCGAGAGCGAGAATATCCCAATCCTTAAGCAACAGGCGTGCCAAATCGGCGCGGCGACGCTGACCGCCGGAAAGCGAACCGATTTTCGCTTCCAAGCTAATGCCGCCAAGCAATGCTTCGACGATTTCGCGTGACTTGGTTTCCGCAGCCCATTCGTAGTCTTCACGGCCTTCGAGCGCAGCTTCGCGCACGGTGGCGTTGTCGTCGAGCGGGTCACGCTGGTCGAGCATGCCGAACGTGAGCCCGCCGCGAATGGTCACGCGGCCGGAATCCGGCTCCTGCGTGCCTTTGAACAAATGCAGCAACGTGGACTTGCCGTCGCCGTTCTTACCGACGATGCCGATGCGGTCGCCTTCAAAAACACCCTGCGTTACATCGTTGAAAATATTCTTGGTCGCAAAAGCAAGCGAAACGTGTTCAAGTCCCAAATCATAAGTCGGCATAAGTCACCAATGTAGCGGGAACATCTCCCAAATCTGCAGGCAATGCCGCAACTTGCGAATCGCCACTAACGCTACACAGCAATCGGAACCGCACGCAACTCGGCAATCAGCCTTGCTGTGCCTAAAGCAAACTCTGCTCATACGAATTACAACGAGCGGCAAAGCTCGAAAACACCTGATCCGCAAGCGGCTGCAACTGCGGATTATATTCGGCGAACGCCTCGCGCAACTGCGATTTCGACCCGCCGGCAGCCTTTAGATCCTTGACCATGCTTGCCTCGTCAAGCCACTCCTCCAACATGGTAGGAGTAACCTCCAAGTGGAACTGCATGCCCAGAGCGGAACCAAAACGGAACGCCTGCACCTTGGTCTTCGCGGATCGCGCCAATGGCTGCGCGCCCTCCGGCAACGACACCACGTCGTTATGCCAGTGCAGCACATCCACGGTTTTGTTCCACATCGAGAAATAATCATGCTTGTCGATGCATTTAATCGGCGCAAAACCGATTTCCGGCGCCTCTCCCGACTTCAGCTTCGCTCCCAGCGCGGTGGCGATGATCTGATGCCCTAGGCACACGCCCAACACCGGCTTGCCAACGCTGACCGCAGCCCGCGCAAGCTTGGCCTCGGCCTTTAATCCCGGATACTTGTCGTAGTCGAGCGCACCCATCGGGCCACCCATAATCACCACGCCGGAAACCTCGCCAAAATCAGGCAAATCCGGTTTCTTCTGCTTGGCAACATTGATGATTTGATACCGCAGTCCCAAATCATCCAAACTGTCTAAAATGCGTCCCGGTCTCTCCCACGGAACGTGTTGCAAAATCAGCACCTGCGATTGCGTCATACATTCTATTGTTGCATCACCTACGTAAACGATGTTCACAAATCCAACAAAATACGTTTTGCCGTTCATTTTCGTCTCGCATGCATGTCCGATTCTGGCAATACTCTCGTGGTTATGACGAACACGCAAGAACCGCAGAATATCAACATTTCTAGCGTCGCAACCGAAGTTGACGCAGTGGCGAGCGCCGCTGCTGATCTGAAGCTGTACGACACCGCATCACACGCCGTGTCGAATTTCACGCCGATCAAGCCCGGTCAGGTCGGCATGTACGTGTGTGGCGCCACCGTGCAAAGCTCGCCGCATATCGGCCATATTCGTGCGGCTGTCGCGTTTGACGTGGTGCGCCGCTGGTTCGAGCGTTTGGGCTACAAGGTCACGTTCGTGCGCAACGTCACCGATATCGACGACAAGATTCTCGATAAGGCTGCGGCCGCCGGTCAGCAGTGGTGGGAACGTGCGTACATTTACGAGCGCGAGTTCACTGAGGCTTACAACACGTTGGGTGTTGAGCCGCCTACGTATGAGCCGCGTGCGACCGGCCACATGATCGACATGATCGATCTGATCAAGCAGATCATCGACAACGGCCACGGCTACGTGGTGACTGACGAGAACGGCAATCCGACCGGCAACGTGTATTTCGACGTTGCCAGCTGGCCGCACTATGGCGAGTTGACGCATCAGAAGCAGACCGCTGTGGCTGATGCCGCTTCCGAAGTGGCCGATGCCATGGGTCCGTCTGTCGACAATGCGGGCAACGACAAGTACAATCCGGTTGATCCTGCGGACATGTCAGAAGACAAGCATGATCCGCGTGATTTCGCATTGTGGAAGGCTCCAAAGGATTCCGATCCGCTCGACGCACGTTGGAATACTCCGTTCGGCACGGGTCGCCCGGGTTGGCATATTGAATGCTCGGCGATGAGCCACCGCTATTTGAAGGATATGTTCGACATTCATGGCGGCGGGCTGGACTTGCGTTTCCCGCACCATGAGAACGAAATGGCGCAGACTCGTGCCGCCGGTTACGATTCGGCGGCTCGTTGGATGCATTCCGCATGGGTTACCGCCAAGGGTGAGAAGATGTCGAAGTCGCTGGGCAATGGCTTGTCCGTGCCGGCGGTTTTGGCGGAAAATTCCGCTTGGGTGGTGCGTTACGCCCTTGGTTCCGTGCAGTATCGCTCCATGCTGGAATGGTCGGATCAGACGTTGCCCGAGGCTCAGTCCGCGTACGATCGTGTGTCGAATTTCATTGAACGTGCCGGTGCCGCCGTTGGAGGGCAGCCGCCTCGCGAAGAGATCACTTCGATTTCCGCCGATGATCTGCCGGCTGATTTCGTTGCCGCAATGAACGACGATATTAATGTTTCCGGCGCCTCCGCTGCGATTTTCACAGCGATTCGTTCCGGCAACACGTTGCTTTCGAAGCTTGCCGATCGTGTTGATTCGGACGTTGCGAAGGCTGAAGTTCGCGCTGTTTTGGTGAATGTGCGTGCGATGCTCGATACGCTTGGTTTGGATCCGTTGGCGGAGCCATGGGTAAGCGAAGGTGCGGCCGGCGGCGCCGGAGCCGGTGCCGATTCCACTGAGCACACTGCGCTTGACCGTTTGGTTTCCGAACAGTTGGAGGAACGTGCCGAAGCCCGCAAGGCCAAGGATTTCGCCCGCGCCGATGCCATCCGTGACGCCTTGGGCGCAGCCGGAATCACTATCGAAGACACCCCCCAGGGTCCTACCTGGACCCTCAAATAATCCGCTGCATCATCAATGGGCGATAATCCCGTCTTCTTCTACTGGAAGAGACGGGATTTTCATTTCTCACGCAAATAGCATCAAGCACCTCACCGAATATCAATCGGACATCATCAACACCATTAATTGGAATGCGAAATTTCCCGCGGGACGGCTAGACTGAGGAACATTATGGCAGCATTTAGTTCTTTGACAGATAGGCTCTCGAATGCGTTCAAGCATCTGAAGAGCAAAGGCAAGCTTTCCGAGGCAGATATCGATGGTACGATCCGCGAAATCCGCCGCGCGCTGCTCGACGCCGATGTGGCGCTCGACGTGGTGCGTTCCTTCACCGGTCGAATCCGCGAGCGTGCGCTCGGCACCGAGGTTTCCCAGGCTCTGAATCCGGCCCAGCAGGTCGTGAAGATCGTCAACGAAGAGCTGACGGCCGTGCTTGGCGCTGGCGTTGATCGCCCGCTGAATTTTGCGAAGAATCCGCCGACCATCATCATGCTCGCCGGTCTTCAGGGTGCTGGTAAAACCACCCTCGCAGGCAAACTCGGCTACTGGCTGAAGGATTCCGGCCACACTCCGCTGTTGGTTGCGGCCGATTTGCAGCGTCCGAACGCAGTGACGCAGCTGCAGGTGGTTGGCGAACGTGCAGGCGTGCCCGTGTACGCTCCGGAAAAGGGTGTGCAGTCCGATGGTGGCGAAGCCGTTGCTTCCCCGGGTCTGACCACCGGCGATCCGGTGAAGGTGGCGCGTGACGCTGTTGCGCTGGCCAAACAGAAGCTGTACGACACGGTCATCATCGATACCGCAGGCCGTCTCGGCGTTGACGAAGAGCTGATGAAGCAGGCTCGCGATATTCGCGACGCCGTGCAGCCGAACGAAATCCTGTTCGTGATCGACGCGATGATCGGTCAGGATGCCGTGCAGACGGCGAAGGCGTTCGATGAGGGCGTGGACTTCACCGGCGTGGTGCTTTCGAAGCTTGATGGCGACGCCCGTGGTGGTGCCGCGCTTTCTGTCGCCTCCGTTACCGGCAAGCCGATTCTGTTCGCTTCCACTGGCGAAGGTCTGAAGGATTTCGAGGTTTTCCATCCGGATCGTATGGCTTCCCGCATTCTCGATATGGGCGATATTCTTACCCTGATCGAGCAGGCGCAGAAGCAGTTCGATGAGGAAGAGGCTCGTAAGGCCGCCATCAAGATCTCCGATGGCTCCTTTGGTTTGGATGATTTCCTCGATCAGCTGCAGCAGGTGCGCAAGCTTGGTCCGATGAAAAATCTGCTTGGCATGATTCCGGGTATGGCCGCGCATCGTAAGGAACTTGAGCAGTTCGATGAGAGGGAAATCGATCGTACTGAGGCCATTATTCGTTCGATGACTCCTGCGGAACGTCGTGACCCTTCAATTATTGACGGTTCTCGTCGAGCTCGTATCGCGTACGGTTCCGGCGTGACCGTTTCGCAGGTGAACGCGCTGTTGCAGCGTTTCGAGCAGGCTGCGAAGATGATGAAGCGTATGAGCAACAAGGCTGGCGCTGGCATGCCTGGCTTTGGCGGCCCTGCCATGAGCGGCGGGAAAAGGCAGGGGCAAGGGGAAAACCCTTTTTACGGCCCTGCCATGAGCGGCGGCAAAGGCAAGGGCAAAGGCAAGAAGGGCAAGAAGAAGAGCAAGTCCGGAAATCCAATGAAGCGCGAGGCTGAAGAGAAGGCATTGCGCAACAAGCTTGCTGGCAAGAGCTCCAACGGTAAGTCTTCCGGCGGTTCCGCTTTTGCCAAGAAGCCGCAGAATCCTGCACTTCCTGCCGGATTGCAAGACATGATGGGCGATGCCGGTGAACTGCCGCCGAACTTTGGTGGCGGACTGTCAGGCTTGCTGCACTAAAGCAAGCAACGCGAAAACAGAAACGTAAAAAGGGGATGTGATTCAGTACGAATCACATCCCCTTTTGCGTATCCAATCGGTTGTTTTCAACTGAATCGGCTACCGCATAATCGTCATCAACTACTTCAACGTCAGCGTGGCAACAAGTGCAAGATGATCGCTGCCTTCAACGCAGAACGAACTCACGTCGGAAGCGTCCAATCCCTTGGTAAAAAGCACATGGTCGAGAATGATGCGCGGCCATGGCAGCCATGATGGGAACGTGGCATGACGGCCCTTCGCCTCGCACAAGGCAGCATCCTTGAATCCCGCATTCAGCAGCTTGCGGAAGCTTGGATGATCGGTACCGGAGTTCAAATCACCCAACACAACGGTGATGTCGCCCTGCTTCTGAGTGGTCGCCAATTCCCCCAAACCGATGATGCCGGCGGACCATTCCTTGCATCCGCGCATCGGAGACTTCGGATGCGCCGAAACAAACGTGATGCCGCGCATCGAATCGATCGGGAAGCACACGCCCGGCACGTCGGCCGCGGGAATCACCGCAGTGACCGGAGACATGTCGCTTGGTTCAATACGAATCCACACACCGTTGAATCCGCCATTATCCGTTCCCTTGTTCTCCCCCAATTGACGGTACGGAAGCAAATCAGACAATCCCGAAGCGTCCAATTGCGCAACCAGATCGTCTGTCAATTCCTGCAATGCAAGTACTGCAATATCATGTTTTTTGACCGCACTGACGATTGCCGCAGCGTTGGCGCGACCGAATCTGCAGTTGAGTGTCATCACACGGAAACGGCCATGTTTCGCGGATTCCGCAACAGCTTCATCGCCTGTTTCACGAGATGTTTCACGCTTTTTTGCAAGTTTTTCGGCGACCCTCTGCGCAGTATTGGGAGAATTGAGATTTTCCATCCAATATGCGATTTTGCGCAGCAGCGACGCAAGACAGACCACCACAGCAACTCCCCCAAGAGCCGGCTCATGCAACGCGAAACCGGCGACGGCAATCACAAGCGTCGGAATCCACAGCAACGGAATCAACGCAATCAAATACGGCAGCGGCAAACGACCATCCCAACCAGCCGGCATCTCGCCAAGCGCAATCCATACAACGCAAATAATCAACGCAATCCAAAGCGCGATAATCATTCAGGCAACTCCCCCTATGCAAACCGTTCACTCCGAACGGACATACGCAAACTCGGAACCTCCAAGTGTAGCCAGCCTGCCTGATTCCGACGATTCCGCCATGTAGACCCACGCAAACATCTCACGAATGCCAGCAAATGTCCGATTCTGCCGATTCGGTCATCCAAAGCATCATATTCGCCGCATAATTGACCGTTTCCGCAGAATCAGACAAACGACTTCCCGGTTTTGCATGGATTCGGAAAGTCGCGTAGAGCGGAAAACATTCTAAGACCCATCCGTCCGTACCCCACGGTTATAATCGTCAAGTTATTCGCGCGCGCGAGGCCCTCTAACTATCGCGTGACGTGAGGAACACGTGGGTTTCGGATTCCGTGCCCCACACAGAAAACGAAACGCACACCCCTAGTTATACAAGGAGAGCCATTTTGGCAACCAAGATTCGTCTGAAGCGCATGGGTAAGAAG
>OBVY01001473.1_pt1 | contig 13539 bp, 10 predicted proteins | sample 1538051 | NCBI WGS metagenome assembly OBVY01 (sample SAMEA2580017, study PRJEB22360) | human gut metagenome | biome: human gut; feature: human-associated habitat; material: faeces | place: Denmark | collected 2008/2010 | reverse complement strand
GCGCTGCGGCATACAGCGCAAACCGCGGCGCGCGGCGGGCGTCCAGTGGGTGGTAGCTGCCCAGATACTCCGCCTGCAAATAGACACCCTTGCTTTGGCGGCTCAGGCGGTATTTGTTGTCGGGCCGCTCGGTCAGCGCAAATTTTGCAGTGAACCGCTCCCCCGCACTCTCGCCGGGAAAGGACGCGCACTGAACCTTTACGTTGGCCGCCCTGCCGTCAATTTCAGTCAGCCGCAGCGTACCGCGCAGGCGGCTTTCGCTGTAGGAAGCATCGGCGTCCGTCTCCACCACTGCCGTGCAGGTCACGGTCTGCCCGGCCAGTACCTTGACGGGCCGCACCCATACAAGGGTAAACACCAGAAACCACGCAAGACCGCACAGCGCACCCAGTACCGGGATGGCGCTGTCTCTGCGGCGTTTTATCCATAATAGCGCCAGGCATACCAAAAATGCCGCCGCGGGCACACAGACCAGCGGCGGCAGAATGGCCGCAGCAAGCTCAGCCCCGGCAAAACCGAGACCAAACCAACCGAGCTTTCGTTTCATTGCTTAGTGCAGGAAGAGCGGCAGCGGCTCTAGGAAGAAGATGTCGGTGCGCTTGGCAGCGTCGCCCTCAGCGAGTGCTGCGCAGCAGCCGACTACCGTGCCGGTGCTCTTGGCGGCCAGCGTTTCCAGTGCATGCAGGGAGCCGCCGGTGGAGATAACGTCATCCACGATCAGGATGCGCTTGCCGTCCATATACTCGATGTCCTTCTTGTCGATGACCAGCGTCTGCTTACCGGCAGTCGTGATGGACTGATCCTCGATGATGACAGGCTCACGCATATACAGCTTCGGACCTTTGCGGGCGGGAATCCAGTATTTGCCGCTCTGGCGCGCCATTTCGTAGGCCAGAGGGATGCCCTTGGCCTCGGCGGTCAGGATCACGTCAAACTCGGGGGCTTTTTTCAGCAGAGCTGCGGCACATGCCTCGGTCAGTTCCACATCACTGAACATGATGAAAGCGGCAATATCCATGTGGTCGTTGACCTTGCAGATGGGCAGCTCACGGGTCAGACCCGCAATGTGCAGTGTATAGGTATCTGCCATGTTAGTTTACCTCTCTTTATTGATTCACAAGTGTTTTGTGCAATGCCCGGCATCAGCCCGGAGGCCATGCAAGGCTGCGCTTGGCCAGCACATGAAAGTGCAGGTGCTTAACGCTCTGGCCGCCGTCCGCGCCGACATTGGTCACAACGCGGTAGCCGCTCTCGTCGACGCCCAGCTTTTTGCACAGCTGCGCAATGACCGCGTAGATGTGGCCCAGCAGCGCGGCGTCATCCTCGGTCAGGGCTGCGGCAGACGCAATGTGCTGCTTCGGGATGACGAGAAAATGCACGGGGGCCTGCGGGTCGATGTCGTAGAACGCCAGCAGCTTGTCGTCCTCAAACAGCTTGTTCGAGGGGATCTCGCCTGCGGCGATCTTGCAGAACAGACAATCCTCCATCCGGAATCCCTCCTTTGCAGTGGATTTTATGGCAAAGAATTACTGATTCATTTCCGCCTTGACGATCTCGGGCACAGCGTTCAGTGCGTCGTCGATCTTGGACGTGTCGCGGATACCGGCCATAGCGAAGTCGGGCTTGCCGCCGCCGTTGCCGCCTGCGATAGCAGCAATCTTCTTGACGAGGGCGCCTGCCTTCAGGCCGCGGGCCATGGCGTTCTTGGAAACGCCGACAGCCATCATCGTCTTATTACCGTCGCTGCCGATAAGCACGGTCACGGCGTTGGGGGCCTTGTCGCGCACCTTATCGACCATGTCGCGCAGGGTATCGGCACCGGTGCCGGTCAGGTAGGCGGAGACGATGCGCACGCCGTCGATGTCGGCGGCGTTCTCAAACAGGCCGTCGATCTTGGCGGCAGCCATCTGGGCCTTCAGGATTTCAAGCTGCTTGGCGGTTTCCTCCAGCTCGGCAGCCAGTGCCTCGGCGCGAGCCGGAGCGTCCTTCAGGTTGTTGGCCTTCAGGGCAACAGCGGTCTTGGCCAAAATCTCGGTGCGGTCATCCAGCAGATCCAGCACGCCGAAGGCGGTGGTAGCCTCAATGCGGCGGATACCGGCAGCCACGCTGGACTCGCTCAAAATCTTGAAGCAGCCGATCTGTGCGGTGTTCGTGACATGGGTGCCGCCGCAGAACTCAGTGCTCCAGCCGCCGGCGTCGACAACGCGGACGACACTGCCGTACTTCTCACCGAACAGAGCCATAGCGCCCATCTTCTTGGCTTCCTCGATGGGCAGGTTCTTGACGGTGACGGGCAGAGCCTCGTAAATCTTCTCGTTGACGCGGCGCTCGACCTCGGCCAGCTCGGCGGGGCTGACGGCGCTGAAATGCGTAAAGTCGAAGTGGGTGATCTGATCGTCCTGATAGCTGCCGGCCTGATGAACATGCTCGCCCAGGACCTCGCGCAGGGCCTTCTGCAGCAGGTGGGTGGCGGTGTGATTGCGGCAGATGGCGGCACGGCGCTTCTCATCGACAGAAGCGGTGACTTCGTCTTCAACGTGGATGGTGCCGTCCAGCAGCTCACAGGTATGGACGAAATAGCCCTTCGGGGTCTTTTTGACCTGGGTGACCTTCAGCTTGGCGTCGCCGCTGACAAGATAACCGTGGTCAGCGACCTGGCCGCCCATCTCTGCATAGAACGGGGTACGGTCCAGCACGACCAGCACGCCGTCCTTGGCCTCGCCCGCCTCGTCGGTGGCGATGGCATCGACGAGCTCCTCCCCGTCGGACAGAGCCAGAACCTTAGCCTTCTCGGACAGGGTCTCGTAACCGTCAAACCGGGTGGGCTCGGCGGTCAGCTCACCGAACAGGTCAGCGCTCCAACCGGAAATATCCTTGGCCAGGCGCTCGGCGCGGGCGCGCTCACGCTGCTTGGTCATCTCGATGTGGAACGCGGCCTCATCGACGGCAAAGCCTGCCTCGGCGGCAATCTCACGGGTCAGGTCAAGCGGGAAGCCGAAGGTGTCGTTCAGCTTGAACGCCTCGACACCAGACAGGACCTTCTCATGGGCCTCTTTCAGGCGGCCCATCATGCCGGTCAGGATGTTCAGACCGGCGTCGATGGTGCGGCCGAAGCGCAGCTCCTCGGTGCCGATGACCTTCTTGATATAAGACTCATGCTCGCGCAGCTCGGGGTAACCGGCCTCGCTGGACTCGATGACCGTTTCGACCAGCTCGGTCAGGAACGGGCGGTTGATGCCCAGCATACGGCCATGGCGGGCGGCGCGGCGCAGCAGACGGCGCATGACGTAGCCGCGGCCCTCGTTGGACGGCAGGATGCCGTCGGAGGCCATAAAGACGGTGGCACGGATGTGGTCGGTAATCACGCGGATGGAGATGTCATCCTTCTCGTTCTCGCCGTACTTCTTGCCCGCGATGCGCTCGACGTGGTGCAGAACGGCGGCAACGGTATCGACCTCGAACAGGTTGTTGACATCCTGCATGACGACAGCCAGACGCTCCAGGCCCATGCCGGTATCAATGTTCGGCTTGGCCAGCAGCTCATAGTTGCCCTTGCCGTCGGCATCATACTGACTGCTGCCGTCCATCCAGTTTCCCATGAAGCGGCCGCAGTCACAGCCCACGCCGCAGGTCGGCTTGCCGCAGCCGTACTTCAGGCCGCGGTCATAGTAGATCTCAGAGCAGGGGCCGCAGGGGCCGGAGCCGTGCTCCCAGAAGTTGTCCTCCTTGCCCAGGCGGACCATGTGATCCTCGGGGATGCCGACTTCCTTCGTCCAGATGTCGTAGGCCTCGTCATCCTCCTGATAAACCGAGATGTACAGGCGGTCAGCGGGAATCTCGAGTTCCTTGGTCAGGAACTCCCACGCCCAGGGAATGACTTCCTTCTTGAAGTAATCCTGGAAGCTGAAGTTGCCCAGCATCTCAAAGAAACAGCCATGGCGGGCCGTGATGCCGACGCGCTCAATATCCGGGGTGCGGATGCACTTCTGGCAGGTGGTCACGCGATGCCGCGGCGGCTCCTCCTGGCCGAGGAACCATTTCTTCATGGGGGCCATGCCGCTGTTGATCAGCAGGAGGCTGGGGTCATCCTTCGGAACCAGCGGGAAGCTACCCAGACGCAGGTGGCCCTTCGTCTCAAAATAATGCAGGTACTTTTCGCGAAGCTCGTTCAATCCGGTCCATTGCATAGGTGTTGTTCTCCAATCCATAAAATTGCGATGCAGGGTCCGCCACAAAAAATTACAGCCCACGCCCCAATACAGGGACGAAGGCTGTTATGCTTCCGTGGTACCACCCGGTTTGCAGCGCCGCAAGAATATAATACAACAGCACTGCCGCTTTGTGTCTGCGTTAACGCCGCAGGTACGCTCGGCTCTGCGCCGAAAGCTCCGGGGTGGCTCTGCCGTGCTTCCGCGTGAAAGCCTTGCACCAAACGGCTTTCTCTCTGAAGGACGGAACGGACGGCATTGGCCCTTTCATCGCTATTTTCCTTTTTACAGGCTTATTATATGCCGTTTCGCGCCGCTTGTCAACTGATTTTTCCGCATAAAAGGTCATAACTGCGCAAAAGCTAACGCAGAGAGGAGTGTTTTTTATGGCTGACGTTTTTCCGGAGGTCGGGCAGGTCGTGCTGACGAGCCTGCTGTCGCTGGCCGCGATGTTTATTTTCACACGCGCGGGCGGCAAGCGGCAGATTGCGCAGATGAGCCCGTTCGACTACCTGAACGCCGTCACGGTGGGTTCCATCGGCGCAGAGCTGGCGACGAATCTTGAGCAGTGGTGGCGGCCCTTCTCTGCGCTTATTGTCTATGGGCTGGTAACGTGGTTCGTGCACTACACTGCCTGCAAAAGTAACGCTATGCGCAGCCTTTGGAGCGGACGCAGCCTGATTTTGATGGACGACGGTGTTATCTTGAAAAGCAGCCTGCAGCGCGCTGCCATAGACGTGAACGAGTTCCTGGGTCAGGCCCGCGTGGCCGGGTACTTTGACCCGAACGAAATAGAAACGGCAATTTTAGAGACAAACGGCCAGATCAGCTTTCTGCCCAAAAGCTGCAACCGTCCCCTGACGCCCGACGATATGCAGCTGCACCCGGATGCCGCCAGCACCTGGTATGACCTGATTATAGACGGCCATCTCATGCGGGACAATTTACAGGCTGTAGGCCGAGACGAGCGCTGGCTGGACGCTCGGCTCCACGCGCAGGGCATCGGCCAGCATGGCGAGGTGTTTTACGCGGCGTGTGACAAAGCGGATGGGTTCTTTGCATGCAGGATGCGCTAATAATCGAATATGTAAAAAAAAGCCCTGCCAGAATTCTCTGACAGGTCTTTGTGGTGGAGAATACCGGGATCGAACCGGTGACCTCTTGCATGCCATGCAAGCGCTCTCCCAGCTGAGCTAATCCCCCATAGCTGGCGTCGCCTCAGTGCGTTCGCTCCTGACGACGTTTGCTATTATAGCAAACCTTTTTTCAAATGTCAACAGGTTTTTGCAAAAATCTTATAAAATCTTATAAAAGCGGGGTTACGCTTATAAAATATTTCAGAATGACAAAAAGGCCGCATTCCCTGCGGAATGCGGCCCTGCAAGCTGTACTTTTAGATGGAGATTGCTTTGGCGATGTCGATCATATCGCGGTCAATCATCTTGTGCATGGACAGTGCAACGTTGACATCGTAGTCAACGATCTTGTCGCCGGAGACGGCAACAACACGGTTGTAGATGCCCTTGTCCAGCAGGTCAATGGCGTGGTAGCCCATCAGCGAGGCGTTCACGCGGTCACGGACCGTCGGGGAGCCGCCGCGCTGGATGTGGCCCAGAACGGTTGCACGGGAGTCAACGCCGGTGGCCGCCTGGATCTGGTTGGCCAGCTCCTGCGCACCGACAACGCCCTCGGACACGATGATAATGAAGTGCTTCTTGCCCGTGACCTGGGTCTGGCGCATACGCTCGAGAATATCGCGCTCAAAATCGAACGGGATCTCAGGCAGCAGAACAGCCACAGCGCCGGTAGCGATACCGACGTTCAGGGCAATATAACCGGCATGATGGCCCATGACCTCAACGACAGAGCAACGGTCATGGCTCTGGGTGGTGTCGCGCAGCTTATCGATGGCCTCGACAGCGGTATTCATAGCCGTATCGTAGCCGATGGTGTATTCGCTGCAGGCGATGTCGTTATCGATGGTGCCGGGCAGACCGATGCAGGGAATGCCCTGGTTGGCCAGCGCACGGGCGCCCATGAAGGAGCCGTCACCGCCGATGACGACCAGTGCGTCGATACCCAGCTCCTTGCAGCGGGCAAGACCCTTGGCCTGGCCTTCCTTCGTCTTGAACTCCAGGCAGCGCGCGGTATACAGAATCGTACCTCCACGGTGGATGATCTCCGATACGCTGCGGACGTTCATTTCATAAACTTCGCCGTTGATCAGGCCGTTGTAACCACGCTGGATGCCCATCATGCGGTAGCCCTTGCTGATGCCTGCACGAACAATGGCACGCACAGCAGCGTTCATGCCAGGTGCGTCACCGCCGCTGGTGAGCACACCGATCGTTTTGATTTCCTTAGCCATAAAGCGAGCCCCTCCTATTTCGGGAACTATGGACCCGCCTGAACCATTACGATTTATTCAGGCGTGGTCATCACGTTACAATAAATTTTTAACAATCTCGCGACCATACACATTATACCACACTTTGCGCCCTGAAATTATGGATAAATCGCGCAAAACGTATGGATTTATTTTGCAGAGCATTCAACATCCTGAACTTTTACGCAGTCCTTGCCCAAAATGCGCTCCAATTCAGCGCGCAGAAGCGGGTCATCCTTTACCGCCATGTGCCGTGCCAGCATGGCCCTGCCGGTATCTTGGAAGCGGAAATACACCCGCACCGTGCCCCCGTCGAAAATGTTGCAAAGCAGGTTTTCTACCTTGTGCATCTGCGCACTGTCGCGGGAGGGCACGGTCAGGAAATACCCGGCGGCCCCTCCCCCGCTTGTCTCACGTTTGACGCGCTCCACGCGGTTCATGCCAAAATTTTTACCGGGGTCGTAGGTCTCGATGGGCTGCACGCCCTCGACGATCAGGCGGGCGGCCTCGTCCTCCTTGACGGAGACGCGGCCATTGGCGACCACAACGGCGTTTTCCTGCAAGGCCGCGCGGCACTCGGCCAGGATGCGCGGGAACACCAGCAGCTCCATGCTGCCGGTCAGGTCCTCGACGGTGGTAAAGGCCATCAGCGTGTTGGACTTGGTGGTCATGATCTTGTTTTTGACGATTGTGCAGACAAGCGTCACCGTCTGGTTGTCAAACTGCTTTGCGTCCTCGCCCAGCAGCTGAGCAATCGTGCAGGTGGAAACCTGCGCGATCTGGGCACGGTAGGCGTCCAGCGGATGGCCGGACAGGTAGAGGCCGGAGACCTCCTTCTCCATTTTCAGCAGATCAGAGGCGGAATATTCCGGCAGGTTCGGGACCTTATAGTCGTTTGCGGGTTTCTCGTCCTCTCCTCCGCCCATCAGGCCGAACAGGTCCATCTGTCCGTCCAGATTCTGGCGGGCGTCGGTCTCGACGCTTTTCAGAATACCCTCGACGCTCTCGAGCATACCGTGGCGGGTCGGCTCCAGAGTATCGAATGCACCGGCTTTGACGAGGTTTTCCAGCGCGCGGCGGTTGAGACCCGTGCCGTGCAGCCGCTTGCAGAAGTCATAGAGGCTGCCATAGGGGCGCTCGGCACGCTCCTTAATGACGGCCTCGATCAGGTCGCGGCCCACGCTCTTGACAGCGTTCAGGCCAAAGCGGATCCGCTCGCCGTCCGCCGTGAAGCCGCCGCGCGACACGTTGATGTCAGGCTGCTGGACCTTTATCCCCAAGCGCTGGCACTCCGTCGTGTACTCAATGACCTTGGATGTGTTGTCGAGCACGCTCGTCAGCAGCGCCGCCATGAACTCATGCGGGTAGTGGCATTTCAAATACGCAGTCTGGAACGCCACGTAGGCGTAGCAGGCGGCGTGGGATTTGTTGAACGCATACGACGCAAAGCTGATCATATCGTCGTAAATTTCGTTGGCAATATTTTCCGGCACGCCGTTGGCAACACAGCCCTCGCACTCCTTGCCCGGCTCCTTGCAGCCGTGGACGAAGTGCTCACGCTCCGCCTCCATGACCTTGAGCTTCTTTTTACTCATGGCGCGGCGGACGTTATCAGCCTGGCCGAAGCTGAAGCCGGCCAGCTCGCGGCAGATCTGCATGACCTGCTCCTGATAGATGACAACGCCGTTCGTGACATCGACGATGTGCGCCATCTGCGGCGTCTTATAGGTCACATGGGACGGGTCCTTGCGGTTGCGCAGATAGGTCGGAATAGAGTCCATCGGGCCGGGGCGGTAGAGCGAGATCAGTGCGATAATGTCCTCGAGGTTTTTCGGGCGCATGCCGACAAGCACCTGCGTCATGCCCGTGGATTCAAGCTGGAAGATCCCCTCGGTCTCGCCCTTTGCCAGCATCGCGTAGGTGTCGGGGTCGTCATAGTCGAGGTTCGCAATGCGGAAATCCGGGTCCTTGCGGCGCACGGCCAGCTCGGTATCATGGATGACCGTCAGCGTGCGCAGACCCAGAAAATCCATTTTCAAAAGACCCAGACGCTCGATCTCCACCATGTTGAACTGGGTCACGGGCAGGCCGTCGTTGGTGGACAGCGGCACATACTCGGTAGCGGGGTCACGGGTGATGACGACGCCCGCCGCGTGGGTGGAGGCGTGGCGCGGCATGCCCTCGACCTTCAGCGAGGTGTCGATCAGCTCATGTACCTGATTGTCGGCGTCGTACAGCGTCTTTAAGTCGGGGCTGACCTCCAGCGCCTTTTTCAGCGTCATTTTCAGGTCTGTGGGGATGAGCTTTGCCACACGGTCCACGTCCTGATAGCTCATGCCCATAACGCGGCCCACATCGCGCACGGCGGCGCGGGCGGCCATCGTACCGAACGTCACGATCTGGGCCACATGGTCGCGGCCATACTTCTCGTTGACGTAGTCAATGACCTCCTGACGGCGCTCGTAGCAGAAGTCAACGTCAAAGTCGGGCATTGAGACGCGCTCGGGGTTCAGGAAGCGTTCAAAAATCAGATTGTACCGGATGGGGTCTATGTCGGTGATGCCGACGCAGTAGGCCGCCAGACTGCCCGCGCCGGAGCCACGGCCCGGTCCGACGGGGATGTCGTGGCTTTTGGCGTAGTTGATAAAGTCGTAGACGATAAGGTAGTAGTTCGTGTAGCCCATCGTCTTGACAACATTGATCTCATAGGTCAGGCGCTCCTTCAAAGCGTCCGTGACCCTGCCGGGATAGCGGCGCTCGAGGCCGTCCCAGCAGAGCTTTTCAAAGTATTCCTGGTTCTCCATGCCGTCCGGGGCCTTGAAGTACGGCAGCTTTGTCTCGCCAAAGGTGAACTCGAAATTGCACTGCTCGGCAATTTTGTTCGTGTTCTCGCAGGCCTCCGGCACCATCGAGAACAGGTCGTACATCTCGTCGGTGGATTTCAGGTAGAACTCGTCGGTCTGGAACTCCATGCGGTCCACATCGTTGATGGTCTTGCCGGTCTGGATGCACAGCAGAATGCTCTGCATCTTGGCGTCCTCTTTTGTGATGTAGTGGGCGTCGTTCGTTGCGACCATCGGGATGCCGGTCTCACGCGCTAAGCGGATGAGCTGCGGCAACACGGCCTGGTCCTCCTCAAGGCCGTGGTCCTGCAATTCGATATAGTAGTTTTCCGCACCAAACAGGTCACGGTACCACAGGGCCGTCTGCCTGGCGCGGTCGTAGTCCCCCGCCAGCAGTGCCTTGGGGATCTCGCCCGCGAGACAAGCAGACAGGCAGATCAGGCCGTCGTGGTATTTTTCCAGCAGCTGCTTGTCGATGCGGGGCTTTGAGTAAAAGCCCTCGGTAAAGCCGGCGGAGACCATCTTGATAAGGTTCTTGTAGCCTGTCTCATTTTTGCACAGCAAAATCAGGTGGTTGTTGCCGTCGATGCGGTTGACCTTATCAAACCGGGTGCGGGTCGCCACATAGACCTCACAGCCGATGATCGGCTTGATGCCTGCGGCCTTGGCGGCGTCAAAAAACGCCACACAGCCGTACATGACGCCGTGATCCGTGATGGCACACGCCGTCTGCCCCATCTCCTTCAGTCGGTCAAACATCCGGTCAATGCGGCAGGCACCGTCCAGCAGGCTGTACTCGGTATGCACATGCAGGTGGGTAAATTGTCTTTGGGTCGTTTCAGGCATTCGTTGCTTCCTTTTCGGTAGGCTCCGGGGCAGCATCCAGACGGGCGGCGGCCTCCTGGATCTTCTTCATGCGGTGGGAAAGTCCGGCCTTGCTGACCGGCGGGTCAAACTTCTGCGCCAGCTTGGCCAGCGGCAGGTCTGGGTACTGCATCCGCAGCCTGGCGGTGTGGCGCAGGGTCTCGGGCAGGGTGTTCAGCGCCCCCGCCGCCTGCAGCTTTTCAATCGCCAGCTGCACCTGCACGGCGGCATTCACGCTTTTGCTGATGTTGGCCGTCTCGCAGTTGGAAAGGCGGTTCGTCTTGTTGCGCATTTCATTATACATGCGCTGGTCCATGATACGCATGGCCGCGCCGCCCGCGCCCATAAAGGTCAGCAGATCCTCGATATGATCCGCCGCCTTGATGTAGATCGTGTTCGCGCCCTTGCGCAGTGCGCGGTGCGGATGGAAGTTATGCTCCGCCAGCATGGCCTCCAGCTGTTGGGAAAGGTAGTGCCGCGTGGAGAGGAACTCCAGATTATAGCTCTTTTCGGGGTCTGTCATCGTGCCGCAGCACAGAAACGCCGTGGCGATAAACGCCTGCATACAGTTTTGGCATTTGAAGTTTTCCGGGCGGATGCGCAGGGTCGGCTCCTTGCCGGTGTGGCCAAAGAGCGCCAGCATTTTGGCGACCTCGTCAGGGTCCTTCACGCTGAACTCATACACGGGGCCGGTGGGGCGCTCCTTGCTGATGACCGTCCCCTGCACGCCGCAGCGGCGGTAGAGCTTTTGGGCAAAATGGGCCACGCCCTCATTTTCGGTTTGCAGAACAACGCCGCGGTCATCAAAGTATTTGCCAAAACAGGCCACCGCATACGCGGCGGCCATGTTGCAGCAGGGCTTTGAAATTTTGCGGCGCAGTATTTCGTTTTTCACTTCTTGAGAAAAGCTCAAGGCGGTGTTCTCCCTTATTATAGACTTCGGTTCACGTCGCGATGCTGTACGCTGGGTGCGTAGCCGAGCTTCTTGCAAAATTCACCGATCTTACGCGCAAAGGTGATGGAGCGGTGCTTACCGCCGGTGCAGCCCACCGCGATCATCAGCTGGCTCTTGCCCTCCTTCACGTAGAGCGGCAGCGCGTATTCGAGCATATACTCATAGCGGTGCAGCAGCTCCTGCGACTCCTCGGAGGCCATGACGTAGTCAACGACCTCCTGATCCAGACCGGTCTTGTGCTTGAGCTCCGGCACATAGAAGGGGTTCGGCAGGCAGCGCACATCGAGCACGAGATCTGCCTCCTGCGGCAGCCCGTACTTGAAGCCGAAGGATACGACCATCAGCTCCATCGGGCTTTCGCCCTTGTCCAGGAACAGGCTGCACACCCGCTCCCGGTTCTGCGCCGCCGAGAGCAGCGACGTGTCAATGACATATTTTGCCTTATCGCGCAGCGGCTGCAGAAGGCGGCGTTCCCGCGCGATGGCTTCGGTGATGGGAATTTTCTCGGCGGCGGCCAGCGGGTGCTGGCGGCGCGTCTCCTTGTAGCGGCGCTGAATGGCCGCATCGTTGGCATCCAGGAAAAGAATATCGTAGTCGATCTTCTTTTCATCAAGGTCGGCCAGCGCATCCTGCAGCTTTTCAATGCTGCGCACACCGCGCACGTCCATGACGACGGCAACGCGGTTCAGCTGGTTTTCGCCCTGCAGGGCGAAGTCCACGATACGCGGCAGCAGCGCCACCGGGATGTTGTCAATGCAGAAAAAGCCGATGTCCTCCAGCGCGTTGACAGCCATCGACTTGCCCGCGCCGGAAAGGCCGGTCACGATCAGAAAATTCATCTTCCCCACCGCTCTCTTATTTTACCACGCGAATTTCGCGTTCCAGCACAAAGCCGGTCCTGGCCTCAACAACTTGCCGGACCTGCTCGGTCAGTGCGACCACGTCGGCACAGGTCGCGCCGCCGCGGTTGATGACAAAGCCGCAGTGCTTTTCACTGATCTGTGCGCCGCCCACGGTAAAGCCCCGCAGGCCGCAGTCCTCGATCAGCTTGCCCGCAAACGCGCCCTGGGGCCGCTTGAAGGTGCTGCCGGCGCTCGGCCATTCAAGGGGCTGCTTTTCCCTGCGCTTGCCCAGCAGCTCCTGCATACGGGCCAGCACGGCGGCTCCGTCACCGCGGTGCAGCACCACCGTGGCCGACAAGATGCACCAGTCGGGGTTCTGCTCAAAAATGCTCGTGCGGTAGCCCATGGCCAGATCTGCCGCAGGCAGTGTGCGCAGCTGCAAATCACTGTCAAGGAAGGTCACGCTCTCCAGCACGTCCTTCAGTTCATTGCCGTAGGCACCGGCGTTCATATAGACCGCACCGCCCACCGTACCGGGGATGCCGCAGGCAAATTCCAGACCCGTCAAGCCCAGCGTCTGCGCCTTGCTGCACAGCCGCCCCAGCGTCTGCCCGGCCCCGGCGGTGATGCGCATCGCGTCCGTATCAAGGCCGGAGTTTTCCATCCCGGACAGGCCGCGCATGTCAATGACCGCGCCGTCAAACCCGGCATCGTCAAACAGTGTGTTGGAGCCGTTGCCGAGCAGGTAGACGCGGACACCGTTTTCCCGGCAGAGCTGCAGGGTGCGGCGCAACTGCTCTGCATCCCGGGGCGTACACCAGAAGGCTGCCGGGCCGCCGATCTTAAACGTCGTGTGGGGGGCCAGTGGCTCCCCCTGCGCAAAGGGCAGCTGCTGTGCCGTCAGCGCCGCGCACAGAGCCGTGATCGTCTGTTCCTGCATGGAAACCTCCGTAGTATCAGCGTTTTATCAAATAGAACTGCCCAGTGCGGCAGCGCCGATCACACCTGCATCGTTGTGCAGCTGGCAGGCGCAGATGACCGGGAACTTGCCGGTGGTGATGTTCCGGGTCTCGTTCTCCGCATAGGCGCGGACGGGGGCCAGCAGGACCTCGCCCTGGTTGGACACACCGCCGCCGATGCAGATGACCTCCGGCTCGAACGTGTTGATGACGTTGGCAATGCCGACGCCGACATACTCGATCCAGCTGTCGATGACCTTCCGGGCGGTCTCGTCGCCCTTGGCAGCGGCATCAAAGGCCAGCTTGGCGTTGACGTGGTCGATGTCCTGGGTCATCTTCCACATAATGGTGTTCTTGTCGGCCTGCATGGCGGCCTTTGTCTCGCGGGTCAGCGCGCTGGCGGAGGCGTAGCGCTCCCAGCAGCCCCTGCGTCCGCAGGTGCACTGGATGCCGGCCTTGACAATGAAGGTTGCGCACTTCGG
>OBVY01001471.1_pt1 | contig 13569 bp, 9 predicted proteins | sample 1538051 | NCBI WGS metagenome assembly OBVY01 (sample SAMEA2580017, study PRJEB22360) | human gut metagenome | biome: human gut; feature: human-associated habitat; material: faeces | place: Denmark | collected 2008/2010 | reverse complement strand
CATGCGGCGAGCCGAAAGCCACGCCGATGGACGACGAATACGCCGGCAATTCCGGCGAAAGCGTGCAATCGCAGGAAGAGAAGTCGAAAACTGACGGCAAGGCGTCCGGCGACACGGCAGACGACGGCGACGCCACCAAAAACCGTGCCGACGCGAATTCCGCAACATCCGACAAGCAGGACACCGGCAACTACGCGGATGGCGACTATTCGATCAACGGCCAGTACGGCCCGGTCGGCGAGGACACCATCGACGTGCATCTGACCGTTAAGGACCAGAACGTGACGGCCGTGAAGATCGTCGGCCATCCGTTCACGTCCATCTCCAAAAAGCATCAGAACGACTTTGCCAAAGCCGTGCCGGACGCGGTGGTCGGCAAGCCGTTGAAGGACCTTAAAGTCGACAAGCTCGCCGGTGCCAGCTGGACCTCCGAAGCCTTCAACAAGGCGTTGGAAGTGGCGCGTCAGGAAGCGTCAATCCAATAGCCCATTCCTTCTGAAACCGACACGGCATGCCCGTCTTGCGTCGGTGCGGACGGTTTTCCTGTGGTTACCGTGCGGATTCGGCGCATACGTTCGGCCAGAGCAACGTGGCCATGTTCTCGGCCCAGGAATCAGACTTGCGTTCCTTGCCGGATTGCCGTTCCCCTCCGGCTTCCTGTCCCGCCAACGCTTTGCAAGCCAGCATGGAACCCAGCACCGTGCTGAACAGGAACGTGTAGTCCAAACGGTTTTGAAACACTCCGTCGGCGATGCCACGTTCCATGAACCCCACGAACCGTTCTTCGGCCGGCGCTAGAACTTGTGCTGCGATCGCCTTCAGCGTGGCGTTGTCGGAAGACAGCACCACGCCCACGGCTTTCAATCCGAGTTCGCTGTCGAAGCAGTCCTGGATGCGTCGCAGCATGGTGGCCAGTCCGCTCCGCGACGGCTTCAAATCGTTGAAATTCGGTAGTCCGGCAACTTCCGGTTGGATGCGTTGCAATAAATCGTCGGCGTTTCGGTAGCGTCGGTAGATTGTGGTCTTTGCTACCCCTGAACGTCGTGCGACCTCTTCGATGGTCACCGCTCCGATACCATCGGAAATCACTATCCCCAATGTGGCTTTCATGATTTTGCGGTCGGTTTGCTCCCGTAATCGCTCACGTCGGCCACGTACTGTGCCGACGTCTTCCTGCGTGGTTTTTTGCACCGTCTTTCGCGTGCCCTCTTGCGTGGTTCCGCCCATCATGCCGCGATCACTTTCGTGCTTTCCAGCTTGCTTACGTACCAATGGTTGAACTTGACCAGTGGAATGCGCAGTAACAGGCCTATCAGCAGCAGCGGCGGAATGAACAGCAGTAGCGCGCCAATCGCAAACCAGTAATCGTTACTGTAGATTCCGCCGATCGCCGCGCGCATTGCTGTGATTGAATGCGTCGCAGGCAGGAACGGGCTGATGCCGCTGATGATTTTCGGCAGCACGGCCAGCGGATATGCGCCGTTCGCTCCGGAGATCTGCATGACGAGAAACAGCACGCCGATGGCTTTGCCGACGTTGCCGAAGCTGGCCACGAGCGTGTAGGTGAAGAACGAGAACACTAGGCTGCTCACCCAGCCGGACAGCATGAACAGCAGCGGATGCACCGCCTGGACATGGAGGAACAGCAGACTGCCTCCCAAGGAGAACGTGCTCTGCAATAGTCCGATCACGCCGAACACACCGTAATGTCCGAGAAACAGCTGATGCGGTTTCGGGTCGCCGAGTTCCTTGCGCACCTTACGCGAGACGGTGGTCTTGAGCGTCACTGCCATGAGCAGCGAACCGACCCACAGTGGCAGGATCGTGTAGAACGGTGCCATCTGCGAACCGAAATTCTTGACTGGGAACACCGCGTTGCGTTTCACTTTTACAGGGGCTGCAAGCGCGGCGGCCAACGAGTCGGTATTATCGCTGAGCACATCTTTGACGGCGCTCATATCGCCGCTGTTCAGCGCATCGGTCAATGTTCCTGTGAATGCGCCCAGTTTTTTGCCCGCGCCGGCCAGACTATCGGCGGTGGAATCCAACACGCTGCTGATGGCGGTCAGATTCTTATCCGCGGTCTTGGTGGTGCCGTTCAGATTGCCCAGCGCGCCTTTCAGATCGGCCGCTGTGGCATTGAGCGCGGTGGTGGTGCTGGTAATGGACGTGGCGATATCGTCAAGTTGCGGTTTCAGTTGGCTCTCATAGTCGGTTTTGATGCCACTGACGGACGTTGCCGCCTGCTGCGCCAGTTTCTTGATCTCCGCACGTTCGGCCGTGGTATCGCTTACTTTGGCGTCGATGTTGTCGGCGCTGCCATTCAGCGCCGATGCTAGGTCGTTGAGCTGTGTGATGGTGGTGCCGACGTTGGTTTTGAGATGGTCGATGGCGTTCCTCACCGCTTCCGGCAGCTTTTCGTTTGCGCTGAGCGCGTCGAGCGAATCATAGATCTGCTGGTAGCTTTGCGCCTGCTTGCTGATGTTCGTGGCCTGGTTGCGTAATGCGTTGGCGGTGTTGCCGGCCTGCGTGCCCGCATTGCCGAATAGGCTGTCCACATCTGCTTCCATGGCTGTGAAGCTGTTGGCGGAATCAGTCAGAGCCGTGCCCAGCGCGGTGGTGCCGGTCTTCAACGCGCCCGTCAGATCCTCCACGCCGCTGCCGGCTTGCTTGAGTGTTGTTCCTACGCTTTTCGCATTGCCGCTGACATTGGCGATCAGACCGTCGGAGGACTCAAGCAGATGTCGTGCGCTTTGGGTCAGCGTGCTGAACGTGCGGAGCGTTCCGGAAGCGTCGGTGAGCGTTTCCGCGAAGTCACTGATATTGCCGTTGAACTGCGTGAGTTGTTCCTGTGCGGCTGGCTTGTCGAGTTGGTTGGCGAGTTGCGATGCCACACTCAGCGCGGTGCTGGTCAGTGTTTCGGAGAACGTCTCGTTGACCTGCGCGCTGACCGTATCGGCGCCTTGGCCTGTGATCTTCGGAGCCAAGGCGTTCTTCTTTTCATTGTTGTAGTAGGCGATTTCGGCGTGGTTGCCATCGGATGCGAAGAACGTCATCATACGGGTGCTGAAGTTCTTTGGAATCACCACAGCTGCGTAATATTTGCCGGATTTGGTGCCGTTGATGGCTTCTTTTTTGGTGGTGAAGGTCCAGTCGAGCTGATCGTTGGAACGCAGCGTGTTAACCACTTGGTCGCCGATGTTGATCTTCACTGGAATGAGGTCGGACCGGTATCCGTCGTCCTCATTGGCTACGGCGAATTTCAGATTGCCGGTATTGGCGAACGGGTCCCAGCTGGCGGCCACGTTGAACCATGTGAAGATGCCGGGGATCACAACGAGTCCGATGACGATGATGATGGAGACGACGTTGCTGGTGATTCGCCGGATGTCGCCGACGAACAGTTTCCAGATGGTTTTCATGCGTTGCTCCTTTCCTCGGTGTTTTCGGTTGTCTCGGTTGTCTCGGCGGTCTCGGTAGTCTCGGTGGTGTCCGTGGCGGCATCGTTCGCGGCGGCGCTTGGACCGGTCGTCTGCATTTTCTGCACCAGTATGGCGATTCCGTCATCTTCATTGTGGTTGACGCCCGTCACGTTTTCCGTCGTTTCTTTGATGACGCTGGTATTGCGATTATCGGATGTCGTGCGTTTGCCGCTGGTGCGTCTCCGCGTTTTGCGCAGCAGTCTGTTCCGCCGTTCCTGTTGCGCCCGCTTTTTGCGACGGATGCGTGCCGCTTGGCGCTCCACCAGCATGGATTGGATCGATTCATCGCTCAAATGGCCGAGCTCCACTTGACGGTTCAGATTATCGCGCATGTATTCGATGACCATGAGGAAGCCCATGATGAGCAGAATCCAGACGACCCACGTGGCCAGTACCACCACTTTCTCTCCGTTGGTGAACGAGAACACCGCCGCCAGAGTTACCGGAACTACGAATCCGATCACCAGAGCTCCGCGCTTGAGTTTCGGGTACAGTTCCGCGAACCGACTTGCGCGTTCCTCGATCACCTCGCGGTAGCCGCCTTTGTCGGCCAGCACCTGAATGGCTTGGGACATGTTGTATCCGCGTTCCGGAAGCTCCACTTCCTCGCCGATAATCATGTCGCTTTCCTTGATTTCGCGGGCGAAGAGTCGGTTGAGGTTGACCAACAGAGGACGGACCACCAGACCGATGACGAACGCCATGGCGGCAAACAGCAGCAGCGTGCCGATCGCCTTGATCCAATGGCCGTCGTAGAAGCCGGCGATGGTCTCGCGGAATGCGTCTATCGAATAGCTGAATGGCACGAACGGATAGACCATGCGGAAGAACTTCGGCATCATCTCGATCGGATACAGGCCGGAAGCGCCTGGAATCTGCACGATCACCAACGCCACGCACAGGCCCTTGCCGATGTGCATGAACGTGGTGGACAGCGCGTACGTGATGCTCAGATATACCAGCGATGTGATCATGCCGGTCAGTATGAACAGTGGCGCGCAAGCCGTCTGTACGCCGAGTATCAGATCGCCAACGGTGCAGATCGCGCCTTGAATGACGCCCATCGTGCCGAGCAACAGGTATCGGGCCAGATACTTTTCGGTTGCGGTCGGATCGAGACCCTCAAGCCCCTCGTCGTCCACCTCCACTTTGTAGATCACCACAAAGGCGAACGCGCCCACCCACAGTGCCAGATTGGTCATCAGCGGAGCCATGCCGGAGCCGTAGGAGTTGACGGGATACACGTTCTTCGTGTCGATTACGGTCGGGGACTCCATGAACGAGGCGATCTTATCCGCGTCAAGCGAACCGCTGCCGGTCAACGATGCGAGCAGATCCGTAGTGCCCAGCGCCTTCAGGTCGGTGCTGACGGTGGTGAGCTTCGTCTCCATCTTCGCCAGCTGCTGGTCGGTTTGCTCAAGGCCGATGCGGGCGTCTGACGCCACTTGGTCGAGTTGGTCGAGCACGATGTTGGTTTGCCTGACCACGCTGTCCTGGCTGGTCACGGTGCCGGCAAGTGTTCCGGCCGTCCCAGCCAGCGAGCCCAGCGCGGAATTCAGTCGCGGCAGTGCGCCTGAATTGATGGCGTTGCGCGCCGTGCCTGCGCTTTTGAGCGAGTTCTGCGTGCCTATGTTGAAATCGGTGGACAGTTTGGATACGCTGCCGGCTGTGGCCTGTGTGTTCTCGCTCAGGGTTTTGAGGTCGGCGAGTGTTCCGGCTGCCGTGTTGTTGGTATTCTCCAGTTTGCTGATGATTTGCTGGTATTGCGCGTTGTTGCTGGCGGATTTGAGCTTCTCGAGCAGTTTCGCATTGCTGTCGGTGATGTTTTGCATGCCGGTCACCGCCTGCTGCGCCGATCCACTTGCCGCGGATACCGCCGACGAGATCTGGTTGATGCTGGCTGTGGATTGCGCCGTCGCTTGGGAAACAAGTCCGGATCCGGTTTCCAGCGCGCTGTTGGCGTTGGACGAAAGCGTGTTGAGCTGGGTTTGCGCTGTGCCGATGGCGGTGGATGCGCCTGCTAGTCCTCTGCCTGCGCTCGCCGCGGCCAGCTGCACGTCGTTCAGGGCATTGCGTGCTGCTTTTGTCTGCTGTGGCACATTGGCTAACTGGGTGTCGAGATCCGCGATTGCGGAGCGGATCGTGCCTACGTTCCGCTTGGTGTTGTCGAGTTCGCCGATGGTTTCGTTGGCGATGGCGTTGGTGTTGCCGCTGATGGTGCCGTTGGCCGAGTTGACGGCTTTGACGAGCACGTCGCTGACGGTGGAGACGAAGGTGTTGTTGACGGTGCGGTCGACCACGGTCGCGCCTTGGTCGGTGATTTTCGGCGAAATCGGACTCGCCTTCTCGTTCACGTAATATTCGAGCGTGGGGCGATGCTTGCTGTTGGTGACGACGTTGGCCAGATCTTCGCTGAAGTCGGAAGGGATGACGATTGCGGCGTAGCAGTCGCCCGACTCCACCGCTTCCATCGCATTGGCTTTGCCCATGAACTCCCAGCCGAGCTGGTCGTTGCTCTTCAGCGTGCCTTCGATTTGATCGCCGAGATTGACTTTGCCAAGCAGCGCGTTGTCTGTGCCTTCGTCCATGTTGGCCACGGCCACTTTGATGCTGTCCGTGTTGCCATAGGGATTCCAGAACCCGTAGATGTTGAACCATGCGTATAGCGGGGGAATGAGAATCAGGCCGATCATAATCACCCACGCGGCGGGTACGGTGACCAATCGTTTGAAGTCACGGCGCAGGATCTGCAGTACGTTGTGCATTGTCTCTCCGGTTTGGCGAATCAATTCCCTTATATGGCGATACGTGTTCCGTAGCGCTACGCGGTTCGTATCGTATACCGTGCTCTTGGACAATCGCCATCGCGTTTCATGGATGGCGGAAATCGGGTCGAGTACTGCGGCAAAGCCTCGGCAAAACCATCGCCGGCTGACGTAGCCCCTTCCGCTCACGTCCGTGACAAATCGCCATTTCTGTATGTCCGTGAGCGAAAGGTGGTAATAAATCGCTATTTTCCGTCCGTATTTATACCCCCCATTCGCTCACGATGCGCTATGCATCGCCATTTCTTGCGGACGTGAGCGAAAGGTGGTGTGCGAATGGCGATTGCAGCCAGCTGACGTCCCCCTCTTTTGCTCGCGTCCGCCAATAATCGCACCTGAACCGCTTTTCTTGCGGCGGATATTGCCTACGTTTGGTAGCGTGGGCTGAAGGAAGGAGCGGCATATGAGCGAAACCGCACAATCTGAATCACGATCCGAGGATTCCGCCGCGGGCAAGACGGATGGAGAAATCAAGGCGATTGCCGCCGAAACCGAAATCGCGGCTATCGAAGAAGGCGGAAAGCAGGGCACTGGCGAAGTCGGCAATCCCGCTGACCGTCGTCTGCCGTTAATCGTTCGCATTTACGGCATCGTCATGCTTATTGAAGGCGTGGTGACGCTGCCGATCATCGTGCTGTCGTGCCTGTACGTCGTGCAGGCCGTGCTTTCCGGCGATATGACGTTCGACGCGCTGAGCCTCACCACGATTCTGTCGGCGATTCACGCGGTCGTGCTGATGGTCACCACCGCGTGCCTGACGGTGTTCGGCGTGCTGCTTTTCAGGAACAAACGCCGGCACATCGCGCAATGGACGTACCTGCTGATTCCGCTTACGCTCGCCGAAGGCCTGCTGTCGCTGGCGTTGAAGGGGCTTGGCCTGAACCTTGTCAGCCCGGCTGTCCAGCTTGTCGTGCTGATCGCCCTGCACATCACCGCCGACCCATCGCTGCGGGAGGAGCGCCGGCTGCAGTTCGCGTTGCGGCGCATGGACGCCCGCAGCGCGTATGAGAACGCCGCCTCCCAAGGCATGGCCGGCCGCGACCTGACCGGCAAAGGCTATATTTCGCTGGATTTCTTCAATCTGTTCTGGCTGTTCACCATTGGTTGTGTGTTCGGTTTGGTGATCGAAACCATCTACCATTTCATCCTGTTCGGCGAATACCAGGACCGTGCGGGCTTCCTATGGGGGCCGTTCTCGCCCATCTATGGTTTCGGCGTGGTGATCGTCACCGTGTTGCTCAACCATTTGTGGCAGTCGAATTGGTTGCTGATTTTCTGCTCAAGCGCGGTGATCGGTGGCGCGTTCGAATATTTCACCAGCTGGTTCATGCAGGCCGCGTTCGGTATTCGCGCATGGGATTACACGGGGCAATGGCTTTCGATTGACGGGCGTACATCCGGCAAATACATGTTCTTCTGGGGCATCCTCGGCTTGGTTTGGGTCAAGTTGATTCTGCCGCGATTGTTGCGATTGATCCAGCGTATTCCGTGGAAGATTCGCTATTCGTTGACGCTGGTCTGTTTCATACTCATTTTCGTCGATGGCGTGATGACGCTGATGGCGCTTGACGCTTGGTATTCCCGCATGGCTGGGGTTGCGCAGAATTCGCCCGTTTCGCAGTTCTTCGCCACGTATTTCAATGACGATTTCATGGCCCACCGATTCCAGACCATGAAGATCGACCCGTCCACTGCCGGTCGTATGTAGGCTGGTTTTTGCGTTTTGCGGGTTTTGCTAAGCGGCTGGTCGGGCGATGTTCCGGCTGGCCGCTTTGCTTTGGGTGGCTGATTTTGAACGATTTCGGACGATTGCAGTGGGGTTTTGTTGCGGGTTTTGCCGCGGGGGATTTGATTCTTCCGGATTATTGCCGTTTGGGATTCGTGCCTTCCGGCTGTCTGGATGCTTGACTGCTGTTGCCGCGCCTACGCCGCGATGCTTTGCGCCAGCTGGCGGATGAGGTCGGGGCGATGTCCGCTCCATGAGGAATTCGGTGAGATGACGACCGGAATTTGCTTGAAGCCGGCGTCCTTGATCTGTTCGAATGTGGACGGATTCTGCGTCAAATCGACCGCCACGTACCGCACTCCCAGTTTGGAAAGCTCTTGTTCGGTGGCCTCGCATTGAGGATTGTTCGGATTGGTGAAGACGGTCACGGTCATTACTTTTCCTCCCTATGCAATCGGCTTCCTTTGGTGCGGAAGATCTTGTCGGCCACGTTTTTTGATTTTGCCCGGCTGAGCAGGCCGTTCATCAGTATACACTACCCGTAGTGGCGTTTCGTACGTTTGCCCACTGTATATAGTGGGGAATTTCCCGTAATACCGAATCTATACGAACAAATGTTCGATATATTCGAGTCTATCATTATCCTCGATTGCGCCACGCCGGTTGCATGCGTATGGTCCGTCCGCGAATCGCCCGCGGGCTGTTCGCTATTCATTTCGGAACACATATTGCGATTTCGCTCGTTTTCTTACGATTGTGAGCGAAAGGTGGTGCCGCATAGTGCGGTAGGGGGTATAAATCGCCTTATTTTCCATACTTTTCGGCGCACGTCGCGAAATAATCGACCGAAATTGCGATTCGTGAGCGAAAGAGGGTGCGCGATATGGTGCGTTCCGTATTGAAGTGCTGAGACCTCATCCCGAAACAAATGAAAAAGTCCTGAGAACCATCGGCTTCCAGGACTTCGAACCTGTGCCCCCCGTGGGATTCGAACCCACAACCCACGACTTAAAAGGACGCTGCTCTAACCGTTGAGCTAGAGGGGCAACAGCAACACAGTATACAGCATATTCGGACCAATCGCCACCACGGGCGTCGGACGGGCGTCGAAATGGCCTTCGGAGTGTTGGTGTGCCTACAATCGAAACCATGTCATGTACCACAATTCTTGTAGGCAAAAAAGCAAGTTACGACGGTTCGACCATCATCGCCCGAGATGACGACTCTGGTTCGGGACGTTACGATCCCAAGAAATTCGTAGTCGTCGCACCGCAGGAGCAGCCGCGGCACTACCGCAGTGTGCTGAGCCACGTTGAAATCGACCTTCCCGACAATCCATGCCGGTACAGCATCGTACCGAACGTGCTTCCAAATCGTGGAATCCTTGCGGAAGCTGGCGTCAACGAACGCAACGTGGCCATGAGCGCCACCGAAACCATCGCCGTCAACGAGCGCGTGCTCGGCGCCGACCCGCTGGTCGCACTGCAGCCGGCCGACGAAGCCAATGGTAAGCCGGAAACCCCAGGCGGCATCGGCGAAGAAGACATCATCACCCTCGTGCTGCCGTACGTCAACACCGCGCGCGAAGGCGTGAAACGTCTGGCCGAACTGCTCGAAACGTACGGAACGTACGAATCGAACGGCATCATCATTTCCGACGTGGACGAAATCTGGTACGTCGAAACCATCGGCGGCCACCACTGGATCGCCCGCCGCGTGCCGGACGACAAATGCGCGATCATCCCCAACCAGCTTGGCATCGACTATTTCGATTTTGATGACGCCTTCAGCGACGCACGTGAATTCATGTGTAGCGCCGATCTGCAGGAATTCATCGAAACGCACCATCTTGGGCGCGCGGCGGGTACGCAGGGCGGCATGAACAACGGCCACTGCAACCCGCGCGTCGTGTTCGGCACCGCCACCGCGAAGGACCATATCTACAACACGCCTCGCGCCTGGTACATGTACCGCCAGCTTAACCCCGTCGAAGCGGCAGACAGCACGCCCGAATCGGATGATATTCCATGGTGCCTTGAACCGGAGCACGCCGTGACCGTCGAGGACGTCGACTTCCTGCTGGGATCGCATTTCGAGGGCACTCCGTATGACCCGTACGGCACGCAGGGAACTGAGGAAAGCCGCCATCGCTACCGTCCGATCGGCATCAACCGCACCGGACACATGGTGGCCATGCAGATTCGCCCGTACGCGCCCGTCGAAAGCCGTTCGATCATGTGGATTTCGTACGGTTCCGGCGCGTTCACCACGTCCGCCCCGTTCTATGCGAACGTCGACGACACCCCCGCCTACCTGCGCGACACCACGCCGGAAGTCTCCACGGACTGCCTGTATTGGACGAACCGCCTGATTGCAACGCTCGCCGACGCGCACTTCTACGAGACCAGCAACGCGGTCGAGGGCTTCTCGGAAGATGTCCGTTCCTTCGGCCACCGTCTGGTGGAACGTACGGATGATGCGCTTGCGATTGGTGGGTCGGCGACTGGGGCTGGTGGCGCTGGTTCTGGTGCCGGTTCTGCGGTTGGCGGTTCTGGTTCTATGTCTGGTGCTGCGGTTGATTCCGGTTCCGATGGGCTTGCTAGTCCTACATCTGTTCCGGCCCGTCTTGCGGCGGCTAACGACGAAATGGCGGAATACCTGCGATCGCGCAATACGAAGCTGCTCGGCGACGTGCTATACACGTCCAGCAACCTTATGCACAACAGTTTCGCCATGTCCGACCGCTGGAACTGAGCGTGATTCCGCGCGCTGAAGCGTTCGATAAGCGTTCAACACGCGTTCGGTAAACGTTGAGGGGCTATCGACTCGTGCCGATGGCCCCTCAACGTTATACGGGAATCAAAACCTGCGAGAACTTCGAAACTCGCGCACGAAGATCAGTTGAACCCGACCACGTGCTCGGCCAGGAAATACCCCTTGCGGATCACGAATCGGCCGGCCGAACCGCGCAGGTTCAACGCACGCGACATCGCCTTCTTACGCACGTCCTTGTAAATCGTCGGCGAATATGCCTCGATATCCGCCCACATGGCCTTCTTCTTCTCGTAATTCTCCGGCTCGCGCGACAGGATCATGAATACGCTCGCCACGGAGCTTTCAATCGCAAGAAAATGAATCATATAGCGGTACAGTCCGTCTGGCACCGTACCACGTTCGGGGGTGGCGTGCACCATGCATTGGTTGACGAGCCGCAGCTGGTCCACGCGTCGGATCATCACGTCCGTCTGCACGCTCTGCCCGTCGCGGCCGATGAAATAGTGGTAGAACGGCGTATCCACGTATTGCAGCGACTTGACCCACGGGAACGGCTGGTAGGCGTAGATGAAGTCCACGTAGAACGTGTGCTCCGGCAGCTGCATTTTCGATTCGCGCACCACGGCCGTACGGTAGATCAGCGCGTGCATGAGAATGTATTCGGTCAGGCCGAAATGTCCCAGATCGTCCCAAGTGAGCCGCTTGCCGGGCTCCATGGCGTGACGGAAGTTCACGACGTGCTTGTTGCGTTTGCCCACCTTGTCGTACACGTAGTTGGTGACGAGCATGTCGAGCGGCTCGTCTTTGCCGATCTCGCCGCGCAGCACGGCCATGACCTGTTCGAGCGATTCCGGGCCTACCCAATCGTCCGCGTCCACGACCTTCACGTACATGCCGCTCGCCGCCGCGATGCCGGTGTTGACCGCGCCGCCGTGGCCCTTGTTCTCCTGATGGATCGCGCGCACGATTCCCGGATTGCGCGCCTCGAACGTCTTCGCCATCTCCAGCGTGCCGTCGGACGAGCCGTCATCCACGATCAGCACTTCGATGTCGTCGTTGCGTTTCGACGCGATCAACGATTCGACGCACCGTTCCAGGTATTCCGTCATGTTGTACGCGGGCACCACGAAGGTGAGCGTCTTCTTCTCCTGCATATTCTTCCTCGGATCGGGCTCGTGTCGGGCCGTGCGGCTGGCCGACCGCTCCGGCCAAAAGCATAACGAAACTAACGTAGCACCATGTGCGGTTCCGGGGCGCGGTTTTGCACACAAACGGCACCCTGAAATACGCAATCTGCACCTGAAATTTCCCCTAGGGTCATTTCGGGTGACGGTATGTCAGTTTTCGTCAATTGTTGATTGTTTTTGCGATTCGTGCGGGCTTTGCGGTTTTTGCGATTCGTTCGTCTCGTCTGATTCGTTTGATTCGTCTGCCGCTTGCGATCCGTCCGTCACGGTTGTCCCGTCCGTCGCGTCATCTCCCGCAGCAACCGCCTTCTCCTGCGATTTCGCGGCCTTCTTGCCCTGCTTCTCCTGCTTGGCGATCGCCTTCGCTTCCCGCGCGGCCTGCTTTTCCGCCTCGCGGGCGGCCTTTTCGCTTTCGTAGCGCAGTTCCGGCTTGGCTTCCATGCGGCTCAAGCCATGCCAGGCCAGATTCACGATGTGCGCGGCGAGCTGCTCCTTGCTGAGCTTGCGCTGGTCGGCCCAATATTGGCAGGTGTAGACGGTCATGCCGATGAGCATCTGCGCGTAGTACGGCACGCCCTTGGCGGGCAGATGCTGCCGCTTGAACGCCTCGGTGAGTATGTCTTCGACGCGGATGGAGATGTCACCGAGCAGCGAGTTGAATGATCCCGCAGGATCGGTTTTCGGCGAATCGCGGGTGAGCACGCGGAATCCCTCGGCGTTCTCCTCGACATAGGTGAGCAGTGCGAGGGCGGTGCGTTCGACGATCTGCCGCGGATGCGCCTGCGGATCGGATAGCGCGTTGATGAGGGTGTCGGTGAGCGCGCGCATTTCGCGGTCCACCACCACGGCGTACAGGCCCTCTTTACCTCCGAAATGCTCGTACACAATGGGTTTTGACACTTTTGCGGTGGCGGCGATCTCCTCCACGCTCACTGCTTCGAAACCCTTCGACGCGAACAGCGAACGACCGATTTCGATGAGCTGCTCGCGCCGCTGATACGACGTCATTCTGGATGTGTTAGCCATGCTGTCCAGTTTTTCACGTCCCGTGGATAGCTCCTTGACCGTCCGACCCCCACGTACCGTCCGATTCTGGTGAATCGGACACGTGTGTCATATTGACAATGCTTCATTGCAGCTTTAATATATTTAATAAATAATAAATTTTATTGAAGGGGGTGATGTGGACCGTCTACCAGAATGGTTGGCCAACCTTGCGGAGGAGGATTTGGCCTTCATCAAGAACTTCGTGCTATCGTCCGGATCTCTGAAGCAAATGTCCCAGCTGTATCAAGTCTCCTACCCGACCATGAGGCTCCGGCTTGACAGGCTTATCGAAAAAATACGGTTGAACGACAACGAGACGGAGGATCCATTCATCCTCTTGGTGAAGAGTCTCGCCATCGACGATAGATACGACGTCGACACGGCTCGAATACTCATAGACGAGTACAGAAAGAGAAGGGATGAATCATGAGCTGGACATGGATCGCATTGTTGATTGAGATCCTAGGCGTAATCGCCGTATTCGTTCTGGTCTTCCTCATCGCGAGGAGCCTGATTCGCTACGCAAA
>OBVY01001466.1_pt1 | contig 13628 bp, 8 predicted proteins | sample 1538051 | NCBI WGS metagenome assembly OBVY01 (sample SAMEA2580017, study PRJEB22360) | human gut metagenome | biome: human gut; feature: human-associated habitat; material: faeces | place: Denmark | collected 2008/2010 | reverse complement strand
AACGGGCCATTCACACGCAATATGCCCATCTGGCGAGCCGCTTGATTCATGAGGATATCGCCGTTGCCCTGCCGAAGTTGGTGGACGAGACGATTGCGGAGAACAAGTAGCCCTCAGCATAACGAAAGCGCCGGTGGGTGGGTTAAGCAACTGATGATTGTCGGTTAACCACCCACCGGCGCTTTTGCGCCACCTCCCGCCAGCGGGAGGTATTGGAGCACACTTCTGCGCGGCTTCCCGCCAGCGGTATTGGAATCAGTAGATGCGCTTGGGCTGGAATCCGGCTTCCCTGAGTGCCGCGAGGATGCGGTCGATGTGCTCGGGGCCGTTGGTCTCGACCGTGACGCCGAGAGACACCGCGTTGGTGTAGTGGCCGGATGCCTTGAACTGGTCGTGATCAAGCTGAATGACGTTGGCGCGCTGCTCGGCAAGCAGGGTGGCCACCTTGACGAGCTGGCCCGGAGTATCCGGCAGCTCGACCTCGAAGTTCATGATGCGGCCGCGGGCGATCATACCTTTCTGAATCACCGCACCCATGGTCACGGTGTCGATATTGCCGCCGGACATAATCGGAACCACCACGTGCGGGCCGGTGGCGGCGGCGAACTTGCGCGAACGCAGGTTCAGGGGTTCCAGCGCAGCCAGCGAAACGGCGCCGGCCGCCTCGACCACCAGCTTATGCTTCTCGAGCATGAGCAGAATCATTTCGTTGATGTCGCGCTCGGTGACGGTGACCAGATCGTCCAGGAACTCGTTAATCAGAGCGAAGGGCAGGTCGCCGGGGTGCTTGACCGCAACACCTTCGGCGGAGGTAACCACATGGTCAGCCGGAGACACACGACCCGCGGCCAGCGAGTCCTTCCAGGCCGGTGAGCCCTCCGGAATCGCACCGATTACGCGCACTTCAGGCTTGAATGTCTTGATGGCGAGCGCCACGCCGGCACCCAGGCCACCACCACCGAGCGGCACGACCACGTCAGTGACGTTCGGCACGTCTTCAAGGATCTCCAGACCGATGGTGCCTTGGCCGCAGATGACTTCGTAATCGTCGAATGGCGGCACGTAAATCATGCCTTCCTTGTCGGCGAGCTCAGCAGCGTGGGCGGCGGATTCATCGAACACATCGCCGTACAGCACCACGTCGGCACCGTAGGCCTTGGTGGCATCGACCTTCAGCGGCGGGGTGATCTGCGGCATGCAGATGGTGGCCTTGGCTCCACGCTCGCGGGCCGCATAGGCCACACCCTGGGCATGGTTGCCGGCAGACGCGGTGACGATGCCGTGAGCGATCTGCTCTTCGGTGAGCGAAGCAATCTTGTTATAGGCACCGCGGATCTTGAAGGATCCGGTGACCTGCAGGTTTTCCGGCTTCAGGAGAATCTCATGGCCGGTCATCTCGCTCAGCACCGGAGAAGGAATGATCTCCGTGTGGCGGGCAGTGCCTTTGAGTCGTTCGGCGGCCAGCTTCAGTTCGGCTGCATGATCACGTTGCAGCGCCTTCAAAACATCCTTTTGTTCCATAGCTTTCCATTGTAAGCACCACAATGCCGAGAGACACCAGCTATCTCGCTTCACAGAGGTACATTCGGCCTTTTGCAGACAGCTATCTGTTTTCATAGGGGTACCGAGAAGCAAAAACCCCGGGTATAAGCCTTGATTTTCAATGCTTATACCTGGGGTTTCGACGTTACGGTACCTCTCTCAAGACAGATAGCATTTCGGGATAGCCCCGAAGTACCTCTTTGAGCGGAGAAAGGCACTCAATGCACTACAACTGGATGACGGCTGCCTCCCACGGGTCGAGCTCGCGGTTGGCAAGGGAGGCCACGGTGTGCGGAGCGTCATACGTGCTGATCACCACATTCGGCTCGGCGATTCCGACGGCGGTTAGTTCGGCAGCCTCACGTGGCAGGTCAACGGTTCGACTGGACATATTGACTACGACCAACAACTTCTCAGCGTCGAGCTCACGGGTAAAGGCATAGACGTGCGGATCAGCGGCGTCAATCAGTCGCCAGTCGCCGGCGGCCACGACCGGGCTGTTGTGACGCAGCGCAACGAGTTGCTTGTAGAAGGAGTACACCGAATCCGGATCATCGAATTCACCGGCGGCGTTGATCTCGGCATGATTCGGATTCACGGAAATCCATGGCTCAGTGGCGGGGCCCGGAGCGGTGAAACCGGCGTAGCCGGAACCGTCCCATTGCATCGGAGTACGCGCGTTGTCACGGCTGCGCGCGGCCAGACCGGCCATCATTGACTCAGACGACTGCACCTTGGCCTCCTCGACCCTCTGCCGGTAGGCATTCAAGGATTCAAGGTCACGGTACTGGTCGAGACGCGTGAAGTGGGCGTCGGTCATGCCCAGTTCCTCACCCTGATAGATGTACGGGGTGCCGCGGTGCATGTGCAGCATCAGGCCAAGTGCCTTGGCCGAACGGACGCGGGATTCCTCCGCGGAGTCGTCGCCCCAGCGGGAGACCACGCGCGGCTGATCATGATTGCCGGTGAACAAGCTGGCCCATCCTGCGTTCTGCACGGCAGTCTGGTAACCGGCCATAATGCTCTTGAATTCCGGCAGGTCAAGCGGCAGCGGCTTCCACTTGGTACCTTCGCAATCAAAATCAACATGCTCGAACAGGAAGAGCATGTCCAATTCACCGTTGCCCGGATCAGTGATGTGCTCGTTACGCTGAGCCGTGACGCCTGGCGCCTCGCCCACAGTCAGGAAGCCTTCACGCCCCTCGAATACCTCACGTCGCATTTCAGCCAGGAATTCATCCTGACGGGGGCCGTCCGCACAGAACGGATTCGGGTTGGAATAGCCCTCCTCGCCCACAGGAAGATCCTCAAGCTCCGAGCCGTACTCGCCCGGCAGCTTGCCGTTCGAATCGGTGCGCTTGGAGATCAGGGTGATGACGTCCATGCGGAAGCCGTCGACGCCTCGGTCAAGCCACCAGTTCATCATGTCGTACACAGCGCGGCGCACGGCAGGGTTCTCCCAGTTGAGGTCCGGCTGCTTCTTCGAGAACTGATGCAGGAAGTATTCGCCACGCTCGGGGCAGTATTCCCATGCGGAGCCGCCAAAGTAGGAGCCCCACTGATTGGGCTCGGCGCCGGGCTCGCCGGGCGTGGTGCCGGGACGAGCCGGACGCCACCAATACCAGTCGGCGTGTTCGTCGTCTTTGTTCTTGGATGCTTCAAACCAGGCGTGTTCATCGGAAGTGTGATTGACAACAAGATCCATCACGATCTTGAGCCCACGCTTGTGGGCCTCGGCCAGCAGCTCGTCCATATCGTCGAGCGTGCCGAACAGAGGATCAATGTCCTGATAGTCGGAAATGTCATAGCCGTTGTCGTCTTGCGGAGACTTATAGACCGGGGATAGCCACAGCACATCCACGCCAAGATCAGCTAAGTAATCAAGACGCGACGTGATGCCCTTAAGATCGCCGAATCCATCGCCGTTCGTGTCTTGGAAAGAGCGCGGGTAAATCTGATAGACCACCGCGTTGGACCACCACGGATTGGGGGTGGCGCCGTTGGTGCGGATGGCGTCGGGGATTATTGCGCGGTTGAAAGTAGTCATCATTGGCTCCTTATTGATATCTATATTGCTCGTTGCTCACAGTCTAAAAATTGGCGAATTACATTCCCATTGGAGAACTGCGTTGGTGTGCCGGAAAATAAATTTCAATCGGCATATGCGCTTTCATGATTGCACCCGGAAAACACGCAGTCGGCCGTACTCGATCTCGCAAGTATGGGTTTCTCCCGGATTCATATCAATCGTCGCACCATGGTCATCGATGATGCGGCAAGAGCGACCGCTAGCCGTAATAATGCCGATTTGTGGCTGCCGGCGCAATCCGACGAAAGCGATGACCTGTTCTGCGCCGAATCTTGCTGTGACACCGAGCGCATAGTCCGTATGTTCGGGGTCATTGAGCAGTGACGCAATGACTGGTCGGGCCGGCTCATCAGGACGCGGTAATGTACCATCTTCGGCAAGTAAATCACGCAAGACAGCCGCATCAGTGTGACCGCAGGCATCGGAACAATACACTGGTCCGCCGCTAAGCAATCGGAGCACGGCATGGACTCGCGCATGGGGATGCTCCGTCCAGAACATGTCCCAATCACAGTGGTACAGCTCCCCCATCAGCAGTGCACAGTATGCGTTCTGGATAAGGTGTTCGCCCAGCGAATCAGGATTGTGCGGTAGATAGTCGTCGCTACTACGGGTGATTGGCGATGAAGGACGATGCCAATAATCCTCCGGTGCCATGCCCATGCAGTTAATCAATGCGCCGCCGAATCGTCGTGAGGTCACTTCATCAAGCGCCTGATGGCGTCCCCAGGTGGCTTCACCGTAACTTTCGGTGCCACGAACCATTACTGACGTGGAACTTTGCGAATCCACTTTGACGAAATCGACGCCGGCTTCGGCGAGTTCGCCGTCCCAGGCATCCCAGAACTGTGCGGGTTGTTCAGCACGACTTCCAGGAATCAGGCAACCATTCGCCGTGGTGGTTATTGCGGTCGGGCAGCTGGCCGCGGCTACACCCGATTCGTCCAAACCATTCCAATAGCCTTGGAACGCCTGCCACACGCCTACGCTGCGCACGCCATAGTGCGTTTTGAGCAGCGCAATGGTGTGGGCAAGCCCGTGGGGGAAACGTTGGCGATCCGCGCCAAAGTCGATCAGGGTTTCCTTTGTGCGATCCGTGTTGGACCAACCGTCATCGATAAGCACCCAGGAAATGGGCACATGCTTGGCTTGGAACTCCTCCATCTTGTTGACGATAGCCTGCTCGTTGACATCTCGCCCCAATGAATCCCAAGTACACCATCCCAACCCGGTGAGCGCATCCGGGAATGGACGCTCCTTACGGGTGCGAATACCCAGCTGGCGTGCTGCCGTTTGTGTGGCAGCTCGAATGGCCATATACGGGTCGGATGCGCAAGCGATATATGCGGCAGTGTCACATAGAGTCGTGCGACCAACCCGGTTGGAAGACAGCACGAGCCGCAAAGCCGTGTCATCAGATTCTGTTGCGGGCTGCCCACTGAAATCAGCCCGAATATCCGTGCCGCAGATAGCGACCAACACTAGCCACTCGGCATCTTCGGCATCGTTGTTGCGGCGTAACAATAACTGCGTGCGTTCAGGCAGTTCAGATGGTGTACGCACCCAGGTCGGGCGCATCCACCACTCCTTGTGCTGGTATAGCGCCAGCATGGTGTCATCGTTGCCGCTGTCGACGCCGGCCATGGTGAGCGACACGTCAATCGCATGGTGGGGCTCAAACGCTTGTTGTTCCTGAAAGGCAGCGGCGCGGTCCTTGGGCTGGGGTGCATGCGCGTTCACATCGATACGCCAGAGTCGCACCTGAGCATCACCCTGGATACCCGCACTGGACGTGCACTCGTCTTCGCATGATTCGGGAACGATTGTGACGGCTTCTACCGGCAGTTCACAGATTGCCGAAGCCTGTTCGCCATAGACGGCACGACCGGTATCAAGATGGGCCGTTACCGTGCGAACGGTTATTGGACAGGTTTCGGCAATCATTGGCGTAACTCCTTGGTGTTCTTCAATGAGATTATGCTGGCAAGGCCCAGACGGTAGCAGCTGGAGGAACGCTCTCGACCTGAGTGTTCGCCTGCACAGTCGCGTCAGACACAAGTAGCACGGTCATCGGCTGCGGCAAGGCGACTGGTTGACTGTCAGAGAAGTTCGCCATCACAACCATGCCGGACGGCAAGCGCCAACCAAGCAGCGGCGCCGGACACTCTTCGTTGGTAAGCCACGAGAACTGGAAGTCCGTGCCGTTGGCCACCCACTGTTTGCGCAATGCGACAGCAGCACAATACAGGTGCAGGACGGAAGCCCCGTCACCAATCTGACGATTAGTGGCATACTGCGCAAACCATGCCGGCTGGGGCAGCCACGAAGCACCGGTGGCATTGAAGCCGAACGCCGGGCCGTCTGACTGCCACGGCAGCGGTACGCGGCAACCGTCGCGCCCCTTGAAATAATGACCGGAACGTTCCCAATTGGGATCCTGAATTTCATCTTCGGTCAAATCAAAGTCCTCCGGCAAACCAAGCTCTTCACCCTGATACACAAAGGCGGTACCTGGCAGGCCGAGCATCACCAGCGCTGCTGCACGGGCACGACGAGCGGCGAGCGCGGGGTCAATCGGCGGATTCGTGCCGTTGGACGTCACCCACTGCTCGATGTTTGCACCGCTCGGCAGTCCGAGACGCGAGGCGATACGTGGCACATCGTGGTTGCCGAGCACCCAGGTGGGGGCGGTTTCGGCAGCGAGAGCATAGCGATGCGTGCGCTCAATCGTGGTGCGGTATTCTTCGCGATTCCAGGCGGCCTTTGACATGGAGAAGTCGAATACGGCACCAAGTTCATCAGGCTTGGCGTATTGGAAAATACGGGTGGTGAATGGCGACCACGATTCGCCGACCGCATACTTGGCTGGCGTGTACTGATTGAACAGGTCGCGCCATTCACGGTAGATATCATGCACGGCGTCGCGGTCCCAGAGCGGATCGGAGCCATCGGTAGCCTGTGGAGACATCAGTGTCGGGTCGATACGGTCGCGCAGCGGCTCACGCAGGTCTTTGGCCAGACCGTGCGAGACATCGATGCGGAAACCGTCCACACCGCGATCGCACCAGAATGTGAGTACACGCAGGAACTCATGCCGCACCTCGGGATTGTCCCAATTGAGGTCCGGCTGCTCCTTGGCGAACAGATGCAGGTAGTACCAGCCGTCTCCACACGACTCCCATGCGGAACCGCCGAAGTTACTCAGCCAGTTGGTAGGCGGCAATTCGCCGTGCTCCCCCTTGCCCTGCCGGAACACATACCGTTGTGCCGCTTCCGATTCCGGACCTTGAGCCAGGGCCTCTTGGAACCAACGGTGCTGATCGGACGTGTGGTTCGGCACGATGTCCACGATGATGCCGATACCGCGTTCGTGCGCTTTGGCCACTAATTCGTCGAACTGATCGAGTGTGCCAAGGCGGGGATCCACATCGCAATAGTCGGCAACATCATAACCTCCATCCGCCAGCGGCGATGGATAGAATGGAGAAAGCCAGAGCGCGTCCACCCCGAGCGCCTGCAGATAGTCGAGACGATCGATCACGCCTTGGAGATCACCGTTGCCGTCTCCATTGGCATCGCTGAATGAGCGGGGGTAAATCTGGTAGATGACGGCGTCGCGCCACCAGTCATTGTTGGTGAAAGTCATATCGTTCCCCTGTCCGATTGCTCGGTACGTATGGTTTTACCAGTATGGCCGCACGAAACACTGTTCCGGCGGCCATACCCTACATCCTCTTGCCTTCGGATCAGCCCTTAACCGAGCCGGCAAGCATGGCGCGGATGAAGTAGCGCTGGAGGAAGATGAACAGGATCATCGTCGGTGCCATGATGAGCAGTGCGCCCGCGTTGAGCAGCACCACGTCGGTCTGATACTGGCCAACGAACGACTGTAGGGCACCTGCCATCGTGCGCTTGTTCGGGTCGTTCTCCAACACCACAGCCAACAGGAACTGGTTCCAGGTGGCCAGGAAGGTCAGAATACCGAGCGAGGAGATGGCTGGCAGTGCCAACGGCAGCTGAATGGAACGGAACGTGCGCAGATGGCCTGCACCATCGATGGATGCGGCTTCGATCAGATCACGCGGCATCTGCTCGAAGCAGGAGCGCATCCACACAATACCGAACGGAATATTCAGGCCGATGAGCGGCAGGATCAGGGCAAGACGGGTATTCAGCAAGCCCATGCCACTGATCTCGTAGTACAGCGGAGTGACCAAGGTTTCGAACGGAATGGTCAGACCGACGAGGAACAGCACGTAGATCAGGCCCTTGCACGGCACCTTGAGCTGAGCGAAGGCATAACCGCCGAGCGAGCAGAAGATCACCACGCAGGGCACGACCACGATCACCAGAATGCAGCTGTTGAGCAGCAGCGGGGTGATGTTTGCCATGTTCCAGGCGTCGATGAAGTTCTCCCAGTGCGGGTGGGCAGTGAACTGGATACCTTCGGGCATGGAACCTTGCGGCTGCAATGCCGCGGAGAGCATGCTCAGGAACGGCAGTACGCAGAAGAGGACGGTCAGAGCGAGCATCGCCGTGCCGGTGATGCGAACGGCTTTGGATTGCTGCATGGTCACTGCTCCTTTCCGTTGACCAGACGCTGCAGAGGTCCGACGACCAGCAGCACGAGAATCATCAGGGTGACGGCGAGTGCGGAGGCCAAGCCAACGCTCTGCTGGGTGAAGGCCAAGCGGTAGACCTGCACGCCGGGCACCATGGTGGAGGTGCCGGGGCCGCCCTGAGTGGACATGTACACCACGTCGAAGCTGGCGAGCGCGGAGATGATGGTCATGGTCAGGCATACGCCGATTTGGCCGCGCAGACCGGGCAACGTGATGGAGAAGAGCTGACGCCACCAGCCGGCACCGTCAAGACTTGCTGCCTCGTACAGGGACTGGTCGATGCCGCCGATGCCCGAGAGCAAGAGCACCACACAGAAGCCGAGCTGCAGCCAGAAACCAATCACGCCTACCGCGTTCAGGGAGGTGGATTGGTCGCCGAGCCACACGTGGGCGAAGTCGCCGAGGCCTACTGCGCGCAGCAGCTGATTGGCGGTGCCCTTGTCGGCCAGCATCCAGGTCCAGGCCACACCGGCTGCAGCGCCTGGGATAACGCGCGGCAGGAACAGGCAAACCTGCGCGAAGGAACGACCGACCTTGGACTTCATGTCTTTGATGAGCACGGCAATGATCAGGCCGAGCACAATCGGGATGATGGAGAAGAAGATGATCAGGTAGAAGGAGTGCAGAATCGATCCGTACAGATCGGGGTCGGTGAACACGGTGATGTAGTTTTCGACACCGATGAAGGTGCTAGCATCGATACCGTTCCACTCGTAGAACGAGTACCAGATGGTCTGAATGATCGGCCACAACTCGAAGGCGATGTAGAACACAAGCGCCGGAGCGAGGAAAAGCAGGCTGACCAGACCGAGGGACATATTGCGCTTGGGCTTGACCGCCTTGGCTGCCTTATGGGAATCCATGATTGTCACCACGCTTTGCTGGTTTGGTGTGAACTGGGAATCGAACATCGCACACAACGTCGTGCGCGCGATGGGAAGGAACCAGGCGGAGCGGGAAAAAGGGAAGAACACTCCGCCCGGTAAGTGCAAGGGTTACTTGACCTCCTTCTCGTACTGAGCCTGAATGGATTCGACGAATGCCTTGGGGGTCATCGTGCCGTCAATCAGGGACTGGAAGCCGGGGATAATGGCGCTGGCCTGCATACCTGCGGTGGCGTTGTTGATGTAGTCGGTGGTGTTACCGGTCTTCACCAGACCTTCGTAGGCGGTAAGGACCTGGCCGAGAAGCTGGTTATCGGTGCTCGGAGTCTCGCCTTCGCCGACCGGCGGTTAGCCGTTGTCAACTGCGATCTGGCGGGCTTCGTCGGACTGGAGGAAGTCGAGGAAGGCGGCTGCAGCGTTCTTGTTCTTGGCGTTGGCCGGGATACCGAAAGCGGTCACGGCGTTGGCTGCGGCAGAACCGGAATCGGCCTTTTCGCCGGGGAAGGCGATCCAGCCGGCGTCATCGCCAAGTGCATCGTTGATGGAGGCGGAGTACCAGCTGCCGGAGGGGAAGAACAGGGCTTCGCCGTTGCAGAAGCGGCTCAGTGCAGTGGAACCGTCAAGGGCGAGCGCGTCGGAGGAGAAGTAACCGGCATCCTGCCAGTCCTTGATCTTCTGTGCAGCCTTCACGGCACCGTCGGTGTTGAAGGTGGCGCCATCCTTCTGGATAATCCAATCCTGCACGGTATCGCGACCCTCATAGTTGGTGAGCAATGCCTGGTAGATGTAGGAAGTGCCGCCTTCCTTGGCCGGCATCATCATGGCGAGCTTGCCAGCGTCGGAGGCCTTCTTCATATCGGCCTCGAGCTCTTCGACAGTGGCCGGAGCCTCGGTGATGCCGAGTTCCTTGGCGACTTTCTTGTTCCAGTACAGGCCGGTCATCGAGACACCGTCCGGCACTGCGTAGAGGCTGCCGGAACCGATCTTACCGTCGGAGCCCACGCGGTAGACCTGAGTCTGGGAATCCGGCAGCTTCCAACCGTAAGCATCGGCGTAAGCGTCAAGATTGACGACATGGTTGCCACGCACAGCGGAGTTGATGTCGGTGATACGGGCAATGTCCGGGGTGTCGGCGGCGGAGATGATGCGCGGGCCATTCTGCTGGGAGGTGTTGTCCGGATCGTAGGTGGCCTTGATGGTGATGTTCGGGTACTTCTTCTGGAAGGCTTCGATCAGCTGGTCATCAAAGGTCTTCAGGCCAGCGCCGTCCCACAGCTTGAGCTCATACTTGGTATCGCCAAGATCAGTGCTCACCGCTTCGGTTTCGGTGTTGGCTTTGTTGCTGGACGAGCCCGGGCCGCAAGCGGCGACGGATGCCAGGCATGCCACAGACATCAGACCGGCAATAACGGTTTTGGCGGTTCGTTCGATCCTCATTGATCATTCCTTTCTTCCTTCCGGGCGATCCCGGCTATGTCTTCCTTGGCTATCTCGGCTTAGCGTATTTGCTAAGCGCTTATGCATGAGGATAACAGATGTCGAACCGGTTCGTCAAATCCGCAACACGCAAACAAATGGCCGATTCCCGAAGAAATGAGGAAGGCTTGACGTTCCCCATAGGCAAGCACTTCCTTCTCGCGAAATTGCAACATCGGTCCCTTAAATACCTAAGCGCTTATTCATTCACCTAGGATGACGTTTCGAAGGCTCGGGCAGCTCGGGAAAAATTGAATGTGGCTCAATTTGATACCAGTACGCCACGCTAGACACATCATCCTGACGCTCAAATGCACCTTCATATCCTGAACCAATTTGTTGAAGCGTGACTCTAAGCTCACTATCAAACCTGATGGGATCAGGAATATGCCATCGGTACAAGCCACGCATAGGTGGACAATAATCGTCATGATATTGGTTTGCTATAGCCCCATCGCGCACAGAATAAAATGGATATCCTACATATGGGGCACAAAAAGTACGCTCGCGCGTATGACCATCTCGCTGCTCAGCGAAGCTCCATGCACCGCCAAAATAATCTTCGGTGCCGGTACTACACACTGTGGGATAATCGTTATCGCCATCTAGGAAAAACTTAATCTCTCCCTCACCCCACCAATATCGTTGCAACGTAGAAATAGCAAGATATGTGCCGACGTAATGGCCCCGTCCGCTGACTCCATCGAGGATTACATAGTCCTCGCCTAAAGTAGTGATTGGCTGTCTGCGCCATTGCGCATGGAAATAAGCCATTTCACGGGAGGAATACGCATTACCCAATGCATAATCAATCTGATAAAACAAAGCCGGAATAGCATGAGCGTGGTCATTGCGCACTACGATACGTGCCCGTTTACGAAACGGCATCGTGAAATAACAATTCATACCTCGTGTAGGTGCCACCACAATAGGCTCTGAGAACACATCGCAACTTTGTCCAAAGCCGCAACAGAAGAAGTCTCCTAGGGGACATTCCACAGAAGGTCGCTTTTCATCATCCCAATAGATGGCAAGCACCGCATCGCGCAGAACGTATCGATCAGCGTCACTGGTGCGATCCGTAACGGTAAACCACATGTGCCGAATACAACCGGGGCCTTCAATATCTGCCAATGTCACAGACTGCCCGGGAGCAATGTCATTCAAACACGGTTTTCCCTTGCGCGACGGCCCCAACGGACCAGTTTCACGGCAACCAAAACCCTTGGCTCCCGTTGGGTTCTCCGCATTAATCGAACATGTTACTTCGTCGCGGACAGTCGGCAAATCCGATAAAGTTCCCGCGTACGGGCCTGCCATCATCATAGGTTGACTCTCCTCAAATCAAGCGTCGCTAGCGAAAGCGGCATATAAGTTGAAGCTGTTTCTACCGCTTCGCTTCTTTGTCATATTGCGCCTGCACATTCTTTGTGAATTCCTGAGGCGTGATGCTGTTATCCAGCAGTAACTGGAAGTTAGGGATTAGCCCACTTGACTGCATTCCCGCAGTAGCATTATTAATGAAATCGCTAGTATGACCGCTCGTCAGCACGTCGGCATAGGCATCAAACATACTCTGCTGCAATGCGCTATTCGCCTTGAGATCCGAAGTAGATGATTTTGGCAAATAGCCAGAATTGTCAACAATAATCTGTTGTGCTTCGGCACTTTGCGTATAATCGAGGAACGCCGCAGCAGCATCACGGTTCTTAGCATTCACCGGAATACCATAAAATGCACCTGCATTAGCAGCAACGTTCGGCTCATCTTCACTGGTGGCACCCGGGAAAGCAAAGAACTGAACATCATCACCCAGCGCTTTGGCCACAGTATCCAGATTCCAATTACCGCTCGGGAAAAATAGTCCTTCACCATTGCAGAACCTGCTCAGAGCAGTAGAGGCATCCACTGCGTTAACACCTTCAGGCATATATCCCTTGTTATTCCAATCCTGCAAGGTGGACGCAGCGTCCTGCGCCGCCTGATTGTCGAAGGTACCAGATTTCTGCAAAATCCAGTTCTGCACATCTTCTGCAGAACTGTTATTAGCCATTAACGCCTGAAAGACAAAAGAGGTACCGCCATCCTTGGCATATGTCATCATCGGCAGTATGCCGGCATCCTTGGCTGTCTGCATATCCGCCTCAAACTCCTCGACAGAGGTAGGAGCTGCATCAATACCTAGCTGCTCGGCAAGCTTGGTATTGAAATAAATGCCAGTCACCGAATAGGAGTTCGGCAATGCGTACAAATCACCGCTGCCGAGCTTGCCATTTGAATCCACTCGATACAATTCAGTCTGCGAATCGGGAACATCCCAGCCGTACGCATCCACATATGCCTCTAAAGACACCAAATGGTTGCCACGAACCGCTGAATTCATGTCGGTGACGCGGGCGATATCCGGCGCATCTTTTGCTGAAATCACACGCGGGCCATTTTGTCCAGAGACATTATCCGGATCATATTGTCCCGTGATGGTGATGTTTGGGTATTTCGCTTCGAACCCGGCAATCAGCGCCTCATCTACAGCCTTCAGACCCGCTCCATCCCACAAAGTCAGCTCATATTTTTTATTACCTAAATCAGTGCTGACCTCAGTAGGATTTGTATCACTTCGTGAGCTACTTGCCGAGCCGGGACCACATGCAGTCAGACTTCCAGCGATAAATATCGCAGCAAGCGCCGCGCCGCTGTTACGCATAATCCTATTCATCGGTTACCTCCTTGCATCCTCATCATATGCAATCGATATTTCTCTTTACTGTCACCATTTTTCAGCGGCAATAAAATATATTTGCGATATCGATTACGCACATCGTACATCTTTTTGCGGAACCCGTCAACCTTGCATCACACCAATGGTGGCCCCGGGTTCTAAATAGAAGTGCAACACCTTGTCTAGGGTTGGAAGTGTTCAGTTTCTAACTTAAGAAGGTGTCGCACTCATGGGCCAACGATATTCGCACCTGTCGTCCGAGGAGAGGATCCTGATCGAGAAGCTGCATTGCGAAC
>OBVY01001462.1_pt1 | contig 13648 bp, 14 predicted proteins | sample 1538051 | NCBI WGS metagenome assembly OBVY01 (sample SAMEA2580017, study PRJEB22360) | human gut metagenome | biome: human gut; feature: human-associated habitat; material: faeces | place: Denmark | collected 2008/2010 | reverse complement strand
CGCCAACGGCTGTCCGCGTTTTTTTTGGGGGGGGCGCCCCTGCCGGTCCAGCGCCTGCAGCGAGCAGCGCAGGCAGCTTACCGCGGCCAGCACCCCGACCACAACGCCGACAGCTACGACCCAGCCGCCCAATGTGAACCGATGCCGCAGCCAGACCGAGCCGGCAATGCAGAGCGTCGGCGGTACGACCACCGACAGGCCAAACTGCGTCAGCCATACAAGATGACGTGCCACATCGTAAAGACCCTTCATCGGTGCCTGACCTCCATTATCTGCCTTAATGCTACCAGTATACAACAGTTTGCAGAGTATTTCAACAGTTATTTTTCACGTATGGGGTGCGTTTTGTTCAGATTTCATATCTTGTTCACAATTGCGGCATCGGTAAATTCTTCCTGCCCCGGCAGGGCTGGTCTTTCCAGAACATCCAGCGCCAACAGCACCGGGTAAAGGTAGCTGGCCCCGTAGCAGCCGATTTTCTTGGGACCGGTGATGATCTCCCCTGCGGCCTCGAGCTGTGTAATTTTTTCCAGCGCACGTCGAACCGTGGAGACGGTGATCGACTTCCGGCGGCGGTTCACGAAAAGTTCGATTGATCGCCGCCGCGGACCGTATAGGTGAACGGCAGACCCTTGGCGGTGTGGAAGGTCTCGCCCTGGTGCTGCTGCAAAAGCTGCCAGGTGGCTTCTATGGTTTTTGTCATGTCACATTACGCCTTCAGTATAACAGATTTTCATTATTGCACACCATGTACAAAAAATACCGCATGACCAAAATCATGCGGTGCCATTAGGACAGTTTATTTCTTTTGCCCAAAGCGGTACTCGGTGCCGTTTTTCAGGCGCTCAATGTTGGAGCGGTGCAGCCAGATGACCATAGCGGCCATGATCACGCAGCAAACCGTGCTGAACACGATGGTAGCGGCGTTCGCGCCGCGGGCAATCAGGTTGATGAGGGTGCCCACCGGGTACAGTGCAGCAATGATGATGCTGCCCAGAGAGACAATGCGGGTGACAGCGACCTCAATCAGGAAGATGCCCAGCAGCACGGCGCAGACGAGCGGCTCGGTGGCGAGGGCCGCGCCCGCGCCGACCAGTACGCCCTTGCCGCCTTTGAAGCCGAAGAAAATCGGGCGGCTGTGGCCGATCATGCAGAAGATGGCGGCCAGATACGCGCCGCAGACGGGATCCAGCGGGTTCTGCCAGGCCGCACCCGTGCCGGAGAGCAGTGCGCCAAAGATGAAGCGGCCGAGGTTGACAGCCGCAACGCTCTTGCCCACGTCACCGAGGGTAGTGAACACGGCGGGCAGCTTGCCGTAGGTGCGCAGAACATTCGTCATGCCGGCGTTGCCGCTGCCATGATTGCGCACGTCATCGTTGTACATGACTTTAGAAATCAGCACGCCGAACAGGATGCTGCCCAGCAGGTAACCGCCTGCTGCGGTCAGCACGCAGGCCAGAAGGATATTTTTCACCATGGGTTACACCTTCCCTGCTTTGACCGCGCCGTCGCCGTGCTCACGGGTAATCATCTTGATGGGGGTACCGGTCAGGCCGAACGTCTCACGAATCTGGTTTTCCAGATAGCGCTGGTACGAGAAATGGAACAGTGCTTTCTGGTTGACGAAGCAGACAAACGTCGGCGGGCGGGTCGAAATCTGGGTGATATAGAACACCTTCAGGCGCTTGCCCTTGTCAGACGGCGGCTGGACCTTGGCGGTGGCACGGGCCAGCATCTCGTTCAGTGCGCCGGTGGGCACGCGGGTACCATTCTGGACATCCACAAAGTGGATGGTCTCAAACAGTTTGTCGACGCGCTGACCGGTCTTGGCGCTGATAAAGACGATGGGGGCATAGGACATGAAGCTGAAGTCCTCCTCCAGCTTTTTGCGCATGGCGTCCATCGTGTAGCTGTCCTTCTCGACGGCGTCCCACTTGTTGACGGCGATGATGCAGGCCTTGCCCTGCTCATGCGCGTAGCCGGCGACCTTGGAGTCCTGCTCGGTGAAGCCTACCGTCGCGTCGATCATAATGACGCAGACACGGCTGCGCTCGACAGCGGCCAGACTGCGCAGGACGCTGTAGCGCTCAACGCCGCTCTCGACCTTGCCGCGCTTGCGCAGGCCGGCGGTATCGGTAAAAATGAACTTGCCGTACTTGTTCTCCACCATCGTGTCGATGGCATCGCGGGTCGTACCGGCTTCGTTGGCGACGATCAGACGGTTCTCGCCCAGAATATGGTTGATGAGGCTGGATTTTCCGACGTTGGGGCGGCCAATGACGGCAACCGTGATGCGGTCATCCGTGTCCTCCTCGTCCTCCTCAAAGTTGAGGTGGGCGCAGACCGCGTCCAGCAGGTCGCCGGTGCCGTGGCCATGCACGCCGGAAACCGGAATCAGCTCGCCGAGGCCGAGGCTGTAGAAGTCGTACAGCTCCATCGGGGGTTCGCCGACCTTATCGCACTTGTTGACAGCCAGCACAACGGGCTTGCCGCTGCGCATAAGCATTCCGGCAACGTCCTGATCCTGCGGTGTGACGCCCGCGGACAGCTCCGTCACCATGACGATGCAGTCTGCGGAATCAATGGCCAGCTGTGCCTGTTCGCGCATGTGGGCCAGCAGGCCGTCGTCAATGCGCGGCTCGATGCCGCCGGTGTCCACCAGCAGGAATTTGTGGCCGGACCACTCGCAGTCGCAGAAGATGCGGTCACGGGTGACGCCGGGGGTGTCCTCGACAATGGCGAGGCGCTGACCGGTCAGCTTATTAAAAATGGTGGACTTGCCCACGTTGGGGCGGCCCACGATGGCTACAATCGGTTTTGCCATGTCTGCCTTCCTCCCTCTCTACTCTCTTATCGTTTGAATTTTATCGTTTTGCGCTTGTGGGTGCTCAGCATTGCCTTGCAGCATCCGCCGCCGTCGGTGGGGATACTGACGGCGCGGCAGCCCAGCGCCCTGCCAAGCTCCTCCAGCGTGATGTCGTCAAGGAACTGGCCCTTCTCGTCGCGGATCATGACCTCTGGCACGGCCAGCAGGTCACTGTGCAGTTTGCCGCTGCACTGCTTGATGATGTCGGTGCCCGTGACAAGGCCCGCCACGCTGACGTTGCCGCCGAAATACTCATTTTTGATTTCGTGCACGGTGATCTTTACCTGCGGATACTTCTGCATCAGCGCATCGGCGCATTCCCGGATCAGCGGCCCGGCCAGCGTGCCGGTAACCACATCCATACTGTGGGGCATCACCAGACCCGTGTAATTTTCCAGTTCTTCCAAAAAGGTGTCGTGGTAAAGCCGCCACATACCGACGCCGTCCTCCAACTGCGCGAACGCATCGTAGAACTCTGCCGGAGGCAGCGGGCGCTCGGCGGTCAGATACCACTCATCGCTGGGGTAGATGACGCTGCGGCCATACTCGGCGCGGCATTTCTGTGCAAATTCTTCCAGAATATCCAGCGTGGCGGCGGCGGTTTCCTTATCGTAGGGTGTCAGCTTGTACAGACCCTTGCGGTAATCGGTCACACCGGCTGGCACGGCGGCGATGCTGCCGACCTGCGGGCGCAGGGCCAACAGATCGGTCAGGGTGCGGCGCAGCTCGTCGCCGTCGTTGACGCCGCGGCAGAGCACGAGCTGACAGTTCAACTCGATGCCGCCCGCCGCCAGCCTGGGCAGATAGTCGAGCACCTCGCCGCCGCGCTTGTTGGCCAGCATCCGTACCCGCAGTGCGGGGTTTGTCGTGTGGACCGAGACGAAGATCGGGCTGATATGCATCTGGATGATGCGGTCGATTTCGTGGTCGGTCAGGTTTGTCAGCGTGATATAGTTGCCGAACAGGAAGGAGAGCCGCTCGTCGTCATCCTTAAAATAGAGCGGCTCCCGCATACCGGGCGGCAGCTGGTCAATAAAGCAGAACATGCAGTGATTGGCGCAGCTGTGCTTTTCGTCGCCCAGATAGGTCTTGAAGTTGCAGCCCAGCGGCTCATACTCCGCCTTGGTGATCTGCACGGTGCGGTGCTGCTCGTTCTCACACACTTCCAGGGAGAACGAGGTGGGCGTTGTATAAAACTGGTAGTCCAGTGCATCGTTCAGGGGATGACCGTCGATGGCCAGCAGCGCACAGCCTACGGTAAGGCCGAAGCGCTCCGCGGGGGAATTTTCATCTACCGCTGTCACATACAGGGCCATGGTGTCACACTCCTTTGCGATGGTTGTTCAATAAAAAATGGGGAAGGCATCGCCCTCCCCACGCAAGAGACTTACGCCTCTTTCTTGATGACTTCCTGGCCTTTGTAGTAGCCACACTTGCCGCAAACCTTATGGGGAACCTTCAGTTCGCCACACTGCGGGCACTTCACCAGCGTAGGCGCCTCCAGTTTCCAGACATTAGAGCGACGTTTATCGCGGCGGGCTTGAGAATGCTTTCTCTTGGGTACGATAGCCATAATCGGACACCTCCTTGGTGAAATTCAACTTAATAGTTGTTTTAATATGCTAAGCCTTGCATCTGCAGGGGCAGCATTGTCTGCCGGTTGGCAGGAACACCCTGCCGCCTTCTTCTTGCCGCAGATGGGGCATAGACCTTGACAATCAGCACTGCACAGCAGCACTGCGGGCACCTCAAAAATCAGCTCCTGATAGGCGAGCTCCTCGAGGTCGAGACAACCGTTCTCATTGCACGGCAGTTCAAAATCCGGATCCTCCAAATCACGATCCCGCACGAAGTATTCGCGTGTAAAATCGTAATCCCGGGTCAGCGGTTCCAGGCAACGCGCACACTCGGCATCAATATGAGCCCTTACACACAAAAGCATCGCTGCGCCGTCTTCGGTCAGCGTCGCCGTAAAGTCACATACTGCTGGGTTGTTTACGCTGTAACCCCCGAGATCCGCCTTGGAGAAATCAGCCTCAAAATGCGCCTCAAACGGCTTGCGGCCACTCTCCAGAAAAGAACGAATATCAAATTGCATAGTACACCTCAAAAGGTTGCTTAAATAGTATACACAAGCGAAAGGGTCTTGTCAACCTGTAAAACACAAAAAGTTGAGATTTTTTTGGATTTTCCGCAGAAAATCGGGGCGGGAAGCACTTTCCCGCCCCGAAATCTCAATTTTTGCGGTTCAGAAGGTTCAGATGACGAACTTCTTCAGGTCCTCCGGCAGGTCAGCCGCATTGGCAGAAACCGTGACGACGACCTCGATGTTGGAGGTGATCTTGTCGATGGCGTTCAGGACCTTGGCGGCAGCGGCCATATCGTGGTCGGTGATGCGCAGGATGCCGTCGAGGAACAGCTCGGTAATATCGTAGTTGCCTGCCAGCACGCCTGCCACAAAGCCGTACAGCATATCAGCACCGGCAACGCCGTACTCGTCAACGTCTACCAGACGGGCGGAGTGGTTGATCTCGGTGGTGAGCTTCATGCACTTTTCAATGACAACAATGTTGCCGGAGGTGGTCTTGACGGCCTTGTCGATCATATCGATCATGGTCTTGGTCTTACCGGAGCCTTTGGTTCCAACAATCAGTTTCAGCATAGGGGGTTACCTCCTTATATTCGTCAGCGCGCAGTGCGCGTAGTTCCTTTACTCTTTCAGCGCGGCCTCCAGCTCAGCCTTGCGGTCCTCATAGCCGGGCTTGCCCAGCAGCGCGAACATATTCTTCTTGTAGCTCTCAACACCGGGCTGGTCGAACGGATTGACACTCAGCAGGTAGCCGGAGACGGCGCAGGCACGCCAGAAGAAGTAGATCAGCTCACCGACATCGTGGGCGGACAGGCTGTCGACCTCGATCAGGCCCAGCGGCACGCCGCCATCGGTGTGGGCGAGAATCGTGCCTTCCATTGCCTTGCGGTTGACAACGCTCATATTCTGGTTGGCCAGGAAGTTCAGACCGTCAAAGTTGCCCTCAAGCTCCTCAATATAGAAGTCGTTGCGGGTGTGCTTGACGTCGACGTAGGTCTCGAACATGATGCGTGCGCCGTCCTGCAGGAACTGGCCCATGGAGTGCAGGTCGGTGGAGAAGATGCAGGAGGTCGGCATCAGGCCCTTCTGGTCCTTGCCCTCGCTCTCGCCGAACAGCTGCTTGTACCACTCGTTCATCATCGTGAAATCGGGCTCGAAGCAGGCCAGCGTCTCAACGCTCTTGCCCTTGCGGTACAGGATGTTGCGGGTCATGGCGTAGCGGTAGGCGTCGTTGTCCGGGGACAGCTTGCCGAACTTCTCGCGGCCATCGGCAGCGCCCTGCATGAGCTCGTCGATGTCGATACCGGCGCAGGCAATGGGCAGCAGGCCGACAGCAGTCAGGACGGAGTAGCGTCCGCCGACGTCGTCGGGAACGACGAAGGTCGGCCAGCCCTGCTCGGTTGCCAGCTGCTTCAGCGTCCCTTTGGCGCGGTCCGTCGTGGCGTAGATGCGCTTGTTGGCCTCCTCGGTGCCGACAGAATCCTCCAGCAGCTTGCGCAGCACGCGGAACGCGAGCGCGGTCTCGGTGGTGGTGCCGGACTTGGAGATGACGTTGATCGAGAAGCGCTTGCCCTTCGTCAGCTTGATGATGTCGTTCAGGGCCGTGGGGCTGATGGTATTGCCGCAGAAATAAATCTTCAGGCCGTCGTCAGCCTCATTGTGGTACAGGCCCTTGACGGCCTCGACCACAGCGCGTGCGCCCAGATAAGAACCGCCGATACCGGCGACGAGCAGCACATCGGAATCCGAGCGGATCTTCTGCGCAGCCTCCTTGATGCGGGCAAACTCTTCCTTGTCATAAGTAACAGGCAGGTCCAGCCAGCCCAGAAAATCATTGCCGGCACCCGTTTTGGATTCCAGCTGATTGTGGGCCAACTCGACCTGCGGATAGATTGCCTCATATTCTTCAGGACGGATGAATTTTGCAAGATGCTTGCCGTTAAAAGAAACAGCCATCTTTAGCTCCTCCTTTATGATTTTATATCCCCATGATACCGTTTTATGTCGGTATTGTCAAGCAAAAGTAGGGGTCTTTTTTCGACTTTTTCATGAAATTTGCACAAATTCAATTCCGGAGCAGCAGGCTTTGGGCAAGAAGGAGGAGGCAATAGCGGAAACTTAACGCATCAACGTTCTGTGCTGCTGTGATGGGATAGCTGCACATTTCCGTGCCCTGATGCAGTATCTTAATGCGGCCCACCTGTTCCCCCGCCGCAACGGGCGCAGACAGCGACGCGGGCAGCTCGACGACGGCTTCCAGGGCGCCGCCCTCGCCCTTGGGCATCAGGCAGTGTCCGGGGCTTTCGTAGTTCAGCGGGACTGCCGCCGCCGTGCCGTGCTCCACGGGCAGCGTCTGCGGCGCGTCGCCGGGTAGCGCGGCGGCTGCGCTCTCATAGTGGGCAAAGCCGTAATCCAGCAGCGTACTGGCTGCCTGGAAGCGTTCCTTGCCCGACGCAGAGCCCAGCACAACAGCAATCAGCCGCAGGCCGTCGCGCTCGGCGCTGGCGGAGATACAGACGCCCGCCTTGCCGGTGGTGCCGGTTTTCAGCCCCGTGATGCCGCGGTAGCTTTTGAGCAGCTTGTTGGTGTTGACGAGCTGGGTCGCGCCGCCGCGCAGTGTGTCCATCCAGATCGAGCAGTAGTCCCGCACCTCGGTGTGGTGTAGAAGCATTTCGCGGCTCATCAGGGCGACATCCCGCGCGGTGGAAAGGTGCCCTGCCTCGTCCAGCCCGCAGGCGTTGACAAAGTGGGTATTCGTCATGCCGAGCTCATACGCGCGGACGTTCATCATCTCTGCAAAAGCGGTTTCGCTGCCGCCAACATACTCAGCCACGGCCACCGCTGCGTCGTTGGCGCTGGAAATGCAGATGGCCTTGAGCATGTCGTCCAGCGTCATCTGCTCGCCGGGCTCGAGCCAGATCTGACTGCCGCCCATGTGGTAGGCGTGCTCACTGACCGGGACAAAATCGTCAAGGTGTATCTTGCCCGCCTCGAGGCCCTCAAACGCCAGCAGCAGTGTCATGACCTTGGTGATGGAGGCGATCGGGCGCCGGGCATCGGCGTTTTTCTCATAGAGCACCGTGCCGGAGTCCTCGTCGATCAGGATGGCCGCCGCGCAGGGCACGTCAAAGTCGGCGTTGGTCGCCGGGGTGATGCCCGCAGCGGACGCGGCAAACCCGCGCAGCAGCGAAAGCACCACCAGCAGCAGGCAGAGCAGCAGGGTCACGGCACGTTTTTTCATGGCAGCACACCTCCGGCGAAAATCGCTTTGGTACTACGATATGCTGCTCTGTGCTGAATTAGTATTGCGCTTTTGGCCGGATTCTATTATAATAAATCATATATGTCTACTATTTATAAAAGCAAAGGAATCGTACACCATGCGGGTAACTTTTTACACCTTGGGCTGCAAGGTAAACCAGAATGAAACGGGCGCGCTGGCCCAGCTGTTTGAGGAAAACGGCTACACCGTTGTCTCCAATGAAGAAGGTGCGGATGTCTACATCGTCAACAGCTGCACCGTGACGAACTTCGGCGACCAGAAGAGCCGCAAATGGCTGCGCCGTGCCAAGCGCGAGAACCCCGGCGCTGTGACCGTGCTGACAGGGTGCTACCCGCAGGCCTTCCCGGACGAGGCCGCCGAGATCGCAGAGGCGGACGTTGTGACCGGCTCCGGAAACCGTCACGCGATTCTGACCGACGTGCAGAAGGTGCTGAACGGTGAGGAGGAGCGCGTCGTCGACATCCGTCCCCATGAGAAAGGCGAGCGCTTTGAAGAACTGCCCATGGATAAGTTTGCCGAGCACACCCGCGCCTTTGTCAAAGTCGAGGACGGCTGCAACCGCCGCTGCGCCTACTGCGTTATTCCGCGTGCCCGCGGTCCGGTGCGCAGCCGCGATGAGGCGAGTGTGCTGGAGGAGTTGCGCCGCCTGGCCGACGCCGGGTATAAGGAGGTCGTGCTGACGGCCATCAGCCTGCCGAGCTACGGCACCGACAGCGGTACGAGCCTGGTTGAGCTGATTGAAAAAGCCGCCGAGGTGCCCGGCATTGAGCGCATCCGGCTGGGCAGCCTTGACCCCGACATGCTCCACGATGACGACATCCGCCGCATGGCCGCCGTAAAGAGGCTCTGCCCGCAGTTCCATTTAAGCCTGCAGAGCGGCTGTGACAAGACGCTGCGCGCCATGCCGCCCCTACACGACGGCCCAGTACGCCGATATTGCAGCCAAGCTGCGCGCGGCATTCGGTGCGGACAACGTCAGCTTTACCACCGATGTCATCGTCGGTTTCCCCGGCGAGACGGAGGATGACTTTGAAGCCAGCATGGCCTTTGTGACGGGAATGAGGTTTTTGAAGGTGCATGTGTTCCCCTACTCCCGCCGTGAAGGCACGGCAGCCTACGACTTTGCCGACCAGCTGCCGGAGCACGAGAAGGAGGCCCGCAGCCGCCGCATGACCGCCGCTGTGGAGGAGGTACGCGCTGCCGAAGCAGCCGCTATGCAGGGGCGCAAGGCCAGCGTGCTGCTGGAAGCGCCGCTGTCCGCCACAATGTTCACCGGCTACACGAAGCAGTACCTGCCTGTGCTGGTCAGCGCACCCGGGCACAAGACCGGCGACATTGTGGAGGTCACGCTGGGGGCCTGGGACGGGAAACGGTGCAGGGCGGAGATCGTTTGATTTATATTGATTGTTGCAACGCCGTTATTCATGCTCGATGTAGGGGGCAATGCTTGCATCGACCCGCGGGCGGATGCAGGCATCCGCCCCTGCAAGTCGGGGATGCCGCCGTGCCGCAAGAGAGATTGCATCCATTCTGCAGGGAAATCTCTGGATTTTACAGAGTTTTTCCTGTTTTTTGTTGCCTGCCCTCTTGCAAAAAGTATGGATTTTTGGTAAAATTTTAACATGAGCGGGTCTACCCGCTGATACGTCACTTTTGGAGCAAACAGAGCAAAACAAAGGAGCAATTACATGAGAGGCATTTACACCCCCGTAACGGATATCCGTCGCAAGGTGTTCACTGAGGTGGCCCGCATGGCCTATGAGGTCAACGAGCTTTCCGACTACGAAAAGCTGATGCGTGAGCTGCCCTTCAAGATCATTCCCGGTGAGGAAAAATCTCTGCGCAGCAGCATCTTCCTGGAGAGAGCCATCATCTCCGAGCGCGTCCGTCTGGCCATGGGCATGTCCCTGCGTCCGCTGGATGAGAGCGTGCCCGCCAGCGAGGGCCTGGAGCACAGCGTCATTGCAGACAAGTACTACGAGCCGCCGCTGATCAATGTTATCAAGTTTGCCTGCAACGCCTGCCCGGAGAAGATCATAAAGGTCACGGCCATGTGCCAGGGCTGCCTGGCGCACCCCTGCCAGGAGGTCTGCCCGAAGCACGCCATCAGCTTCCGCAACGGCAAGAGCCACATTGACCAGAGTCTCTGCGTCAAGTGCGGCCGCTGCGTCAACAGCTGCCCTTACAGCGCCATCGTCAAGACCGAGCGCCCCTGCGCCGCGGCCTGCGGCATGGGTGCCATCCACTCCGACGAGCATGGCCGTGCCGAGATCGATTACGATAAGTGCGTTTCCTGCGGCATGTGCCTTGTCAACTGCCCGTTCGGCGCTATCGTTGACAAGGGCCAGATCTTCCAGCTGATCCAGTCCATCAAGCGCGGTGACGAGGTCGTTGCCATCGTTGCCCCCGCCTTCATCAACCAGTTCCCCGGCATGACCCCCTCCAAGCTGAAGGAAGCCATGCGTCGGCTGGGCTTTGCCGATGTGGCCGAGGTCGCCATCGGTGCCGACCTGTGCACCATCGACGAGGCAAAGGACTTCATGGAAGAGGTTCCCGCCAAGATCCCGTTCATGGGTACGTCCTGCTGCCCTGCGTGGAGCGTGATGGCTAAGAAGCTGTTCCCCCAGCAGGCCGAGTGCATCAGCATGGCCATGACCCCCATGGTCCTGACCGCCCGCCTCATCAAGAAGGAAAAGCCCAACGCCCGTATCTGCTTTATCGGCCCCTGCGCCGCCAAGAAGCTGGAGGCCAGTCGCCGTTCCGTCCGCAGTGAGGTCGACTTCGTCCTGACCTTCGAGGAGCTGATGGGTCTGTTTGAGGCCAAGGCTGTCAACTTTGCCGACCTGCCGGACAACCCGGAGGATGCCTTCAACAGCGCCAGTGCCGACGCCCGCGGCTTTGCTGCCTCCGGCGGTGTCGCACAGGCGGTTGTCAACGCCATCAAGAAGATGGACCCGGACCGCGAGGTCAAGGTCATGAGCGCCCAGGGTCTGGCCGACTGCAAGAAGATGATGATGATGGCCAAGGCCGGCAAGTACAACGGCTACCTGCTGGAAGGCATGGCCTGCCCGGGCGGCTGCATTGCCGGTGCCGGTACGCTGGCTGACCCCGCCAAGAGCGTTGCTATGCTGAACAAGTACAAGAACGAGGCCACCATGAAGGTCGCCACCGAGACCCCGTATCAGGATTCTCTGGATCTGCTGCACTATTGATATGTAACTGAACAGCCCCGCATGGAGATGAAAACTCCATGCGGGGCATTTTTTAGCGGATATGGAATCCGCCCCTACCGATTCGGCAAAGCGTTTCTTACTTGTGGTACTTCATTCCCGCGTTGATCGTGCAGGCGCGGTAGAGCTGCTCGGTCAAAACAAGACGCGCCAGCTGGTGCGGCAGCGTGATGCGTCCCAGGCTGATGCGGGCCTGTGCGGTGCGCTTGACGCTGTCGTCCAGACCGTGGGAGGAGCCGATGACAAACGCCATATCCCCTGCGCCGCTCATGGCGCGGTCTGCAATCATAGCCGCCAGATCCTCACTGGATACCTGCTTGCCCTCGACACAGAGCGCAACGAGATACGTACCCCTGCGCACGCTGGCCAGGATAGCCTCCCCCTCCTTTTGCAGCGCTTTGGCGATCTGCCTGTCGCTGGCGTTCTTGTCGGCAATCTGCACCTCGGGCAATTCGATAATACGGAAATTGCAGAAGCCGCCGAGGCGCTTCTGGTATTCGGCCACGCCCTGTGCAAAGTAGGCGGCGTTCATCTTGCCAATGGCAATCAAATCAATATTCTGCATAGACTCCCCCGCTCAAAATTCAATATACGGGCTGACCTCACTGCGGGACTGGGTCTGGATCAGCACGTCCCGCCCAGGCTGGATGCCCGCGGCCAGCAGCACATTATAGACGGTGGTCATGACCAGCTCCGGCGAGTTGTTTGTCTGGCTCAAATGGCAGAGCGCAAACTTTTTGCAGCCGTCCTGGATCAGGTCCAGAATCTCCGCCGCGCAGGCCTTGTTGTCCAGATGGCCGCGGTCACTGGCGATGCGCACCTTCAAATAATACGGGTACGGCCCGCCGTGCAGGCTGAATGCGTCATAGTTGGCCTCCAGCGCGACGAGATCGCAGCCCATCAGGTTGTCCTGTACGACGGGCGTCAGGTAGCCGAGGTCTGTGGCGAACGCCATGACGCGGCCTTCCGGTGTGCGGATGCGGTAGCCGCAACAGGGCACATCATGGCTGGTGGGAAAGCTCGTCACCGTGAAGCTGCCGATTTCCAGCGTCTGACCGTCCACAGGGATTGCCTCCACCGCGGGCGGAATCGTGCCGCGGGAGGCCAGCGTATCCAGCGTATCGGCACATCCGTACAGCGGGACGGGGTGCTTTTTCAAAAAGGTATCCAGTCCCGAGACGTGGTCGGAGTGCTCGTGCGTGACGAGGATGCCGACGCAGTCGCTGACCGCCAGACCCAGGGATTTCAGCGCGGTCAGAGTCGTGCGGCAGCTCTTGCCCATGTCGATCAGGAGCTACTTGTCCTCACTGCGAATCAGCGCGCAGTTGCCGGAGGAGCCGGAATACAGGGTGGTAAAATATGCCATTCGTTTATCCTAACGCTTTCCATAAAAATTGGGCCGCCCGGTCAGCGGCCCAAGGGTCCTTTTAGATTGCCCGGCTCACTGCATTGGCCGGAATCTCGACGCGGCGGATGTCCGCGCCCAGAGCCTGCAGCTTTTCTACGATGTTCTCGTAGCCGCGCTCAATGTGGATGGTCTCGTCGACTTCGCTCACGCCGTTGGCGGCCAGAGCAGCCATGACCATGGCTGCACCGGCGCGCAGGTCGGTAGCGCGCAGCGGCGCGGGATGCAGCTCCTTCACGCCTTCAATGACAGCGACCTGGCCGTCGACCTGGATGTTTGCGCCCATGTGGATCAGCTCATCCACATAGCGGAAGCGGTTCTCCCAGATGCCCTCCGTCACGATGGAGGTTCCCTTCGCCAGCGTCAGCAGTGCAGTCATCAGCGGCTGCATATCCGTGGGGAAGCCGGGGTGCGGCATAGTCTTGAGCTTGAGCGGCTTCAGCTCGCCGGTGCGCGTGATACGCAGCGCGTCGTCGAATTCCTCCACCTCGCAGCCGGCCGCGCGCAGCTTGGCGGTGATGGGCTCCATGTGCTTCGGGATAACGTTGTGCAGCGTGATGTCCCCCTTCGTGATAGCGGCGGCCACCATATAGCTGCCAGCCTCAATCTGGTCGGGAATGATGGAGTAGTTGCAGCCGTGCATCTCCTTGACGCCGTGGATCTTGATGACGTCGGTACCGGCGCCGTGTACGTCTGCACCCATCATATTCAGGAAATTGGCCAAATCGACAATGTGCGGCTCACGGGCCACATTTTCAAGAATCGTCGTGCCTTC
>OBVY01001458.1_pt1 | contig 13680 bp, 16 predicted proteins | sample 1538051 | NCBI WGS metagenome assembly OBVY01 (sample SAMEA2580017, study PRJEB22360) | human gut metagenome | biome: human gut; feature: human-associated habitat; material: faeces | place: Denmark | collected 2008/2010 | reverse complement strand
TGGCTGTTCGGCAGGATCTCCCCCCCCGTCCGCTCAGCTAACGGCATAATAATATGGCCTGCCGTCACAAGCGTCTCCTTATTGGCCAGAGCAATATCCTTTCCAGCCTCCATAGCGGCGATGGTCGGACGGATACCGATCATTCCCACAATCGCCGTCACCACAATCTCAGCAGACGGCTCTGTGCAGACCTCAATCAGACCATCCATTCCAGACAGTACCTGGACGTCCAGATCCTTTACCGCAGTCCGCAGTGTTTTCGCGTCCTCCTCATCCCATACAGCCGCAATCTTCGGGCGGAACTCCCGGATCTGCTGCTCTACCAGCTGCCAGAGCCGTTACCTCTATATCCTGATTCGTCCGCGCCACTTCCAGGGTTTGTGTGCCGATGGAACCAGTGGAACCCAGAATTGTAATTTTTTTCATATCTTCCTCCGTTCTCTTTCGCGTCAGCATATCAGAAAACGCACAGCCAAAGCCGCTTCCATCTTTAGCCCAGCAGCGTCAAGGCAAAGAAAATAGCCGGCGCGGTAAAAATCATGCTGTCAAAGCGATCCAGCACTCCGCCGTGGCCCGGAATCAGATGGCCGTAATCCTTCACATCATGGTTTCTCTTAATGGCAGAAGCCGCCAGATCCCCAATCTGTGAGATCACCGCCGCAATGGCACAGGCAATGGCGCAGACAACGGCAGGACTCACGATCTCTTCCATTCTGCCGCCGAATACAGCACCGAAAATCAGGCCCAGCAGAGCCGCGCCCAAAACGCCTCCTACGGCTCCCTCCACCGTCTTCTTCGGGCTCAGGACAGGCGTCAGCTTGTGCTTTCCAAACAGCATTCCGGCACAGTAGGCAAAGGTGTCGCAGCCCCAGGAGCTTAAAACAATCAGCCATACCAGATACCTGCCGTCGGCCATTGCGCGGACCTGATATAAATAGGACAGCATCACAGCCAGATAAAAAATGCCGAAAAACGCCACTGTCACCTGCTCGGTCTTATAGTGGGGAAATGTAACCACATAGATAGCCATCAATATCATAAGCGCCATGATAGCCATCAGCACAATATACTCTTCTTTGTGAAACCACAGCAGGATGTAATAAAAAATCCCGGCGGCGTATCCGGCGAATCCCGGCGCCTTCTTTTCTATCTGCACCACACGGTACAGCTCGAACATTCCAATCAGAGACAGAGCCGCCGTGACGGCAAATAAAAGGGTTCCGCCGGTTCCGACGATTAAAATTGCCAGAATTACAAGCACAATTCCGCTGATCAGTCTGGTTGTAAACATGACATTATCCCCTCTTTCGTTATTTGGCGCCGCCGAACCGCCGCTCTCTCGTATTATACTGGGCAATGGCCTTTACCAGCTCATCCCTGTTAAAATCAGGCCACAGGCAGTCTGTAATGTAGATCTCGCTGTAGGCCAGCTGCCAGAGCAGATAGTTGGACAGACGGATCTCACCGCTGGTGCGGATTAACAGATCCGGATCCGGAATCCCCGCCGTGTCCAGGTAGGAAGCCACCGTCTCCTCCGTCACCTGATCTGGATTGAGAACGCCGGCCTGAGCATCCTTCATCATGCGGCTGACTGCCCGGCGGATCTCATCGCGGCCTCCGTAATTGACGGCAATGACGAAGGTCATGCCAGTGTTGGCGGCAGTTTCCTGCTCCAGGCGGTCAATTCCCTCAATAATATCGCTGTCAAAGCGCGTTCTGTCTCCAATCATTTTAACCCGCACGTTGTTGGCCTTGGCAATCTTCAACAGACGCTTTAAGTAGTAGCGGAACAGCTGCATGAGAGCGCTGACCTCTTCCACAGACCGCTTCCAGTTTTCAGTGGAAAATCCGTAAACTGTCAAATATTTGATTCCCAGTCTGGCGGCGTCCTCCACCGTTTTTTCTACTGTGACGCAGCCCTGCTTGTGGCCTGCCGTTCTGGGAAGTCCCCTCTTTTTAGCCCATCTGCCGTTTCCATCGAGAATAAGAGCCACATGGGCCGGAATTGCCATCTTAGAAATATCTGTTTCCATCATATCCTCCCACCACGAAAAACAAGGGGCAGGAGTACCTGCCCCGGTATGTTTTTTATACTGTCATAATCTCTTTTGTCTTGGTATCCACAGCCTTGTCAATCTTGTCGATCATCTTGTCAGTCAGCTTCTGGATTTTCTCCTCTGCATCAGATAAATCATCCTCAGAAATCTCGTTGGCCTTCTCCATCTTCTTAAAGGTATCGTTGGCGTCACGGCGGATATTTCTCACAGCTACCTTAGCGCCCTCGCCCTTCTTCTTCACGTCCTTAGCCAGCTCTTTTCTGCGCTCCTCAGTAAGCTCCGGGAAAATCAGGCGGATTACAGAGCCGTCGTTGTTCGGGTTGATTCCCAGGTCAGAGGTGAGAATCGCTTTCTCAATAGCCTTCACAAGGCTCTTCTCCCACGGCTGGATCTGAATCATTCTCGGCTCAGGAACAGAGATGTTGGCAACCTGCTGAAGCGGAGTCGGAGCTCCATAGTAATCTACCTTCAGCTTATCTAATACATGCGGATTTGCGCGTCCTGCACGGATGGAGCTGAACTCGTTTAATAACGCGTCGTAGGATTTCTCCATCTTATCTTCAAATACTTTCATTTTCTCCTGCATAAAAAATCCTCCTGTTATGCGGTCACTACTGTGCCGTTTATTTTCCCCTGCATCGCGTTGGCAATGCCGTCCTTCTCATTTAAGCTGAATACTGCCATAGGAACATGATTCTCCATACACATGATGGAAGCCGTCAAATCCACCACAGCCAGCTGCTTGTCGATCACTTCCTGAATGGAAATGGTGTCGTACTTCTTCGCCTCCGGATTCAGCTTCGGATCGCTGTCATAAACGCCGTCGATGGCCTTGGCTAACAGAATGCAGTCAGCCTCCATCTCAATGGCTCTCAAAGCGACGCCTGTATCTGTAGAGAAGTACGGGTGTCCCGTACCGCCTGCGAAAAATACTACCTTGCCCTGCTTAAAATATTTATTGGCTCTGTCCTTGGAAAAGAGCTTGGTCATAGCGCCTACGGCAAACGGCGTCAGAATCTCAGTCTCCATGCCTGTGCTTCTGAAAATCTCAGAAACATAGATGCAGTTCATCACTGTAGCCAGCATGCCAATCTGATCTGCCTTCGTACGGTCGATAGCGTTGCTCTGACGGCCTCTCCAGAAGTTTCCGCCTCCAATCACCACACCGACCTCAATGCCTGCGTCCACAGCCAGCTTCACCTGTCTGGCAACTTCCTTGACAGTCTCCTCGTCGAAGCCTGTCTTCTTCTCTCCTGCCAGGGCTTCGCCGCTTAATTTCAGCAATACGCGTTTCATTTCCATAAATCTGATCTCCCTGTTTTCTTGTAATGGGGCGGAATCCGAAAAAACAGCCGGGACCCTGGCGGATACATGAAATATCCGGCAGAATGCCCGGCGTGCAGATCCTCTCCTCCTGCCCGCTTAGGGCTATTGTACCACAGAATGCGGGTTTGCGCGAGGGGATTTTTATTCTTCTTCAAAAAATTGTAGCAGTTCGGCTGTGTATCTTTTGGAACAGAGACAGAGATTCCGTTCCGCTGGAGGTCACAAAAATCTCTGCCTTTTGTTCGTTGGTGCTGTTTCCAATAGTCCTGCAGATATCCCTTTGCATCTCGCGTCGAAATTGGGAATTGGGAATTCTTCCATGTTTTGTGCCGTAGCCTGCAAGGGACTGAAAAATATTGTGAGTTTCAACATGGCTTCACGAAAGTATCAAGAAAAAAATTCTCTTCAAAATATACCGCTGAATCTGGAAGGAGTTATAAAAATAATTGGGTGATTCCGTTTTCGAGTTTTTTTATAATCCACCAGCATTTCTGCTATTTCTTTATTTAGTTCCACTGCTTCCTGGGACACATTGTCTGTCTCCATTTCTTTTTTGGCATAGTTTCCTCCCTTTCCCAAATACTCGTATCCGTCAAATCCTGCGATACCGATTGATTTAACAGGTATTTCATCTAACAGCCTCAGAAACATCAGGGTCGAATTGTCTACATGAATCCAGCCGCATTTTATCAATCTGGAAAAATTGACTACAAGCGCATTTTCAGTGCTGCAGTTTATATTAGAGGTGACAATTTTTTTAACCTCATCTATCGCTCCTGAGCTGTTCCAGTAATCGTAACGCTTAGCATTATTAAAATAAACATAATCGGAGACGATCCCATCCGGGAGAAAATTAATGGCTACCGTCACTGTATTTTTCTTTTTGGCATACGCTTTGATTTGCTCCTGGCAGGAGACAGCTGTTTTTCCAGGAACAATAATCAGCACATTTCTTCCTGAAAACAGCTGTACAAGCGTTTTCATGGAACTGCTGTCATCCATTTCTGAATCCAGATATTCCATATAGGTCTGCTCAAGCAACTCGTAATGATACCGCTTTCTCTCCACCGCCCCTATTTTATTTAATATATATCGAATATCTTTAGAGCGTATACTGTTTTTCTGCGTAAGATACGCAATATTATTTACATGGGCACTGTAGCAGCCCGCAATAAAATAGGGTGTGGTATACCCCCAGCTGCATCGGCTTTTTATGCTTCCCATATAGTTGTCAATCACATCTAACAGCGCGTCCATATCATAGCTGTAATTCAGCTTTTGAACCATATACTGCATAACAAGCTCTGTCGGCGTATTTCCAGCGCCTCTGCCCATTCCATTGATTGTCGCATCCACCACAACCTCTCTTTTTCCAAATGCTGCTTTCAAAAATTCTTGGGAAAGTGCACTTGACATCTGCATATTATTATGGGAATGAAAGCCTATTTTGCAGGTCTGTATCAGATTATGGTCAATTAAGCTGAATACTCTGTGCAGATCATCCAAATACATGGAACCAAATGTATCTACAATAGAAAGGCAATATGGCTCTATCTGGTTTAAACGCTCTATTAAATCTAAAATTTCCATATCGGTATAGCCCAATATATCTACTGGCTGTACAAATACCTTATACCCCTTCTCTTTGATTACCCTGCAATTTTCTAAAGCCTGCTCCAGTTCCTGTTTAAAAAAACATTCCCGTACCGCGTCCACAGAGCTTTTGTCACAGTCGTCAAGATTAGAAACTGAATAGCGGCTACAGTCTGCCAGAACGGTAAACTCAACTCCCTGCTTATCTTTTGGTATAAAACGGCTGGCATCTTTAGAGTTTTTAAAAACTGTCTTCCCCTCCCCAAAACCTTCGTCCTGGAAAAATCCAATTTCGATAAAATCTGTTTTTGCTTTCATCAGCCCCTTTATTATCCCATGAATTGCGTTGTCTCCAAATCTTTTGTCTATTAAATATGCTCCATCACGGAGCGTACAGTCAAGAATTTTTGCGTATCTCACTATATTCCTCCTCTATTTCCTTGATTAAAGCGCCGCGTATATAAGCCAAATCCTTTGACGTATCCACAGACAAGGTACGACTTTTCACCATATCATAGTGAATTGGTATACCATATTCCAAAAACCGCAAAGCTCCTATGTCCTCTATTTTTTCCAGCTTTGTTGGTTCTGTGGAAACGTAAAATTCCGGCGCATTTTTTATTAAACAGCTCTACTCCTACAGACTTTCTAGGAAAACTGGATTGTTGTGTAAAGCTATGGAATTGGGCTTCTGGAACGGTAAAGACAGTAGCCTCCCTTTCCGATTACCATTTTCATATGCCCGGATCGATGACCTCCGCTGGATTGGTAAATTCTCTTGCAAGTCCAGCTCCACATAATCCGGCAAAACTGCCTTCATTACCTCAGATTCCAGGAGCGATCCGTCTCCATTTATGGAAATATAGTAGTCTGCTTCCATTATTTTTGAAACCTGAAACAAACGATCCATCAGACAGCCGCAGTCCATCCCTGGCATAATTACCTTACCTGTATTATATGTTTCCACACCCACCATATCATTAGATAGCTGCATAGAGCTATTAAAACTTTACCCAGCATTCTTGTAGAGGCAAAACGCGTAGGGATAATAGCTGCTGTTTTCATGCTGCTGTCCTCTTTTCTTTTTTGAATAAGAAAGAAAAAACAGCAAAAGAGCCTTCCGATATTTGCTTACAGCAGGCTATCGCCCCTCCCAATCAAACGTTCTTTATAGAGTTTCATATAAACTGCATCCGCAATTTCAAAATCTTCAGGATAGTCAATATCGATCCCCTCTATTCCATTTACCTTTACTATATAGGGTACCATTCCTATTCTCCTTTGATACTTTTCAAATGTTTTTTTCAAAAAAACATAGGCCGCCGAAACTTCACTGTACAAAGGCTGCAGATCTTGTGTCCTGGGGACACATTCAGGCCTGAAATTATTCGGTGTTCCGTCACTGTTCCAAAAAAGCTTCCTCACCTCCTGGGCGGTAAAGGCAGAATCATACTTTCCAGATTTCACTGCCTGGATGCACTCCTCTAAATGGATGTTCTTCACAAATGGGGAAGTACAATGACTAACCATATAAATATCTGCATCCACCCGTTTCATAAACTCTCTGATAATATCCTGTGGAGTTGCTTCACGGCTGTCTAAATAATTTGGCCTCTGCAGATATTTTATCCTCTCAGGCAGGTATTCTTTTATCCGGCTATCGCTACAGAATACATAGAGCTCGTCAATCCCAGGTATACTTTCAATCTTTCGCAAAAAGAATGACAGCAGAGGAGTTCCATCAGAAAAGGGTTTTAAATTTTTTCCTGGAGTTCTCTCATTATTTAGTTTAATGGGAATAAATGCTACTGTTTTCATATTCCTTTCCTCCTTCTTGGCATGTTTTAATAAAAATATCTACATAGGAATCTGGATTCATATTAAAAATTTTAATCTGTTTAAACTCTGCGTATTCCTTCATAAGCCTGAACCCTTTAAATGCCTGATACCACTCAAAAAACAGCTGTTCCATCTTTTTTTGATTTTTTCTGTCCTTTTTTGTAATATCAATTTTCTCTTTTCCATAATAGTGAGAAACCTCTTGCAAAATATGATTTTGCTTATTTACATGCAGAGACATATGAAAAGACATATCTAGTCCGTATATTAAAATTCTTCTATAGTTCATCCGGATTGCATTAAACAGAGCAAAAACTGCAATATTATGTATCACTGGAATCGCCCTGTTTCTATCAAAGCGTTTCTTCCATTTATTTGTCACTCGCTCTATTTCTGCTTCATTGCAGTTTACATACTGCTCTTTCACAAATTGATTCCCTGTTAAACCAAGCGTCTGAAATGGGTAGAGAAAAATCTGCATATTCCAATCAACCGTTTCTAGTACCCTTCTCAGCTTCTTCATTTGAACTTTAGTTTTATCATCTTCCTCTGCCAGATATTCGCTGTCTGTTATGCACAAATATTTAGGACGCAGCTGACAAAACTGTTCGCTGTTGCAAGGAAAAAAATTTACACACATGTAATCCGCCTTAGGCCAATTCAGATTTTTCTCTATACAGCCTTTAAGGCTGGGTCCATTCATTAGAATTACAAGGGTTTCTTTTTCTTTTATTGGAATATCCTTAGAGGGCAGATATCCATGAAGGCGATTATTGGCACCTCTTGCCAGCCATATGATTTCATTCAGATATGACATCGTCTGTTTTTTTATCGCTGTTTTCATCACCCTATATTCTCCTCCTATCTGTTTCGGCTATTTTCCCAAAGAATTTTTTTACAATGTTTCTGTAAATGCAAAGTTCTGCTGCCATAATACAAATGTGCGGAAAAAAAATTTTTGTCATATATCCTGTTATAATCTGAATAACCAGAAAGCCGTAAGCCAGCAAATCCCATCGCAAATTAAACCTTAAAATAATATATCTTTTAACCAAAACGATCCTGATTGCCCAAAGCGAAAAATAAGAAAGCGCTGTTGCAGCGGCAGGCCCCGCCACGCCAAAAAAATAAATGAAAACAATGTTCATTACAATATTCACTCCTGCTGATTCCATTGTTGAAACGGCAATCGTTTTAGAATCCTTCACAGCAGAAAATATTCCTCCCAGGAAGCTGCTGAGCGAGCTGAATACGGAAGCAAGAAGCAGCCAGGGGACATATTTCCATGCTTCGTAAAAATCTTTTTGAAATAAAAACAAAGAAACATAGCGATTTGTGCTGATCAGAACGGAACATAAAATTACCATTATACAGGAATACATTCTATAAGTGTCCGAAAAAAAGTATTGACTATCTTTCCTGTCAAATTCTTTTACTGCGGAAAGTGTCCATGCCTGTGAAAAAATTCCACTTATCACATTCATAATCTGAGGAAGCTTTGAAGCGGCTGCAAAAACTCCATTGTCGCTGATTCCACACATAAACGTAATAGAAAATCTGTCAAATGAGTTATTAAGCCACCATCCAATGGAATTAAAAATAAGAGGAGATGAATAATCTCTCATCTCCATTTCCAGCTCCTTGCTCTTATTTTTTCCTCTGGCAAGAGAAGGAACATTTAAGACAGCAGCTAAATAGATAATTGGTATAAAAGTTCCTAAAATTGTAGCTAAAAAATACCCATCAAGTCCCCAGTGAAACACCACGAGAAACAAAATATTTAAAACGCAGGTTGACAGTGTATTAAGTCCGCCGGCCAATGCCATCTCAAATACTTTTTCCATTCCTCTGGCAAAAGAAATTAAAAAATTATACAACAGCTGGCCGGCAAACAGAGCGATAAAATATCCCAAATGGCTTGTTTTTTCCTGCAACAATCCCGCCAAATATCCAGCTAAAGAGCATACTGATAAAAAGCTTATCGCCAGCAGTGAATATTTTGCTCCAATTCTAAATATCGCTTTTTCATTGTTCTCCTTTTCCAAAAGGAAACGGATTACCGCCTCTGAAATATTAAAAGTAAGAACAGGTATTAATAATATGATTGTTGTATTTATAAAATCGTAAAGACCATACTCTTCCACTGTCAAAATGCTGGTATACAACGGTAGCAGAAGAAACAGTAGAATTTTTGTTCCAAAATTGCTTAATGTCAAAAGTCCAATATTCTTTAACAAGTATTTATAATTTCTTTTCATACTTACGGTTCCATTCTTTTTCCGCTTCTTCCCATTATTCCGTCCTTATAGGCCCTTAGAAAAATTTTCACCTGTCTGGAGTCAAATAATGCTGTTAAAAAAAACATCTTTGCCATCTTTAACGTAATTGTCACATACTTGTTCCAGTCATTCCAGGGATATACCAAAATATAATTTCTAATTCTGTAATACAGCTTCCAATCCGGTAGTTCTGACCACCTGAATTTTATTCCTAATATTTTTTTATCTGGAAACATTTTCTGTGTCCCTGCTGTATGTACAATCTTGGAATCTCTTACTTTATAAATTTTAAAACCTTTTTTCTGTATTCGATATGCATATTCAAAATCATCCAAATAGATAAAGAAGTCTTTTCTTGGAAGCCCCACTTTTTTTACTATCTCTTTTGGAATAAAAAAGCCAACAAACATCCACTCCTTAACTGGTTTCATCTCTTTTTGAAACTCCTGATCATCATCACAATTTGACCAAAAACAGCTAACTCTATTAGAATCAAGAAGAGTGACTATTTTCTCCAGTGCTTCTCTCTGTGCAAATGCATCGTCATCCATTCCCCATATATAATCAGCCCCTCTTTTTATGGCTACTTTAATCCCTGTATAAAATCCTCCCGCTCCTCCTGTGTTTTCTAAAAGCCTAAGATACTCAATTTCTTTTCTCTCCTTCATTAATTCACAACAAAACGCTTCTGTTTCATCACTGCTTGCATTATCAACAATTAAGATAGAATCCGGCTTTCTACTCTGAGCCAGCAAATGCGCTACTGACTTTCTCAAAAGTTCTACCCGATTGTAAGTTACTATGACTGCTGTTATTTTCATATTTCTTTTTCACCTTATCCTTATAAACATAGATGTATCCTAAATAGGCTGTTGATGTATACAATAACGGATTTGTCATGGCAATTATGAAATATGCCAAAAGTCCTACCTTTTTATAGCGCTCTGTTTGAGAATTTAAAATCATCCTTCCGATAAAAATCAAAACCAGCACTGTAAAGAGGATTCCATTCTGCCTGAAAAAATCAAGAAGTGGCCATTCCATCTGATCGATCCAAGCATTTCTTCCATAGGAATAAAAACTACTTCCCATGCCTGAACCTGTAATTATGTTAATAGGATTCTCCTGATAGTATTCTGCTAGCCCTTTCAGATGTCCGATTCTCACACTGTTACTTTCAACCGCACTTGCCGCGTTTAAAACACCTTGAAATGCCTTCCAGATATACTCCCAGTTTAGAATTGTTACAATAACCACAGCTAATCCAAAAAAAAGAATAAAAAGCAGTCCTCGTTTTCCTTCCCTTGCTTTAAACCAAAGGTAGGCTGCTATTACAAAAAAAGAGGCTATCACGTTCGCTCTCGTTCCCGACGCAAAAAGCGCGGCAAACAACATGAATGACAAAATCCTTTTTTTCTTAAAAACCGCATAGGCAAAGGTATATATGATAAGCGGGCTGCACCGGAGAAACACCTTATAATAGAAAGCATAATTCTCCGATTTTCCAATAAAACCAATTCCATACCTATAAATCAGTTCTCTAATATATGAATGATTTATATCGCAAATTTGTAAGATATCCAGCACAACTAAAATCAGGATGGTGAAAGCAAGTGTATTAACTGTCCACCTGAACATTTTTTCATAGCTAAGTTCTGCCTCTGTATCCACGATTACAATGAGCAATATTACTGCAGGATAGCCAAATGAAAGACTTTCTCTGACCGGTGCAGCGATAGCAAAATAAAAGATTTTCTCTGACAAATCCGCCTGTCAAAATAGAGTAGCCTATCATTCCAACTGGAATGATCATTCCCCAAAGAAAAGTTTCTCCCCAGTAGGGATTTTTAAGTGCTGCTGCGAAGAATCCAGCAGCACTTAAAAAAATTAAAAACAACAAAGGGATTTTCAACCCAAAGGGATCTAAAGGAAAATAAATGCATATTACTAAAAAAAACAGAATCAGAATATTTGTCAGATTTTTTCTGATATTTACTGTATGTATATGTTTCATGTTTATACTTCCATCTTTTATTTAAGTCCAACCCTTCTCAAAATAAGCCATCCAAGCAACATGATTCTTTCACGTAGCTTTATCCCAATTGTCCTTCCACCCTCTATGCTATTATTATCTCCATGACGGCGGTATATCATTAATTTTTCATCGTAAAAGTATACTTTTCTTTTAAATATTTCCGCTGTCATTCCAATCCAAACATCATGAAAAAACGGTCCTCTTGGGATAGGCAAAATTTTTTCTTTCAAGCTTTTCCTAAATGCCATACAGCAGCCATGATAGCTGCTTTTCAGCATTTTCCTCACTATTCCTTTTTTGGTTATTCTCCCCTGAAAGACAGATATATCCCTGATACTGCCAGGGGCTTCATCTGCAATATACGCATTATGCATAATAAGCTCTGCTCCTGTTTCATGAAAGCATCTTTTGCATTTTTCAATTTTTTCAGGAAGCCATATGTCATCCTGATCGCTTAAAAAAATATAGTCTCCCCTTGCATTTCTAACTGCATTCTCAAAATTAGCCTGAACTCCTTTTTCTAAGCATTCGACTACCCTGACCTGTTTAAATGCCCGCTCATATTCTCTTAAAATTTCTTCCGTTCTATCTTTTGACTTATTGTAGGATAAAATCAATTCATCTGTATCAGATAACTGAGCCAGAATAGAGTCTAATTGTTCTCGAATATAAGTCTCCCCATTATAAACAGCCATTACCACTGATATTTCTGGTTTCATTCGTTTCACTTCTTTTTCTTCAAACCTTTTACTTCTTGGGTACAAACAAATACTTTCTCAGTCTCCCAAACGCCTTTAAGCTTCTCTTTAAATCTTCAGGATCTCTCAGTCCCACCGCCAGTCTATGCATCACATAGCGAGGCCTCAGATAGTATTTTTTTCGCGCGTAGTCACAGAATTCAACCATCTCTTTTGACGATAGCCCAGGAAGTTCTAATACACAGTTATGTGTTCCGTCCTCCTTGCAGTAATGCTCGTACCCGTCTTTAATATATCCATTCTCTCTTGCCCACTGATACGCCTCGGTTCCAGGATAAGGGATCAGAGGAAAGAACTGTGCTGTATCAGTATTCAGTTTTAAAGCCAGCTTTAGGTTTTTTTCCATTGTTTCCTTTGTTTCACCCTTATTTCCAACCATATAGCAGGCATGAATTAAAAGACCTGCCTTTTTGGCATTCTTCACGTATTCTTCTATCTGTTTAAGAGTTGTTCCCTTTTTTATGTTGTTAAGAATTTCCTGTGTCCCGCTCTCGATTCCAGGAATAATCAGACGACATCCAGCCTTTTTCATTGCCTTCATCGTTTCCAGATCCAGATTCACACGGGCATTACAAAGCCATTTTAATCTTTTATTTAATCCCTGCTCACAGAGCAGATCACAGATTTCCAGAACTCTTTTTTTATTGACAGTAAATGTATCGTCCTCAATAACTACTTCTTTCACATCAGGGAAATTATCTGCTATATATTTAAATTCTTCCACCACATTTTCTGGTGTTCTAAGCCTGTATTGGTGCCCATGCATCGTTTGAGGATAAACACAGAATGTACATCTGCTAGGACATCCTCTTCCTGTAAAAATTTGAATTGATGGATAATGGGCAGCAGCAAAGAAATAATCTCTGGGATCTAAATACTTTTTAATAAACTCTGCTGCAAAAGGTATCTCATCCAGATTCTCCATATAGTTTATATCTTCATTATTATGGATTCCTTCACCATCTCTATATGTAATCCCTTTTACCTTCGAAAGCTCTGCTCCGGACTCTAATATTTTTGCTAATTCTACTACTGTTTTATCATATTCTTTTCTAGCTACTGCATCTATATATTTTCCTATCTGTAATGTTTCCACTGCTGTAGCAGATGGATGTGTTCCTACTAAAAGAACAAATGTGTTTGGCAACTGTTCTTTTATTTTTTCAGAAAAAGCAACATCACTATAGATAGAAGGGGTACTTGTATCGATCACAAAAAGACCTGCTTTTTTCCCATTTTCCACTATATACTCCAAGCTCTGTTTTTCATTCCATTGTTTCGCTGGTGCATCTAAAAAATCAATTTCAAATCCCTGTTTTTCAGCATAAGCCGCCGCATAGATAAGCCATAATGGATAGTAAAGTGCTCCACTCTTGGTTACGGCAGGACTCCTGGATTCCCTCGAAAATTTTCCATATTCTGATTTAAATGGAGGATTTATAAAAAAAATCTTCATAATGTAACTCCTATTTTTATTCTTTCCCAAATCCTTTTTGGATTTTTCTGTATTTTTTTAAATTTTTACAAGTATACCATATAAAATAATATAAGCTTTCCACTATATTCAGCCCAATAGTCCTATAAACCCACCAAGTCATCTGTGCGGCTTTTTTCTTATTAGACGATTTTGATTGCTGCGAAAGTCTATACAATAACAGTGGTTCATCAACTGAAAACGCGTATTTTTTTTCTTGTAAAATCTTCAGCCAAACTACAAAATCTTCATGTAAAAAATCCCCTTCCATCGGATGCTCCAAAAGTAATCTCTTTTCTGCCAATACAGAAGAGCAAGA
>OBVY01001448.1_pt1 | contig 13796 bp, 8 predicted proteins | sample 1538051 | NCBI WGS metagenome assembly OBVY01 (sample SAMEA2580017, study PRJEB22360) | human gut metagenome | biome: human gut; feature: human-associated habitat; material: faeces | place: Denmark | collected 2008/2010 | reverse complement strand
TGCCAAAATGCTCGATAATACACAAAGTATTATCTGCGCTTTTGGCTTAGCAGCTGCCGCACCTCGCTCGCCGTATCGGCACTTAGAATTATGCGGTATTGCCCTAAGAAACCAATGAAAAAAGCATATACAGCATCGCGTTGCGAACCGCCGAGAGGCCGTTCGCCATAAACGCAGCTGTATATGCTTTTTACTTTGCCGTACAGATCCTTTGTACGCTATTTAAACGCGATCACGAATTCTGTTTGAAAACTTTATCCAGTGTTCTCATCAGGATGTTCACATCAATCGGTTTTGCAATATGTGCATTCATCCCTGCTTTGAATGCTTTTTGGCGGTCTTCCTCAAAAGCGTTGGCTGTCATGGCCACAATGGGAATGTTTGCCTTTTTATTGCTGCTCAATGTACGGATCTCCCGGGTGGCGGTGTATCCGTCCATTTTGGGCATCTGAATATCCATCAGGATCAGATCATATTCATCCTCCGCAGCCTCGTTCATTTTGGCCACGGCATCCGTGCCGTCCTCAACGGCGTCCACTTTCAGTCCGGCTTCTTCCAGAATGGCCGTTGCAATCTCGCGGTTCAGTTCGTTATCCTCGACCAACAGCACCTTTTTGCCCGTATAGTCGCCGTGCTTGGGCAGAAGGGGCTGCCTGCCCGACACCACTTTGTGTGTCAGTGCATCGCGCAGTTCCGACATAAACAGCGGTTTGGAAACAAACGCCGTGACACCGGCCTGCCGGGCCTCGTCCTCAATGTCGGCCCAATCGTAGGCTGTCAATATGATGATCGGCGTGCCGGGTTCGATTACTTTGCGGATCCTGCGCACCGTCTCAATGCCGTTCATATCCGGCATCAGCCAGTCAATGATGTAAACCTTGAACTCCGCACCTTGATTGTGCGCCTCCATCGCGCGCAGGATGGCTTCCTTGCCGGAGGTCGTCCAGTCGGCTTCCATCTCAATTTCCCGCAGCATTTTGCTTACGCTCATGCAGGTCTGTGCATCATCATCCACAACCAGTGCACGGGTACCTTTCAGGCCCGGAATCGGCGGATATTTCACAGATTCCGTACAAACCTTGCAGTCCAGGGTGACCGTAAACTCGCTGCCCTTTCCCTGCTCGCTCTTGACGGCGATGGTTCCGCCCATCATATCTACGATGTTTTTCGAGATGGCCATGCCAAGGCCCGTACCCTGAATGCCGCTTCTTGTCGCAGTCTGTTCCCGTGAAAAAGAGTCAAAAACGTGCGCCAGGAAGTCCTTCGACATACCGATACCGTTATCTTTCACGCTGAAAACAAAGGTCGCATACCCACTGCGGGCAGACGGCTTTTCTTCAACGCGGATATTGATGGTACCGCCTGCCGGTGTAAACTTGACAGCGTTGCCCACGATGTTGAGCAGAACCTGATTCAGGCGCAGCTTATCGGTGATAATATCCTCGTGGTGCACATCCTGCGTGTCGATATAAAGGTCAAGCTGCTTGGCGCTGATATTGCCTTGAATGATCGTGCGCAGGTCGTGCAGCACATCGGGCAGGTGGACTTCTGTGTTGTCCAGTTTGACCGTGCCGCTTTCGATACGGCTCATATCCAGAATATCGTTGATCAGACTGAGCAGATGCTGGCCCGATACGCTGATTTTCTTCAGATACTCTTTGACAAGGTCAATGTTATCAATATGCGCCGTGGCAAGGGCCGTAAACCCGATAATGGCATTCATCGGGGTGCGAATATCGTGCGACATACTGTTCAGGAACACCGTCTTGGCCTTATTGGAGTGTTCCGCCGCCGCCAGTGCATCGCGCAGGGCATCTTCCTGCTTTTGCTCCCGCCGCTTTTCCTCGGTAGCGTCGCGGGTGGCAACCAATACGGCTGTTACGTTGCCGTCCGCGTCTTTTCGCTGCGGTGTGATCAGCGTAAGGATCCATTGTCTGTCGACAGTCTGAGACGCAAGAGCCAAAGAGGTGTGACCCTTCAGACGTTCGGCCACTGTCGTCATGTCCGCAAAGGCGAGATACTCCTCACGGTATGGCTCCGCGATAATTTTCTCGATTTGCTCCTGCTGTACGGATCGTTTCAGTGCAAAGTGCTTCTGCTTCTTGACCGTATCGGACGCGTTCTTGACGATTTCAACGGTGTTTTTCTTCAAGTCCACCAGTGAAATGGACGTATACGCCGTGCCAAGCGCTGTGATAATTCCGGTACGTTTCTGGTGCTGCCGCAGCGCGTCTTTTTCCATTTTGGTCTGCCACAGCAGTGCCATTAAAAAGACCATTACGGCTATGGCCAGATAGGATGCACAGACAATGTTGCGCGTCATGAACACCTGAGATGCTGGGAAAAACACAAAGAGCGTATAGTTCTCGGTATTTTCCCGGCTGCCGTACCAGACGCCCTGATTGCTGTTCAGGCGTACAATGCCATCCTCCGCAGCATCGAAGGTTCCGTTATATAATTCCTGGCAGTCCGCTATTGCCTTGTTTACCTGCTTGCTGCTGTTGCTGCTGATGACCCTGCCGTTCTCCGTGATCGTAGCGATGCCGCTAAGCTCCAACGGAAAATCTCTCAACAGGGAATCCACCGTCAAATCCCCAGTATCCTCATTGTCCTTCTGTATATAGGTAATCAGGATACCTGGTGCATCCGCGCGTGCCACCGCGGCAAAATCATAGAGTACCCCATTTTCTTCCAGACGGGTCGAGTATGTCTTTTTTGGATAGTCAACGATATTGTGTACATAGGGGCTGTCGATCAGCTTCTCCCACAGCGGCATGGCGTTGCCGCCCTTTGTGGTCTGCATGACAACATTCAGGTTTTCATCTAATACAAGCGCACCGGTCAGACGCTGTTCCTCTGCAAAAGAGTCCAGGTCCTGCGTGCCGAAACTCTCCTTCAGCGTCATTTCGTTGCCAAGGCTTACAGTTTTATCCAGCAGGCGGACAAGGCTTTTCACGCGGTCGTTGGCCGCATCAGTTTCGTACTGCTCTAAGCGGATCTTTACAAAACCAATCATTTCATCCAATGTATGACGCAGTGCAATTCGGTTAAGATTCGTGAATGTGATCCAAAGTACAATGCCGAACGCAACTAACACAAGCAAAAACAGTCTTTTTTTGCCGGACTGCTTTTTCTCATTCATTTTCCCTGTTCCCCCCACACAGTTTTCTCTGCATCAAGTCCGAATTTTTCTGCAACGCGGCCAATCGTTCCGTCTTGCTTCATATCTTCCAGAGTTTGGGTCAGCTGCACAGCCAAATCCTCATGGGTGTCCTTTGCGAAGGCAACGCCAAGTTCGGAACTGTAAGGACTCTCTGACAGCACACGGTAACCGCTTTCATCCAGATTTGTCCACTTGGCTACCAGTGCTTCATGGCCCGCGACGGCATCTACATAGCCTTTGCGCAGTGCCGCAAACATATCCTCTGTCGTCTCAAAGCTGTTGACTTGCTTGACTTCGGGCAGCAAAGAGGAAATTTCGCCGAGAAACAGCGACTCCGCCTTTGTGGTTGCCTGTACGCCGATGCGCTTACCGGCCAGATCGGACAGCGACTGGATATCGCTGTCCGCACGAACAGCCACGACCTGACGGCTGTACATATACGGACCGGCCCATTGGTAATTGGTTTCCCGCCCGTTCATGCTGAAGCATGACCAGATACAGTCGATCGTTCCGTCGCTGAGAAGGTTGTTTTTGTCCGGCCATGAAATCGTCCGGAATTCCGGCGTATAGCCAAGTCGTGAAAACGCTTCCGTCGCCAGTTCCACGTCGATGCCGGCAAACTGCCCGTTCCTGTCCAGATAGCTGTAAGGGTCAAACACATCAATGCCGACCACAATCGTCTGCGGCGCAGTCTCTGCCGCAGAGTGCGGCTGTGCGGAACAGGCGCACAGACCTGCCATAAAAAGCATAGCCAAAGCCATAAGCAGACCATACACTTTTGCCCTGCTCATTGACGTTTTTCCTGTGTGGTGATGCCTGTTTGAAAAATGGAACATGCGCGTCTCTTCCTTATTATATAGGTTGTATACCGCTTGCCGCCGAACCCTGTCGGACGCAGTAAGCCATGAAGTAAACCATATTATAACTTTTCCAAATTGGAATTTTATCATACTACGGACATTATTGCAAGTGCTTTGCCTTGTTTTTGGCTTACAGTTTACCCACATTTATACAATATCCGACGATAACTCCAAAAGGCAGTTTCAGCTATTGAAAAAATCTGACAGAAGTGCTATAACAAAGGTGGATTAAAGTAAATTGAGAGAGATGACATGTATGTATTCCATCTTCCGTGATTTGGCAATTGTTATTCTGAGCGCCAAGTTTTTTGGCTTGGCTGCCCGCAAGTGCAAGGCCCCGCAGGTGGTCGGTGAAATTCTCGCCGGTCTGCTGATTGGGCCCTGTCTGCTCAATCTGGTGCAGATTAACGACACGATCTCCGTTTTTGCTGAAATCGGTGTTGTGCTGCTGATGTTTTCCACAGGACTTGGCACCAACCTGAAAGAACTGATGCGGGCCGGGCCTATTGCTACGCTGATTGCCTGCATCGGTGTGCTTGTACCGTTGATTGGCGGTACGCTGCTCTACAGCGCATTCTACGGCTTTTCGGCAATCGGCAGCCCGGAATTCTTCCGCGCATTGTTTATCGGCACGATTATGACCGCAACCAGCGTGTCCATCACGGTGGCAACGCTGCAGGAGTTGGGCCACTTAAAGAGCTTCCTTGGCACTACCATTGTCAGCGCTGCCGTCATTGATGATGTCATCGGCATTATCGTGCTGACCTGTGTGCTGGGTGCCAGCTCCGGTGAGGGCATCGGCATCGGCGGCGTGTTGGTCCAGACCGCGCTGTTCTTTCTGGTTGCCGTTGGTATCGGCTTTGTGTTCCACTGCGCCATGAAGTGGCTGGATTCCCGCAATCCCCATACGCAGCGCATAACGATTGCCAGCCTTGCATTCTGCTTTGCAATGGCCTATATTGCCGAGAAATACTTTGGCATTGCGGATATTACCGGCGCTTATATTGCCGGTATCGTTCTCTGTACGCTGCACGACGCCGCTTATGTGGAGCGCCGGGTCGACATCAGCAACTATGTGATTTTTGCGCCGATTTTCTTTGTCAGCATCGGTTTAAAGACCGACATCAGCGGACTGACGCCGGAGATTCTGCTGTTCAGTGTTTGCTTTGTTCTCGTTGCCCTGCTGGCAAAAATCATCGGCTGTGGACTGGCGGCCAGAGTCTGCCGTTTCAACTGGGGAGACTCTCTTAAAGTCGGTGTCGGCATGATGACCCGCGGTGAGGTCGCCTTGATCGTGGCCCAGAAGGGCCTTGAGGTCGGCGTTGTCGAGCCTGTTTATTTTACGGCGGTCATCCTTTTGATCGTGGTTTCCAGCGTCGCCACGCCGCTGGCGCTGAAAGCGCTGTTCACGAAAATGCCCCCTGTCCCCCATCCAAGCGAAGCAAAAAAGTGACCGCTGCATAACCCCTGCCTGTCAGCCAATGCCGGTGCCGGACGACGCATGATGAAAGAAAAGCCCTGAAGGCAGGCTTAAAAGTGAGAAGCTGCTCATTCCCTACGGAGTGAGCAGCTTCTTTTGTGGCAAAATATGCGAAAATGCGAGATAATACGGCGCAGCAACGGCCTGCCGGTGGGCGCTTTGCATTTATCGCAGCTTATTTTCCCAGCCGACATTTGAAATCTGTATATCCGAACGTCACGATTTTCCGCGTAGTGCCGTCGGGCTTGCGGTCGTAAATACCGGGCAGGGGCATACCGTTGAAGGTGTTGTTCTTGCAGGTGGTGTAAATGGCCATATCGCCGAACACCAGCAGATCTCCCACGGCAGGCACAGCGTCAAAGCTGTAATCACCGATGACATCTCCCGCAAGGCAGGTCGGCCCGGCCAACCGCACAGTGCAGGGCTTTTCGCCGGGTTCCTCTGCCCCCAGCAGCGGCGGGCGGTAGGGCATCTCAATCACGTCCGGTGTATGGCAGGCGGCGCTGGCATCCAAGATGGCAACCGTCGTATCGCCGTTTTGCACCACGTCCAGCACGCGGGTCAAGAGATACCCTGCGTTCAGGGCGCAGGCCTCGCCGGGTTCCAGATAAATCGTCACGCCCCAGTCATTCCGGGCGCGGCGGATACATTTTCCCAAAGTGGCCATGTCGTAGCCGGGGCGGGTGATGTGATGCCCGCCTCCGAAGTTCAGCCACTTCATTTTTGGCAGCAAATCGCCGAATTTCTCTGCCACTGCGTCCAGCGTCACGGCCAGCGCATCGGCGTCCTGCTCACATAAAGTGTGAAAGTGCAGGCCGTCCAACAGCCCGGGCAGGGCAGAATTTTCTGTCGCTGCCGCGTCCCACTGGGCGCGGGTCGTGCCCAAACGGCTGCCGGGGGCGCAGGGGTCGTAAATCGCGTGGCCGTCCTGGGTCGAGCACTCGGGATTGATGCGCAGTCCCACACTTTTGCCCGCCGCCTTGGCCGCGGGGCCAAATTTTGCCAGCTGTGCGGGCGAGTTGAAGACGATATGGTCGGCGTACCGCAGCAGCTCGTCCATTTCATCTGCGCGGTAGGCCGCGCAGAAAACGTGCACTTCTTTGCCGGGCATTTCCTCCGCGCCGAGCCGCGCCTCAAACAAACCGCTGGCCTCGGTGCCCGCGAGGTGCGGCGCCAGCAGCGGGTACAAATCGTAGTTGCTGAACGCCTTTTGCGCCAGCAGCACCTTGCACCCGGTACGATGGGCCAGCCCGCCCAGAATCTCCGCGTTGCGGGTCAGGGCAGCTTCATCCAGCAGGTAGCAGGGCGTGGGCAGGGCGGAAAATTCCGGCGGCACTGCGCCGTCGATAGCCGCAAACGGCGGCCGTGCGTCGCGCTGCGCCATCAGTCCACGAGAACCGGGTCATGGTTCTCGCTGCGGGGCAGGCCGTACTTGTCCAGCGCGTCGAGGAACGGGTCGGGGTTGAACTCCTCCACCGTGTAGACGCCGGGCTTGGTCCACTCGCCGGTCAGCATCATCAGCGCACCGCACATCGCGGGCACACCGGTGGTGTAGCTGATGGCCTGACTGCCGACCTCGCGGTAGCACTCCTGATGGTCGCACACATTATAAATGTAGTAGGTCTTGTCCTTGCCGTCCTTTTTTCCGGTGAAGATGCAGCCGATGTTCGTCTTGCCCTTGGTGCGGGGACCGAGGCTGGCGGGGTCGGGCAGCAGCGCTTTCAGGAACTGGATGGGCACGATCTCCTGACCGTTGTAATTAATGGGCGTGGTGGAGAGCATGCCCACATCCTCCAGGCAGCGCATGTGGTCAAGATAGCTCTGTCCGAAGGTCATGAAGAAGCGGATGCGTTTGACATCGGGCAGGTTCTTGCCAAGAGACTCAATTTCCTCGTGATGCAGCAGGTACATATCCTTCTGGCCGACCTGATCGAAGTTGTACTCCCGCTTGATGCTCATGGGCGGAATTTCGACCCACTTGCCGTTCTCCATGTAGCTGCCGGGAGCGGAGACCTCGCGCAGGTTGATTTCGGGGTTGAAGTTGGTGGCAAAGGCGTAGCCGTGGTCGCCGCCGTTGCAGTCGAGGATGTCGATGGTGTCGATAGAGTCGAACTCATGCTTGGCGGCGTAGGCGCAGTAGGCCTGGGTCACGCCCGGGTCAAAGCCGCAGCCCAGCAGCGCGGTCAGGCCGGCGTCCTCAAACTTTTTCTTGTACGCCCACTGCCAGCTGTAGTCAAAGTAAGCGGAGAAGCCGGCCTCCTTGCAGCGCTTCTCGTAGATGGCACGCCACGCGGGGTCGTCGGTGTTTTCCGGCTCGTAGTTGGCAGTGTCCATATAGTTTACGCCGCAGGCCAGGCAGGCGTCCATGATGGTCAGATCCTGATACGGCAGGGCGATATTCATGACGAGGTCGGGCTTGTAGCTGTTGATGAGGTCGCACAGCTGCTGGACGTCGTCGGCATCGACCTGCGCGGTGGTGATTTTGGTCCGGGTGGTGGGGGCCAGCTTGGCGGCCAGCGCGTCGCACTTGGATTTGGTGCGGCTGGCGATGCACAGCTCAGTAAAGACGTCGCTGACCTGGCAGCACTTGGAGATGGCGACGCTTGCCACGCCGCCGCAGCCGATAACAAGAACTTTGCTCATGATGGAACTCCTTTGTATTTCTTTATTGTATGATGTGTATGGATGTTTTGTAGGGGTGAACATTGTTCGCCCGTGCCTGTTTGTGGCAGCGGCAGCTTTCCCGGTCGGATATGGAATCCGCCCCTACATCCTCTCCCCCGATAAGGTTGAGAATGTAGGGAGGGGTCTTGACCCCTCCGCGGGGTGTCGAGGACGCCGCTCCCTACAGGGATGGCTGCTTACTTTTCCAGTGCCAGCAGCAATTCCCGCAGCACCTTGCAGGCCGTGGCCGTGGAAACGCCGCTCTGGTCGAGCATGGGTGCCAGCTCGTTCACGTCCGCGCCAATGATGTTCGCTTTCGTCACGGTGCGGATGGCCCCAAGCAGCTGCAAAAAGCTGACGCCGCCCGCCTCGGGCGTGCCCGTGCCGGGGAAGGCCGACGGGTCGAGGCAGTCCAAATCAATGGTCAGATAGACAGGCACATCGGTCTGGCACAGCCAGTCGGTCAGCTCGGTCAGGCCGGTAAAGTCGAACTTGTGCATATCGGTGTGCCGCGCGGCGAACTGAAATTCCTCCCGGTCACCGCTGCGGATACAGAACTGGTGGATGCGCCCGTCGCCGACCAAATCATGGCAGCGGCGCAGCACGCAGGCGTGGCTCAGCTGCGCGCCGAGGTAATCGTCCCGCAGATCGGCGTGGGCGTCAAAATGTACGATATGCAAATCGGGATATTTGCGCACCGCCGCGCGCACCGCGCCCAACGTGACAAGGTGCTCGCCGCCCAGCAGCAGCGGCAGCTTTCCGTCGCGCAGAATTTCCGCCGCGCGGGACTCGATGTCTACAAGGGCACTCTCGCTGGAACCAAAGCACAGCTCCAGGTCGCCGCTGTCAAACACATTCCCATCGGTCAGGTCCTTGTCCTGATAGGGACTGTAAGTTTCCAGACCGTAGCTTTCGTGGCGCATGGCCGCGGGGCCAAAGCGCGCACCGGGGCGGTAGCTTGTGGTGGAATCAAACGGCGCACCGTACAAAACGATACTGGCCGTGCGGTAGCTGCTGTCGCAGCCGATGAAATTCTCTACATTGCGGTGCAGCATCAGCAATCCTCCACTTCCCGCAGCATTTCCTCAAGGAAAGCGGGCAGATAAAACGCCCCGACGTGCAGCCGGGAGGTGTAATAGCGGGTGCGCATGTTCAGCGCGTTCCACGCATCGGCGTCCATATCGTTGATGGGATGATATTTTTTGCTGGCAAAGCCGAACAGCCAGTACCCCGCCGCAAAGGTCGGGATGTGCGCCTGATACACCTTGCTGATGGGAAAGGTGCTGGCAATGCGCTGGTGGCTGCGCTGCATGGCGGTGGCGTCCTCGGCGTAGAACGGGCTGCCCTGCTGGTTGACCATAATGCCGTCCGCGCGCAGGGCATTGAAGCAGCTGCCGTAAAATTCGCGGGTGAACAGCCCCTCCGACGGGCCGAACGGATCGGAGGAATCCACAATGATAAGGTCGTACTCGTCCTCACACTTGCGGATGAATTTCAGCGCATTTTCGTAATAAATATGTACGCGGCGGTCATCCATGCGGCAGGCGTTGCCGGGCAGGTAGGCGCGGCAGGCCTCGATGACCTGCGGGTCCATCTCCACAAGGTCAATGCTTTCCACACGGTCATAGCGGGTCAGCTCCCGCACAACGCCGCCGTCGCCCGCACCGATGACGAGAATATCCTTGGCGTTTTTGTGTACCGACATCGGCACGTGGGTGATCATCTCGTCGTAGATGAACTCGTCGCGCTCGGTCAGCATGACGTTGCCGTCCAGCGTCAGCACACGGCCAAACTCCGGTGTTTCAAAAATGTCGATGCGCTGATAGTCGCTCTGCTTGGAGTAAAGCTGGCGGTTGACCCGGATGCTGTGCTTGACATCGGGGGTGTGAAACTCCGAAAACCACATTTCCATTGTAAAACCTCCCTGTCAGGCCAGCACGTTCAGGCGCAGAATGTCGGGATCTTCCGGTCCGGTCATGCTGCAGCCCTTGGCCTTGGCGTACTCGATATAGTCTAAAATTTCAGCGGTGATGCGCTCGCCCGGGGCCAGAATCGGGATGCCCGGTGGGTAGCACATGACGAACTCGCTGCACACCATGCCCTCGGTCTCGCGCAGGGGCAGGCTTTTCTTGGGGGCGTAGAACGCTTCCTGCGGGCTGGCGGCGACCTCGGGGTCAATGTACTCTTGGCTCAACAGGCCCGCACCGTCGGTGTGGTAGCGGCGTTTGATTTCGGCCAGTGCGCTGACAAGGCGCTCGACCTCCTGCGGGCGGTCACCGATGGAGAGATAAGCCAGTATATTGCCGATGTCGCCAAACTCGATCTGAATGTCGTACTCGTCGCGCAGGATGTCATAGACCTCAATGCCCGCAAGACCGATGTCCAGCGTGTGGACGCTGAGTTTTGTCGTATCAAAGTCAAAAACGGAGTTTCCGTTGCAAAGCTCCTTGCCGAAGGCATAGTACCCGCCCACGGCGTTGATCTCCTCGCGGGCGTACTCGGCCATATCGGCTACCTGATGGAACACCTGCCGCCCGCGCAATGCGAGATTGCGGCGGGAAATATCAAGGCTCGACATCAGCAGGTAACTGCCGGACGTCGTCTGGGTCAGGTTGATGATCTGCCGCACATAGCCCGCGTGGACATTGGGGCCGGTCAGCAGCAGACTGGACTGGGTCAGGCTGCCGCCGCTCTTGTGCATCGAGACGGAGGCCATATCTGCGCCCGCCGCCAAAATAGAAGTGTGTGCCGTGGGCTTCGTCGGCCAGGCAGAGCATCCCGGCGTCGTGGGCCATCCGCACAATGGCGCGCAGGTCGCTGCAGATGCCGTAGTAGGTGGGGTTGTTCACCAGCACGGCCACGGCGTTGGGGTGCTCGGCAATGGCCTTGGCCACCTGCTCCCGCTTCATGCCCAGACTGATTCCGAGGCGGTTGTCCACCTCCGGGTTGACGTAGACCGGTACCGCACCGCAGAGCACCAGCGCGTTCAGCACGCTGCGGTGCACGTTGCGCGGCAGAATGATCTCATCCCCGCGCTTGCAGGCGGTCAGCACCATGCTTTGTACCGAGCTGGTCGTGCCGCCCACCATTAAAAAGGCGTGTGCCGCGCCGAACGCATCGGCGGCCAGCTCCTCGGCCTCGCGGATGACCGAAACCGGGTGGCAGAGATTGTCCAGCGGCTTCATGCTGTTGACGTCCACGCCGACGCACTGCTGGCCCAGAAACGCGGTCAGCTCCGGGTTGCCGCGCCCGCGCTTGTGGCCCGGCACGTCAAAGGGCACGACGCGCATACGGCGAAAGTTTTCCAGCGCTTCATGGATGGGTGCGCGGCGCTGGTCCAGCCGAGTGCGCTTTGCTTCTCCGTTCATTTTTACCTCCGTTCGCGGTCCCCTTGCAAAATAAAAAACGCAAGCCGTGCACATACGTGCAGACTTGCGTTTGAATCCAGCGTATTTTTGCACAGGCCGAATACCCCCCGGTACCACACCGGGAGAGCGTCCTGCATGATTCAAAAAGGCTGAGCGTGTCAGAGTCTATATAGCAATTACACTTTTACTACTCTTTATTGACCGTTTCACAAGTCTGCACACCAAAATGTGCAATTTCATGGTTGTAAAGGAACCAACTTATAAAATTTGAGCTTTTAACTCAATCAATAAGGCAACCAAAGTTGCCGATCGGCAGTGGACCCGGCTGTCCGTATGGCCTTAGCCCCCGATGGGCGGTCCGTAGGTAAATTGCTTTGAAAAACTCTTACAAACTCGATTCGTCTTTCAAAATCGAAGAAAGTATAACATGACAAAATTGCTGTGTCAATATTTCGGTGAAAAATAATTTATATAGGCAGACTGTCGAAAAAGGTGCGCTCACCCCTTGGCCCCCTCTGTGAGGGGGCTTCGCCCGCAGGCAGTGGGGGAGAGAACTGTACGGCTGTCCGAAATATTTCGAACTATGGCAAGGCCCTCTCGCTCCGCCCCTTCGGGGCACCGCTCCCCTTCTGACGCAAGCGCCGCCCCCCCCGTATCGGGAGGAGTCTGTCTCGCTGAGGAAGGTTTTTCGACACACTGATTTATATAGTGGATAAGGGTTTTCCTGCAATTCTCAAAGATTGTCGCGCGGCTACGGAATCGTTTCCGCTAAATTTGTCACTATTTTTGGAACTTTTCCACAAAAACAGGGGGTGCAAATTTGTGCATCAGGCCGATTTTGCAGTAAATCGCAAAAAACGATTGATTATTGCGCCGGAAAGGTGTATTATAAGATCAATCCGAAACGGAAACGTTTCCGACGAAACAAATCAACACCCTTGCAAATCATTGTTTTTCTTGAGAAGGAGGAAAAAACATGAACGCAAAAAAGACACTCTCGATGACTCTGGCAGCTGCTATGGCTGCGGGTCTGCTGGCAGGCTGCGGCGGCAGCTCCTCTACGGCTGCTTCCTCTACCAGTACCAGCACCGAATCCAAGGCTGAATCCACTGCCGCTTCTACCGAGGCAACCACTGATGCAGCCGGCAAGGTCTACTACCTGAACTTCAAGCCCGAGCAGGACGAAGCCTGGCAGAATCTGGCCAAGAAGTACACCGAGGAGACCGGCGTTCCCGTCACCGTCGTGACCGCCGCCTCCGGCCAGTATGAGACCACCCTGATGAGCGAGATGGCCAAGAGCGATGCGCCCACCCTGTTCCAGGTCAACGGCCCTGTCGGCCTGGCCAACTGGAAGGACTATTGCTACGACCTGAGCGGGACCAAGATCGCAGGCGATTTGACCAGTGACACCTACGCCCTGAAAGACGGCGACCAGATGCTGGGCATCGGCTACGTTATCGAAAGCTACGGCCTGATCACCAATAAGACCCTGCTGGAAAAGGCCGGCTACAGCGTTGACGACATCAAGAGCTTCGACGACCTGAAGAAGGTGGCCGAGGACATCACCGCCCGCAAGGACGAGCTGGGCTTCTCTGCCTTCACCTCCGCCGGTATGGACGGCTCCTCTGACTGGCGCTACAAGACCCATCTGGCCAACCTGCCCATCTACTTCGAGTATCAGGAGGACGGCATCGACAACACCGACGCCATCAAGGGCACCTATCTCGACAACTACAAGAATATCTTCGACCTGTACATCAACAACTCCACCTGCGATCCTACTGAACTGGCTGGCAAGACCGGCGACGACAGCCGCAACGAGTTCCTGAACGATGAGGCTGTCTTCTTCCAGAATGGTTCTTGGGAGTACACCAACCTCGTCGGCGATGGCAAGCCCTTCACCGATGACGATCTGACCATGCTGCCCATCTACATTGGCGTCGGCGATGAAGCCAACCAGGGCCTGTGCACCGGCACTGAGAACTACTGGTGCGTCAACAAGGAAGCCAGCGAGGACGACATCAACGCAACGCTCGACTTCATGTACTGGTGCGTTTCCTCTGACGAGGGCACCAAGGCCATGGCTAACGACATGGGCTTCGTTATCCCCTTCAAGAATGCTGTCGAGTCCCCCAACGTCTTCGTCAAGGCCGATAAGGAAATGACCGCCGCCGGCAAGACCCCTGTGGCTTGGAACTTCTCCACCATGCCTTCCGAGAACTGGAAGAACGGTGTTGGTTCTGCTCTGACCGCTTACGCCG
>OBVY01001432.1_pt1 | contig 14016 bp, 7 predicted proteins | sample 1538051 | NCBI WGS metagenome assembly OBVY01 (sample SAMEA2580017, study PRJEB22360) | human gut metagenome | biome: human gut; feature: human-associated habitat; material: faeces | place: Denmark | collected 2008/2010 | reverse complement strand
CACATAGGACGGAAAACTGGAGAAAATATTTTTAACCAGCCCCGCCGCGTAGGCCAGCGGCTGTCCCAGCACGTAGGCCATCTGACCCGCCTCGCTGGTGGCTCCTCCCCGCAGATCTCCCGTCTCGCTGGGAGAGATGAGAACCGGCAGCACAAAGGAGGCCATCATAAGCAGAAACATGGCCGCAAAGCCGGCCCGCATCCAGTTCTTCTTTTTCTTCGTCTCAAACCGATCCGCAGGAATTAAAAAGCCCATTAAGATCAGCGGCGCATAGACGGCCTTGATCCGGCATCCCCAGAAAAACGCGCCTATGATAATGGCAAACTCCCGCCAGGACAGCCGTCTCTCCGGGTTCAGAACCGCCTCCAGAATATAGGCGCAGGACAGGGCCGTAAAGGCTGTCACCGTCGGATCGTAGGAGTAGACGCCCGCCAGCATCATGGGAGCCGGCATCAGGCCGATGAAGGCCAGCATTCCCTTTCCCACCGGCGTTTTCCTGATAGCCAGAGCCATCGCCAGGGCGTAGATCAGCAGATTTCCCAGCCGTCCCAGCTTAAAGAGCATGGAAAACGGCAGGCGGAATATTTCTCCGGCCTTTAAAAGGGCTGCCTGGCCCAGATAGCCGGTAAACGTGGTCTTATTCAGGTCTGCGCTCCAGCGGATGGAACCGTTTCTGTAGTCTCCCGTCTGATCCAGATAGCGGTTCAGTTCTCTCTGCTCTCTGAGCCCTCCCGGCTGGTTCAGCGGCCAGGTGTCGATCCCGGCAGAAAACTCCTGAAACACAGAAGGAGATAGCTGCACCGGATCTCTGTAATGGGCGATCCAGCAGCTCTGCTCAAAGTGGATTTCCTCGTCAAAGCCCACCTTGTTGGCCGGCAGGGAGAGGGAGAGCAGGAGGCCTCCTGTGAGCGCGAGGACCAGAAACCCTGCCTCCGCATGGCGTCCAATCCAGCTTCTGCAGACAATCAGAAAGATAACTGTTCCTGCAGCGCACCAGAAGAAACACAGGCGGAAGGGATTGACCGCCGCCTCTGTCACCGCCTCAAAGCCTGTGAAAGATAAGGGCATGGAGGCAAAGTCAATATAGGAAAGTCCCGGCTCATAGAGGTCTCCCCGGCTGACGGAAAGCTCAACGCAGTCTGTCTCCTTCCCCACAGGAATCCAGGCCGTCTGTATCGTCTTGGGATTTTTGTCGAGAAAAATTTCAGCGTCCCTCTCCCGAACCTCCCCGTACTCATTTTCCACATAGGCCCTGACCGTCATGTTCAGAAGACCGTCGTAATCGTAGGAACAGGCCACCTCTCCCACATACGCCCCCACGGGAATCCGTATCGTTCCGGCATCTTCCGTCAGGAGGAGGCGCTCCCCCTGATCCAGCCGAAAGCCCTCGTACTCCACCTCTGACAGAGGAATCGGGAAATTTCCTTCCTTTTCATTCTGAAAAAGAGAAAGGTTGCAGAACAGCTCCAGCAAAAGCCCGAAGAAGAATACAAACACGGTCCAGGCTCCTGCCTTTAAAAGCCGTCTTCTGCGCCCTCCTGCCCCGGAAGCTGTTTTAAATCCTGCTTTCGAATCAGTTCCTGAATCTGCCTTAACCTCTGCCTCAGGTTCTGTTTTAAGCTCTGTTTTAGAATTCATTTTCAGATCTCTCCTGGTTTCCCGGCCGCAGAATCTCCAGCTGTGCCGGGATAATCCGCTCGATATTCCTGTGCTCTAAAATCCTCTCGTAGTCCTCGATGTAGTCCACCTCGGCCCAGAAGCGTCCTCCCACATCCTGCACGTACACGTCTCTCTCCCGCGTCATCTCATACAGCACGTTCTCCCACCAGACAGAGTGCTGCTGCTCTCCGATCATCTGGTTCATCCGCTCTGTAAAGCAGGGCAGGAAAGAGGCGGAAAACCGTCCGATTCCAATGTATTCTCCTGTAATATCGTCCCCTGACAGTTCTTTTCCGTATTTTTTCAGGACGCCGTTTTCGTAGAAAAACTTGTAGTCCGCCGTCTCCTTCCTGGTCTCGTCGGCAAACATGACCGGACTCTTCTTTTCAGCCAGAATCTGGTCTAACAGAGCCTCCTCCATGTACACGTCGCCGTTCATGATCATCAGATCCTCCCCGGCCTGCGCCGCCTCCTCCACAAAGGAACCGGCAAACCAGGCGGAGGCAATACTGTTTGTCACGTCATAAAACGGGTTGACATAAAACTTCACTGAGCAGTCCTTCAGCACGTCCCGTATCACCTGGGCCCGGTAGCCCAGCACAATGCCGATCTCTGAAATCCCCCTGCTCTTTAACAGCTCCACCGTATACCAGATCAGGCAGAGTCCATTTCCAATATCCACCGTACACTTTGGTTTTCCCGACAGGTAGCGGGAAATCCTGGTTCCCCTCCCCGCAGCTAAGATTAATGCTCTCACAGAAGCCCCCTGTTCTGCATGTCTTTCAATGCGCTTATCAGGCTGTCATTGTCAGCCTCCGTCAAATGTCCCATATGGCCGACCCTGAAAATCCGGTCTGCCAGCGCCCCGCCGTTGGGGCAGACAAAAATATCGTACTCATCCTTTAAAATCTCAAAAATCCGGTAGGCGGAAACCGGCGTTTTGTCAGCTCCCTGACCAGTAGGATGAAGCGGAGTCTCCCCGAAAGACAAAGATTCCGACACAATCTCAAAGGGCAGAGATTTGATTTTCTCTCTGAAATCCTCCGCCTGGCGGCGGATTCTCTCAAGCTCCGCCGAAAGCCCCTGCTCCTCAATGCGCCTGAGCCTCCTGTTCAGCTGGATCAGCACGCTGACTGCCGGAGTGTAGGGCGTCTGCCCCCTCTCGCCGTCCTTTAAGTAGTCCTTCAAATCAAAATAGATGGACCGGACCGCGTGTTCTTTCACCCGCTCAACCGCTCTCTCCCCCAGCACCAGGACAGACAGTCCCGGCGGCAGGGCTAAGGCCTTCTGAGAACCGGTGAGAACCAGATCCACGCCCCATTTTTCCATAAAGAAATCGTCGGCCAGAAAAGAGCTGATGGCGTCCACCAGAAGCACCAGGCCGTTTCTCCTGCAGAAATCGGAGATCAAATCCATGTCGTAGTACACGCCGGTGGAGGTTTCATGGACATTGACCAGGAAACCGGTAAAGTTCTTCCCCTCGTAAGCGTCCAGATGCTCTTTCTTCAAAGCCTTGCCAGACTCCAGATAAATGGTCTCGTGGGGAATCTGAAGCACCTGGCACAGCTTTTCAAATCTGGCCCCAAAGCTTCCCCCGTTCACCACCAGCACCCGGTCCTTCTCAGTAAACAGATTGAGAACCGCCGCCTCCATGGCCGCAGTTCCGGATCCGGTGAGAAACAGCGCCCGCGCCCCGTCTCCCGCTCTCACAAACCGCTTCATCAGAGTCTCGTTTTCCTTCATCAGGGCGGAAAATTCCGGAGTGCGGAAGTACGGAATCTCCTGGGCCCCCAGGCTTCGTATCTCCTCGTCCATCATCACCGGTCCAACTGCAAAATTGATCATCTTGATCCCTCCTGTTCTCCTGGCATGTTACGCGCCTTTTTCTCTCTCCGGTAGAAGAACACCGCCGTCAGGCCAAAGCAGGCCGCCAGCGCCGCCATCAAAATAAAGTAGGACAGAGCGCCTCCCAGAATGCCAGCCGCCCGCACAAAGGGGGAGGACAGGCAGACGGCCAGTACGCCTACCACCGTATAGCCGATAAAGATAAAAGGCTGTTTCTGCATAATCACAAGCGAATAGTAAAATAAGTTTACATAAGCGTTCCCCGCGCCTCCCAGAATAATGAGAAGCAGCGCCGTCCGGCAGTCCTTCAGTGCGTATCCCAGCTTGGGGTAGAGAAGGCTCAGCACCGGGATGCCTAAAAACCAGGCGGCTCCCACGGCGAACACGGTGAGGCCGGCGATAATGGCCGCCAGCTGCTTCACAACTACCAGATAGCCGGAAAACTCCCGTTTCCCCCAGGAAGCCGACAGCTTCGTAAGATACGGGCGGATGACAAAGCCAGCCACCAGGTTAATAAAGCTGGTGGGCATGAAAATAGCACCGAATACCGACATATCGCGGCTGGCCATATTGGCGTCCACCGCGTACTTGGACGCGGAAAATACATAAAAGTCAATAATAACCGAGAGAAACAGAAGAAAATTGTCCCGGAACAGCCACCAGGTTTTCTGTTTCCTCACTCTCCAGTCCACGCCGGAAATGCAGCCGATCACAGAGACGTTAAACAAAAGCACGCCCAGTACCTGAGCTGCGACTGCCACCAGGCAGGAAAATACCAGATTTTCTGTGGCCATCAGACTTCCCATGAAGCAAATCACGGAAAGAAGCGTCCGGAATGTGTTGGATTTTCCCGTCAGATACAGGCGCCCGTCTCTCTGGAATTCCGCCTCATAGGCGTCGGCAAAGCCGTCGATCACCTTATAGCCTACCATGAGAAATACGACGAGGGCTTTCTCCCTGGTATAGGTTCCCCCATGGGCAGCCACATACAGAAGGCCGAAGGCCAGAGCCGCCCCGCAGGTGATAAATCTCAGCCTCAGGTACTCTCCAAAGGTATACCTCTGCCTGGTATCTGTGATGTGAAAGGGGCGGATGCCGAAATAGGCCACCATAAACATATGCTGGCCAAAGGTCGTAAAGGCGAAGGTAAAATCGCCTCCCTGATCCTCCCCCACCACCTGAATCACTGCAATGGTCAGCATCATGGAGGCGAAAGCGTAGAGAAAGCTTCCGATCATATTCCAGATCATGTTTCTCTGCTCGATATTCTCATTCGATCCGATGAGAAGGCGTCTCAGTAATTTCATTCGCTGGTCTCCTCAGAAAACTGAAGCCTGTAAGGATAATGGGTTTTCCGCTTTTCCACAGGCGGCAGAACCATGTAATCGCCGTACATGCTTCGGAGCATCTCGTCCAGATTGGCCGGGAAGTTCAGCATCCTGCCCTCGAATTCCAGCTTCTGCAGGGGATAGCACTTCTCCCTGTCCACCACGTTCCAGTAGGGACTGGTATCGGGCAGGAAGGCCATGCGCCTGGTCTGCTGCTTTCGATAGCGGCGGCAGGCCTGCTCGCACCGGAAGCGGATGCCCTCCGGCTTGATGGAGAGCAGCAAAAGTCCCTTGTGAACCATCCTGCAGACAGACCAGATGAGCTTCGCCTTCATCCCCTTCTGCGCCAGAGTCGGTTTCGGGATACTTCTTAAAATCAGAAGCTTACTGTAAAACCATGCCTCCCAGGACTGGATCTGGTACAGAACCGGGTTGTCCGACACGTTGTCCAGCACATATAAGTCCAGAAAGATGCCGAATGGACAGTCCACGTCCTTCATCACCTTCTCCGCAAACACAGTCCCTCTCTTCACCAGCCTGGTGGTCATCAAGGGATAGCCAGGGTAATTCTTTCCGTTTAAAACCAGATATTTGTCCCCCATGGTCTTCTGGATAATCTTGATAAATTTGTCGAAATCATGCCGCGGCATGGCGATATCAATGTCATCGTCCCAGGGGATAAAGCCCTTATGGCGGACAGCTCCGATGCCTGTGCCGGCAATTCCGAAGTATTCCAGATGGTATTTATCACAGACTGCCATAAAATCGTCCAGGATCGATAAAATCTCTCCCTGCAGACGCTTAAGCGTCTCCGGCTCATAAAATTCCGGATGTTCCATACTATAGTTCCTCCTTGGCCCGATCCAGAGCGGAGCGGATCACCTTGTCCATATCGTAGTAGCGGTACTCTGCCAGACGGCCTCCGAAAATCACCCGCTCCTCCTTCTCGGCCAGCGCTCTGTACTTCTCGTAGAGGGCCTGGTTTTTCTCGTCGTTCACCGGATAGTAGGGCTCCATGCCAGGCTTCCAGTTAACGGGATACTCCCTTGTGATAACCGTCTTTTCCTGAGTTCCGAATTCAAAATGCTTATGCTCGATAATCCTTGTGAACGGAGTCTCCCTGTCTGTATAGTTTACCACGGCCACTCCCTGGTAATTGTCTGTATTCAGAGTCTCCGTCTCAAAGCGCAGGCTTCTGTACTCCAGATTTCCGAACTGATATCCAAAATAGCCGTCAATGGTTCCCGCGTACACAATTCGTTCAGCCGCGTTCTCATACTCCTGCCTGTGTTCCAGATAGTTTACGCCAGTGCGGATCTCGCAGCCCTCAAACAGCCGTTCAATCAGAGCGTTGTAGCCGTCCACAGGTATGCCCTGATACGGATCGTTAAAGTAATTATTGTCGTAGGTATAGCGCACTGGAAGGCGGCGGATAATAAAGCCCGGAAGATCTCTGCAGTCTCTTCCCCACTGCTTTTCCGTATAGCCCTTCACCAGCTTCTCGTAGATATCCGTGCCCACCAGGCTGATGGCCTGCTCCTCCAGGTTCTTCGGCTCGCCCTGAATCACAGACCTCTGCCGCTCAATGATTTCCCTGGCCTCCTCAGGAGTGGAGATATTCCACATCCTGCTGAAGGTATTCATGTTGAAAGGCATGTTGTATATCTGCCCCTTATAATTGGCTACCGGGCTGTTGGTATACCGGTTAAACTCTGTAAACTGGTTGACAAAGTCCCATACCTCCCGGTCAGAAGTATGGAAAATGTGGGCGCCGTAGCGGTGTACCCGGATCCCTTCCGTCTCCTCGCAGTAAATATTTCCTCCGATGTGATCCCTCTTTTCCAGAACCAGGCAGGTCTTCCCCTGCTTTCTGGCCATAAAGGCGAATACCGCGCAGTACAGACCGCTCCCCACCAGAAGATAATCATATTGTTTCATTTTACCCAGCTCCTTCTCTTTTCACGATTTTCACGATTGTTCTATTTTACTATACTTGATCCGGAAAGTAAAGGCAGGAGGAATAGCCCACGAACTTGGAAGATGCAGAAGAGAAAAGTTTTCCCTGCTCCACCAAAAGCTTAGTCGCTGGAAAACTTTTCTCTCCTGCATGGCAGCACTCATGGCAGGCGGGAATAAGAGATTCTCCTGTTCTGTAGATTATGCACGAGGAAAAATTTTCGGTGACTTTAAGTGGAACAAGAAAATTTTTCCCTCGTGCATTACTCATAATGGCTGTACTGATTCTTCCCCTTCTTCTTGCTCTCGTACAGGGCCTTATCTGCCTTCCTCAGCTCTTCTTTATAATCGAAATCTTTTCCCTCTATCAGGCTGATGCCTGCGCTGCAGGACAAGGGTGCTGAATTGGCGCTCCGCAGACGCTCGAACAGCTGCGTCATTCTCCGATCCAGAATCTCCTTATCTGTCACGTCCTTGACAAATACCAGAAATTCGTCTCCTCCCAGCCTTCCAATCAAATCGTGGCTTCTGAAGGTGCTTCTCAAAATTTCTGCCAGGGATTTCAGCAGTTCGTCTCCCGTCAGGTGTCCGAACTGATCGTTCACTTTCTTAAAATCATCTAAATCCAGGATAATCAGAGTTCCTTTTCTGTCCTTCTCAGAGGTCATGAACTCCCGCACCTCGCTCTCAAAAATCTTGCGGTTGTATACGTTAGTCAGAGGATCCCGTCTGTCCGCCCTCTCCTGAGCCATCTCTCTTCTCTTTTCCGCGTCAATATTCTTCATGTACATAAGAGCGTACATGTTTTCCGTATAGCGGTCCTGGAATACGTGAAATACCAGCTTCATCCAGCACTGCTGGCCGTTTACCATACGTCTGAAGGACATTTCCTGCGTCGCGATTCCATTTTTATACATCTCTTTTATGTAATGAAGATTAATGCTGTTTTGATATGAATCCCGGTCCTCCTGGCAGACGACGCGATCGATCTGCCGCCTGATAATCTCGTCAAAGGTGTAGCCCTGCTCCTGGTTTTCCGCCTTGTAATGCTCCCAAAGCCCGCCTGACTGCATGACCTTTTCGCTCTCCACATCCACCTCCGCGTAAGCTACCGTCTCGGAGAGCAGAGCCTCATAGAAGTCCGTTTTTCTCATGTACTCCAGCTCCATGGCTCTCTCCTCGTCCGCCAGATCCATCAGAACCGCTATGGTATACAAATCCTCCGCCTTACTGCTTAAATGTCTTGTTTTTACCTTAAACCACTTATATTCTCCGTCCTTTACCCGAAACAGCATCTCTCTGCTGTCCGGATCCTCCTTTTTATGGACATCCCGGAACAGCTCCCGGAACTCTCCGGCAAAATGAGGATGCACCATCTGCGTCCGGATCCAGCTCTCCGGGAAATCCTCCTCCCGCACCTGGCTGCCGGCCAGCATGGTCCTGTCCGTGTGAAAATAAATAGTTCTCTTCTTTTCATTGTACTCGAACATCTCGCTCTTCACGCCGTCAGGCAGAAAGTCGGGCCGCTCCAGCTCGCTGATGATCCTGTGATAGCCCTCCAGGCAGATCTTTCCCTCCTTATCCGCAGCCCGGACCGTCATACAGCGGACTGTCACCTCCCCTTTCGCCGGGTGGTTCCAGGTATACTCTACCTGGATAATCTTTCCTGTGCTGATACAGTTTTCTACCGCCATATTAATGTAGTGATAGTAGCCTGCGTTGATCCGGCTGTACCAGTGGATGTAGCACTCCTCCGGCGTAATATCTTCTGTAATGCCCATAATCCTGCGCATGACCGGATCTGCGTACATCTCGCCTTTCTCGGTCTCCGGATCCAGACGGATCTCCCAGAGCCCCAGATTGGTATTATCTAAAATTTCCGCGTACTGGGAGTCGAACAGACAGCTCCGGCAGTAACCGCTCCGGCCAAACTCTCCCTTTTCCATCAGGTAGGCCTGTCTCTGATGGTCGAGGGTCTCCCACTCTTCCATATTGATGGCCATCTCCAGCCGGGCCTTCCTGCCCTGCCAGGAAATCAGCCTGTCCTTTAAAATATACCGGGATCCGAGAAACGCATTGTTTCTCTCCCACACGTGAAATTTGCTTTTGCAGAGCTTTCCGTTGGTGCAGAACTCGCAGGGGTTTTCCTTGCCCTGGAGAACCTCGTAGCATTTTCTTCCCTTATAATCGTAAATGCCTGTGATTTTACGGCCCTGGGCGTTCATATAGTACAGCTCGTACGTTTCCACATCGCTGACGTAAATGATCTCGTCCATGCCCTCCGCGATGGTTCCAATCTCCTCCTGGCGGAGGTTTTCCAGCATCCTGTCCTCTGTATCGGAATCAAGGCGGCGCAGCTTCGCCTCCCGCTTCTCCCGCTTCTGATACTCTTTCGTCTCCTCGCAGATATAAATTCGCTCAAATTCCTCTTTTTTATAGGGCTTTGCAAAGAGAAAGCCCTGAAGCACGTCCGGCTTCAGCTCCTTTAGCGCCAGAAGCTCCTCCTCCGTCTCCACGCCCTCGCAGCACACCTTAATTCTGGCGCTGTGAGCCAGCTCGATCATGTTGCTGAGCAGCCGGTAATTATAGGCATTATGCTGAATACGACTGACAAAGCAGCGATCAATCTTCGTCTCATCCACCTCAATACTCTTTAGATAGCTTAAGCTGGAATATCCTGTCCCGAAATCATCAATGGAAATCTGGATTCCATACCGCTTCCACTCATAAAAAATCTTATTAAAATAAGAATAATCCTGAAGCTGCATACTCTCCGTCACTTCCAGAGTCAGAGCCTCCCCGGGAAGATCCATCTGCTGCAGAAGAGCCAGAACCGCTTCCTCAATTCCCTTCTGGCGCAGCTGGACATAGGAGATATTCACGCTGATATGAAAATCCGGAAGCTTCTTTCTCCACTCTCTGCACTGGCTGACCGCCGTCTGAAGGACCCACATGCCGACCTCACAGATCATGCCGCTCTGCTCCAGCAGAGGGATAAACTCCCCGGGCCCCACCATTCCCCTGGACGGGGATTCATAGCGGAGCAGGGCCTCGGCCCCGTAAAGCCTGTAATCGCGGCTGTCGATCTGCGGCTGATAGCAGAGGTAAAAACCGTTGCAGCCATTGCGGACAGAGGCCCTCATCTCATCCTGCAGCGCAATTTTCTCCAGATTTTTCTGATAGTCGTCCGATGAAAAAAATACCAATGTATTTTTTCCCTCTCTTTTAGCACGGTCCAGAGCGTTCTCCGCATACTGGTAAACCTGTCCCCCGTCCATCTCGTCTCCGCAGCTGTAGATCGCCACTCCGGCGGATATGGTACAGTATTTTTCCATTTCTCTCTTTACCAAATCATAGAAGTCCAGAACGTCCTCCCTGTATTTTCCCGGAAAATTCACGGCAAAGCAGTCTCCGGCCAGACGGTACAGCTGAAGGGGCGTTTCCGAAAGATTTTCCAGTGTCTCTGTCATGGTCTTTAAAATATAGTTTCCGAATGTCCTTCCATTCTTTACGTTAATGCTCTTAAAATTATCGATTCCCAGTACCATCAGGTAGCCGCCGCTCTGTCTGAGGCATTCTGCCATATCTTCCAGAAACTTATCGTAATTCCAAAGCCCCGTCAGGCTGTCTGTCTTCTGGCCCACTGCCAGCTCAGAAATGCTTCCCGCCAAAAAAACCGCATTCCCCCTGTCGTCCTTCTGAACCTCGCTTTTGGCATTGAGCCATACGCGGTGTCCGTCTCTGTCTGTCAGCCTGTAATTCATGGCGTGTCTGTCCTTTCGCCCTTGGGCGATTTCCTCAATCTCCTTCTGAAGCTGTCTGCGGTCTCTGTGGTGTACAATGCCTTCCCAGCACTCTAAGGGAATTCCCTCCTCTCCTGGAAGCGGAAGGGGATATTTCCCGCATATTTTATCTGCAATATGAATTCTTCTGTTCACTAAATCCAGCACATACAGGTAATCATTAGCGCTCTCTGAAAAAAAGCGGACTGTCTTCTTATATAACTGCAGTTCTTTATTTACATCCATACTTATTTCCTGCCTTTCTTCACCTCTCCATTCTATCATCCTGAAGGCAATTTCTCCATGAAAATTTTCAGCAGAAACACAAAAGAATCAAAAATCTTCTCCCTGAAAAGCCAAAAAAGGACGCGGCCAGAATCAAACAGTTTCTGGAACGCATCCTCTCTTCTCAATTCTATTTTTTATGCTGCCGGCTGGGAAGTCTGAACCGGCCGGTTCTTCCTGTCCCTTAATTTTCTGTGTAGAACAGACGGTTCACCGCGCTGAAAATACCGCGGATAGAAGCTCTCGTAATATTGGAGCTGATTCCCACGCCGTAGGTAGTGCGGCCGCTCTTTACATCTAACAGGTGAATGTAGGAAGCTGCCTGAGCTCCGGAACCGGAACGCAGCGCATGCTCTGTGTAATCCAGAACGCGGATCTCCACGCCCAGAGTGTCCTCCAAGCCTCTCTGAATGGCGTCGATCGGTCCGTTTCCAACCCCTTCAAACCGCTTCTCCTGTCCATGTTCTGTATAAATCACATCTGCCACTGTAGCGAACTCGCCCTCGTCCATCTCTCTGTCCGTAATCTGGCATTTTCTGAAGTGAACCGGCTCCTTTCGCTCGATGTAATTCTTCTGGAACTCTGCAAAGATCTGCTCCGGATCCACCTCTCCCTGGGCCTCCGCAATTTTCTGAATGATGTCCGCAAATTCCTTGTGCATTCCCTTTGGAAGCTTGAAGCCGTAGAAGGTATCCATGACAAAGGCCACGCCGCCCTTGCCGGACTGGCTGTTGATGCGGACCACCGGCTCGTATTCCCTATCGCTTGGGTCGATAGGCAGATAGGGAACCTCCCAGATGCCGTCCGTTCTCTTTGAAAGGGCCTGCATTCCCTTGCTGATAGCGTCCTGGTGAGAACCGGAAAATGCTGTAAATACCAGCTTTCCAGCGTATGGATGGCGGGGATCCACCGGCATCTTGGTACACCGCTCGCAGACATCCACAATCTCTCTGATATTTTCAATCTCCAGCTCCGGATTAATTCCCTGGGAGAACATGTTGTAGGCAATGTTTAAGATATCCACATTTCCCGTCCGCTCGCCGTTTCCAAGAAGCGTTCCCTCCACTCTCTCAGCGCCTGCTAAAAGAGCCAGCTCTGTGGCCGCGATCCCGGTTCCTCTGTCATTGTGGGGATGGATGCTTAAAATAATGCTGTCCCTGTCCTTGAAGTGATGGTTCATCCACTCAATCTGATCTGCATAGACATTGGGCGTCGTCATCTCCACTGTGGCCGGAAGATTGATAATCATCTTCTTCTCAGTGGTGGGCTGCCATTCCTCCTGGACGGCGGTGCAGATATCAAGGGCAAAATCCAGCTCTGTGCCGGTAAAGCTCTCCGGAGAATACTCCAGGATCACCTCCCCGTCATGAGCCTGCATATATTTCTTCACCAGCCTCACGCCCTCCACGGCAATCTCCTTGATCTCCTCCCGTTCCTTGTGGAACACCACGTCTCTCTGCAGCGTGGAGGTAGAGTTATAGATGTGGACAATGGCCTTCTTCACGCCCTGAATCGCCTCGAAGGTGCGGCGGATCAGGTGTTCTCTGCACTGTGTCAGCACCTGGACTGTCACATCGTCAGGAATCATCCTGCGCTCTACCAGCTGTCTTAAAAAGTCGAACTCAATCTGGGAAGCAGCCGGAAAGCCAATCTCGATCTCCTTAAAGCCCATCTTCACCAGAAGGCGGAACATCTCCATCTTCTCTTCCACTACCATGGGCTCGATCAAAGCCTGGTTTCCGTCTCTCAGATCCACGCTGCACCAGATCGGCGCCTTCTCAATCTGGCGGCCCGGCCACTGTCTCTCCGGGAAATCCACCACAGGAACTCTCTTGTATTTCTTATAATTCAGCATATCATTTTCCTCCAATTCTCAAGCATTTCCGGTTATTTCATCTGGTTCTCACTCAAGCCTTGGAGTCGATAAACCACGCCGTAATTTTTCACTATGAAAATCGTTATCTTTTCAGGTCTAACCCCATGTCCATCATTCCTTTTCTTTCTAAAAATATGGTAACGACAAAATGTTTTAGCTGCCAAAGGCAGCGGCAGATGTGCGAAGCACAGCTGTATTTTGGAGTTATTATATCATATCCGCCTTTCAGACTTCAAGGCTAAGACCTATTACCGGAGAGATCTATTTCACATGGCTTTTATAAGATAGGGTTATGGCTGGAAAGCGGCTGATCAGAATAAGGGCAGGCCGCCTCTGCGGTCTGCCCCCTGTTTTACTTGCAGCTCTCGGAAAGCTCCTCGTGCTTCTTTAACAGCTCTGCTGTCAGCGGCTCCAGGAAGGTCTTCGGGTAAGCGGAGCTGTTCTCCGGATTGGTCGTCTCCCCGGCATAGACGGCGTTTGGATAATAGCTCTGAAGCTCCGAACGTCCCTTTGTGATAATGCACTCCGCCATTTCCTGGGCCAGTGGATTGGTCTTTTCTCCCTTATCCACAACTGCCACAGACTCTGTCAGGGAGAAGTTGCCCTCTGTCGGATCCACGAAGTCGATGGGAAGTCCCTTGGCCTTGTCGGCTACAGCCTGCTGGCGGAGTCCAAAGCCCACCGCCACCTCGCCTGCTCTTACCTTTTTCAGGGGAGCGGAGCCTGAGGTCTCGATGTGGGGCCCTGCGTTTTCATATATGCCTGTGAGAGTCTCTTTGGCTCCGTCCTCGCCGTAAGCGTCCACTAAGGCCTGAATCAGAAGCCACGCGGTAGAAGAACGCTTTACGTCTGTGACGGAGATCAAATCTTTATATTCCGGTTTTGTCAAATCTTTGAGGCTTTCCGGCATATCCAGATGATTTTCCTTTATCATCTCCGAGTTGACGATCATGGTTCCCTCCTGGGAGGTGATGGGAGCACAGTAATCCTTCTGCTCCTCCTGATTTAACAGCTCAAAATCAAAATTCAGCTTCTGAAACATCTGCTGTTCTTCCTGGGCGCTGTCAATGTAGAAGGTGCTGAGGGTAATCAAATCTGCTTCCATATCCGTCCCCTCTGCCATCACCTTGCCGCCCAGCTCGGAGGTGCCAAAGGTCTGGAAGATATATTTTCCCTCATACCCATTCTGATCCAGAGTCTTTTTCATGGCCTCCACCGCCTCGTCGTCTGCGTTGGAGTAAATGACTACCTCTTCGTCCTTCTGGCCTCCCGGCTGGGAACAGCC
>OBVY01001421.1_pt1 | contig 14108 bp, 9 predicted proteins | sample 1538051 | NCBI WGS metagenome assembly OBVY01 (sample SAMEA2580017, study PRJEB22360) | human gut metagenome | biome: human gut; feature: human-associated habitat; material: faeces | place: Denmark | collected 2008/2010 | reverse complement strand
CGGCTGGAATACCGGGGGATACGGCGACGGTGCAGGGCCGCCGTGTCGGCTTGGCCGTTTCCAAAGCTGTTGGCAACGCGGTCACGCGCAACGCCGTGAAAAGGCGTTTCCGTGTGCTTGCACGAAAGTACGAATCACTATTACCTGAATCCTGCGATATCGTGTTGCGTGCCAAGCCAAGTGCCGCACGTGCCGATTTCCTGTCGCTTGAGCAGCAGATGGCATCGTGTTTCGAAGCGGTGAAACGTAAAACCGCTTCCCGACAATGAGCAAGGGGCATCATCGCAATTGGATGGTGCGGCTCATCCGCTGGTATCAGAAACATATTTCCGCCCATACCGCACCTCGGTGCCGGTATTATCCCAGCTGCTCCAGTTATGCGATTCAGGCGATTGAACGATTTGGCTGCCTTAAAGGTGGCCTTCTTGCGTTATTACGCCTTCTTCGTTGCAACCAGTGGAACCGTGGAGGAATCGACGACGTTCCACAGCTCTATTCCTTGTTTTACAGATGTTCGTGGTCGAAGGCACATGAGGAGCCTCGTCTCACGCCTCTGGATGTAGATGAACCTATAGGCGATAAGGAGAATGGCCTGTAATGAATCAAGATCAATTCCTCCTCGATAGTGGTTTCTGGGGCTGGCTGTACAAGCTCCTGTACCCCGTCGAGTGGCTCATGACGCAGATTATGGCCGGATTCCACCGATTCATGGTGATGCTGGGCATGAACGAGATCGGTTTCTCGTGGGTCATGTCCATCGTGTTCCTGGTGATTGTGGTCCAGGCGTGCGTGTTCCCGCTGTTCTACAAGTCCATGAAGGGCATGCGCAAGATGCAGGCCCAGATGGCCGTTTTGCAGCCCAAGATGCAGCGCATCCAAAACAAGTACAAGGGCAAGAACGATCCCGCCAGCAAAGAGGCTTTGCAACGCGAGATGATGAAGCTCTACCAGGACAACGACGCGAACCCGATGGGCGGCTGCACGTCGATGCTGCCTATGTTCGTGCAGGGTCCTGTGTTCATGTGCATGTTCTACACCCTGTCGGCCATTCCATACATCGCCCGTGGCAAGTTCAGGAACGGTTCCGGCCTCGGCGCCTTCGACATCGCCACCGCCAAGCAGTTCACCTCCACCAACGTGTTCGGCGTGAACGTGGCCGAGAACTTCACCACCGCCGACATCCACGGCAAGATCATCATCGGCATCTTCGTGGCGTTGATGTGCTTCTGCCTGTGGCTCATGCAGTACAACAGCATGAAGCGCAACATGGCCCAGAGCGCTGCGAACAAGCAGACTGAAATGATGCAGAAGATGATGCTGTGGATGTTCCCGATCATGTACATCTTCTCCGGCGTCGCCATGCCGTTCGCAGTGCTGGTGTACTGGTTGACCAACAACATCTGCAACCTGCTGCGTTCCGTCTGGCAGATCCACGTCTTCCCGACTCCGGGATCCCCGGCCGCCGAAGCGAAGGAAAAGCGCGACCACGCCCACGAGAACGCCCGCCGCGCCAAGGCCGGTCTGCCGTCCCTCGAAGAGGAGGAGCTGCAGAAAGCCAAGAAGGCCGCGGAGGCGAAGGAAAAGAACGGCTTCCAGCGTCAGCAGCCAAGCCGCAAAAAGAAGAAGAAGAAATAACATCAAGTGTGTGTCCTGTGTTTCACGTGAAACGCAGGACACACCGCTTTTGTATCGGGCGAATCGCCCATATGATACAACCCAATCAGTAGACTTTCAGTAGACTTTCAGTAGACTTGAAATAATACGAACCCCGCTCAAAGGAGTAAAACACCATGGCGCAGGATGCTGAGAAAACCATCGATCAGCTCAATGACGAAGCTGACATCGCTGCCGATTACCTTGAAGGATTGCTTGACATCGTCGACTACGAGGGCGATATCGAAATGGGCGTGCGCAACAACCGTCCGACCGTGCAGATCGTTGCCGACGACGACACCGACATCAAACATCTGATCGGACGCAACGGCGAAGTCGTGGACGCCCTGCAGCAGCTCACCCGACTCGCCGTACAACAGAAGACCGGCGAGCGGTCCCACCTCATCGTGGACGTGGACGGCTATCTGAAGCGCAAGCGCCAGCGCCTGCACGACCTTGCGCTGGATGCCATCGACGAGGCGCGCGAGACTGGCGAGCCGGTGGACCTGAAGCCGATGAACTCCTTCGAACGCAAGATCATCCATGATGTGGTGCGCGAGGAAGGCATGAAGTCTCGGTCCCATGGCGAAGAACCGCATCGTTACGTCACGGTGTACGTCAAGGCTTCCGCAGCCGATGACGCCGACGAGATCGACGAAGCCTGAAATAGTTTCACGTGAAACATGAAGCGTCGCGAGTTTCTCGCGGCGCTTTTTGATGCCTGTAGATTAGGATGGTGTGCATGAGTGATGTGAATGACGAATTGGATGGGTCGCCGATTCTTGAGGAAGTGCTTGGCGATGCATTGGGCAAGTTGAAGGTGTTTCACGTGAAACTTGCTGCGGAAGGAGAGCCGCGCGGGCTGATAGGGCCACGCGATGTCGGTATTATTTGGGAACGGCATATTCTGAACTCCGCGGCCATCGTACCGTTCATCCGTGAAGCAACGGCCAAGAGGCAATTCAAGACGGTGGCGGATATCGGCAGTGGTGGAGGATTCCCCGGTATCGTAGCGGCCGCCTGCCTGCCGGACCACCAGTTCACCTTGGTGGAACCGATGGAACGCCGTATCGAATGGCTTCATGAGTGCGTTGACGAAATGGGATTGGACAATGTCTCGATAGTGCGCTCCCGAGCCAACGCCGTAATCGAAGCCGTCCGCGGTTCGAACGGTGGCCGGAAGGGCAGGGGAGAGGATGCCGTCGATCTTGACGGGAATCCCATCCCGGTCAGGCATCCGTTTGCCGTGGTGACCTGTCGTGCGGTCGCGCCGATGACCAAACTATCCGGATGGACGCTGCCGTTGCTGGACAAAGGCGGACGGCTGGTCGCCTTGAAAGGACGATCCGCGCAGGAGGAAATCGTCAAGGCCACCAAAGAGATCTCCAAAAACGGCGGTATCCATCCCCGCGTGGTGGAGGCCGAGGTCGGTCCGGGTCTGGAACCGACGCATGTGCTGATGGTGGACAAGCGATAAGTTATCCACAAAATCGCGTGAGTTATCCACAGTATCCACAATCGCGGAAATGTGTTACGAAGCATCTTGAAGAAGCTTGGAATTGCAACGATTGTTCTGTGGATAACTTTTGGGTGGTCGGATGAGTTATCCACCAACTATCCACCGTTGTTCACAATGGTGCACATGGCCGTGAACAGGTGAAAAATCTGTCCACCCAAATGATGAAACTTGATTGTTGAATATGTATAGGAAGGCTAGTTCATGACTGGACCTGAAGAACCAGACAATTTGACGTCGATGGAATCCGCCACGGAAACCATCAAGCGAATCTTCGAAGGCTCGACATCCCCCGTAGGCGCGCAAATCGCTGATGAATCGACGCGATACAAGGCATTGGAGCATGCGGTCTGCCCGAAGCCGGCCCAAACGCGCCTGATCGCAGTCGCCAACCAGAAAGGTGGCGTCGGCAAAACCACATCCGCGGTGAACCTGTCCGCGGCCTTGGCCCGTTTCGGATGCAAGGTCCTGCTTATTGATATGGATCCGCAGGGCAATGCCTCCACGGCATTGGGTGCCCCGCACGCCTCCGGTCAGCCTTCGGTGTATGACGTCATCGAAGGACGCAAGCGCATCGCGGAAGTCAAGTGCACGTGCCCTGATTTCGACAACCTCGACGTGGTCCCCGCATCCATCGATTTGAGTGGCGCCGAACTTGAGGTCGCCGACATGGCGGACCGCAACTCGCTGCTGAAGAACGCGGTGGACGAGTTCCTCGCCACCAGCGAAGAGCATTACGATTACGTGATCATCGACTGCCCGCCGAGCCTGGGTCTGCTGGTGATCAACGCCATGTGCGCCGTGCACGAAATGCTGATTCCGATTCAGGCCGAGTATTACGCCTTGGAAGGTTTGGGCCAGCTCATCAACACCATCGGACTGGTGCAGGAACATTACAATCCGTCGCTGCTGGTCTCCACGATGCTCATCACCATGTACGACAAGCGCACGCTGCTGAGCCGCGAAGTGCATGGGGAAGTGAAGAAGCACTATCCGACAATCGTGCTCGACACCACCATTCCGCGCACGGTGAAGATTTCCGAAGCGCCAAGCTTCAACCAAAGCGTGATCGCATACGACCCCAAGGGCATGGGTGCGATCGCGTACTGCGAAGCCGCGCTGGAACTTTCGCGTCGTTCCGATACGGTGCTGCAGGCAATCGATGCAAGAAGGAATGAGAACTGATCATGGCAACTAAGTCGCGTTTGGGTAAAGGTCTTGGCGCACTGTTTCCTTCTCTTCCGGGGGAGCCGCAGCATCAGGAGCATGCGGCGCCTGCCGCTGCCGCCAAAGAAGTCAAGGCTTCCAAGACTGATGGGCATGTGGAATCCAAGAGCGCGTCCGCTACCGCACAGGCATCGGTGAACGCCGTGCAGGGGATGAAGCATGCTGTTTCACGTGAAACAACCAAGAAAAACCAGCATCGTCGTGCCAGCATGCCGTCGATTTCGTTGAACGAAAGCGCGCATCCCGCGGACATGTTCTTCGGCTCCACCGCTCAGCCAGCTTCCGAACAGGGCGAGCAGCAGGGGAGTGTTTCACGTGAAACCACGCCGACCGAACATAAGAAGGACGAACCGGAACTGCTTCCCGTGCAGGGTGGATATCTGGTTGAACTGCGTTTGAGCGACGTCGGTCCCAATCTGCATCAGCCACGTACCATTTTCGATGAAGACGACCTGCGCGAGCTAGCCGAATCCATCAAGGAAGTCGGCGTACTGCAGCCAATCGTCGTACGCAAGCGTCCGCAATCGCAAATCGAAGCCGCCCGCAGGGAAGCCGCAGCCAAACCGGCCGAACCGCACAACATGTTCGACGGGCGCATGGATAGCATGTACGAGCTCATCATGGGCGAACGTCGTTGGCGCGCATCGCAGATCGCCGGCCTGAAAACGATTCCGGCCATCGTCAAAACCACCGCCGATGACGACATGCTACGTGACGCACTGCTGGAGAACCTGCATCGCGTCGCGCTGAATCCGCTGGAAGAGGCGGCTGCCTACCAGCAGATGATCGACGATTTCGGCCTGACGCAGGCCCAACTGTCCAAGTCGGTGTCGAAATCCCGTCCGCAAATCGCCAACACCTTGCGATTGCTCAACCTGCCGGCCGCCGTGCAGAAGAAGGTCGCATCCGGACTGTTGTCCGCGGGCCACGCGCGTGCGCTGCTGGGACTGCCGACGGAAGCGGATATGGAACAGCTGGCCACGCGCATCATCGCCGAGGGGCTGTCCGTACGTAGCACCGAGGAAATCGTGTCGATGAAGGCCGCCGAAAGCGACCAGCCCAAGAAGCCGAAGGCCAGCAAGCTCAATCCGTGGGCTGGTACCCCCGTTCAGGTTGGTCTGGAGCAGCGTTTCGGCACCAAGGTCTCCATCAAGGGATCGAAGAAGCACGGGCGAATCGAAATCGTGTTCAAATCGGAAGACGATATGAAACGCATCGTCGACCTGCTTATGCAGCAGCAGAGCTGAACGAACCGAGCCAATCGAGCTCTGCGAGCGATAATGATTTGAACGATTTGAGCCTTACTTGAGCGAATCGAGATAAGCCTGCGCGTCCAGCGCGGCGCGGCACCCCATGCCCGCCGCGCTGATGGCCTGCCGATAGACGCTATCCACGCAGTCTCCCGCGGCGAAAACGCCGGGTTCGCTGGTACGCGTGCTGGCGCCATCGACCGTGATATAACCAGCTGAATCGACGTCTACAAGCCCGTTAAGAAAAGCAGTGGCAGGAGTGTGCCCAATCGCCATGAAAACGCCGTTAGCGGGGATTGCAGAGGTCTTTTCGGTGGCGGTGTTGCGCACCTCCACCTCCTGTACGCCGTTCTCGTCGCCGCGAATCTCCTGCACCACAGCGTCAAGCATGAAATCGATTTTCGGATTGCGTTGCGCACGCTCCACCATGATGCGGGAAGCACGGAACGTGGAACGCCTATGAATAAGGGTGACGGACGAGCCGAAACGGGACAGGAAATCAGCTTCTTCGAAAGCGCTGTCGCCGCCGCCGACCACCACAATCGGCTTGTTGCGGAAGAAGAAACCATCGCAGGTGGCGCAGTAGGAGACACCTTTGCCTGCGTATTCCGTCTCGCCTGGCACGCCCAGCTTACGATAGTTTGAGCCTGTTGCGATGACCAGCGCGCGTGCGTCGTACACGTCGCCGCCGTCAAGGGTGACGGTTTTGATGCCGGAATCGGCATTCGAAGCAACCGAAACAACATCGTCCCAAACGATATGCGCGCCGAACCGTTCCGCCTGCTTGCGCATATTGTCCATCAGATCCGGACCCATGATGCCATCGGGAAAGCCTGGGAAATTCTCCACTTCGGTGGTGTTGACCAACTGGCCGCCGGGCGTCAGCGCGCCGGCGACGACCAGCGGCTCCCCGCCGGGGCGGCCCCAAAAGAGCAGATTTTCCAGCGGCTCGAAGCCGGCGCGGCCAAGATAGATCGCGGCAGTATAGCCAGCCGGGCCGGAACCGATAATCACCACATCACGCATATCACTCATGGTTGCTACTGTAATGCAGTTTCCACGACGGTTGCGGGCGGTTTTGCAGATGGCGTTCAAAAAGGCGTTCAAAAAAGTCAGCTATCCGTCACGTTGTTTCACGTGAAACAAAAGGAGGGTGTGCGGAACAATCCGCACACCCTCCTTGTCTGCCGATGCGTCAGAAAATCTGCACCGAATCGATGTACAGCTGGTTGCCGGGAAGGCTGTCGAACGGCACCCACAAGAGGATGTCCTGGGTCTCCACGGCCTTGTTGAACTTGATTTCGGTGGTGCCGCTGGCGTCGAACTCGAACTGGGCGACCTGTTCACCCTGGTTCGGGCTGGACTTGGCGTTCACGCGAATGTAGCCCTGGCCGCCGGAAGAACGGATCTTGATGACCATGCGATACGCTTTCTGGGGCTGGCTGAGGTGGAGGTAATAACCGTAACCTTGTTGTCCGTCCGGATTGGACAGGAACTGGCGGTTGTCGATCTCATACGGAGTCGTGTTCTCTGGCATCTTCGGTTCCGGAACCTTCCGCACCTTCTTATCCGAAGTCACCACCTTGTCGACGTCCTTCTTGGCGGAATGGTTCTTCTTCGTGGTTTTCTTCGGCTTGCTGGAATCGGAGCTGCCGTTGTCGGAGCTGTTGGCATCGTTGGAATCGTTGTTTGCATCGCTGGCGGAGCTGCTGCCATTGCCGGAATCGCCATTATTGCCGAAAGGCACGTCGTCAAGGTTCATTTCCGGCCACGGATTGTTGGAATTCGTATTGGTGATGCCGTCATCCGGCTTCTTGGTCAAACCATGAATGGCGAATCCCAATGCGACGGCCACCACAATGAACGCGACCACAATGGCCACGACCTTGGTGGTGAGCTTGCCGAACAATTTGGCATTGGCGACCTCGGCCGGACTGGAGGAAGAGGCTTTAGGGGCAAAGCTCGGCGGCACCGCAACGGGGGCTCCGTTTTCGTTCTGATATGCCGCGTCGATCGCTTCCTGCTCCGCCTTCAACGCGCGTGCGGATTCCTCGCCCGGCTCGATGACCCGTCCGTCAGGTCCGATCACCGGAATGTGACCGGTCTTCTCCAATTGCGAATCGTCCGTATGATAATCGCCCTGCGGCGACGGCGTGGAAACACGGATGGGGAAGGAGAACGGCGAATCCACATCTTCGGAGGATCCGTCGAGGTCCTCTTCGCTGAGTAGTTCGCGGCTGTTGTTCCACAGCGATTTCACGGCACCGCCGGTCGCGGCCATACCCTTGGCCAAGGCTTCCTTGCTGTCGGAGAAATCAGTGTGTGGTTCAGGCGCTTCGAACGTCATTTCCGGAATGCTTCCGGTTTCAGCCAGCGTATCGGGCAAGGCGATGGCATCCTGCTCGAGAATCTGCAGCAGGGGCACGTTCACAATCGAGCATTCCGAATCCGCGGACGGTAACGCAATATCGGGGCCGTTAAGCTTCGCCAGCGGCTCGTAGTCGCCCAGCAACGCCTCCAATTCGGCGATGGTGGCCATCGGAACGGTCGGGAAACCGTCCTTCTCCTTGAGATCCAGACCACGCTTGCAAATCACGCGGAACTCCATCGGCACGTTCGGTGAAATCGCGTCAAGATGGTAGTTCGTGGACAGCGTCGACGGCGTGCGCGTCAGCAGGGAATACAGCAGGGAAGCGACCTGGCGAATCGCAAGCTGCTCCTGGTTTTCCACGGATTGCACGCGCGAAGTATCGGCCAGCATGATGCTTACCGGCGCGTCGGCGATTTCAATGCCGTTGCGGGTCAATCGCACGGTGTCCGTGCTGATCGAGAAATGCGTGAGATTGTCTTTCTGCAACACGTGCAGGGCTTCGACGACCTCACCAAGAATGGAACGGATCGCGGTGAAGCTCAGCGGCTTGCTGGACTGCGTGAGATACTCGCTCAACGACATGCCGGCATCGAGCTGCGTGATCACCAACGCCACCTCGCCCACGTGCTGAAGCTGCAGCACCTGCGTGAAATGGGCGTCGTGGGAAATCGCCAGCATGGAGGCCGTCGCATTGACGTCCTGCAAAGCCTTGCGGTTGTTGACGATAAAAAGCTGGCAATCCCGGGCAAGCACGTGATCGCTTGCCTTCCAAACCTGCAAGCCGGTTTCCTCGCGCAATGGCGAAACCAGCACATAGCGGTTGCTGATGGTATCTCCCAGTTGAGGTTTCATGGTTTCCTTCAACTCTGTAACGATTGTTCTACCTACGCTGTTATTCTTGGTCGCCGTTTTCGGCGGTACTTTGCTCAAGTTTACCGTTGGGGCTGGCCGTTCCGCCAGACTTAGGCTTGTTGCCAAGCCCTGGTATGCGGGCGGCGAGCATGCCCACGACCGAAGTGAGCTCCTCGGCACGCAGCGCCCACAGGCACGCCAGATAGACGATGGCGATGACGATGGTGAGCAGTATCGCGGACAGAACCGCCTGACCCCAGTTCATAGTGCCGTCGTCGGGGCCGATATGCGCTCCGACCAGCCGGTAGACGCCGTTGCGGCACAGCAGGCCAATCACGCAGGCGGCTATCGTGGCCACCAGCGCCTTCGCATAGGCGGTGATGATGCGCTTGTCGTCCACATCGCCGTCGAAACGGGAGCGGAGCATGTGCGTAAGCAGCGGATACGGCAGGATGAAGCTCACCGAAATCGCCAATCCGATGACGGTGATCCACTGCGTGGGCGGCAGAATGAACGTCGACGCGATGATGACGCCACCCTGGATGGCCATGGTGATCGCCATGAAAATAAACGGATGCTTGCCGTCTTCGAACGCGTAGAACGTGCGTTGGATGACCAAATACGAGCTGGAAAGTGGCAGGCCGATGCCCAAAGCGGCGAGCGGCGCGCTGATGAGCAGCGCCTCACGCACGCTGATGGACGGCAGCAGTGCGAGGATGATCGGCAACGGAAGCACGATGAACGCCGCTGCGAAGAAGCACATGATGAGATTGAGATTACGCAGGGCCGAGCTCAGATCCTTGCGCGCCTCGTCGATATTGCGGTCCGCGATGGCTTTCGATATTTTCGGGAAGATCGCAGTGGCGATGGACACGGCGATCAGCGAATACGGCAGCATGTAGATGGTGTACGCATTCTGATACGAGGCGTTGCCGGCCACGTCCAACTGGCTCATATGCAGCTGTTCCGAAGCCTTGAACGGCGCGCTGGTGGCCACGCGGGTGACGATGATGTTGACGATCTGATCGACGCCGACGATGCCGAGGCTCCACGCGGCGACCGGTCCCATCGAACGCAGTCCGATGCCGTGAACGCCGAATTTCGGACGGTATTTCAGGCCGATTCTCGTCAAAGGAATGAACAGCACCAGCGCCTGGAACGCCACGCCAAGCGTCCAAGTGCCGGCGGTCAGCGCGATTTTCGTCGGCGTCCAGAAGTCCAGCGGACGTTCCGTGGCCCTGCCGAACATCGCGATGAACGCGCCGAAACCGATGCAGCTGATGATGTTCGCGCCGACCGAGCTCCACGCATACGTGACGAAATGGTCCTTCGCCGCGAGAATCTGCCCGATCACCGTATACAGGCCGTAGAAGAAGATCTGGGGCATGCACCACAAGGTGAAGGAGGTGGCGAGGGCCATGGTTTCGGCGCTGCCGTTGACATACAGTTTGGTCAACAACGGCGTGGCAACGGCCATGAGCAGCGTCACACCCAACAACAAGGTGATGGCAAGGGTGATGAGCTTGTTGAGCTTGGTTTCGGCGTCCTTCGATTTCAGCGTGCGCACGATCTGCGGCACAAGCACCGCGTTGAAGATGCCGCCGGAAACCAGTGTGTAGATGACCTGCGGAATCATCGAACCGGCCTGGTAGGCGTTGGCGGCATAGCCGGTGGTGCCCAAGGCCCAGGCAAGCAGGATGGTGCGGATTTGGCCGGTCACGCGCGAAGCGGCGGTACCGGAGGCCATGATCAGTGAGTTACGGCCAACGGAAGAACTCATTCGTCGGGATCCTTCTTACGGTTGAATTGACGCCACAGTCCCACAGCGCCCAAGAGCACGGCGAAGCCGATGATGACGAAACCGCTCTTGTCGCTGATCTGCAGCGCGCTGGTGATGTGGGTGACCTGCGTGGCTCCAAACGCTGCACCATTCCTGTCGAACAGGCTGATGGTGGCGTTGGCGGTGCCGGACGTGGACACACGGATGGTGAACGCCACCTGTGCCTCGCCGTGGGGCGGCACCTGCACGGTGTCGAATCGGGACGTGACGATCTGCATGGAATCGGTCAGCGACGAGACCTTCACCTTTACCGGGTACGGGTGGCTGTTGCTGATGGTCACCGGCATTTTCGCGGTTTCGCTGACCACGTTCACGCTTTCCGTCGGCGTGATCGCCACACCGTTGATCAGCAGGGCCGCGAGCTGGTTCGCGCCTTCCGCCATCGTGCTTCTGGAAGGGCTCTCGCCGCCCAACGCGTGCAGGGCCATGATGGTGTGGGCGTTCGTCAGCTGCCTGCTCCAGGTGTTGACGTCGGATTCGTCTTTTCCGTTCGGCTTGACGAGGATCGACGTATTGAAACGTTTGATGTTGCTCGATGAGTTCGCCAGCGCGCTCAGAGTCTGCTGGACGTCGCTGCGCATGCCATCGGTAAGGCCGTCCGTTTGGGGAAGGTCGGTTGACATGCTGGCCGCATCTTCGGAGATGTCGGCATCCTTCAACGTGGCGAGATCGGTGAGGTTCAGCCACGGCGACTGCTCGATGTCGCTCATCAGCGCGTCCACAACACTGGAGTCGGAATCCTCGTTCAGACAGACCAGCAGGTTGCGTTCCGCATAAGGCTGTTCCATCTGGTAGAACGCGCTTTGCGCGACGAATCGCGCCAATCTGCCGGCCGTGGTTCCCTCGCTGTCGGCGTTGGCATCGTCACTGGTCGCCTTGCCTTGGGCCAGGCCGGAAAGCACATTCTGCGCGGAAAGCACGGTGATGTCCCCGGCATCGGTGGAGACCACCGTCTTGCCGGTACGTACGGTAGCCGCATCGTCCTCTTCGAAGTCATGCGTGGCGATGACGGTGCCGTACCCCTGCTGGCGGGCCTTCGTCAACGCTTGTAGGGTCCAATTGCCGTTGCCCTGCCACGCGTATGCGGTGATGTCCGCGTTGCTGTCGCCCAATGCCGATTGATAGGTTTTCCGGGCTTTGGCTGCGGACCATTGACGGTCGTTGATACCGGCTGCGCTGTAGGCCGGAGCGTTGTTCATGGCGCTGTAGGCGGTCATGTCGAACAATGCGGGCTGGGTGATGCCGTCGACCCGCGTTGGCATCGCCATCGCCTGCAGGTAGGTCGGATCTCCTACGACCTGCAGCATGTCGTGCTTGGCGAAGGTCTGCTGCAACGATTTGAGCCGTGCGTCGTCATCCTTGCTGGGCATGGCGATTTTCGCCAGTTTCGAGGAGGAAATACCCCCTTCATCGACCAGCTGTCCAAGCAGCTTGCTGTCGGTGGTCCACCCGTTGGCGGCCAGCGGCTGGGCGACGGTGATGTGCAGCGCCGGCGTGCTGGGCGTGTGGAGTCCCGCGCCGGTGCGCGTCACGAACGTATGCGATTGAGCAAGGGGGGTTCCGTTGGCGGAATAGCTCAGCAGCACCGGCTTCGGCCCCCAAGAGTTGATGGCCGCGAGCGATTCCTGATGGGCGTCCGCGTCGATGCTCACGTTGGCGCTGGCTCCCGGCTGCAACGCGGGCACATCGGCCTGTCCCACGGATTGCGGGGTGGGGATTCGCCCGTTGCCTTCAGACCAATCCTGGATGTCGTTGCGCGAAACGAACGTGTAGAAGGCGTTCATGGCCAGCGTCAGCGTTCCCGCGGGAATCTCCTGTCCGGTCGTGTTGGTCACCGTGGCGTTCAGATGGTATCCGGAGGTGTCCGTCAATACGGCCGTGGAAGAGTTGATGGACAACATACCGTCCGTCGACTCCGCCGATGTGGTCGATTCCATGGCCCTTGCCGATGGCGTGGGTGCGTATAACAACATCAACGCCATGGTCAATACCATGGCGAGGATGGATGATAACGCGCGAAGGCCACGCGAAACGTGCCGTTGTGCGGATTGATTCACTATTACGCCTGTCTGTTGAGTTTCCTTGCGTACAACCATGCTATCTTCCGTTCGTTCGGATAGCTCAGCACATCGTCCAAATCAGCAAAATCCACCCAAATGGCGTCTTCGGCCTCATGGTCGGGATCGCCTTCGACGGTCAGCTCGCCGCCGATCTGCCGCAACGCGAAGTGGTGCACCAGCTTGTGCACGCGTTGGCTGGTACCGGTGAACCAATAGTCGATGGTGGCGATGGAATCGACCACCTCGCCCAGAATGCCGGTTTCCTCATGCACTTCGCGCACGGCCGTCTGCTGCGGCGTTTCGCCTTTTTCGATATGTCCCTTCGGCAGGCACCATTCCAAATGCCCGCTGCGTGAATGACGTGCGATGATCGCCACGCGACCCTTGTCGTCGAACACCAGCCCGCCCGCCGAATACTCGCGCACCACCGGCAGCTCCTGCGCGTCAAGCGATGCGAACGTGGTCGGACCATCCGCGGTGCGCCGGCGCGGCATCATCGCCGGCGTAGGCGCGCTCGGCGTGATGATCGTGCGCTGCTGCAATTGCTGTAGTTGTTGCAGCTGCTGCAGCGAAACCGACTGCGATGTGTACAGCAGTTCGTCCGGTTCCAGCGGATTTTGGGCATGGTCGTCCGCAGCATGGGCAAGCATGCGTGCAAGGTCTGCGGGCGTAATCATGATTCCAACCATACTCAATTCTGTGTGCAGGTGGGGTAACGGTATGCTGGTAAACGGAAAACTTGTGGTGCTGAAAGGTATGGCGTGAACTTCGAAGTGTGGCCAGAGGCCATTGAATTAGGACGTATGTTTGCTGCGGAAGGCTATGAACTGGCACTGGTCGGGGGTCCTGTCCGCGACCTGCTGCTGCATCGCAAATCGCATGATTTGGATTTCTGCACATCGGCGCGTCCCGAGCAGTTTGAGCATATTCTGCGCCGTTTTGGGCATGATGGCTTCTGGGATATGGGCCGCAAATTCGGCACGCTCGGCGCGATGCGCAGGCGTGAGGACGGCACCGAGGTGAAAGTGGAGGTGACCACCTACCGTTCCGACACGTACGACCCCGACTCGCGCAAGCCGGAAGTCAATTACGGCGACACGCTGGAAGGCGATCTTTCCCGCCGCGATTTCACCGTCAACGCGATGGCGTTGCGTGTTCCGGAACTCGAATTCGTCGATCCGTTCGGCGGTGCGAACGATTTGGCCAAAGGCGTGCTGCGTACCCCCGTCGATCCGCGGCAGTCGTTCGACGACGATCCGTTGCGCATGATGCGCGCCGTGCGTTTCGTGGCGCAGCTCGGCTTCCGCATCGAGCCGGGAACCCCCGGAACCGGTTTCGA
>OBVY01001414.1_pt1 | contig 14186 bp, 10 predicted proteins | sample 1538051 | NCBI WGS metagenome assembly OBVY01 (sample SAMEA2580017, study PRJEB22360) | human gut metagenome | biome: human gut; feature: human-associated habitat; material: faeces | place: Denmark | collected 2008/2010 | reverse complement strand
GCGGTAGGGGATAGCTCGTGCCGAGTGCTACGCCGTCATTTTTTTTTTGACCGAGACCGGCTATTTTCATCAGTCCCAGTTCGACCAGCAGCCGTTGGTTCGACGATTGCCGGATTCGTCCGTCGGCTTCGGTCAGCAGCGAGATCGCCCCGAAAAGAAATTCGATTGTACAACGCCCTGCCTGGGCGCGGTATCGCTCCAGCAGGGTGCCCGTCAGTTCGATGAGCGACACCGAAGCGGCGTCGCGCGCCACGAGCAGGTCGCGCATGTGCTGCGCCAGACCGGCCATGAAGGTCTGGCCGGAGAATCCTTTGGCGAGCACCTCGTCGAACAGCCGCAGCGCCGAGAGGTAGTCGCCGCCGAGCAGCATGTCGGTGACGTTGAAATAGGTGTCGTAGTCCAGCACGTTGAGCGTCTGCGCGACGGACTTGTATTCGAGTCGCGCGCCGCAGAACGACACGGCCTTGTCGAACATCGACAGTGCGTCGCGCATACCGCCGTCGGCTTTCTGCGCGATGAGGTTCAGCGACTCCTCGTCGTAGCCGACGCCCTCCTGCCCTGCGATATATTTGAGGTACTCGACCGAGTCCTCGACCTTGATGCGGTTGAAATCGTAGATCTGGCAGCGCGAGAGGATCGTGGGGAGGATCTTGTGTTTCTCGGTGGTGGCCAGAATGAAGACGGCGTGTGCGGGCGGCTCTTCGAGCGTTTTGAGAAAGGCGTTGAACGCCGCGGCCGAGAGCATGTGCACCTCGTCGATGATGAAGACCGAGTAGCGGCCGCCCTGCGGCAGGATGCGTACCTGTTCGATCAGGTTGCGGATGTCGTCCACCGAGTTGTTCGACGCGGCGTCCAGTTCGTGGATGTTGAGCGAACGATTCTCGTTGAACGAGCGGCACGACTCGCAGTCGTTGCACGCCTCAGCCCCTTCGGGATGCAGGCAGTTGATCGCTTTGGCGAAGATGCGCGCGCAGGTGGTCTTGCCCACGCCGCGCGGGCCGCAGAAGAGGTAGGCGTGCGCCAGCTGCCCGCGCTCGATGGCGTTTTTGAGCGTCGAGGTGATGTGCTTCTGTCCGACGACCGATGCGAAGGTCGCGGGACGGTATTTGCGGGCGCTGACGATAAAGTTCTCCATAACCGTACAAAGGTAAGAACTTTTCGTTAAGAATAGAAATCGCGGGCCGAAAATTCGCGGCCGTGCGTCATGTTGAGGGCCGGTCGTCCGCAGCCCGTTCGTAGGCGTCGATCATCGACGTGCGCGTATGGTTGACGATCCGTGCGCCGAGCGAGGCGGCATAGTCGCGCAGCACCTCGTGGCCGCGGAACAGCTCGGCCAGTTCGGCCATGTAGGAGGCCATCGTATAGGGGACGGGCGGGCAGGTGGCGTTGACATACATCGGATGGGCCTCGGCCGGACGGCCGTCGTCGTAGAAATGGCGGTCGATGCGGCACAGACGATTGCGCCGGTCGACCGTCAGCCCTTCGGTGAGCGTGTGGTCGACGCCGTAGAGATGCAGCGTGCGGTAGCCCAGCAACAGCCCGACGTACTCGCCGTGCTGGATCACCGTGCCGAAATTGGCGCTTCCCAGCCCGTGGCGGTAGAGCCAGAACTCCAACCTCCGGAAACCGCGGTAAGGCTGCGTGTGGAAGGGTACGATGCGGATCAACCCGTTGGGCAGCGCGGCGCGGTAATCGAACCGTTCGGGATTGTAATACTGCACGTAGAGCGTCATGGGCCATGTCACCTTGCGCGCGAGCGTGCGGTAGAGTGCTGCCACGCGGTCGCGTTGCGCGCTTGCGCGGAAGAACTGCGGATCGGAGAGGACGTAGTAGGCCGGCCGCAGACGCTCGAAAGCTTCGTGTTCGGCGAAGTAGTTCACCGCCAGAAAATCGCAGCCCGCGCGCGCTCCGGCCAGCAGGCGCGGCAGTTCGTCCGCCAGCGACGGGCCGTTGGCCAGCAGTGCCAGTTCGTCGGAGAGGGCGCCCTCCGTACGTCCGGCGCGTCCCACGTAGTTGCGGAAGTTCTCCTTGACGGCCATCACCGCGAAGTACCAGAGCGTCGAGACGCCGTTGTGCAGAAATCCGGTTATTTTTTGGGAAAGTCGCACCGCATTGGATTTTGATTGTTGCAAAGCTACCGAAAGTTCGCTACATTTGCAAGGATATGGAAGCAAACCCGCGACATGTGCCCGACCTCTCGGTGCTCGTTCCCGTCTACGGAGTGGAGCGCTATATCGCCGACTGTGCCCGTTCGTTGTTCGCGCAGCGCGATGTCGACGCGGAGTTCGTCTTCGTCGACGATGCTTCGCCCGACGGCAGCGTCGACTGTCTGCGCGAAGTCATGGCCGAATATCCCGCCGTCGGGGAACGGGTACGCATCCTGCGGCACGCGCGCAACCGTGGAGTAGGCGCCGCACGGCGCACGGCGATCGAGGCCGCGCGCGGCACCTACATCTGCTTCGTCGATTCGGACGACGCGCTGAGCGACGACCGTGCGCTGGCGCAACTGTCGGAGGAGGCGCGTCGCACCGACGCCGACCTGATCTTCGGCGGCTACTGCGAGGTGTCGCCTGCGGGCCGTCGGCGGATTCACACGCCTCGGCCCGACCGCGACCGCGTGCTGCGCAGCCTGCTCCGACAGGATTACCGCACGTCCAACCGCCTCTGGGGTATCCTCATCCGCCGTGCGCTCCACACGCGCTACGGCGTGTGGCCTGCCGCGGGGCTGAACTTCGCCGAGGACTACGTCCTGCTGTCGCAGCTCGTCTATCGTGCGGCGCGCATCGCGGCGGTCGACCGTCCCTTCTACGCCTACCGCACCGCCAACGCAGGCTCCTGCATGAACACGCTTACGCGCCGTTCGGCCGACGCCTACGTCGAGGCCAACCGCGTCGTGACCGATTTTTTCCGCGCGCAGCCCGATTTCGAGAGCTGGCGCCCGGCACTGACGCTCGGCAAGCTGAACGTCGCCAAGTGGATTCTCATGCGCGGGTTTTCGCCGTCGGACTACCGTACGCGGCTTTTCACATCGGACGACGCTCCGATCGGCTTGGCGGTGCGGCCCTCCGCCGCGGCGCGGCGCCCCGAACGGCTGCCGCTGGTGCGTGCCGTCGCGGCGGCGGTCAACGCCCTTTGAAAACGAAACCGGAGACCTCAGCCAGAGGTCTCCGGTTTTTCATGCGATTTCCGACCGTTGTCAACGACACGCTTCGAGGATGCGGCGCGCCATGGCGCCGTCGACGTTGCGGGCCTCGCCGTAACGGGCGCCCCGCGCGTCGAACCGCCGTTCGATCTCGGCGATCGTCTCCTCGCCGATCCCCTCCTCCGACAGACGGGTGGAGAGCCCCAGCGAACGGAAGAATCCTTCGGTGCGTTCGATTGCCAGCCGGATACGCTCGTCGCGTTCGCCGGTCGTGATGCCCCACACGCGCTCGCCGTATTGAAGCAGTTTGTCGCCCTTCTGCGCGCTCAGCACGCGCAGCGTACCCGGCAGTACGATGGCCAGCGTCGCCCCGTGCGTCAGTCCGTGCAGCGCCGTCAGTTCGTGGCCGATCATGTGCGTCGCCCAGTCCTGAGCGACGCCCATCGCGATGAAGCCGTTGAGTCCCATCGTCGCCGAGAGCATGAAATCGGCCATCAGGTCGTAGTCGTGCTGGTTCTTGCGGATTTCGGGTGCGATCTCGACGAGCGTCTGCAAAATGCCTTCGGCCCAACGATCCATCACCCGCGATTGCCCCGCGACGGTCATATACTGCTCCATGACGTGCACGAAGGTATCGGCCAGTCCGCAGGCCACCTGCCGCTGGGGCAGCGTGAAGGTCTTTTCGGGATCGAGTATCGAAAAGAGCGGGTAGTTGCCGTAGAAAGGATATTTCTCCTTCGTCTCGCGGCGCGAGATGACGGCGCCGTTGTTCATCTCCGAGCCTGTGGCCGGGATCGTCAGCACCGTACCCAGCGGTACGGTGCGCTGCGAAGCGCCCTTGCGCACCAGTTCCCATGCATCGCCGTCGTAGAGCAGTCCTGCCGCGATGAGTTTCGTGCCGTCGATGACCGACCCGCCGCCCACGGCCAGCAGGAAATCGACTTCGCGCTTCTTGCCCAGTGCGATCGCCTCGCGCAGCGTCTCGATCGACGGGTTGGGTTCGATGCCCCAGAACTCGACCGTGTCGCGGCCCGCGAGGGCGGCGCACACCTCGTCGTAGACGCCGTTGCGCCGGACCGAGCCGCCGCCGAAAGTCACCATCACGCGCTTGCCGGCTGGAATCAACTCGCCGAGCCGGGCGATCGTCCCCTTGCCGAAGACCAGCTTCGTGGGGTTCTGAAAAATGAAATTCTCCATAATTTTTTATATCGTCGTTTCACATGCCTCTGCACGGATCGTGCAAACGCCGCGATCCTGAAACGGATTCATCCGTCCCTGCCGCCTATTTCATCTGCGGGCCGAACGCCTTGGGGCGTACCATCGTCTCGCGGTAGACCTTGCCGAAGGAGTCGGTCACCTCGATTTCGAGCGTCGTCGCAGGCCCCGAAGCGTCGACCGTGAAGAGCGTATGCTGCTTGCCGCGCTTGCCGTAGTCGACGGGGTACTTGCCCTTCCATACCGACTGCGGGATGTCGTACGAGATGACGTAGAGCGGATCTTCGGTCTGCTCGCGCCGCACGGGCAGTTCGCGCCCGTTTTCGGTTACACGGATCTTCCATGCGGGTTCCCAGCACCAGACGTTGATGAAGACGCGGTTGCCGCCCGCCTCCTCGCGGAAGTCGTGCCGCTCGGGGTAGTGAGCAAGGAACTCGGCCACATCCTCCGACGCGGTGTAATAACGCGCCACCTCGTTCATGTCGTATGCGCGGAACTGCTTGTCGCCGTCCTCGATGCTGCGGTAGGTCCACTGCATCCGCTTGCCGTCGATCGTGAAGATCGCATAGCCGTTCGGTCCGGCATCCGGTCCCAGCATCTGGAAGTGGTTGGCTCCCGTGCGCCACCATGAACCGCACACGGCGCCTATGTTGTGCTCGATCAGGCGGTCGTCTACGCGCGCCAGCAGATTTTTGTGGATGTGCCCCGACACGTAGTGCACCTCCTCGAATCCGTCGAAACAGGCTTTCAGTTCGGCGCTGTAAGCCGGATCGCTCAGACCGGCCGTCACCTTGTCGTTGAACTTGTTGTAACGGTAGGTCGCGGCGTGCATCGCCACTACGACGGGCGCCGACTTGTCCTCGACCGTCGCCAGATCGCGCCGCAGCCAGTCGAGTTGGAGGGAATCCACGCGGCGGACGTAGTCGCGTTTGCCGGCGATCCCGTCTTTGCTGTTCTTCTTGGGCGAGTTGACATAGATCAGGTTGTCGAGTACGACGTAGTGTACCTTTCCGATGTTGAACGAGTAGTAGCGCGGCCCGATGATGCGGCGGTAGGGCGCCGAAGCCGCCCAGTCGACCGAGTCGGAGTGGATCGTCGCACCGTCGTTGTCGTGGTTGCCCATCGCGCAGAACATCTGCGCGGGGTAGCCCACGATATTCATGGTGCGGCGGAAGTCTTTGAGCGAATAGCGGTTGGTGTACCAGTAGCCGTCCCACGCCGAATCGCCCATGTTGAGCGAGTAGACGGGCGTGTCGCCGAAACTCTCCGCCACGGCGCGGACGTCGGGGATGAAGCGGGTGCAGAACTGTTCGATGTCGCTGTTCTGGTTCGAGAGGTGGATGTCGGTCACGGCCAGCATCACATGGCGGTCGTTGTCGACCTTCGTCAGGGCGAAATCATGCCGTTCGACCTCCTTCGCGGGAGCTTCGAGCGCAGCCCAGAAGCGGGGGAACACCCCGTCGGCCGAGACCTCGTATCCCGACGGAATCGTGATGAAGACCGAGCCGCTGCGCTTGTCGGTCGGCAGCCAGTAACGGCCTTCGGCATCGGTGAATACGATCTCGGCGCCGTCCGATACGGCTACGCCGCGCAGCGGTTCGTCGCCGGCGTAAACGATGCCCTTGACCGTTGCGCCGGCCTTGTCGGCCACCTCGACGGCGGCCCAATCCCTGGCTGCGGCCGCGAAGGTCGTCAGCGACAGCGTAACCGCCAGCATGAGAGCGGTGAATCGTCTGAAAAGTTTCATTGTTCGATGAATCGTTTTGGGGAATAGTTTTATTTTGTCGGGTAAAGATACGAAAAGTCGGGCGCAGAAGCAAGCGTTAGCTTGATTTTGCCGAGACGGAGTATCTTCGGCGCAGCCAAAGAAGAAAGAAAAATGCGGACGATTCCCGCAGGAATCGTCCGCATTCGTCACATACGGCAATCTTAGTTGCGGAAGAGGAGTCTGCCCCCTTCGACGTCGATCGAGATCGGGCGCGAGCGGTCGACCTCGCCCGCCAGAATCCGCTTCGAAAGGTCGTTGACGACTTCGCGCTGGATCGTCCGCTTGACGGGTCGTGCGCCGTACATCGGATCGTAACCCGCTTCGGCGATCCACGCCCGCGCCGCCGGCGTATAGTTCAGTTCCAGACCGTTCTCGGCCAACATGCGCCGCACGATACCCAACTGGATGTCGACGATCTTCTCGATATCCTTGCGCGTGAGCGGTTCGAACATCACGATCTCGTCGATGCGGTTCAGGAACTCGGGCTTGAGCTGCTGCTTCAACAGGTCGATGACCGCCAGGCGTGTCCGCTCGACCGTATCGTCGGGCAACTTCTCGCCGTTGAAGGCGGCGGCGAAATTCTCCTGAATGAGCTGCGAACCCATGTTCGAGGTCATGATGATGATCGTGTTGCGGAAATCCACCGTCCGCCCCTTGTTGTCGGTCAGGCGACCGTCGTCGAGCACCTGCAACAGGATGTTGAAGACATCGGGGTGCGCCTTCTCGATCTCGTCGAGCAGCACCACCGAGTAGGGCTTGCGCCGTACGGCTTCGGTGAGTTGGCCGCCTTCGTCGTAACCGACGTATCCCGGAGGCGCCCCCACGAGCCGCGACACGCTGTGGCGCTCCTGATATTCGCTCATGTCGATGCGCGTCAGCATCGAGTCGTCGTTGAAGAGGAACTCGGCGAGCGCCTTCGCCAGCTCGGTCTTGCCCACGCCCGTCGTACCGAGGAAGATGAACGATCCGATCGGCTTGCGCGGGTCGTTCAGCCCGGCGCGCGAACGGCGCACGGCGTCCGAGATCGCGGCGATGGCCTGCTCCTGCCCCACCACGCGCTTGTGCAGCTCCTCCTCCATGTGGAGCAGCTTCTCGCGCTCCGAGGCGAGCATCCGCGTCACGGGAATGCCCGTCCAGCGCGATACGACCTCGGCCACGTCCTGCGCGTCGACCTCCTCTTTGATGAGGGCGTCGTTGCCGGCAGCCGTCTGAAACTCGGTCTGCAAGGCCTCGATCTGTTTCTGCGCCTCGACGATCTTGCCGTAGCGCAACTCCGCCACGCGGCCGTAGTCGCCCTGGCGTTCGGCCTGCTGCGCCTCGACCTTGTAGCGTTCGATGTCGTCCTTCTGGCGCTGGATCTTGGTCAGCAAGTCGCGCTGTCCCTGCCACTTGGCGCGCTTCTCGGCGTCGCGCGAACGCAGCTCCTCGATCTCCTTGGTCAGCGCTGCGACGCGTTCCTCGTCGTTTTCGCGGCGGATCGCTTCACGTTCGATCTCCAGTTGTCGGATACGGCGGTCGAGGTTGTCGATCTCTTCGGGTACGGAGTTCATCTCCAACCGCAGCCGCGACGCCGCCTCGTCGATCAGGTCGATCGCCTTGTCGGGCAGGAAACGCGAGGTGATGTACCTGTGCGACAACTCGACGGCAGCGACGATCGCCTCGTCCTTGATGCGCACCTGGTGGTGGTTTTCGTAACGCTCCTTCAACCCGCGCAGGATCGACACGGCGGCGTCGGTGGTCGGTTCGTCGACCATCACCTTCTGGAAACGGCGTTCGAGCGCCTTGTCCTGCTCGAAGTATTTCTGGAACTCGTCGAGCGTCGTGGCGCCGATCGTGCGCAGCTCGCCGCGCGCGAGGGCCGGTTTGAGGATGTTGGCCGCATCCATCGCCCCCGACGACTTGCCGGCGCCTACGAGCGTGTGTATCTCGTCGATGAAGAGCAGGATTTCGCCTTCCGAGGCGATCACCTCCTGCACGACGGCTTTCAGACGCTCTTCGAATTCGCCCTGATACTTCGCACCGGCGATCAGCGCACCCATGTCGAGCGAGAAGATCACCTTCGATTTCAGGTTCTCCGGCACGTCGCCGTCGACGATCCGGTGGGCGATGCCCTCGGCGATCGCCGTTTTGCCGACGCCCGCCTCGCCCACGAGAATCGGGTTGTTCTTGGTGCGGCGCGAGAGAATCTGCAATACGCGCCGGATCTCCTCGTCGCGGCCGATCACCGGATCGAGCTTGCCCGAACGCGCCTGTTCGTTGAGGTTGACGGCATATTTACCCAATGCGTTGAACTCCTGCGACGCGGTCTGCGAATCGACGGTCGCCCCCTTGCGGAAGGTGCGGATCGCCTCGATGAGCTCCTTCTCGGTAGCGCCCGCACGTTTCAGCAGGTCGGCCGCCGCACCGCGTTCGGCGATCAGGCCGAGCAGCAGATGTTCGACCGACGCATACTTGTCGCCGAAAGTCTTTGTGAAGTCCACCGCACGCTGGATGACGCGCGAGGCGTCCTGCGAGAAATACTGTTCGCCGTTTCCGCCCGTCACCTGCGGCAGCGAACTCACGGCGCGGTCGGCCTCGTCGCGCAGGCCGCGCACGTTGACGCCTACGCGCCCCAGCAGGAACGTGCAGAGCGCGTCGTCGTCGCGGATGAGCACCGAGAGCATGTGCAGCGGCTCGATGGCCTGCTGCCCGCGTTGCTGCGCCAGCGTATAGGCCGCCTGCAACGCCTCCTGTGCCTTGATCGTTAAACTGTTTACATTCATAGTCGTATCTTTTGTTTTTTGTTTCTGCCCTCTTCCACGCAAAAGCCCTGCCAACCCGCCGACGGCGACATTTTGTCGCATCCGGCCGATAGAATGGCATCCCGAAAGGACACGATGTCATGCGTCGCCGCCGGTCGGCTGCCGCAGTGCGTCATTTTGTCCGGCGGCCGCTATGGAAATACCGGTCTCAGATGCGTTGCATCGGCTATGAATGTTATTCGGATTTTCGCAGACCTTCGGCCCGCGACGATTATCTGTTCGGCAGTTTTGCGATCACCTCGGCCAGCGCGAAATCTTCGGGATAGTCGATGTCGATCCCCTCGATACGGTCTACGACGGCGACGTAGGGGTGCCGGCCGATGCGCTGATGCAGGTCGCACCATATTTCGCGGCGGAAGATGAAGAACGCGCTGGTCTCGACGAAGACCGGTTCGATCTCCTGCGTACGGGGAATCGCGTCGAGCGCATAGTTGAGCGGCTCGCCCCGGTACCAGGCGAAGGTCTGCATCCGCTCGGCGCTGAAAGCCGAATCGTAGCCCTCGTCGGTGACCTTGTGCAGGGCCGCCGCGATCGTCGCGGGGCGGATGAAGGGCGAAGTGGCGTGTGCCAGCAGGTAGACGTCGGCTACGACTTCGGCGGTGAAGGCGTCGTAGATTTCGCGACCGAGCGTCTCGTTGCGGTCGAGCTGCGGGCTGCGGCGCAGGAACCGCACGCCGTCGGGCAGGTAGGGGCGCACGGCCGGGTCGCTGCAATAGACGTAAACCTCGTTGATCGCCTCGACTTCGAGCAGCGTGCGCAGGATGTGGCATAGCAGCGGTTCGCCGCCGAGCAGGCGGAGGTTTTTGCCTTCGACGCGCTGGCTGTTGAGACGGATGGGAACGAATGCGACGACTTTCATACGGATTTTACGGTTATTGTACCAACAGGTTGCAGCCCCGGATGTCGCTGTGGTCGATGCGTCCTTCGATGCGGAACGATCCGTCGGCCGAGACGCGCCCCACGTCCTGCGTCTGAATGAAGGCGCACGAGAAACGGTTTGCCAGGTCGATGATGTCGACGCCGCCCCGCTGGTCGGGCAGCAGACGGCAGAAGGGGTCGTTGACGTCGCGCACCGCGACACGCATCCAGCCCGGCGTGCGGAAACGGCCGCCGCCGTTGGAGTAGGCCTGCGACGTGAGTTCGGCCATGCCGTATTCGGAGTGGACCCTGTCGACGCCGAACGCTTCGCACAGGATGCGGTGGAACTCCTCTTTGGGCAGCTCCTCGCGGCGGCCCTTCATGCCGCCGGTCTCCATGACGATCGTATCGCGCAGCTTCGGGGCGTACCGTTCGGCCAGGTCCCACAACGCATAGCTCACGCCCAGCAGGATTTTCGGTTTCGGATCGGCTGCCATGTCCGCCAGCAGGCGTTCGTAGTCGTCGAGGTAGAACCCGCCCGAACCGCACCGTCCGATCAGGCGGTCGACCATGTAGACCAACGACGACCCTTCGCGTTGCAGGTAGTTGGGCAGCAGGCCATAGAGGCTCCACCGCGCCGGATTGCCGTAGAAACGTTCGAACGCGGCGGTGAACGCCGCCTCGTAGAGCGCCGTCGAGGCCATCATGTGATGCGATGCGACGCTCTGTCCCGTGTTGCTCGACGTGAAGACGATCTGCGGTTCCGTGTCGCCGCAGTAGACGTCGCGCCACTTGAAGAATTCGATCGGCAGCATCGGGATTTCGTCGACGCGCCGCACGGCCGCCGGATCGACGCCGATCTCGGCGAGGTATTCGCGGTAGACACCGCACCGCTCGGCCTGGAAGCGGAACAATTCGAGCGCCGCGCAGTCGAATGCCGCGGCGGAATCGATCGCCAGTATCTCTTCGAAGGGTCTCATTCAGGGCAAAGGTACATATTTATTCCCGATTCGGTATCCCATTTCGGGTGTGGATCGGCGTTTTTACCGTTTCGGCCGGAAGCCGCGGATGCCCCGGACACGTCGCGCTACCGGCCGGAAAATCCAAAACAACGACTTACCGAACGGGTGTGCCGTTCCGTAAGTCGTTGCCGGAGTCGGGTCGGACGGCCCGTATGCGCTCGCGTCCCGCGCTACTTCTTGGTGTTCTTGGGCGCGAGGATCATGTTCATCTTCTTGCCGTCGAGCTTGGGCATCATCTCCACCTTGGCGAGCTCTTCGAGGTCGGTGGCGAAGCGCAGCAGCAGAATCTCGCCCTGCTCCTTGAAGACGATCGAACGGCCGCGGAAGAAGACGTAAGCCTTGACCTTGGCGCCCTCTTTCAGAAAGTTCTGAGCGTGTTTGAGCTTGAAGTTGTAGTCGTGATCGTCGGTCTGGGGGCCGAAACGAATCTCCTTGATGACCACCTTCACCTGCTTGGCCTTGATCTCCTTGGCCTTTTTCTTCTGCTGGTACAGGAACTTCTGGTAGTCTGCGATGCGGCAGACGGGGGGATCGGCCTTGGGCGAAATCTCGATCAGGTCGAGTTCCATCTCGTCGGCCATGCGCAATGCGTCGCGGGTGGGCATGACGATCGGTTGCTCGATGTTGTCGCCCACCAAACGCACCTGCGGTGCCGTGATCTCGTGGTTGATGCGATGGGGATTCTCCTTCTGCGGCGGACGGCGCAGACCGCGCGGCCCCGAAGGACGATTCCCGTTCCCTTGATTATTCCCCGAGCCAGCGGGTCTCGGAGTGAATGGACGTGTCGTGTTTATAGCAGTGTCCTCCTAATTTGGTTAATAAAAGTTCGTTTTCAACGGTCGTTTTCCCGCCTCGGCGGAGTTCGCGCAAACGCGGCTCTGCCGAGGCTCGGCGAAAACGGTTTATTTTTCGATCTTGTTGGCTTCCATCTCGGCCTTCACCAGTCCGACCATGTAATCCTTGTACTCCTCGAGCGTCATCTGGCCCTTGTCGCCTTCGCCCTGCACGCGGATCGAGACTTTGCCTTCGGCCTCCTCCTTCTCGCCCACGATCACCAGATAGGGGATGCGTTTAAGCTCGTTGTCGCGGATCTTGCGGCCGATCTTCTCGTTGCGGTCGTCGACCTGCGCACGCACGTCGTAGCGGTTGAGGTAGTCGGCCACCTTGCGGGCATAGTCGTTGAACTTCTCCGAGATCGGCAGCACGACCACCTGGTCGGGCGAGAGCCACAGCGGGAATTTGCCCCCCGTATGCTCCAACAATACTGCCACGAAACGCTCCATCGAACCGAACGGTGCGCGGTGGATCATGATCGGGCGGTGCAACTTGTCGTCGGCGCCCTTGTAGGTCAGGTCGAACCGTTCGGGCAGGTTGTAGTCCACCTGGATGGTTCCCAACTGCCACTTGCGGCCGATGGCGTCGCGCACCATGAAGTCGAGCTTCGGGCCGTAGAAGGCCGCTTCGCCGTATTCGATCGTGGTTTTCAATCCCTTCTCCTCCGTGGCACGGATGATCGCCTGCTCGGCCTTCTCCCAGTTTTCGTCCGTACCGATGTACTTTTCGCGGTTCGTTTTGTCGCGCAGCGAAATCTGGGCGGTGTAGTTGTCGAATTTCAGCGTGCGGAAGATGTAGAGGATGATGTCGATCACCTTCTCGAACTCTTCGAGCAGCTGGTCGGGGCGCACGAACATGTGGGCGTCGTCCTGCGTGAAGCCGCGCACGCGCGTCAGGCCGTGCAGCTCGCCCGTCTGCTCGTAGCGGTAGACCGTGCCGAACTCCGCCAGACGGATCGGCAGATCCTTGTACGAGCGGGGTTTGACCTTGTAGATCTCGCAGTGGTGGGGACAGTTCATCGGTTTGAGCAGGTACTCCTCGCCCTCGACGGGGGTGTGGATCGGCTGGAACGAATCCTTGCCGTATTTGGCGTAGTGGCCCGACGTGACGTACAGCTCCTTGTTGCCGATATGGGGCGTGATGACCTGCTGGTAGCCGTACTCCTTCTGCACCGAGCGCAGGAACTGTTCCAGCCGGTCGCGCAGCGCGGCGCCCTTGGGCAGCCACAGCGGCAGACCCGCTCCCACGCGCTGCGAGAAGGCGAAGAGTTCCAGCTCCTTGCCCAGCTTGCGGTGGTCGCGCTTCTTGGCCTCTTCCATCAGGGCGAGGTACTCGTCGAGCATCGACTTCTTGGGGAACGAGATGCCGTAGATGCGCGTCAGCATCTGACGTTTCTCGTCGCCGCGCCAATAGGCGCCGGCAACCGACAGCAGCTTGATGGCCTTGATCGCACCCGTGTTGGGGATGTGCGGGCCGCGGCAGAGGTCGGTGAAACTGCCGTTGGTATAGAACGAAATGGTGCCGTCTTCGAGGGCCTCGATCAGTTCGACCTTGTAGGGGTCGCCCTTCTCGGTGAACTCTTTGAGCGCTTCGGCCTTGGGAACCTCGCGGCGGACGAGCGGCTCTTTCTGACGGGCCAGCTCCACCATCTTGGCTTCGATTTTCGGAAGGTCGGATTCGGTGATCGCCACGGGCGAGTCGACGTCGTAGTAGAAGCCGTTCTCGATGGCTGGGCCGATGCCGAACTTGATGCCGGGGTAGAGCGCTTCGAGCGCTTCGGCCAGCAGGTGCGACGAGGTGTGCCAGAAGGCGTGCTTGCCCTCTTCGTCCTCCCACTTGTAGAACTTGACGGAGGCATCTTCGTCGATGGGGCGCGACAGGTCGACCGTCGCGCCGTTTACCGAAGCCGCCAGAGAGTCAGCAGCTAAACGAGGGCTGATGCTTTCCGCGATTTGGTAGGCGGTCGTTCCCGCGGCGAATTCCTTCACGCTGCCGTCGGGAAATGTAATTTTAACCATTACTTGTGTATTTAATTGTTACGGGGCGATCGGCGCTTCCACAATTACGAGACGGAATACGCCTCCCGTTTGCCCTTTGTTCGTCGCAAAGTTACAATAATCTTCTAATTGAGGAGCGGTTAGCCGCTTTTTTCATGCGAAAATCGCTGCACCCTCCGTTATTCTCATACCCGATAGGCGTCCCACAGGCGGTAAATGCAGAAGGCGACGGCCGCGGCGGCGACCGCCAGCGTCACGACCATGTCGCCGTGGACGGCATAGCGGACGGCGGCCATGACCAATACCACGGCCCACAGGCCGAAGAACATCCAGGCCACCTTGCGCCTGGTCGAGAGGAATCCGTCGTCGCGTCGTGCCATATTCCGGTGCATGAAACGGTCAGTCGTGGCGTCCCTCCCGCATTTCGGGCAGGTCTTTGGCCGATGCGTCGCGGCCCCGGTCGCGCTCGAAATGCTGCAACGGGTCGGCCGACATCGCAGCCCAGCGGCGGCGGTTCTCGACGATGTGCGGGGGGGCGGCTTACGCTGC
>OBVY01001409.1_pt1 | contig 14246 bp, 9 predicted proteins | sample 1538051 | NCBI WGS metagenome assembly OBVY01 (sample SAMEA2580017, study PRJEB22360) | human gut metagenome | biome: human gut; feature: human-associated habitat; material: faeces | place: Denmark | collected 2008/2010 | reverse complement strand
TAAGACGTCGCCCTCTCACGGCGAAAACAGGGGTTCGATTCCCCTACGAACTGTTGAAGGTTTCACAGACTTCCTTCTCTTTTAAAAATTCTGTTCTATATCATATGGTTCGTTGGTCAAGAGGCTAAGACGTCGCCCTCTCACGGCGAAAACAGGGGTTCGATTCCCCTACGAACTGCTTTTAATCGGAGCCTGCATGGCTCCGTTTTTTGCTGTGCTGATTTTTTTCTTCCTATCATAAACGCCAGCAAAAAAGCCCGGCAGTTTTCTGCCGGACTTTTCCTTTTTTCTGACAACTCTTTTATTCTGCGTAGATCTTAACCAGTTCTTTCAGCATTGCCATCGTCTTTTCCATCCCCTCAACGGTAATGTGCTCATACGGTCCATGGCATGCATATCCGCCGGTTCCGATGTTCGGGCACGGCAGCCCCATGAAGCTTAAGCGTGCGCCGTCTGTGCCGCCGCGGATCGGAAGAACGATCGGCTCCATGCCGGCTCTTCTGGCTGCCTCTTCGGCATTCTCAATCAGATGGTAGCAAGGACGGATCTTCTCAGCCATGTTGCGGTACTGCTCTTTGATCTCCAGTTTTACCGTTCCCTCGCCGTATTTTTCATTCATTGCTTTTTCAATCCGGCGCAGATTCTCTTCTTTTGCTGCAAATTTCTCTGCATCGTGATCACGGATGATGTACTCGGACTCGGCATGTGCCACATCGCCGGACATACTGGTCAGATGATAGAAGCCTTCATATCCTTCGGTATTTCTCGGGGACTCTGCTTCCGGCAGAAGAGACTGGATCTCGCTTGCAACAGCGATTGCATTGATCATCGTGTCTTTTGCTCCGCCTGGGTGGATGTTAAATCCGGTCACCGTGAATTTCGCTCCGGCTGCATTGAAGTTTTCGAATTCGATTTCTCCCTCTGTGCCGCCGTCCACGGTATAGGCAAACTCTGCGTCAAAGCCTGGAACATCAAAAAAGTCAGGGCCTTCACCGATCTCCTCATCCGGTGTAAATCCGATGGAAATCGGACCGTGCGGGATTTCTCCGGCAAGAAGGGCTTCTGCCAGTGTCATAATCTCTGCCACGCCCGCCTTGTCGTCTGCACCGAGCACCGTTGTTCCATCGCTTGTGATCAACGTTCTGCCGGCCAGGGATGGAAGATGCGGGAATACCGAAACCTCCAGTGTTCTTCCGCTGTCAGCCAGCTTCAGATCCTTTCCGTCATAATTTTCATGTACGATCGGATTTACCGCATGATCTGCAAAATCAGATACCGTATCCATGTGTGCGATAAATCCCAGTTTTGTCTTTCCTTCGTATCCTTTTGTTGCCGGAATTTTTCCATAGACGTAGCATTTATCCTCTACACGGACATCCGATACGCCGAGCGCTTTCATTTCTTCTGCAAGCTGGTCTGCCAGGACTCTCTGACACTCGGAAGACGGATGGGTTCCGCTCTTCTCATTGCTCGGTGTCGGCACTTTAACATAATTCAGTAATCTTTCATATGCTTTCATTTTCTTCTTCTCCTTCTTATTTCATCAGCTTCTGGATGGTTTTGCAGAGCTCATCCACGGCGCCTTCTTTTCCCTGCCGGATATCCTCCACAACGCAGGATTTGATGTGGCTGGAAAGCAGTACCTTGTTGAAACTGTTTAATGCAGACTGGATCGCGGATACCTGGGTCAGGATATCGACGCAGTAGCGGTCGCTCTCCACCATTTCCCGTATTCCGCGCACCTGGCCTTCAATTCTCGAAAGACGGTGGATCAGATCTTTGTATTCTTTTTCGTCCCGCACTTTTTTCCGGTCGCATTCACTGCAGTGTGTACAACATTCACCCATGAGGTTTCCTCCTTGTGTTCCGTCACTCTATATACCCCGTCTGGGTATGAATTTATGATACTCTTTTGCCCCGGCTTTGTCAATCTTCGATTTTTGCCGCAAGCGCGCCGTACAGCTTCTGGTTTACCAGACTTGCCGCGCTGCACTCCGCCTCCGGCGCGTTCGCCGACGGCTCTCCGCAGAGATCGACCGCGAGCACCTTTCTCCCCGCAAGACAGTCCTTTGCAAGGGACAGCAGTTCATCCACACGCACATTTCCCTGATCCCAGTTCGTATCAAGCTCCTCCTTTGACAGAATGTCCTTATCGACCGACAGATATACCGGAAATGTTCCCGCATGGGATGCAAAAATCTCTTTGATCTTCGCCGCTCCGCTTCCGTCGTCGAGCTCTTCCTGTGTCACAAACCAGACATGCTCCATCGCTTCTGTTTCCCGCACCGACGCCTCCGGCGGGCCGATCACACAGATTCCTTTGATGTTTTGATACGCCCCGGCAGCATCCCGGATCCAGGAACCGCAGGAGAGCACCGGAAGAAGCGCCGGCGGCTGCATATCGGTATGGTGGTCGAATACGGCTAAAAACAAATCTTCTTTTTCCAGTCCCAGCAGCAATTTGCTCATATAGTGATAATTGCCGGAATCCAGAAGGCGGATCCGCGGCAGCTCTTTCGTTTCTTTTTTTCGGCCAAGTTCCGCTTCCAGAAACTGCTCCGTCTCCGGATCGAGATAACCGTCAGTTCCCCGGAGCTCTCTTAGATCCCAGATCTTTCCCGCCTGCTCCCAGGCATATCCTTCGGACTCATAAATTCCGGAAAGGCTAAAACAAAATGGTTTCATCTTCTCTTTTACTCCTGTTATTTATTTAATGGATTCAGCTTTCTTCCCGCCGTTACAAGAAGAACGGCTGATATCAGAAGCTGCAGAACGGCACTCGCCTCCGGCAGATAATGGATCAGCGGATTCTGTCCGTAATTTCCAAGCAGATAGCAGAGCTGTTCCATCTCTCTTCCATTCCCAAGCTGGCGGCTGATGATCCCCGCAAACGAGGTAAACGGATTGAAAAGAAGAAGGTAAATTACACCTCCTACATCGATCTGCTGATAAGCTGCCGTCATCTCCTGCTGCAGCAGTCCTGCGTAGTAGGCAAGCCCCGTGCAGGCGCATATTCCTACGACCAGAAAAACGACAATGACATAGGAAAGAACGGTCGCCAGTGTGGTCCGCTTAAAAACAACCGAACAGAAAATGCCGATACTGCCGACAAAAATTCCGGTCAGAAGAAGGCCTCCCGCCATCAGAAGCAGTCCGCCAAGGCCGATACCGCCGAACACCACAACAAGGGACAGCACCGGCAGTGCCGAAACCGTCAGTATCAGAACAACGCCAAGCGATGCCTCCAGCTTTCCCGTAATGATTCTCCACGGGTTCAGGTTCGTCGTCAGCAGCACATCCAGCGTTTTTTTCTCACGCTCCAGCGAAATGCTTCCTCCCGCAACCGCCGGAACTGAAAGGACGACGAGAATAAACAGAAGATACGTCATCAGAATATAGCAGTTCATCGGAACGCTGTAACTGACCGGTGCCAGATAGCCAAGCTGGCTGCTCTCCCCGAAATAGCAGACAAACGCAACCACGGCAAGCAGCAGATTGCAGACAAAAATAATCCAGGAAATCCGCGATGACCGCGAGTTCCGCTTCATTTCTTTTTCAAATACAGGATTTAACCGCACGTTTCGTTCCCTCCTTATCCGATCGTGTTTCCGAACGTTTCTGTGTTTCGGCTCTTCTGTTCCGTTTCCCCGGTCAGATGGAAGAACAGGGACTCCAGGCTGTTGTGTTCCCGTGCAAACGAAACCACAAGGATTCCGGCATCCACCAGTTTCTGCAGCAGATACGCCTCCTCCTCCCGGCTTCCCGAAAACCAGGCCGCAATCTTGTTTTCATCCACAGAAAGGCGGCTGACCTGCGGATCCTGCCGCAATAGTTCCAGCGCCTTTGGCACCTGGTTCAGCACAGTGATGCGCAGCGGATTGGAGCTGTCGATCGCAAGCATAATGTTTTCCAGCTTTCCCTGCTGTACCATGACACCTCCGTTGATGACACCGATGCTGGTGCACAGATCTGCTAATTCCGAAAGAATATGGGAGCTGATCAGAATCGTATAATCCTCCCGCGCCAATCGCTGCAGGAGAAGCTGAAAATCCTTTCTCGAACGCGGATCCAGACCGGAATTCGGTTCGTCCAGCACCAGAAGCTTCGGTTTATGGATCATCGCGCGCGCCAGACAGAGCCGCTGCTGTATGCCCCTTGAGAGCGAATCCACCATCTGCTCCTCTTTTCCCGATAGTTCGACCATCTCCAGCACTTCCCGCGCACGGACAGTTCCTGCCCGCCCGTAAATTCCATACGATGCGGCAAAAAATTCCAGATACTCTATCACGCTTAAGTTTTCATAGACGCCAAAGAAATCAGGCACAAAGCCGATCAGGCTTTTCTGCTTCAGAATATTTTTTGTCGTCCGCACGCCGTCCAGCCACAGATCGCCGCCGTCGCTCTTTAAAAGCCCTGAAATAATGCGCAGCGTCGTTGTTTTTCCCGCACCATTCGGTCCGACAAAGCCGTAAATATCGCCTTTTTTTACTTCCATATCAAGACCGTTCAGGGCATATGTTTTTCCGTATTTTTTGGTCAGTTTCTCAATTTTCAGTATCGGCATTTGGCTCCTCCGTTAACAGATTCTCCAGATATTGCTCCGGTGGGATCTCTTTCGCCTTTACGATCAGATTCGGTGCCTCATAGTATCCATAATTTTCATGATACTCTTCTCCCTTTTCCTCTTCGGAAAGACGGTACCGCACACGGATCTGGTTGTCCGCATTCACATACTGCGCCTCCAGTGCCGGATCACTCGCAAAATCGATCTCCCAGTCGGAAATTTTATCATACGTTCCCGTCTGAAAATTGTACAGATCAATGATTCCATTGAAATTCCGGATCTTGGTCCCATCCTCCGTGCGGGCTTTCTCGAAAGCAAGCGAAAGAATGGTTCCCCGTTTTCCTCCCCCGCCGGTTTCTGCCGCCTGGATCTTATCTTCTAACGCCGTCATCGCATACGGCCAGAATGCAGGATCATAGATTCCCTCGGAATCCGGCTGCATCACGCCTTTAGCATACATTCCATACAGACACCAGATGTTGTTGTTTTCAAAGACACCGTTCAGATAATACGTTACTTCTGTTTCCTCTTCCGAGATTCCGCCGGAATTCGGTCCCATTTCAAAGCTTACCGTGTTTCCGCCGTCCCATCCGCTGTACTCCTGCGCATACGGACAGTACACAACGCCGGCCTCTTTCATGTCCACAAACACTTCCTGATAGTAATACGAGATTCCATACGCTTCGTATCCGCTGTCAAGCTGGAACGTATCGTCATTGCCTGCCAGCTTTCCAAAGAAAAGGCAGTTGTCACTCCGGTTCGGCATGTGATTATAGATGACGCCGTCCAGATAATTTTTCTCTATCTCCGGCAGATCTTCTGCCGCACTCCAATTTCCGAAATCCCGCACGCTGTCCGCTTCTATTCCATCCAGCGTGATCGTCTCCCCGTTTTTGATGTCTCCAATGAGGGCACAGTAACCTGGAACGGCGATCACACAGCTCTCCAGATCATAGCCTGTCTTATTTTCCACGGTTCCGCTGATCTTCTGATCCCAGAAATGAAACGTGCCTTTCAGTCCTTCGCCTTCGTCCAGCGTTTCCATCCGCTGCATGCCGAACTCATTCAGGGCAAATGCAGCCTGATTGGAAATTTCTGCCCTGTTTTTCTGTTCTCCGAAACTGATCTCCGTCTTTTCATATTCCGCATCCTCCGTTTCCGGCTGTGCCGTGCTGTTGGACATATAGTCCATACGGTTGTACGTCACCAGATCGTAGGACGGATCCAGATACAGCTCATAGGAAGCATTGTACGGCGCCTGTGCACAGAAATTAATGTAATCTTTCTGGTATGTATCGTACTGCCAGATTTCTCTTACATACGTCAGCACCGGGGCCTTGAGCCTCGTGCTCTGGCCAAACAGACTGATCAGCATAACAAAGACGGCCGAGCAGGCACAGATCGCCCCCCAGAGATACTGACGTTTTCCTGTTTTTTTCAAAAAGAAATACAATCCCGGCCCTGCCAGAACCAGATAGACCAGAATCAGGCCGCCGTACAGCACCGTATTCGGACGGTTCCGGATCCTAGTGTTTTCCAGAAGATCGGAAATCGTATAGTATTTCTGATAATTCGTATTTCGTTTTGCCAGAAGGCGGCTGGTGGTCTCTTCGTCCAGAATATTTTTCAGAAAATCTACCGGCGCTTCTTTAAACGCACTGCGCTGGCTTTCCGCAAATGTCTCGTTTCCCGAAAAGGTAATCAGAAGGCCTCCCTCTGCCTGCCAGAGATCAATTTCTTTCTGGAGTGTCTCATCCAGTTCTTCTTTTGACTGCTCCAGAAGGATCAGCACATCCGGCGAATACGACTCCGCAAGCCCGACAAGCTCCTCTGCCCGGACAGATGCAGCTTCCACCTCATAAATCCCGTCGTTCAGCGTAACTCCATTCAGCTGCTGCCCGTAATTAGTTTCTTCTTCCACAACGCAGACTTCCACCTTGGACTGGAAGAAGCCTTCACTCGAAATCGTTTCTTCCCGACTGTACACCGTGTCCCTCTGGCTGTTCTCCAGGCACAGGACACAAAAAGACGTATTTTCCACCAGAAGCCCTGCCGAAAAAGTCTTTGTAACGGTTCCGTTCGCCGGAATATAGATTGGAAAACGGTACGTAAAAAGGCTGTTTCTTCCGTCGCCCGACCGCTTGACCCCCAAAAACAGTTTTGAGAGAATGCCTTCTCCACTGTTTCTGCGGTAAATCGATTCCGCGGCGTTTTTTATCTGAAAAACAAAGTATCCTTCAAATTCAACAGCGCTCTCATTTGTGATTGTCACACGAATCGGTACGTGATTCCCATCCTGATAGTTTCCTTCGAATCCATAAGAAAAATCAATCTGGTATTCCCCTGCGTAGCTGTTGGCAAGAAACTGCTTTTCTTTCCCGCCGCTTCTTCCGCCATCCGACGGCGTGTTCTGATAAAGTTCTGTCCGCGTTGTCATCGCAGACACCCTCTGAACTCCCGCCAGAAGCAGAATCAGCAGCAAAATACCGGACAGACAGCAGATTTTGCTTCTTCTTTTCCTGTTCATCGCTTTTCGTCCTCTTTCTTCCCCTTTGGCATTCCGACCGGCAGTTCCACCTCAAAGACGGTTCCCTGCAGATCACTTTTTACCCGCACCTGTCCATGATGCAGTTCCGCAATCTGCTGTACAATCGCAAGTCCAAGTCCCGTCCCGCCGGTATCGCGGCTCCTCGACTGCTCTGTCCGGTAAAATTTCTGGAAAATATGATCCAGTTCCTGTTTTGGAATGATCCGTCCGTAGTTAATGACACGCGTGACCACATATTCGCCCTCTTTTTCCATTGAGACGCGGATCTGTTTTCCTTCTTTTCCGTATTTGACAGCATTGTTCAGCAGATTTCCAAAGAGCCGTGCCAGCAGCTCACCGTCCGCCTCGAGAAAAATCGCATGTTCCGCATGCAGAAATTCCACCTGAAGCTCATTTTTCACAAAAGACGGCGTCATCTCGTCGAGCATCTGCTCCATCAGCTGCACCAGATCAAGTTTTCCGAGATGCAGCTGCATCTCTTTGTGCTCCAGCTTGACGAATCCAAACAGCTCGTTCGTGAGCTGCTCCAGACGGAGTGCTTTCTGATAGGCAATATCGATATAATGATTTCTCGTCTCCTCATCCAGATCCGTCCGCGTGCGCACCCAGCCGAGATAGCCGATAATCGAAGTCAGCGGCGTACGGAGGTCATGTGCCACGGATGAGACAAGATCGTTTTTCGTATGCTCCGCGATCCGTTCCCGTTCCATAATTTCCTTGATATTCTGCTGCATCGTATTTAAGTTCTCCGCCATCACAGAAAACTCGTCATTTCCCTTTACCTCGATCGGATGATCAAAATCCCCTGCTGATATCTCCTTTACCTTTTCCAGAATCTTCCCAATGTATCGGATGGTTTCGCGCATCAGGAAATAAAAGGTCAGGCAGAACGAAAGCAGCGCAGCCGCCGTCAGAATCATCGTCCGCACCGATGGGCGGAGGCCTCCCGGTCCGATCCAGGCGCTCCGGTAACCGATGTTCATCAGTCCATTGCCGAAAAAGGTCAGAATCCCGTCGGTAAGCGTCACTACAAGCACCGTGACAAGTGCACTTACAATCAGATCAAAGACCATCCTCTGGCTGAAGTTTTTTATAAAATCAGGCTTCAATTTTGTATCCCACTCCCCAGACTGTTGTAATAATCTTATCTTCTCTTGTGTCGTCTTTCATTTTTCCGCGCAGACGGCGGATATGTACCATAACCGTGTTGTTCGCCTCATAGAATTTTTCATGCCAGACGCGCTCGAAAATTTCGTCTGTACCGAACACGCGGCCCGGGTTGGAGGCCAGCAGATACAGAATATCAAATTCAATCGGTGTCAACTTGATGCTTTCTCCGTAGCAGACAACCTGATGGGTTACCTTGTTGATTTCCAGATGCTTTAAGGAAATCACTTCCTGGCGCTCGTGCGGCTTCGACGGATTCAGTTCGCGGTAGCGGCGGAGCTGGGATTTTACACGCGCCATCAGCTCCAGCGGATTGAACGGTTTTGCCACGTAATCGTCTGCTCCCGTTGACAGACCGACGATCTTGTCGATATCCTGCGTTTTGGCACTTACCATGATGATCGGAATGTTGTTCGTCTCCCGGATGCGGCGGCACATCGCAATACCGTCCATATCCGGCATCATCACATCGAGCAGCACCAGGTCGATTTTTTTCTCCTCCAGAATGCGGAGTCCCTCTTTTGCACTGTACGCTTTTAATACCTGAAATCCATCGCTGATCAGATAAATTTCCAGCAGATCCGCGATTTCTTTTTCATCATCCACAACTAAAATATTTGTTTCTTCCACGTCGTTTCCATCCTCTCTGTTTTTAACTACCGTAATGGTACCATGAATATTCAAAAAAATCTTTACTTAATTCTTACGTCTGTATTATCTATTATAAAAAGAAAAGCCTCCTTCCACAAGAGGCCGCTTTTCTTTTCTTCTTATATTTTTTATCTTCGTACTGCGCGGCGGTATACCACAAGAGAAACCGCTGCGGAAATGACCTCTGTGATCCAGAAGGCATGCCATACGAAAACGCCGCCTCCCAGATGGGACAGCAGGTAAGCTGCCGGGAGAATGACAATGACATTTCGGCAGAGGGAAATGATCAGGGAAGATCCGCCTTTTCCGAGTCCCTCCAGCGCACCGGAGGATGTGATGGAAACTGCCGAAATCAAAAAGCCCACGCTGATGCGTGTCAGCGCCTGTCCGCCAAGACGGATGGTCTCCGGATTGCTGCTGAACAGTCCGATCAGCTGTTCCGGAATGGCAAGGCAGATGCCGGTTCCAATAAGCATGATCACCGCACACATAATCAGGGTAATCTCATAAATCTTCCGCACACGCTTATGCTCGCCTGCGCCGTAGTTGAAGCCGATAATCGGGCGCATGCCCTGTACAATGCCGTTTGCTGTCAGATAGATGAACGTCTGCAGCTTGTAGTAAATGCCGAGCACGACAACGTAGCTCTGGGAATACACGGCCAGGATTCCATTCAGTGCGGAAATCAGAAGAGACGGCAGCGCCAGGTTCAGGATCGCCGGGACGCCGATCGCGTACAGTCTTCCGACCAGATTTTTTCCTTCTTTTAAATATTCCGGACGGATTTTGACCGAAATCGGGCGGATCTTGTAAATGATCCAGTAAATCACGACCGGTGTCACCTGACCGATGCCGGTTGCAAGTGCCGCACCCTCAATTCCAAGACGCGGGAACGGTCCGATTCCGAAAATAATGAGCGGATCCAGAATGATGTTGACAATACAGCCGACCATCATACCGGTCATCGTCACTTTCATCCGGCCGACTGCCTGAAAAACCTTTTCAAAGTAAAGGTTTGCCATGATTGCTATGGTAAACAGAAAGATAATCCGTGAATACCGGACACCAAGATCGATGACAGTTTCGGAAGAAGAAAACATCCGCAGGAAACGCTCGATGACCAGAAGGCTTCCGATCGTTAAAATAACCGCATGCAGCATGGTAAGGGCAAGGCCCTGTGTTGCAGCACAGCCGGCTGCCTTTTTGTCACCCGCTCCCAGATAATACGAAATCACCGCATTCAGTCCGATTCCAAAACCGATGGCAACGGCATTTACAAAATTCTGTACCGGATAAACCAGGGAGAGCGCCGTCATGGCATCTTCGCTGATCTGTGCGACAAAGAAGCTGTCCACAATGTTATATAAGGAATTGACCAGCATCGAGATTACCATTGGAAGCGCCATCGAAACCAGCAGTGGAAATACTGGCTTTTCTTTCATAAAGTTTTCGTTCATTATTACCTCCATTTGTGATCTTTTCTGTTGGTGGGCTTACGTGCAGGCACGGACTTTGCTCCATTGCCACAAAAAAAGCCACGCAATTATCTGCTTTCGATAATTGCGTGGCGAAAAGAACTTTATTACAAGTTGAAAAATCCACACCAAGTTTGAGAGCAATATACCACACTTTGCCCGGGCTTGTCAAGATTTCTCCTGTAACTTTTTTTATTCTACATTTTTCAGTGCCTCGTCCATCGGAATCTTTTGGATGTGGCGGAACTGCAGCACAGCGATAACAGCATACGCCGCAAGGCCCATCAGATACATTTTTCCGTAAATTGCCGGATCAATATAGTATGTCAGCCAGCCGCTGTACTCGGAAAGCATAATGACATAAATCTGGCGGATCAGCGCGGAGGCAATGATCAGGCTGACACCGATTGAGACGATCACAACCCAGGTTGTCGCCGTCAAATACAGACTCAAAATTTCCCTGTTCTCGTAGCCGAGAATCTTTACCATCGAAATCGAAGTCGTATTCTTCTCGATGATCAGCTTCGTCAGCAGATAAATCAGCAGCATGAACAGTACAATCGAGAAAACATTGATCAGCTGGAACATTTCTCCCATCGACACATTGAGCTGCCGTGAAATCTTTGTCATATCATCTTCCGTAATTTTCGTCGCGATATACGATTCCTCCAGGTCCGTGATCGGCTCGTTGGAGAAATAGCCGTTAAAGTAGTCCTCTGGATGATCGAATTCCTCGCAGAAGACATCCATCGGCAGAAATACCGCAAGGGCTCCCGGGTAGGCATAAATGCTTTTTACTTCAAAGCTGTACGTTTTGTCCTCATACGGCTCTTTCAGTTCCAGTGTATCGCCGACTTTCATTCCATATTTTTCGGCATAACCGTCGGAAATCGTCACGCCGTCCTCAAACAGTTCAGCGGAAACATATTTGCTGTCTTTCTGAATTCCATATACCGAAATGCTCTCGCCCTCCCGGTTTTTCGGAATATTTTTCAGCGATGTAAGAGCAAACGTTTCCACGCCTTCCGTATTTGTCTTCAGCGATGGCGTCAGAAATTTCTGCACAATTCCCATCAGCGTGTACTCATCATCCTCATCGATCGGATCCGGGACATTTAAAATATACTGGTAATCTGCCAGCATATTTTCCACCGCCTCCGTCTGGTAATGTGACAGCAGCGGTTTCATCATCATACCGAACAGCAACAGAATATTGGCAAATACGATACCGAGAAACAGGGTAAAGTAACTCGATTTGTTCTGCAGCAGGATCCGCAGACGAAACCGCGAGAAGAACCGGAAGTTCGGAAGACGCACCGCATGGCTTTTTCCTTTCTTTGCAAAATCGTGGCGCAGAAAACGCAGCGGTGACAGACGCAGACGGCCGGAAATCAGCACCGCGTTGATCACAAACATCAGAATTGCCGGAATTACGGTCGTGAGCAGAAATGCATTGGCATTCCACCGCGTCTGATATGTCGGCAGACTGTAGCTTCCATAATACATACCGGCGCAGATATCTTTAAACACGGTGTATCCCAGAATATTTCCAATCACCGCCGACAAAATCGTAATCAGTACCGGCAGGGACAGATAATGCAGCAGAAGTTCCCGTCTCGTATAGCCGGATGCGCGCAGCGTTCCGATCACCGACGCTTCTTTTACAATCGTATTGTTTGTCGTAACTGCAAAAATAAACGCCATGATGGCAATCAGGATGTACAGCAGTACCTCCACCATCACCTTGTCACCGCCCATATCGTCGCCGGTAAATTTGATTGCCTGATTGCCGTAGCGCGGCAGATAACCCGTCAGCGAGGAATGAGCCGCCAGAACCTCGACGAAATCATCGGACCATTCTTTTTCCTCGTTTTCATCTTTCGGTTCCGTATCATATTTCCAGGAATAGCAGTATTTGATATGGTCATCGGTAATGGCATCATACCCTTCTTCGGTCATGATTCCCACACCGAATTTAACCGCATCGAACATCATGTCACTCGAATTGCTGAACAGCGCACTGTAATCCGAAAGTGCCACAAGACCGGTAACCGTCAGTTCTTTTTTATCAACCGAGATCACATCACCGACCTGCAGGTCATTATTGTCCGCATACATACGGTCAATTGCAATTTCATCCTTCTGCTGCGGCATTTCGCCTTTCATCAGGCAGACCAGATTGACCTCTGTTCTGTTTTTAAAAAGACGGATCGTGCTCTCTGGTTCCGAATCCAGATCCGTGTCGGCATCTTCGTCTTTATAGAAATTCTCGTAAATCGTTACCTTCTCTTTTTCCAGCCGTGTTCTCTGGTTGTCGGTGAGCTTCTGTTCTGTTGTAAAATTTCCGTTTTCCACGTTGTATTTTTCAAAGCTTTCATCGTAAGCATACAGCATGCTCTCATCCGCAACGAGAAAACCGGACACAAAGCCAATCGTCGCCGTCATAAACAGAAAAATAACGAGATATTTTCCAATATCGTTCTTCAGTTCCCGCAGCAGGCGTTTTCGTAATGGATTTTTCATACTTCCACCCCGCTTTACCAGTCCAGATCGCCGGCGGCGATTTTGGTCTCATTGACGTAGTTTTTACGGATCTGGCCGTCGCGCAGACGAATCACGCGGTCCGCCATGTTTTTGATCGCATCATTGTGTGTTACCATGATGACGGTGTTGCCGTACTTCTGATTGACGTCCTCGATCAGCTTCAAAATTTCTTTTGAAGTATGGTAATCGAGTGCACCTGTCGGCTCATCACAGAGCAGAATGCTTGGATTTTTGATGATAGCTCTTCCGATTGAAGTACGCTGCTGCTGACCGCCAGAGAGCTGGTTCGGCAGCTTGTCGCGGTGGTCATAGAGCCCCAGTGTCTTTAACAGATCGTTGATGTCGAGCGGATGATCGCTTAAGTATGCGCCAACTTCAATATTTTCTTTCACCGTCAGGTTTGGAATCAGATTGTACATCTGGAAAACGTATCCTAAATGTTTTCGTCTATACCGTGTCAGCGTTTTTTCATTCATATCCTCAATTTTTTCGCCTTCAATCACGATCGAACCGCTGTCCGCCTCGTCGATTCCGCCGATAATATTCAACAGTGTCGATTTACCGGAACCGGATGGACCGAGGAGAACACAGATTTCACCTTTTTCCACAGAAAACTGAATTCCCTTTAAGACCTCCACACGGCTTTCACCGGTTCCAAAACTCTTCTTCAGGTTATTAATCTCAAGAAACATAACTTTCCTCCCTGCATCTTTTTTCCTGAGTGTGTAAGAGTCTGTTTTGTGTTAGACTCTTCTAACCCCATAATACTGCTTTTTCTGTGAAATGAAAAGCGCTGTTAATGAGTATTTTTTCTCATTAGCAGCGCTCTTTCTTTTATTTTTTAACAGTAAAAAACCATCGGATCTCTCCGATGGTTTTTCCGATATACCTTCAAAACCGCATACACTTAACATCTATACATCATACCATACTTTCTTTCCGAACACAACCATTTTCTGCAAAACTTTTGTTTTGCATTTCAGGTCAAGCCCTCGACCGATTAGTAACAGTCAGCTCCATGCCTTACGGCACTTCCACCCCTGCCCTATCTACCTCGTCGTCTTCAAGGGGTCTTACTTCTTTCGAATGGGATATCTCATCTTGAGGGGGGCTTCACGCTTAGATGCCTTCAGCGTTTATCCCTTCCCGACTTGGCTACCCGGCCGTGAACCTGGCGGTTCAACCGGTACACCAGAGGTCAGTCCATCCCGGTCCTCTCGTACTAAGGACAGCTCCTCTCAAATATCCTACGCCCACGCCGGATAGGGACCGAACTGTCTCACGACGTTCTGAACCC
>OBVY01001408.1_pt1 | contig 14256 bp, 33 predicted proteins | sample 1538051 | NCBI WGS metagenome assembly OBVY01 (sample SAMEA2580017, study PRJEB22360) | human gut metagenome | biome: human gut; feature: human-associated habitat; material: faeces | place: Denmark | collected 2008/2010 | reverse complement strand
AATATCAGCAATGCTATACGTGGACTGATGAACAACATAATAATAAATAATAATATAATCATTCGCTTCTCCCTTATCGTATAGAGCAGTAGGGAATCGAACCCTACACCACGTCAGTACACCTTATTACTCTAACAGCTGTCTTGTATAGTTGTGCCAAGCTTAGCACTTCGTCTATGGACTATACACCACTAACACAACAAAGGGAGTCGCACCCTTATCTTCTCTTTGCAGAGCTGTAATACTATTATACTATGCTGTGTTATTATATGATTTCAGCCTTCTATGACGTACTAACATATAATAAATAAAGGAGAACACGAACATCAGGAATCGAACCCACGTTTACAGGTTTGGAATCTGTAGTATTACCACTATACTATGCTCGCAATATGCAAAGGGCTGTTAGTTTCTAGTACTCATTTACCTAGGCATTCGACCCAGCACCCTATGCTTGGCTGTCAACTCTATAACATTTAAGTACCGTCAATCAGTACACCTGTTCTTTTAATTCAAAACGTTTAATATTCCAGCTAATACTAACAAGATAGATGTAAATACACTTAGCATAATAGCTAGATAGTCATGGCGATAGTACCACTCTTTAAAGTTAGTAACCGAACCTACACCATATAAAATGCCAAGAATAACCAAGGCAATATTAATTACAATCATTTACTTATCCTGACTTTCTACATAGAGTAAGATACAAAAGGCGTCAGCTTGATCATCATTGATATCATTATCAGGTACTATATTATAGCTCTTGAGTATCTCAATGCTTTGTACTTTTCGCATTGCACTTTTACCTTTAATAAGATGATAACCGCACCATTTAGAATTTGGCACATCAACATACCCAATATTATGACGGTTGCGCATGACTCCTAAGAACGAACCGTTAGCTCTAATCAGTGAGATATTACCCTTAGACTTGAACGTGATAATAGGTTCTTCAATATAAATAAAGTAGTCAAATAAATTGTAATGCTCAATAATTTCTGTTATACCGTCAGCAATTATCTTTGCACGTTCCAAAGGGTCTTTACTTTTACCACCTGCGATTGAACCAACTACATACTCATTTGTTAAAGGATTGCGAAACGCATAACCAGTATTAGAAGTGCTAAAGTCAATAGCTAAGGCTTTGCTCATAAATCAGAACTCAATTCAATATAAAGCTCTTTGCTTAGTTCTCCGATATCAAATAAGTGTTTAACATAGCGTTCGTACTCAATCGGAGTCAATACTTCTTTTTGTGATAAAATATGCTCTTTATTCATTTCTTTATTCTCCCTTAAAAATTAAAGCTGTATCAAGATTAATCAAACCACATTCAACAGCGTTAAGTAAGAACTCGTTAAAGTCAACTTCTGACATTGTTTCTTGCTTAAATAATAGCTGTTCTTCTGTCATTTGCTTTCCTCTCTCAACTTGATATATTTATTATAGCATATCCACTTTTCGGGTTTGGTTTATCCTCTGTTATGTAAGCTATGATTGACTTTGTAGGCGTTTTGTGTTATACTCTTTATAGGAGGTAACAATGGCTAGAGATAAATATTTAATGTACTTACGACAGCAGGAATACAAGAAGCGTATTAAACTTAAAGTAGCTAATACAAGAGCTAGAATGAACAGAGAATACATGAATCAGCCAGAAGTAGACAATGAAACGATAGAACTATGGAACAATCAGCCAGCAATACATTTTGATTTAGGAGAAAATAAATAAATTATATTAAAAAAAAGAAATTAGCCCCTTAGGGCTTTTGTTTCACGCTTGACCGAAATTTGACTAGAAGTGGCAGAATGTAAGTGCATTGTGTGTCCTGTTTGTAAAGTATGGTATCAGTAAGCACAATTAGCTTATTGTTTGTAAGATTTCTAAAGGAATTCCGGAGTGTTTGATAATCTTTTTATCTTGTACTGGAATTGTGAAATGTTTAAGAAAACAAGAGTAAAGCCCATTGTATAGCTATTTATGATTTGTAACATACTTTTATTATTTCAGTAAAACAATGTATAAAATGCTTGTAAATAGCGTGGTTGTCAATGAAATAAGACTAAAAAACTTTGTGAACCTTGTGAAATTTAAAAAAGGGCATGCTATAATATAATAGATAGGAGAATAAATGGAAGATAAAGAATTTTTGATTAAAAAAGTAGAAGTATTAGAATCAGCAATCAAACAAATAGCAGTGATCCAATATGAACTGGATAAAAAGCTAGGAGAATTAGAGGGATTAGAATAATTTACATAACACAGGATAACTCAAAGTGTAAAATGTGATATGTTAAAATGTAAGTATCTAATAGTTGACAAGATGAAAAAGTTTTGATATTATTAAATAAGTTAATTGAATAGTTAGTTGCTAAATGACTTGTGACTAATGTAAATAGAGAATTCAACATTGAATAAAGTTGAACATATCGAAAGTCATTTATAATCTTACGCTTGAGGGTCAGGATAGTTGCTTAAAACCTAGACTCAATTGAAAATGTGATTACTTTACAAATAGCCTAGAGCGTAGCATGAAATAAAAGATTATGAGTTCCATGAGTGTCGTGAACAGAAACACTCCGTGACGCGTAGAAGTCTGACAGAGTTATTTATAGAAAAGTTTTGAAATTAAGTAGTCTTTTCTTTTAACTTGCTGGGATTATACGACACGATAAGGGCTAAGGGCTATCTAAAAAAGTAGCACGGAATAGAATTTAATATTTGACAAATGTAAGATAATTTGATACTATGGTATAAGAAAAGGGGAATTAAATGTTTAAAATTATGAGTAGTGAAGAACACGCAAAATTAACGAAAGATGTTGATTATTGGAAAACTCTAGCATTAAAAGAAGAGAAAAGAAAAAAATTATATCAAAATCTATATGAAAGCCAAAAATCAAAAGTCTTTAAACTAACAACAGAAAATCGTTCATTAGACCGAAAGCTAGAAGACATCGAAAAAGGTATTAATAATGAACACCAATGTAATCAATATTGTTTCAAAGAACATGTTTTACCAGCTATTCAAAGAGATTATGATCATAGAAGTATTCAGTTCAAAAATGATTGGCAAAAAAGACATTGTTTTATACAACATTGGAAACAAAAATTAAAAAATGAATATGATTTTCTTGAAAGTTTATATATGATTGCTGATATAATAATGGTTTCATTTAAGGCTTGACTTTTCAAGTCTTTTTTGCTATTATATACTAAAGGAGAAATAAATGACTAGCCTATTTGATAAAGTAAGCACAGCTAAAGAACTTAAAGAATCAGAAGACTTTTCAGGCGGTTTGCTTTGGAATGTACAAGATATATTGCCTAAAGGTTCACTTGGTCTTATAACAGGTAGTGAGAAGAGTATGAAGTCATCACTAGCTCAAGATTTAGCGCAGGCAATGGCACTAGGAGAGCCGTTCGCTGGAAGAGAAACAACTAAAACTAACGTGTTATTTATTCAGAACGAGAATAGCAGACTGACAGAACATCAACGCTTGAAAGGTTCAAGAAGAGATAGTCCTGATAACTTGTATTTCTTACATGGTGGAGCTTTCAAACTTGATACATGGAAATATGACAGCCAAGGAAAAAAGCACAATGTAGGGCTTAGAGAGCTATATAACTTCATACTAGAAAAAGACATCGGACTTGTTATCTTAGACCCTCTCAAAGACTTGTTAGAAGATAATGATATAATCAACGCAAACCAACCAATGGCAGAAGTCCTAAGAGGAATTACAAACCTTAGAAACACTTTAGATATGAAACACGATAAGTATGTTACGTTTATGGTTGTAGCGCATGCTAGAAAACAGTCCGGAGAACAATCTTTGACAGAGCGTGATTTCCGCATCATTCCAAGCCATATATTGGGAGCTACTACAATTCCATCATGGTATGAGATTGCCTTTACTATGTCGCCTAAAATTAATAGTAAGACTAAAAACAGATATTCTATCATGAAAGTATTTGCTAGAAACTTTGCATTTAATAATGAAATTCTTTGGGGATATGTTGGCTCGGCTTTTACATCAATCGAACAAGATAAAAAAGAACCTGATAGCGAACTAGTGGAAAAAGTAAAGGCTGAAACTCCAATCGAAACGACGAAAGAATCGGCACAGGCTTTCTTAGACTTAGCTAAAGAGCAAGGAAAAGTAACAGAAAATGATTAATTATGAAAACAAGGCAATTAATTTGCATGCTGAAGTGTATGGCTGGCTATATCGTGCATTAGATGAAATGATAAAAGCTGAATGGAAAAATGACGAGCTTTTCAAAGTATGGCTTGGTCGTGCTGAATTTCTAGTCAGACAGTCTAAAAAATTGCATACAGCTTGCGAAAATGATTATTCTAAGCGTGCATTAATTAGGGCGTTGCAATTAAAAGCAGAAATAAATAAAAAAATATCATCTAATACTTTACAATAGTAAATAATTTTGATATAATAGTATATATAGAAATAAAGGAGGACTAATGATAACATCTTTTGAATCACTAGCTGAAAGGCGATTAATGACTCTCAATTATCATAAAAAGGATAGTCAGCAGTATATCAATAGCTTAAATTATTTTGAATATGCCAGAATATACTTCGAGAAAAATGGCTTTCCAGAAGATAACAGACGAGTTTATCAAAGTGGCAAGCGAAAAGGTCAAAAAGTTGGCTGGTCTGATAAAGAGGAAAAGCAACAGAAAGACGATATTAGAAAATTCATATATGAAAAGCAATTACAAAAGTTTAAGAGCCGAAGAAAAAGCAAGTAAACATTATGCTAGAGGTGTCAGAAAGCTATCTAAAGAGCTTGAAGAGATGAACGAAACAAAGTATAGGGCTGGGCCTAACGAGTGCCTGTATGGCTTAATAAATGACTTGTGGAACTATCGGGATGACGGATATATCCTGCCTATGCTTAAGTATAATATCGAAATTACAAGGCAAGGGAACGTATTTATCGTAGAAAGAGGAAAAAAATGAGCGTATTTGAAACCTTAAGTGTCATTAATGTTAATGATAAAAAGAGTAAAAAGAATAATCTTGACTATCTATCTTGGGCGTTTGCTTGGGCAGAAGTAAAAAAAGTTTATCCTGAAGCTAACAGTAAAGTTTATGAAAATGAACAAGGGTTAAACTATCACACAGACGGTCGCACAGCATGGGTTAAAGTTGGAATGACTATTGAGGGCCTAGAACATATTGAGTATCTACCTTGTATGGACTATCGTAACCAATCTATCCCACTTGAAAAACTGACTTCAATGGACGTAAATAAAGCCATTCAGCGTGGACTAGTTAAGGCAATCGCTCGTCATGGTTTAGGGCTATACATTTACGCAAATGAAGATTTGCCTGACTTGACAGAAGAACAGAAAGAACTTGAAGCAGAAAAGCAACGACTTCGTGAAATTCAGCCACTTATCAAACGAGCTGAACAACTAGGATACCAAAATATTGACAGCTTGAAAAATAAGACTAAAAAAGAAATTACCGACATCATGACGATTTGGTTAGCACAGCAAGAAGCAGAAAAAGGAGAATAATTAAATGGCAATTATCACAGTTACAGCACAAGTAAACGAAAAAAATACACGAACAGTAAACACAGCAAAAGGCGATAAGAAAATTATTTCAGTACCTTTATTTGAAAAAGAAAAGGGATCTAATGTAAAAGTTGCATATGGTTCGGCTTTCTTGCCTGACTTCATTCAATTAGGCGACACCGTAACGGTCAGCGGTCGTGTACAAGCTAAGGAATCAGGCGAGTACGTAAATTATAACTTTGTTTTCCCTACGGTTGAAAAAGTATTTATCTCTAATGATAATAATAGTCAAGCACAAGCTAAACAGGACTTATTTGGAGGAACTGAACCGATTGAAGTTAATGAGGAAGATCTACCTTTCTAGAAAGTTGGTTACATGTACACAGCAGAAGAGAGAGAGCAAATTATCGACATCGTGGATAAGATGAGCTTACTAAGACAAGACTTTGACGGAGCTTTCACTTGGATCAAGGAAAATGTATCAATGCCATTTGACTTTGACGGAGAACAGCAATTCATATCAGACTTGAAACAGTTAGTGAAAATCAACGCTTTGAAGTTTGGTAAAATATATGAAGGAGTATTAAAATGACAACATTAAGAGAACTACACAAAAAACTTAAAATCAAACAAACGCTTGACAACTACGTACGAAACACAAATAAAAAATACAAGTATAATCTTGTAGCTGATGAAATTCTTGGCGAGGGAATGGCTAAACTGATCGAGCTTAATACACAAGGCAAACTTGGACGACATGCACAGCAGATTGCTTATATCAACCATAACTTGAGTTTACAGCGGCAAAAGGAGCAACTGGAACAAGCTAACGAACGACTCGCTAAACGTGCTGAAAAGGCCCAAAAATTGCTTGACACGGAACTTCTGAAAGATAGCTACATCGAAACACTGGAAATGTTTAGTAAATTCAATTCAGCAAAATATAATATGTGGGACGAACCAGAAACTCCAACTAAAGTGATTGAGTTCATGGAAAAGAACGGAGTAAAGCAAGGTAAATGGCTACGTCCTGAAGGAGTTGACGCTTGGTTCAAAGAACGAATCATTTGGTTCAAGAATAAATTGAAAGAAAAATAATTAACAATAAAAACTTTTTGCTTGACGGCTTAGAGTTTTTTTGATATACTTAGTACATCGAGTTAAGGAAAGAGGAAAAATGATGAAATTTTATAATAAATGTGTATGTTGTGGAGAAAAAATAGAAGTATTTCCAGAAGCATACGACTGCTTGGAAGACTTAGACGTGCCTATGGTTTGTTCAGAAGAATGTAATGAAAAAATGAATAATATTATAAAGTGCACTCATTGTAATAGCAAAAATGTGATTAGTTGTGACTACAACGATGACTATGTGTTATTTGAATGCCAAGATTGTAGAAAAGCTTTTGCAGTAAAAGATAATAATCATTTGGATTACATCATACAAATAAAGGAAGTTTAAATGGACTTATAGCACAAAATAGATTGAAACTTTAGGCTTTGCAGCTTAGAGTTTTTTTGATATAATAATACATATAGTTAAGGAAAGAGGAAAAAAATAATGAAAGTAGTAAGATATAAAGAAAAGTATTTAGTTAGTGATAAAGGAGATGTATATATAGAAAACAAAAAGTATACAAGAAAGAAAAAACAGCAAACTGACAAATACGGGTATAAAGTAACAACTATAAATGGAAAACAAGAAAAAGTTCATAGAATAGTAATGGAAGCTTTTAAGGGTAAATCTGCTTTAACTGTTGACCATTTAAATATGAACAAACAAGATAACAGACTTGAAAACCTTGAATATGTAACTTCTGGAGAAAATTCAAAACGCGCTTGCGGTATTAAAGTAAAATGGAATAATAAAACTTTTAGAAGCTTCAGCGATTTAGCTAGATATGCTAATGTCGCTTTAAACACTCCAGCTATAAATTATAGAAAAGGTCATAAACTGAAAGGGTATATAATAGAGGTTGTAAAGTGAATTTAATACAATGCCAAACCTGTGGGGCTTCAAATTTCACTAATGGTAAATGTGATTATTGTAGAAACCAGTACGAAGTGAATGAAGACAAAATATTTTACGGTAATCCAAAAGAAGATAATTCATCATCTAATGATGATATGACTTTCGAAGATACTAAAATAGGTAAGTTAATACTTAAAATCATGATTTATACTTTAGTTTCTATTGTTTGGTTTGCAGTAACTATATTTATTCCGCCGCTGTTTATAATAACAATTATTTTATTAGTGGTTTATTGCATTCATCGCTTGATAATTAAAAGAAAATAGCTTATAATAGTATATAAAATAAACTAGAAAGGTAACTATGAAAAGAAAATACTTTAATGATAAAAGATATTGCCAATGCTTCGATATTCCAACGAGTGACGGTTTAGGAGTTTGCAAAGATTGCAGAGGATATACAAACGTCTGTTATAGTTGCGATCGCTGTTTACACTGCTGGTGTACATCGCAGATTGAACTATTTATCGAATATAATGAACCTAAGTTGCTGGAACTTATAGAAAAATGGAATAAATTTTACCAAAATAGAAAGACAAGGAATCTTAATGCTTAAGTTAGACGAGAAGAAAATCAGAAAAGGTAGACCTATTGGGCTACCATACCAAGGAAGCAAGAAAAAGATAAGCAAGAAGATAATTGAAATTATCAAACAGAACTTTGGCACAGACAGGCCGATATACGACATCTTCGGAGGAGGCGGAGCAATTACAGCCGAATGTATTTTAAATGGTTTAGAAGTGTATTATAACGACTTAGACAAGGATATAACCAACGCTTTTGAACGAGTTATTTCGCAAGACCGTGAGTGGATTAAAACGCTAATTATTTCAAGAGATGAATTCTTCGAGATTAAGGATAAAGAAAACAAGACAACAGACGACTTTTTAAAGTTGCTGATTAACTCTTTCGGTAATAAAAAGGTAGACTATATATACAACAAAGAAATTTCAGATTTGAAATATAATCTAGCTAAAGAAATTATAGAAAATCATGACGTTTTTAGCGGTTATAAACAAACAGAAACATATAAGAAAGTTACTTCTGGGTCAGAATGGGATTGGTTTAATGAAAAAGAGTCTCAATCACTTCAACAGATTGGACAACTTCAACAGATTGAGCGACTTCAACGACCGAATGAAATTAAAGCGACGAATAAAAGTTATCGTGATTTTAGTGAAGTTTCTGGAGCTATATTATATCTTGACCCACCTTATGAGGGAACAACACACGCTGGATACAAGGGCAAAAAACAAAAGAGAATAGTTAAACCTGAAGTTTATAAAGAAATGCGTGATAAGCTATTAAAACTAGAGAAAGGAACAAAGATAGAGCATGACAGTTTTATTTTTTCTCTTGGAGTTGATGACAATAACAAAAACAGAATGTATTACAAGGACGTTAGTTCACCTTTTGATAGTAAAGAGTTTTATGACTGGGCATTTGAAATGGCCAAAAATAATATCGTTATAATTTCAAGTTATTCAATTTCTGACGAACGCTTTGAAACTGTATATTCTTTTGATAAAGCACGTAGCACTTTGCAAGGTGGAGAAAACAGCAAAAGGAAAAATGAAAAGCTGTTCATGGTTAAAAACAGTTAATATTTGACAAAGTAAAAGTAATTTGATAGAATGTAATTATGAAAGAGGTGCAGAGATGACAACCGAAGAAATAGTACAAAACTATCAAGTGAAATTGTTAAAGATTATATTTAAAGAGATTGATAGCCTGATGAAGAAAAAAGAAAAGGCTGATATCAACGCACAAAAACTTGCTGAAAATGGGTACTCTGTGAGAACGTCAGCACATTGGAAGTCATTAGGGAATGCAGAATTTTACATTAAAGAGATGCATGAAAAGTTTGATGCTTTATCTGAAATTGATAGACTATTCCATTGGTCTAGTCGTTTACATCAAGAGCAATTGCAATTTGTAAGCAAATACCCTAATGTTATGGAAAAATACAGACAATCAAATTAAGGAGAACAAAATGGAAGAATATGATGTAAATGTAAGAGTGGAACTATTCGATATAGTGAAAGCTCATAACGAAGACGAAGCGGTTAAAATTGTGGAAGAAAAACTTTTGAAAGACCGGTCATTGTTAATGGACAACTTAGTATACGAGGTAAATGAAGCATGAAAGATACAGTAAAAACTTTAATGATAGTTGCAGGTGTCAGCTTTGCGTTTATAGCTGTTGCATGGCTGGCTATGATTGCAATTTTGAGTATTACATGGATTGGAGGAATTATCTAATGAATTTTAAAAAGAATAGGTACTATGCTAATGAATACGGTGTGGAACTTAACGAATACTTGAAACATAATTTTAACTACGAAGAGCTTGCAGGTTGGTATACAATGCAGGTATTGAAGTATCTAGTGAGAGCTGGCAAGAAAGAGGGTGAAAGCTACGAAAAAGACCGTAACAAGGCTTTAGACTATGCAAACGAACTGGCTAACTTAAGTAATGAGAATAAACTCACATACTACACTACTGAAGATATTATAGGCTTTGCACAAGATATAGCAGATGATTTTAAACAATGGAAAGGCGAATAAAATGACAGAAAAAATTATTATCTCTAAAGAGTTGAACGAATGGCTAGAAGAACATCAAACGTTAGATACTGATGACACAATATATAGTAAACGTTTTGGCAGAGAAATTTTTGACAAATTGTTTGAAGAAGTGGAAGTTAGCGATACAGAGAAGTATAAAAATATTTTAGAAGTATTTGGATTAAGTGGGTATACTAAAGCAGTTCACTTATGGTTATTGTTGAACCGTGATAAATGGGAAGTAGAAGAAGATGAGTTATTTTATATCTGTATTCCAGAGCCTGATGACGTTAATGGTTGGCTAGGTAAAGGTGGAGGACTTGAATTTTTCTCCGATTTTCCTAAGGGCAAACGTTATAAATGGACACAAGAAGAAATTGATAAACATGAAGTAGCTAAACACCTAGAATACTTTAAAAAGAAAGTAGAAAAATAAAAGTTAGAAATAATGGTTCATGCTTGACAGTGTGAGCTTTTTTTGATATCATAGTTTTATAGAAAAGGAGGTTAAATAACGGAAATGCAAAAAGCTATAAAGGTAGTAGCTTATAACCCTACAACGGAAGAAGAAATACACTTCAGCTGTAAGGCTCAATGTGCTAAGTATTTCGGTCTTAAAGCTAATACAGTCATCAGGTGGCTTGATAACGGTATGCCTGTAATTGAACTGCTGACAGACCTAGATAGAAATCAAGTGGAAATTGAAAAACAAAGTAAGCTAAATGGCTTTGAATTATTTACGATAAATGAATGGAGTGTTTTTGATAATTAATTACGAAGACACGAAAATAGAAAGTTTTGGTGAAAAAATAAATGAAATTATTTAACAGAAAACCTAAGGACAAAATTAAAGTAGCAACAGCATTTACATTAAAAGGATTAACAAAACAAGTAATTCAATTAGAACAAAAAGGGTTTATTAAACAAGGAGAAATCCAAAGTGCTATGTTTGAAGGAACGGTTATAGCTTATGAGCAAGCAATGATTAAGAAAGCTAGTGAATAATATGTGTAAAAAACGCAAATACACAAAAATGGGCGCTTTATATTCAATAGTAAATGCCCAGCATAACAAAAAGAAAGCTGATAAGATACCAGTTAGAGCTTATCATTGTAAGTGGTGTAACTTGTATCACTTATCAAGTCAGCAAAGACTAAACATAAAAACAGGAGTGGTTGGATAATGAAAGATGAGACAGGTACATGGCCTAAGTTACATACAACTAAATCACGCTTGAGTTTACCGCATACCGTAGCATTCCCTTATCTTACTATGTTTTTCAATGATGATGAAATGCACGAGCTTACACTTAAAAAGATGAATAATTCAGGAACAGACGGAAAAGCCATGGACTTGCTAGATGAGTTATTATATAGCCTAAAGCCAAGTAAAGAGTATCTATACAAACAACGGTTGAAGCGCAAAATGCAAAGGGAGGCAATGAGATAATATTATACGAATACACAAGTAAAATAAATAGGTCAAAATATCCACAGCAAGCAGCTAGAAAGATTGCGAATGATCTGAACAAGAAAGAACCTTTCAATAATTATCTAGTCAGCTTTGAATTTGGATCTAAAAGGTATATTATTGAAAAGTTTGAAATTAAAGGAATGAATAGATGAAACGTTTTTACATAGAAGAAAATGATGAAGGCAAAGAGATTAAGCGAAAACTAACAACTTTTGCTAATGATGATTTAACACAGCTTTCAGATGATGAACTAGAAACATTATATTATGAATCATCAGCTCAATTTTTAGCTAAAGCAATGCACTTTATGAAGATTGAGAACGAACTATTTTCAAGAAAGAATGTAATTGTAAGTGATGAAATTCTAATAAATGCTGGCAATAATATTATTGAAGCTATTAATCAGGTAAGCAACTGAACCATGAAATAGAGCAAATATAAAGAAATATAAAAACAGCTATAAAGCTGTCTTTTTTTATTTTGAAGTGTTAGCTTTTCCAAACTCATCATCTAATTCTTTTTGATAAACTACATCTGTAATATCTGCCGTCTTTTGGAACGTCTTAAGCAAGCGTGCTGTTTTAATCCAGCGAATAGATACACCGTCCGAAACATAAGCACGTTTAGTATCAACAGTATTAAATAAAATCATTTTCTTTTTTCCTTTTCCTTTGTTTGAGGTATTGCCATTAGATTGCCCTGTAAGACGTTTATTAAGTTCTGCGATAAAGTATGAGCGACAACTCTCTACCGTGCCACCGTGTGCCTCTACGGAACGTCTAGGGCAACTTGTACTTGATAACTCTTGATGTAGCTTCACAGTATCACGATTAGGAGTTAGTCCCCACTGTTTCATATACTTAGCTACGTCATCTAGCACCGCTTGTTCATTTCTCAAGAACTGGGTTAAATCGCCCTCTGATTGGCACACTTCCCAACTTGCATAATTTGCATTACCGTATGAGTTAGCACAATGCCAAGCCATATTTGAGAAGTCAGAAGCCTGTAATCGTCCGTCAGAAGCAACGTAGACATGAGCAAAGCCATTTGCTGGATCGTGATTAGGTAACCAGCCATTATAAAAACTAGTGTTAGCCCCATTTGAACCTGCGTCATTGTGAATTACAACCCCAGTAGGGTTATGCCCACGTACACCAGCATTAGTTATATTCATTCTTTTTTGTCCTCCGTTTGCTCTTCTTCAGCTTCAGGAATACTTACACCATTCTTTTTAATAAGTTTAACTAAACCGTCAAACATAGGGCTGATTTTTGCAATCAAATAAATAAATTGACCTACAAAGTATAGCAAACCTACATTAATCACTGTTTTAGCGATATCAGAAGTTGAGGGTGTTTGTGTAAAGTAAAAGACTACATATAAAACCCATAGCGCGAAGACTACCGTCAAGTCAATTACAAATCTACGTTTAAAAGGTGGGTTCATTGCTTCTCTATCTTTGACCCACGTAGCGAACAAAATCGCTAAAATTAAGATAGTTATTAAAATCATTCTAGTTATCATTTTATATTTGCTTTCTATTTTTATGCTGGGAATGAATCACCAGTGAAATATGTTACTGTTGCCCTGAAATTACTTCTTATTGGAACAGTATTTCCGCCATAAGTAATTGTTCCGTCAGGACTCAAATCAAAGAACGCATATGACTGACCTTGACACGTTACTTGGCAGGGGTGTTGCGAACGTGGTCTAAAACCTTCAGGAATCTTTTCATTCATTACTTTACCTTGAGGGATTGCCCCAGCAATATTTGCCCCATGAATACTTAAAGTAATTGCCTCTCCGATACGTTCAGCTGTTGCATTTACCCCATAGCCCATAGGAAAAGATTTTGTTGCGACTTTTCTAGTTAGAGTTCCGTCAATTCTTGCGTTACCGCTTAGTGTTACTTCGTCTAAACTTGTTACTTGTTTCGGTTTTTCGGCTTTTATAACTCCTGTTCCGCTGGTTGTTCTAATATCTATCAAAACTTTCAGTACACCAGAACTATTATTTATATCAGTTCGGTTACTATTGTTTATAGTTTCGGCCGATAAGCTGACAGGACTAGTAGTTTGAGTTAAGTCAATATTTGCATGGATATAATTGACAGAATTAGCTTTTAGAGCTATTGTCTCATTCAATAGTTCAAAATATCTTCCTCCTGCTACAATGGAAGTATTGATATATTGTACGTTTAGAGCTGTGTTTATTGGCTCATCCCAGTCTTTGCGCCTGATAGTCCCATAGTCCATTCCTGTCAACATCATATATAGCTTTCCGTCATTATTTGAACCGACTGGGAACTCTGTGCCATTTGGACTGAAAAACGTGAAGTTTTTAATTGTCATTTTTAACCTTTCTTGAAATTATTTTCGCTTTATCTAAAACTGGGTTATCAGTAATTGACAGCTCTAACAATCTGAATTTTCTACCGCCATAAGGGTAACCACCAATTGATACAAATTGACCGACTTCATACAAGAGCATAGTTTCAATTCTAAGCGAGTTTTCACTATTATAATATACTTTACCAGATAAAAGTTCTAAGTGGTCTTTACGTAGTTCTCTGTACCCTCTGAAGCTATCTATTCTATATTTGTCTCCGTAAGTAGCTACATACTCATATAACAT
>OBVY01001407.1_pt1 | contig 14261 bp, 8 predicted proteins | sample 1538051 | NCBI WGS metagenome assembly OBVY01 (sample SAMEA2580017, study PRJEB22360) | human gut metagenome | biome: human gut; feature: human-associated habitat; material: faeces | place: Denmark | collected 2008/2010 | reverse complement strand
GCTGGCAGGATCGTGCGACGACGACGGCCGCAGCAGACCCACCAGAGGAGGGCGACGACGCAGGCGGCGATCAGAAACCACAGAAACTCCGTCGGTGCGAACAGGGGTGCGACGGCAAGCAGGAAGAGGGTATCGCCGGAGCCGACGGAGTGTCTGACCGCGAGCCGCCGCAGGCGGAGGTAGCCGAAGAGAGCCGTTCCCGATAAAAGGAGCAGCGCGGCATTGCCTGCCGTTTGCAGCAGCATCGTCCGCCAACCGAGCGTGTGCCAGCTCACCCCGACAGAGACCGTCCCCAGCACCGCCAGCCACGACGCGTCCACCCGTCGCGTGCGGAAATCGTCGCGGGCCAGTACAGCGGCAGGCACGAGCAGCAAAAGGTAGGGATAGGGAGCAGGGAACATCGGGGCTGAAGGTTTCGGTCAATCCTTGACCGTCTCGCGCAGGTTTTTATCCTGGTCGATCTCCCAGACATTATAAACTCCGTCGCCGTCGAAATCCACGACGGCAGTCGCCGTGGCGCGGAATCCGTGCTCCGAAGCCTCGACGATCTCGACGAGGTAGTTGGCCTGACCGCCGTCGGTCACCAGCCGTGACTGCTCGAAGCCCAGCTCCTCCAACGATGACGAATAGCGCGAATAAGTGTAGAAATTCGACCGCTGCAACGTATGCAGGTAGGTAAGCTGCTGCTGCGCTTCGGTGGCCTTGGCTCGCGAGATCAACGGCATCAGATTCGGCAGCGCGATCAGCACCAGAATACCGATGATGACCAGCACGACCAACAGTTCGGGCAGCGAAAAGCCGCGGAGACGACGACACGGATAAAAAGACAATGTTTGCATAGACGGTGTTCGTTTGCAAACAAAGATAAGGTGGCTTTTGATTGATTTTTCGAAAAACAAACCTTACATTTTAAGCTGCAAATACCTGCATATCAATATGTTGATTAAAAATAATCTATACATACGCCTTTCACTTGTTTTTACCTTGTTCCACCTTGTGCATAATTCGGAAAAACCACCTCGGGAAATGATGACTGTTCGAGGAATAGCTACCATGAAAAAGGACCTTGACATAGAGGTCCAAGACATAATGAAAGTATGGAATTATTGATGCGTTACGGCAAAGAAATTCTTAAAACCGATTGCCAGCATACGGTGCCATACACGTTATAATTCCGAGGATCGATTCCTATAACAAACCGAAAAAACGCGACGAAGGATCAGTAAAGTAAAATGGAATATGATGCATGAAGATTTATCGGTTGTTGACACCGGATAAACCCGATATGTCTTATTCGAAAATGATAAAATCTGACATATACCTCAGTCTCTGCCGACAGATTTATTCACATTTACGATCTTTGCTTTTATCCGGTGATGTTTCACGTAGATCGACCCGACCTTTCCGACCCGGAAAATAACACATAATGCCCGATTCGAGAATCCCGCTTCCATCAGACATAGAAATTCCTTTTCTGCCGGTGTCAAGTTGCTCCGGCGATGTCTTCGACAGTCGGACAAACGTAACGAATCATTTACGATATGATAATTCGAAAGCCGCTTAACAGATGCAAGCTCCTTGCAACGTGTATGAAATGAAACAGGATCATTGTTATATAAGTACAACAAATCCAGCCACTCCTCGATATAACGCAATCTGTTTCGTGCCAAGAGTTCGGCTTGTCGTCGTTGCTGCCATAAACGGTAAAGAATACCTGCCTGCAACATAATTATGGCACACAATATGAAAATCATAGTGCATACAATTTGTCGTCTCGAAAAAGTATGCACGGACTCTTTGTTTGCCCCAACTCCGGTGACCAAACCATATAGCAGCAAGCGAAGAGCCGTGCATAGCACGATTCTCTCGCTGTCTACCGCTATAATGAAATTGGTCTTTGAGTTGTGAGCAGACAGAGAAAACCCGATAATAATTATCGTCTATTTCAAAGATAGAAATTATTATACAATCCGGCAAATTATTAGCTGGAATTTTTATTTTTTCCTGCCTTATACAATCATTTGCATAAGTCGCTATTGTGACATCTCATTATTCTTATGAAAATCGATCGAAGAGCTATTTCGATCGATTTTTATTTATTGTATTATACATTAAGCACTTATACGCTTTACTTATTATTTAACCCCTACTACGCTTATTATCAATAGATTGCGATTTTGTTTCCGAAATGAAATGCCGTTGATAAGATTATATTTTTGATTTCTATTGATAATCAGAAATTTAATAAGTAACGTGTAATATATACATTATGCCGTTTGGACAAACGGAGTCGAAATACGTGCTTTAACTTTGTTTCATCGGCATATGCTCGGCATTCCGAGCGGTTCAGACCGCCACGATCATACTTTCAAAAACAATCATTGTCTAATACTAACCTTATTATGAAAAGATCTTCTCTTTTATTTCGAACTTGTATTGGGTGGCTTTTGTTCGGAGTTTTATTTTTACAATCCAGCTATGCACAAGATTCTAACAGTACAAACTCGATTGCCATGCACGCCGTACTCAGTGACGGTTATTTCAAGCCGCAATCTCCTGATGTATGGAGTATGATTAAATACGGTGATGCTAATATTGATTATTATAGTGGTAGACTGGGGTTAAATATTCCTATTTATACTTATGATGATCCGGCTTTTAAAATTCCTATTTCCATTGATTACGCTTCGAATGGTTTTCAACCAGGAGCAAGTATAGGAGTGGTCGGTATGGGTTGGTATCTCAATGTAGGAGGTGCAATTACACGTGAAGTGCGTGGTATTCGAGATGATGCGATAAAAGAAACATTCGATTGGCGTTGGGGAGCAAACGAAAATGAAACTCTCAAATGGGATCAAATAGTATATCCGGATGGAGTTCCCGGCTCTTGGGTTTATGCCAGATCTGTTCGTATTGATGGATATGCTCAGAACTATTTTAATTCGGTTCCCCAAGACTCTTTAAATTTTGTCTATACAGGTGCCGCAGGACAAGAGTATATGCCTTATTGGGTAAACTATAATAACGATCGTCAAGGCATTGAAACCGAGCCAGATATATTCCATTTTAAATTCATGGATTATTCTGGATCGTTTATTCTTCAACCTAATAGACAAATAAAAGTTTTCAATACGAACACACCAGCTGGAGAATTCGAAATAAAATTTGATATGGATAATTCACAGCCTTCTTTAAGTAAGTTTGTTATTATTACAGGAAATAAAACCAAATATTACTTCGAATACCCGATTACCTGTCAGACTCAAAGTGACATTTCCAGTTCTCTCGATACTGGATTCAATTTTACCTGGAAACTAACTCGCATCGAAGCTCCCAATGGAGAAACAGTACGCTTTGTATATAATAAACAACAAGCTGATTATACAACTATAACACCGGTAATAAATATAGACAAAATCGTATTATCCAATATTTCGGGAAACGAGTTGCCTCCCGAACATCAAATTCAGGATCCCCAAAATATGCCTCCTTCCAAATTTACGGTTTCCAATTCTGTTCATGAACATCTGTTGGATAGTATCATCATAGAGAATAGAGCCAATATTGTTTTTACATACAATTTTAATTCTCTTTTAGCTTCAGTACAAGTTTATAATAATACAGACGAAAGTCCCGTAAAGACTTGCACATGTGAATATGTTAAGACAACAGGAAATCGATTAGTTTACTTCTTGAAGAAAGTTAATCTATCGGATGTGGGGCAATATGCAATGGATTATTATGACGAGACGGCCCAATACGAACATGATCATACTTTTAAGGTCGATCAATATGGATATTTCAATAATAATGATACTTATGCAAAGAAGACTCCTTCTGCTGATTTGCAAGACATAGCGGAAGATCTCCGAACTTTGCGTCCTTCCAGTGAAACACATACTCGAATGGGAATGTTAAAGGCGCTTCATTATCCTACCGGGGGATATTCAAATTTCATTTATGAACAAAATACAGCATTTCATCAAGGAAAAAACACGAATGTTGGGGGATTGCGTATCAAGCAAATCGATACTTACTCTAAAGAAGGAAAACAAACACAGAATCGCAAATTCAGTTATTGCCAAAAAGATGATTCAAACAAAAGTTCTGGAAAAATATTGCAATATCCGGGGTATTATTTTAAATATACAGCAGCTTCACAAGGAGTATATTTAGTAGATAAAGAAGGTAAACAATATTCTTCGGGAGTTATTATTGATCGAGAAATTGTTTCGTCATTGAATAATATCGGATTCTCACAAAATTCATACATCGAATATTTACGGGTGGTAGAAGAGATAAGGAAACTAACGAATGATATTAAACCAATTTCTATTACCGAATATAACTTTCATTCTGCGGATGGAGTGCTTTCCGATGGAGGACTCCCCACAGAAGCCTATGAAGCCATCTCGAATAATCGATTGTATTCTTTTGATAACTGGAGGCTTGAAATGGAGTTAGCTCCTTCCTCAGAAATAAATGAATATATGAGGGTTACTTCGACATTTACAGGTGGTAAACTTCGGTCAAAAACAGAATATGCCGAAGATATGGATCACCCGGTAAAACATGAAAGTTATTCATATGGTTACTATCAATCAGAAGACCCTATTAATGTATATACAGCATATTTATGCCAGGCAGTAAATCATTTATATCGAACAAATGCCATATATCAAAATCAAAAGATCACAGAATTATACAATAAAGATTCCGTGTTAATCTACAACAATGAAACAAAGTATTTAGTCAATGATTTAGGAAGAACTAGTGCCGTTGTACAAACAGACAGCAAGGGAGATGAAATTCGTGAAATGTATTCTTATTTGGATCGTGTACCGGCTTATCCTACGGAGATTATTAAAACCAATAAGGGAAACGTGATTTCTGCAATGAAAATTGATTATGAACAGCAAAGTAATGCAGAGGATCATTACACTCCTTCGAAAGTTTGGAAAGGAACATTGGGAGTAACTCCTCCGAATATTGAATATCGCCCCGATTGTATATACAGCCATTACGATATACACGGAAATCCTCGTCAGGTAGTCGATAAAAACGGTAAGACGACTTGCTATTTTTGGGGATACAATGGACGACATATCGTCGCCAAGGTTGAAAATTCGACTTACAATATCTTGCTCGGATATGGTATCGGAACTACCTATTCCGAAGCGTTGCCTGCGGATGTCGAGGCTCAGCTGCGAAATGACGAGGAGGAAAATTTTATCGTTACGACCTATACTTACAAACCATTGGTAGGTATAACGAGCATCACCGATCCTTCGGGACATTCGGTCTACTATGAATACAACGATAGCGGAAAATTGAAAGTTATCCGCGATGACAAAGGCAAGGTATTGAAATCCTATGATTATCATATTGTAACCGACAATCAATAAACAGACGCATAGTATGAAAAAGATATATCTGTTGCTGGTGCTGTTGTTCACCGGTCTGCAATCCGTATTTGCACAATTTATTTGGCACTCCGATCTGGGTACACCTCACACAGGGACGGTTTCTCTGTCGTGGGATACACGCAGCTATATGTTTCAAGTCGACAACGGCGAAGAATTCGGCAGCACAGGCGATATCTGGGATGCGCTCGATGCGCAGCTCCGGGCAGCCGGTATTACGTGGATCCGTGTAAATTCTGTCGAAAATCCGGCAGACGGAACTTTCGAAGTATGGTTCGATTTGGACGAGAACAACGAAAATTTCTCGCGCTCCATACATCTCGGGTATAGCTATGGGCCATATTTTGTCCTAACGCAGGAATGTCGAAATCAGCAGCAAGAACCTTGGGCCGATCTGCCTTCCGACCGTCGGTTCGTTATCGAACCGGGAGAGGAGATCGAGATTCCAATCTACGGTACAAAAGACGGAGTAACCTATGACGTTTTACGATACTATTCGGAAGACGACGTGGAAATTTACGACACGTTTATCGGTACGGGAGGTGACTGCTATTACATATCTGCTTTTCCCGAAGGGGATTTCGGATTTCAATTCGCAGGTTCGGAGTTCAGCGTAGTTTATTCCGATCCTTTTGCATATCGCTATTCTTTCGATGCGACGGCTATGAATTTTCAGGCGAGTGGCAATACGCAACGCTTGTACTTCAATTCATATGTCAAGGACAATGGTGTAACGATTCAAATTACAAGTTCAGAAGACATGGCTTTTCTCAATAGGGCTATTTCGGAACATAATTCAGGAAAAGTTGCGACATGGAACTCGCGGATGCAGCTATCATATGGCTATGACGCAGAATTAGGACTCGGGTATATTGAAATCGCTTGCCCACCCAATCTGACGGATGAGTTCAGACAAAGCACCTTGGGTTTTATGAATACTTCGGGGCGGAAACCGACTGTATCTCAGGATTTCGGAGGATCGGTTCGGACGGTTCCCGTATCATACAAATATGACAAAGCGGCTTCTCAGATCATTGCGACAGTCGAATATACACAACCATTTGTAACGTATACGCTTTATATGGGAAACAGCTACCTGCAAAGTCTTACAGGAAACGGCGATCTGTTACGTCTCTCGACTCCTGCTACATCGGGTTACTATCGCATTGTTGCGACCTACTCCGAGGATGGTCTGAGCGACTCGGCAGAATTGGAGGGCATCCGTTACGACTCCGGCATGCTCTCTCTCGACGACGATCAGAACTGGATTCTGACACGAACCTTCAACTACGACAACCACGGGGACGCCGAGGAGGAACAAATCACTTATGATGTAAGCTATTACGACGGATTGGGATATGCATCACAAAACGTACAAATTTACGCCAGTGGAGACGAACAGCAGAACATCGTGCAACCGTTTGCCTACGATGGCTTGTATCGTGAAGAATTTCGATACCTGCCTTATGTTCGCGATAACGATAACGGGCGGTACGATGATGAAGCGATATTGCATCAGGAGAATTTTTACAGAGCGAAATATGAACTGGGAACGGCTTCTGCCTGTGCATATGTTCGTACCGAATATGAACCTTCGGCATTGAATCGGGTATTACGCACACATAAACCCGGTGCGGAATACCAATCTGATACCCGTTCCATGCAGACTTCTTATATGGGTAATGCCGTATCAACGATTCTTCGCCTGCGTGTCGATCCCGATGATCGTTCACTGACGGCAGACAGTTACTATGCCGCCAATGAACTCTCCGGCACACACTCTACGAACGAAGACGGAGCTGTCGTCGTAACTTATGCGGATAAGGAGGGTCGCACGGTCTATGAAAACCGACAGCTGCGCAACGGAAGTGCCACCGAGAATCTAATCACCTACTATGCCTATGACGATTGTGGACGTCTTACGTGGGTTGTGACACCCAAAGGCAGTGACCTACTCTCCGCCGGATCAAGTTTCTCACCGGAGAGCGATTTCGCCAGACAGAACTGTTACATCTATTTCTACGACGAGTGGGGACGGGTCTATGAAAAACGTTTCCCAGGACGCGAGCCGATGTATATCGTCTACAACCGGGGCGATCGGCCGATGATGATACAGGACGGATTGATGCGTGAGAAGAATCAATGGCTCACCTTCCATTACGATGGTGCGGGGCGTATAACCTTCCAGCGGCTCGCAACGGACTCCGGATTGACGCCGCTTACGCGCGAAACATTGCAAATGTCGTTCGATACGAGTTCTTATCCGCAACTTTATCCTTCGCCCGCATCGCAAATCTTGACACAGCATGTCTATGACCGATATCCGACGACGATGCCTGCGGCTTTGGCTTTTGAAGAGATTCCCGACATGACCTGGGACTTGACGGGTATCGAGCCCGAAACATTGCTCGATACTTCGACGACGGGACTTCCGACCTATGAAAAGTTGACTGCGATTACGGATTCCTCGATCGGCGGAGAATATCACCGTGCCTACTACTACGACTATAAAGGGCGTGAGATTCAGCGTGTGGAATGCGACTTCGAGGGCAATATTCTCCGCACGACCAGCCGATACGATCTGATCGGAAATCTGTTGGCGAAACGCGAAAGCTATACCCACGGAGGAACGACCGACGTGCTCGACCGCACCTTCGAATACGATTCGCGCAGCCGTATGACCAAAGAGACCGCGCAGTTCAATGACGGAGAGCAGGCCGTGGTCGCCTATACCTACGACGATCTCGGACAGCTTACCGGCAAGACTTATGGTACGGGAGCACACGCCATCCACGAGACGATGGATTACAATATGCAGGGGTGGCTCACTGAGAAGTCCAGCGAACTGTTTGAGATGCGGCTGCGTTATCACGATCCCGAATCACATCTGAGCGATCGCGCCTCCTACACTGGAAATATCTCTTCATGGTGGTGGAAACATCGGCTTATCAACAACGATAACGACAGTGAAAATCGCCTCTATGCCTTTACTTACGACGACTTGGCACGCCTTGTCGACACGGAGCTCTATCTCGATGATTCGTACAGTGCATCGAACGAATTTGTGGAAAATGGCATCACCTATGACAAAAACAGCAATATTATTACGCTGAACAGATCGGGTCTGTCGCAGGATGATATAAAGGGCTATCGGTTTTCATATTCTGGTAATCAGCGAATTAAGGACGAAGCAAGCAACTCGGACTACGAATACGACGCCAACGGCAATATCCATAGGGATGCCTTGACGGGCTTTTATATTTACTATAATTTACTTAACTTGCCTACGGTGATTTATACCGAAGGGGATATGGGATTGTACTATACCTATCTTTCCGACGGTACGAAGATAGAGGTGTGCGGATACGACGATAGCGAGCCGACTCGGTACATAGGTTCTTTGGTATATAATGACGGGACATTCGAAAGCGCCTCGTTCGGCGGCGGCCGAATCGTCGGTACGAACAACGGCGCGAACTCGGAGGTACACTATTTCCTGACGGATCATCTGGGCAGTACGCGCGTCGTGGCGAAGGTGACGCCGACAGGCCGCGAAGACCTCGACCGCAAGGATTACTATCCCTTCGGCAAAGAGTGGACGCAATCGGGTATGCCGACTTCGGATAATAGGTATACCTTTTCCGGAAAAGAGCAGCAGCATCTTCGAGGTCAAGTCGTAAACTATGCCGACTTCGAAGCACGGTTCTACGATTCTGAAACGGGCATTTTCTTACAGCAAGATCCTCTATCGGAATATTCATTTCAAGTGTCTCCCTATGCTTACTGCGGAAATAATCCTATTAATAGAATTGATCTTGATGGAAAAAGGTGGGATGACCCTATTCAAGATGCAGAAATAGCCCGACAAATTAAAGACGCGATTAACGCGGCTCTTAATGCATTAATAAGTCAGGAAAAAAGGATAAATAACCGAATTAATAAGATCAATGATAACACTAAACTAAGTCAGGAAAAGAAAGAAGAACGAGTTGCAAAAGAAAAACAAAAATTAGCAGAAATAGATATACAGCAAGATAATCTAACCTATCTTTCAGAAGGTATTGATAAAATGGGAAGTGAAGATAATCCTAATATCTTCACATTTGAAACAGTAGAGGATGAAGATGGACTCACTTCAACTAATACCGATGGAGTGACGACGATGCGAAATAATGGGACATTCTATAATCGTGTTCATGAAGCTACTCACGGAGCTCAGATTGCATTAGGAGATCTTAGAGTAAATCAAAATGGACAAGCATTGGGTGGCCTTAGTACCCCGGCTCGTGAAATTCAGGCTTATCAAAATCAAGCTGTATTGGCTGGATATGAAACTCTTCCTTTCTCAGATCACGGAGGTCGGCCTACAAAATTGAAGGGCATAACAGCACCTTGGATAAAAGGGATAAAAAACAGTAATGGTCAATACGTGTATTAAAAAATATGAGAGTATTTATGAGAGTATTAAAATATGGGATATTATTTGGAGGATTATTGATGTTTATTTCATGTGCGACTTCACAACATTCTATTATAGGAAACTACAAAAGTTATTCTGAATTGTTACAGTTGACTGTAAATAATACATTTAAGTACCGCAATTTTTCCGTCGTTAGCGGAAGCACATGGGCATATGGGCAATGGAAAAGAATAGGTGATAATAAGGTTCAGCTTATTTCAGTAAAACATGACAGTATTCCCATAAAAGTTTTCGAACAGAGATGTAATATTGAGGATCGCTTAATTATTTTACCAAATCGAGATCGTTATTTTTTAGAAACAAACCTGTTTATCCAAATCAATGGAAATAATTATAAGATCGCTAAAGATTGTAGTGTTTTAAAGTTATCAAAGCTTAAATTTCCTAAAATAGAAACGATTGCGCTCGTAGCATTCGAAGATGGCAAATTAAGAACTGAAAGAGCCTATACATATTTGCGTACATCAGTTTATCAAGTAAAAAATAATGAGAACAATGTCTTTTATGTAGATTTTTTACAAGATGACTTATTTGGCCTTTATCATTTGTGGGAGATTGATGATACCATAACGATCAAAAAGAATTCATTGATATGGAATGGTCAAAAATTTAAAGTTATGGGAAGGCTAATGTTTGATTGAGAAATCGGCGTCGTGAATTTTCACGACGCCGATTTCCAATAACAATATCCGGCGAAACGCCTTGACGGGCTTTTATATTTACTATAATTTACTTAACTTGCCTACGGTGACTTATACCGAAGGGGATATGGGATTGTACTACACCTATCTTTCCGACGGTACGAAGATAGAGGTGTGCGGATACGACGACAACGAACCCACACGTTACGCAGGTTCTTTGGTATATAATGACGGGACATTCGAAAGCGCCTCGTTCGGCGGCGGTCGGATCGTCGGTACGAACAACGGCGCGAACTCGGAGGTGCACTATTTCCTGACGGATCATCTGGGCAGTACACGTGTCGTGGCGAAGGTGACGCCGACAGGCCGCGAAGACCTCGACCGCAAGGATTACTATCCCTTCGGCAAAGAGTGGGCACAGCCCGATATGCCGACATCAGATAATCGGTATACATTCTCCGGTAAGGAAAAACAACATCTGCGATTCCAAGAGATCGATTATGCCGACTTTGAAGCACGGTTCTATGATGCCGATACGGGAATTTTCCTACAGCAAGACCCAATGGCGGAAAGTTATTATTGTATTGGACAGAACGTTTACTGTATGGGTAATCCGATAACATTCTTTGATGCCGACGGACAAAAAGTATATACAACTAATTTAACGAAACCTGCTCATAAACAAGCTGTGCAAAATATGATGCAGACTAAAGAAGGACGACGAGTATTGGGACGTTTTATGACAAAAGGCGAGTCGTTATCAGTAGGAGGTACAACATTTACGGCACAACAAACCGGAGATCGAAGTAAAGATAATCTGAGTTTTATGTCTGTCGATTTAAGCAAAGGGACAGAAGGCTATACTACAATGGGGACAAAAGATGGAAAAAACTTAGCTGATCAATCTTTCGGTTTGTCTGATAATGTCGTGGACGGAGTAAATATTGGCGTATATCTCAATAATGATATAACGCAGGAAGAAACAGCAACAATGGCAGCAGGGCATGAAATGCTCGTACATGTAGATCAACGCGCGAATAAATTGAATGAAATAGATAAAAATATAGAAACAGGGAAATATAGTAGTAATCCGAAACAATATACAATTGATGTAAACAATATAGTAAGTCAAAAGGATCACCAACTGTTAGGTCAAGGGAAAATGATTCCCTATAAAAAATTCACACAGGAAATGACTGAAATGACAAAGAATTTGAAATATATAGATTTATATAAAGAAGATGTTACCGGTCATTAAATAAAAGAGCTATGAATAAAATATTATTGGCAACTCTTATCTGTGAAGCACTATTAGCCGGATGTTGCCGTGAAATATATGTTACGGATTTACCGATTGATATTAAAGTTCAATATTTCCCTAATAAAAAGCAAATAGAGCAAATAGAAGTGTCCGCTAAGAACCTATCTTATAATATTTGGTTCTATCCAGATGGAACTCTACACAGTGAGGATATTTGGACAAAATACAATAGTGATAGTATAGAGTTTAAGGGACCCAGTATTGGCTATGATTATAAAGGAAATATTTCAGGATATACACATGCATCAATCGATAAATCAATCATGTATCATCCTAATGGAAAGGTTCGAGATATTATACGATATGATACCTTGGGACAACGTGAAGGCATCGCGGAATATTATACCGAAGAAGGTGTATTGGATAAACGACTGCTGTTCAGAAACGATACTTTGAACAAAGTTCTTTTAGACAATAAACTCTTTCCCAATCCTCCACTTGATATGTGGATGTTGCTTGATTCTATAAGGAGAGTTGAATATCGCAATAAGAGTTCTAAATAAATTTAATGGCCTATCGGAGAAGACAGTACTGCGAAATAATATTCGCAATACTGTCTTTTGTTATATTACAAAATTGAGAAATTGTTATCGGATCTTCCAAAATTTCCTACATCAAACTAATCTGCGAGAAGTCTCGCGAATGCGGGACTTCTTATAAAAGAAGAGAATAAATAAAGTAAAATATAGATTTATTTTTATAAGATTCCGCTGTTGCATCGTTTATGAGATGGTAAAAATTGTATTTCGCTTGACAATTCATTCATACGACCGTTCTTATCGTCTTAATTGTATTCCAATTAATTATTTCATGTCATTGATTTAATTACATTTGGCTCTCGTTTTCATTTTACCGCTCCGCCCGACTCTCGTCGTTCTCCATCCAGATCGTCCGTTTTCGTTCGTAATCAAGAGTTTTCCACCAGGCGTTGCAGGCATCGAGGAACGCTTGTCTCCCGTCATCCGCCGGATAATTCGCCGCAGACAATCCCGTAATCCGTTCCATTTTCGGGAAGTCCACTCTGCTAACCACCAAGCATCGAGGTTATCTCCGAACTCTTCGAGCGAGCAAAACCATACGTGCTCCTGACACGCATCGCACCATTGATCGTCAGAATCCGCGTCTATCGAGGATACATACTCCAACGTATTAGGATCGACCCATGCCATCATCTGTATCTCACGCGAGCCGCATTCCTGACAAACAAGGACACTCGGTTCCTTAGCAGGGCATTCCTCGTCTTGTCCTCGAACAGCACACGCAATGTGCTCGATCAACAACCGCCGATTGCCCCTATCGAGAGCGACATAGAATCGTCGGGCTCCATCGCATAGGTCAGGTGCAATACTTCGGCACCACACTTTCCACACGCTCGCAGCCCGTGTGCCGAAGATCGTCATACACGACTGAGGGGATACGGAGCGTTGTAGATTCGGCAGTAGGCGATCGAGACGTCAAGCGCATTCCATTGCTCCTGCGGCAGAGATTTCTCCGTATGGCGGTAGCACCCCGGTTGCAGGGTGACGTATTATACCCGATCGCCGCACTGCTGACTGTCGATTCGATGTATCATTTCATGGTATCGACCGTTTCGGCGTTCTTCTGCGTCAGGCTGTGTTCGTGGTCGTAGAGCGGATTCAATGCCCGTAACGTGTCGAGGGTATGACTTTATGCAGTCATTTATTATTCATTGAATAAATTGCAGGTATTTCCTTGCAATGGAAGACTTCTGCAATGGTTTCGTTATGCTGCGAATTTACCGCCCAGCCGGGATTCGACACGATCGATCGCATTTTCGATCATTATCGGCGTGGTTTGCGCATAGATCAGTGTCGTGGTGATCTTGTTTATGTCCCAGCATCTTGGAAACTGTTGACAAAGGAATATCCTGTGAAAGGCAGAGTGTCGTGGCGAACGTATGACGCGCTGCATGAAAGGTTATGTGCCGTGAGATACCGCACTGTTTGGTAATACGACGCAAGGAGCAATTGATACTGCTAAGTCCCGGCATGTCGAATGCAAGCGACGAGGGGACTGTTCCGCGATACTTTTCCAGAAGACGCAAAGCTGCGGGGAGAAATTTGATCGTATACTCTCCACCCGTTTTGCAGCGGTTACCGTGCATCCGCAGGTGCCCCTTGGTATCCGGTATGATTTGTTCACAGGTCAGATAGCGCATGTCTTTGTAGCAGATTTCCGTAAAACGGGAAAAGAGAAACAGGTCGCGGTGGTATTCGTATTTGGCACTCTTCAATCGTGTCGTCTGAAAAATCCGCAGTTCCTTCTCGCTGAGAAAGGTTCTCGGTTCCGTCGGAGCGGAATAGCGGCAAAGTGCGAACGAATTCCGCGGCATAAGACCGTTGTTGAACGAAATTCTCACCACGTTGTTCAAACAA
>OBVY01001395.1_pt1 | contig 14414 bp, 7 predicted proteins | sample 1538051 | NCBI WGS metagenome assembly OBVY01 (sample SAMEA2580017, study PRJEB22360) | human gut metagenome | biome: human gut; feature: human-associated habitat; material: faeces | place: Denmark | collected 2008/2010 | reverse complement strand
AACAGGCAGACCGCCGAGCACGGCTTTTTCAAAAGCGAGCTGCACGCGAATTGACATCGGCGTTCCGGCAGCAGCCGTAAGCGAAATGAGCTCTTCCAAGCCTTCCCCCGCTGCGCCGGTGAGAGGTGTTGTGCCGGCGGAAAATAATGATGAAAGTGCCGCCCAGCTGATGATCTGCGGCGTAAAGCTCCGCGGAGTGCGAATCAGGGCTGCGCGGTCTGCGGCCGGCAGGGGAATGACGGCAGCGCGATCGACGAGGCGAGGCGAGAGTGTTTCAGTCGTGTGGTCGTTGTTGATCGTAGCGAGAAAACGAAGCGCAGGCGAAATCTTCAGTCTTCTGTGGTCGCCGAGGCTGATGGAGGCGTGACCAGAGGCATCGTCGCAGACATTCATGAAGTCTGCCCAGTAGTACTCCATGGGCGAGAGGTTGGCTTCATCGAGAAGCATCACCGCAGGGAGTTTAGGCGCTCCGAGCCGAGCTTCAGCATCAAGAGCCTGGAAAGCATCGCGCCGGCGGTCATCAACGCTCTCAAAAGTCTTGGTGAGCGGATTCCAATATCCCACGAAGTCGCGTTTGGAGGTCCAGCCGCGCTCCACGGAGATCGGCAGATAGCGGTCGGCAAATTCCGGCGACGGCCAAAGCGCGAGCGATTCGGGCGACTGACGGCCGAGCGCCTCCGATACGAGGTCGAGTCCAAGGACGTGCGCAAGGATGGAGCAGATCGATGTTTTGCCCGATCCCGGCGGCCCGGAGAAGACGGTCAGGAAGTTCTGCGTGAGGGACAAAAAGAGGTTGAGGATGTCGTTGGCACTGTAGCTGCGAAGGGCTGAGACGCCCCTTACCAGATAATCGGCCAGTTCGGCGCCCGAAAGCGCAGAGGTCTTCAGACGGCGGATGGCCTCGGCACGGATGACAACGGATTTCTCAGTTTCTTCCCGGCGAAAGTCGGCTGCTGCTTCCATGAATTTGGCTGCGGCACGGCCGTCGAAAATATAGTTCTGTGCGCGCTGGGCAGCTTCGGAAACGCGGGATTCGAGATCTTCGGCAGAATGCGTGAGGTCCTCAATGCGGGATTGAAGCGCCTCAGCATCCTCTGCGAGTGTCTGACGTTTGGCGTTGACGGCCTCCAGATCAGCAAGCGCTGCGAATTCGGCTGCTGTGTGTTTGCGCTGAGCTGCGAGTTTGGCTTGTTCGTCCTGGAGCGCCTGAAGGGCAGCGGTCTTTTTTGCCTCAGCGGCAGAAAGTTCAGCCTGAGCACGGATGCGTTCGGCTTCGATTCGCTGGGCCAGCTGGTCGACCTGACGCTCTTTCTTTTCGAGAATACTGACGAAGGCAGAACTGGCACCGAGCTGCTTGAGCGTTTTGGCATCCGAAAAGATGCGTTCGAGCACGGCCTCAAAGAGCGGGCCCTTTTCAAGCGCCTGCGCACCCATCGAAATGCGGGCAAGATCGGCTATTTCACGAGTGAAAAGGCTGCTGCGGCCGGATGCTTCCAGGAGTTTTTCCAGACGAGCCCGGCGGCGTTCTGAGACCTCAGCGACATCGGGAAAGAGTTCATTGGCAGAATGCTCGGCCGCAAGCCACGATTCAATCTGCCTTCTGCCCGCATCCGTTCCGGATGAGTGCGGAGCGGCCGAAGCCGACAGTGCTCTTTGAGCGGCCTGAGCAGCTTTGGCGAGGAGTGCTCTGTCGCTCAATATGTCAAAGCGCCCGGCCTTGAGTCCTTCCGTGTCGAGCACGGCGCTCTGGCCGACGACAATTTGATCAACGGCGCGATAGCTTTCGTGCGTTTCAAGCAAATCAGGTGCGGTGCCGTCTGCTTCAAGCCCCGGCGCAAGGCCGTCGGCGAGGCCTTCGGGCGCAGCCAGATAGGGATGGTGGCCAGCATCTTCCTTGAGGGTCCACGGACCGAGGAATCGGCCTTGGTAAGCGAGCAGCACCGGCACGGAAGAGATCCCCATGCTTTGCCAAACTTTATTGTTTTTGGCGGCCTTTGTGCCTTTAGGCGGTTCAACGGCTGGGTCGAGCGAGAGGCGCACCGGAATGGTCTTGCTGAAGTCGACTTCGGCAGATTCCGGAAAGACGATTCGATAGATGCCGATGTCGGAAGCACGGCGCATGCGGCCCTGCCGCGTCAGCTTATCGAAGTCAATACGGTATTTGAAGTCCGGGCGCGGAGCGCCCGTACCCACGTCAAGATTGATCTTCAGATCTGCAGAAAAATCGATGTCGGCAGCATAAATGGAGCCGTCGTTGACGGCTCCCGTCGAAACGCCCTTCAGATTGACGGCGCCGAGGCTTGGGAAACGCGTGCGAAGGGACTCTTCAGAGGCGGCTTCAAAACGCTCCTCAAATGGGTTCCATACGGCAAAGCAGAAGAAGTTGACAAAGGTTCCGGTGCGGTGCACGAAACCAAGCCACCGTTCACAGCCGGGCGTTGGCTCTCGGTCGGGATTGCGCAGCGGCGCTTTCAAGGGCGCGGGCGATTGGACGGGTTCGGGATGCTGCCCAGCTAATTCGCCGGTCGGCTTAGAGCCGCTGACAGCACTTTGTGCTGCGGATGCAGGTTCTGCGGCAGGGAGCACATTGTCTGCGGCCGGCGTTGGCGCGGTGACGGAGGCTTCGGTGCTGAGGGCGTCAGCCGTATTCGGGTCACTTTTGAGTTTGGCTCTCTGAGCGGGCAAAACCGCTCCAGTTTTTTTCTGTGCGCCTCTTTTTTCCACGGGGTGTGCGGGAGCGGCTTCCTGAACCGTTTCATCGTCCTCAGCAGCGGCCGCCAGCGCAGCTGCAGCCGTCTCAGCTTGTCTGCGCTGAGCGGAGCGAACCGCCTCGGCCATTTCTTGCTCTCGACGCAGCGCTTCCGCACGTTCAGCGGCGCGGGCTTCTGCTTCGCGGGCTCTGGCCGCGGCGTCTTCCGCGTGACGGATCATGTCGGACAACGGGACAATGCCGGCATCGTCCATCTTTTTGAGAATCAGCTGTCCGGCGAGCGAAAGTGCGTCAGCATCTGCGGGCGAATCGCCGTCATCCTGAAAGAGCCCGCAAGGCCAGGCGCCGGCCAGAAAGGAAGCTGCTTCTGCGGGCTGAACTGTCCCTGCATCGTCGATGTAGTTTTTCAGTTCAGAGAGATAAGGCCGCCGGCCTTCTTTATTGCGGTCCAAAAAACGACCCTGCGCGAAGGATGGGTAGAGCGCCGAGCATCGCTCAAACATCTTTTCCCCGATCGCCAGCCGTAAAACAGAAAGCAATCCGGGGTCGGAACGGTCTGCCGACAAGATGCGCTTCATCAGCGCATTGTTGCCGCGCACGCGGGTGATGCGCACGCCTCGCGTAATTGGGGAGCCGCGCAGCGTTTTTGACTTGAGCAGCCCAATGATTCGAGATTCGGCATCACTGTCGATATGCTCAATAATCCAGCGCAGAAGGAGCTGACGAACCGGAAGGGTGCCGTACGGCTGAGGGGCCTCGCTCCGCTCCTTTTCGTCGGCTTGAGCCAGGTCTGGCTGCGCTGAATCACTCTCCGGGGCGGCAGCTTCGCTTTTTTCAGCGGAGTCTGCAGTATCCGGCCGTTTCGTCAGATCGCCCGCTTCGTTGCTAAGCAGGAGATCCGGATAGAGCGCAGAGAGATCAAAATCAAGGAAGCCGAGGTGCAGGAAATGCTGATAGGTTCGGCGCCCGAACAGCGTGAGACGTCCGTCGGGCGAAAAAAGACCGCAGCGCCAGATGCCGGCCAGCAGTTCGGGAACTCGGGATTTGGAAATGTCTTTGGCTAACTCTGCCAAAGCGAGGAGCGCCGCTTCGCGTTCTTCGTCAGCGTCTGCAGCATGAAAATGCGCGACGTTTTGAGCAATCTTGGTATGGAGCGGGCCGCAGGAAACAGCCAGCATGGCTTGTTCAAAAAAAGCGGGCGTCTTTTCTTCCGCAGCGAGCAGGGCGATTTTCAGATCCTCGCGGGTGCGCAGTTTGCCAAGCGGAGCGCCTAACGCGATGGTTTCTGCGGGCTGCGGTGTTTTTAGAACGGCAGCCACGCGTTTTTCGGCCTTGCCGGAAAAACTTTTCAGCAGTTCGTCAAAGAGGATGGGTTTAAGCACCGGTCCGGCCGCAGTGGCAGGATCCCATACGGTTAATTCGACTGATGCGCTCGAGTTTCTCTGGCCGTCGGCAGTGCGTGAAGTCGGGGCAGGCTGAGCTGCGGGTGCTTCTTTTGGGGACGCAGAGGCCGGCGTCTGCTCTTCTGGGTCTGCATTGGCGTCAGGCGTGCGTTCATCGGCTTGGCAGTCCTCATCTGCCGGCACGTCATACTTCGTTCTGAGCGCAGCAATCAGTGCTCTGCCGAAATCAGTAACTTCATTGCTCACCGGGGCAAACATACCGCACATCCACCCTGCGGCGAGAATGCTCGCTGCCATGGCTTTGCTCGGACACGTTTTGGCATAAGCGATGAGAGAATCGCGGAACTCAATGAGCTGCTCCTCCTTGCCGTCTGTTGGCGTGAGCGTCGACCAACCTTTTATGTCGGGGAAAATGTCAAAGAGCCTTGGTTCCCAGAGCTGAATTAAGCAGAATTGAAATTCAGAATGAAAACGAAAGTCTGCACTGAACTGCAGAAGCCGGCGCTTGAGCGTACTGTTGTATCGAGCAGAAGTGAGGTCCAGATCCGCAAAGTATCGCTGGTTTCGCAGTGCCGGCTTTTTTAAGGTATTGAGCAGCCGCTTTTCTGCGTCCGAACTTGCGTTGTCAATAAGGTAGTCGAATATACGGCGGTAGAGCATGGCTGTCAGACGAAGAGGATGGGTGTTAGCCCAAGCATCTTAGCGCCTCAACTTGATGCTCTGGCCAATAAAAAAATGCGGCGGCCTTCCGGGGAAGCGAAAACCACGGCAAAGGGACGCCGAGCTGACGAATGATCAGGCGGGCATTCGTTTGGGAGCGCTGACGGCAAAAACAGATTCAAAGCGCCTGATTAATTCAATGAGACGAATGGGGAGCAAAGCATCGACTTTGGCTCGAAGATCTTCAGGAACGCCCCAAGCGGGCTAACACGCCCCGGCAATAGCGGCGATGGTATCGCAGTCGCCGCCGAGCGCTACGGCCCGGCGCACGGTCTCCTCATAGGATGAGCTTCCTAAGACCAGTGCAGCTGCCACAGGAAGCGTCGCTGAGCACCGTAAGTCCGTGCGAATCGGACGAGACGCCTCCAGAACGGTCAATTGAGGCAATTCGCCGAGCGGCTGGCCCCACAGACCATTCCATTCGCGGCGGAGGGTTTGCATGGGCAGTGGAATTTCAGCGCCTTCTCGCAGGCGATAGATGAGCCACACGGCAGCCTGAGCGCCCGCAACGCCTTCCGGGTGATTATGCGTTGGGAGCGCCGAAAGGGCTGCGAGTTCAAGCGCTTCGGAGAGCGATCCTGCTGCCCATGCACATCCGGATGCGCGCATGGCGGAGCCGTTGCCGAGACTCCCGGTAGGCGCTTCGGTGTCGCTCAGCATCCAGCGCATAAATCGACTGCCGTAGCCAGCCTTTGGGAATGCACAGCCCCAGTCGCGCAGAGCCCCTCTCACTTTTCTCTGAAATTGCACTGGGTCAACGCGCAGTGTATTCTCGCTTACATCGCCGCGAACCGCAGACGCAATCAAGGCGTCTGCGACGGCACACGTCAGGACGGAGTCGTCTGTGGGATGGGCGTCCGGCGGAAAGATCGGGAGCTCCTCAGGACTTTTGAGCCAATTGTTGAATTCAAACGTACTCCCGAGCACATCTCCGATAACGGCGCCGTACAACATAATGAAATCTCCGATTCGCCCGGTCTGTTCAAACGCCTAAATGAAGCCTTATTCCCGAACGCTGAAACGGCTAATAAGTCAAATTATGACGCATCGGCCTCAAGTGTATCGCGGCAGTTTAGATGAGGCGAAGCGAAGGATAGCAGGTTAAGCGCTTGAAACCTTAGAAGAGCTAAAAGCAATGAATATCAATAAAGAAGCGTCTGTTTGTCGTACTCGCCGACAGGTGCTTATCAGCACAGCATCAATCGTTTTCAGTACGGGGTTCCTGGCATTGCTGCCCAAAAGTGTTTGGGCTGCCGGAGAGCCTCAGACCGCTCCGGCAGACTGGAGCGGCCATGCGGTTAGAGCCGCCGAAAAAATCCTTGAGGCTTGCTGCCGTCATCCTTTCACACAAGGTTTGGCTGACGGGACTTTGCCGAAAAAGGCATTTCTCTTTTACGTTGTTCAGAATGTTCACTATCTCGCGGGCTACGTAGCTTCGCTGCATGCCCTGGCCGGACGCGTGGCGACGATGTCTAATCTCCCCCTTGAAGAGCGCAAGCGCATTGCCAAGCGTCTCCATGGATGGGCCAAGGATACCGATGCTGTCCGGGAATCGCTCGATAGTGTGTATGCCGCACATGCCGCAGGGAAACATTTGGCCGATGATCCGCTTTTCAAGACGATTGAACCCGCGACGCTGCTTTACATTAATTATGAAGCGCTTTGTGCCAAGACATCGCATCCGGCTGTCGGCATGGCAGCGCTTCTGCCTTGTTTTTGGGTTTATGACGGGCTGGGGCAAGTCTTTGTGAAGGCGCAAAAGAAAAGCAGGCTCCAAAAGAATCCCTTTGCGGACTGGATCGCTGGCTACGGGTCGCCGGAGTATTCGGCGGAGGTGCGTCAGGCACTCGGAATTGCTGATGAACTTGCTGCGGAAACGGATGAAGCTGTCAAAGCGGAAATGACGTCAGCATTTCTGACAGCTTGCCGGATGGAGCTTCATCTCATGGAAGCTGCCTGGCGCGGGCTGACGTGGGAACCCGTCGCCATGCCGCGTTAGCCGCCTCTCAGCCTGCTGCAATCGCCTCGCTAGACATGCCCGTCGGTACAGAGCCAGAGCTCATCTCGGCGGCGCTTTTTTCGAGTGCCGTCGTGTGAGCTCAGCCGCTGCGGGGCCTGCCGAGCGGAGTGAAGTTTTGATCATCGATATAGTTTGTGCTTTATGAAAAGAGGTTTTATTTCCGCTGGATAAAGAAATGAAACGCACGTCATTCTCTTATTCTTCGAGTCCCAGACTGCAGGATATACACGTACGCCTGTCAATAAGCACTGTTTATTCGTGACGAATATTCACTTGGTGCGGTTTTTCCGAACGTTGGTCTGGGAAGAAAGCAGTGATCGCTTTTACAAGAAAACCGACCATAATGGCCGAGACTGCAGTTCCTTCTCGTAAACCAACAAAGCTGCCCAATGCCGCATATGAAAGAATGGCAGCAATGATAACCAGTACGATGTCGTTTACGACCTTGACGCTGCCAAATGGACGATGAAATACGGTCGCGAAAGCGAGCACAATGCCTTCGCCTGGCTGGACAATTGTTTTGGAACGAACTTGCAAAATGATTCCTACTGCAAGTGCCAGGTTGCCGAACATACTCATTGCCATGCCCAGACACCAATTGTTTGGGCTGTATGGCAGCAAAAGGTGCATATTGAGGTCGATGAATGCGCTGAAGACGAGTACGCCAGGAATCTGTAATAAATTGAGGATGGAAAAGCAGCTGCGCAGAAGCAAAGCTTGAAGGACAACGAAGAATACGTTGAGGATGAAGGTAGTCGTTCCGAATGAGAGCGGAAAGATCTTGGAAAGCACATAAGGAAGCGTGCTGATAGGCGTTGTGCCGATGTTTGAAACCGCTGTCAGGGAAATGCCAAAGGTGGCAAATTCCATGCCGATAACCAGCATGGCAATGCGGCGGCAGAGATGGGATAAACGATCTGAAGTATTTTTTAGTTGATTCATCGCGGAGTCAGTGCAGAATGTTCGATTCTAACGATTAGAGCCGATTCCAGCGTACGGCTGTGATGAAGCAACTGATCCGAATGGAATGAGACTGTCGCTGCTGTAAATCTTCACTGCGGCATAAATCAATTTTTGGATGAATGGGTTTGAAGTGAACCGAGTTGAAATTGCAAACAGCCGGCCGTTCCAATAGTCCATGAGGCGTGCGGGCTTATGCAGTAACAAAAGCGCCGGCAGAAGTGTTCACTCCTGCCGGCACTTTTCGCTCTGCGTGCTCGGATAATCATCCGGCACTTAGTACTGCATATCGGTTATGCGGTAAAACGGAAGTTCACCTGTGAGACAAAACGGCGGTGGCCGACGAAGCCGCGAATGTAGGTGTCCATGAAGCAGCCCGGTACTGCCCAGCGGGCGACTTCATTGGCACGGAAGGAAAGCGTCCAGCTGCCGTCATCATTCTTCGCAGATGAAATGGGCTTGGCCGGGGCGAGAACAGATTCCTTTTTGCCTGAAAAACCCAGACTCCACAGCACGCTGTTCGGATCGAGATCGAGTTCGGAAGATTCAACCGCGGGCGTAAGCGTAATGGCTACCAGTGCGTTCGGGTCGCTCACGGAAATTTCTACGGCTTCAGCGTCTGCGAGCACAACATCAGCGGCATCAATCGTGAGTGCATCGCGCAGTTCACGATACGCTTCATCCGCCTTGGCGCACATGCGGCACGTGAAGCTGCCCAAGAGTTTCTTGGCTTCAGCATGCGGGAGGGCTTCGGCTTCATGCTTAACCTTCTCCGCTGCACCGATGAACTCAGCCTCAAGCGAATCGCGCACCGGCCAGATGCCGGCCATCAGACCGCGGTTGAAGTTCACGATTTCGCTGAGCGAACCGTAGATGAACCAGCTGTGATCTTCATTGAAATCCAGCATGTCAGCGGGCATGTTGAAATGGAAACGGCGGGCGTCCTCGAGCGTCGACCATTGGTAGCCTTGCGGAACTTCGCCGGCCATCGGGAACCAAGGCACATAGGGATTCGGGTCCTGAGACGACGAGCAGCGCCAGAGCACCGTATAAAGCGGGTCATCGGCTATATCTGCCACCCAGGATTCGCGCGTATGGGCGCGAGAGATGTCTTGTGCACTCGCGTGGAAGGCGTCGGCTTGGCCGTCGCCGCGGGTGCGGTAGGTTTCTTCAGCCGTAAGACGAAGAACCGCCTTCACGTCTTCAACGCTCATTTTATGCGGAGGCACAACCATTTCCGGGTAATGGTTCGGATCGTCGAAAACTTCTCCCGTGATGTACTGCCAGCCCGTGCGCATGCGGATGCTCTTGTTGGGGTCGAGGCGGATTTCGTCGGGCTGATAGGCGACGGAGAAATCAAACTCATGGTAGTAGCTGCCTGCGGCCGGCGAGAAGCGGCCTTTTTTGACGGCGTAGTCGATCAAGTCAGGCGAGGCAATGACGTTTTCCGTATCGGAAAAGTCCACCACACGGATGGCTAAGTAATTGGAAATCAGAACGACTTTGTTGTCTGGCACGCGGTGCGCGACGAAATGCTTGCCCTTAACAACATTGAGTACCCAAGCTTCCTGAGCGTCGGCAAAAGAGTAGTTTCGTGCGGGACTCCAGTAGCCGTATTTGCTGATCAGCTCGCCCGCAATTTCAACGGCTTCACGGGCAGTATGCGCTCGCTCCATCACGCAGCGGCGAAGGAGGAACCCGATGCCGCCTTCGAACAAACCGACTTCTTCGTCCGAGAGGTGACCGTCATAAGAGTCGCCGCCGGAGTTTGAGCACATGACGACGCCTGCGTCATTGGCCATGCCCTGATCAAAGGAGGAGCCGGGGGCCGGCGCAAGCATATTGCTCCAATAGGTGCCGAGCGTGACAGGCGCCTGAGGAACGCGGGCGCGGCCGGGTTCTCCTTCAACGAATTCACCTGCCGAGTGCGAACCGCCGGGCACCCAGAACTGCTGATGCATGCAGCGTCCGCCTGAGTCCTCATTGTGGCCGAGGATGACGCGACCCGTGGTCGAGGCCAGACGACCGACAATCACCGTTGTGCACATACCAACTCCTTTTCTTTTCGAGCGTATTCAGAAGAGACGAAAGGCGCAGCAATGATTTGCCGTCCTTCGTCCATGGATGATTGCAATTTAAAAAGAGACCCAGATGCAAAATCTGGCTCTCACGCATGGAACTATTTTATGGCTGTGTCTCTTGCTGAGGCACTGACTCATTCCATAAGTCAATTTGACATCCTCTCCGCCATCAAGGACGGAGATTCCCTACTGAGTCCTTACGCGTTTTCAGGCGCTTGGGGATCTCTTCGGATGGGTTCCTGCTGCTGACCTGCGCGTCTCTTGCGAGAAGGCCGATTCACTTGAACTGCAGCAGTGGACTGCAGTTCCCCACAGGCTCTAAGGCGCTGCCCGCGCCTGAGTATGTTGTTTGCGGCCACGACGTCGGCGTTGCCCTCAAAACCGCACTTACGACAGCAGAATCTCGCCTGCGTCAAACGGTTCAGAGGCGATACGTCCTCACACTTGGGACAAGTTCGACTCGTGTTCGCCGGAGGTACGGCGAACACCTCCCCGCCGAGCTCCTTCATTTTTTGATCAAGCAGGCCGAAGAGGATCCCCCATCCTTGATCTAGGATGGCGGCGTTGAGGCCGCTCTTCTGCCTGACGTTTGTGCCGGGCTCCTCAAGGGTTCCTTTCGCCGAGGCGGTCATGTTCTTGATTTTCAGGTCCTCACGATAGACAACCGCGTGGTTTTTGCAGATGTCGTTCGCAAGCTTCTGAAGATGATCACGACGCGTGTCGGCGATCTCCTTGTGGAGCACAGCGATTTTTTGCTGCTGTTTTTTCCAGTTTTCACTGTGCGGCACCATGCGCTTGAGGCGCCGCTGCATTTTGGCGAGCTTGTCCTTGGAGCTGCGAAAGGCATCGACAGGAAGATAGATCTTGCCGTTCGAGAGGGCGGCGGTCTTCTTCACGCCCGCATCAAGGCCAATCTCCCGGCCCGCTTTAGGATGCACGGGAGCTTCGATCTCTCGCTCGGTGAGGATCGAAACGTACCAACCGTCCGCCTTGCGCATTACCGTGACGCTCCGAAGCTTCCCGTTGATGAAGCGGCTGCGGCGATATCCTACCCACCCGATCTTCGGGAGATAGACCTGCCTGCTCGCTTCATCCACCTTGAACCTCTGCGGGAAGCGGATTGAATCTTCATCTTTGAACTTCTTGTGAAAGCGCGGAAATTTGGCGCGTCCCTCAAAGAAGTTGACCATTGCCGTCATGAGGTCCTTCATGCCCTGTTGAAGCACCTGACTGTGACACTCGCCGAGCCAAGGGAACTTCTCCTTCCATTCCGGCAGAAGGGCGCAGAGCTTTGGGTAATTCACCCGGAAAGTCTGATCCTTTTCACGCTGCTCCTTGTTCCAGTCGAGCCCCTTGTTGTAGACGAAGCGCACGCAGCCGCAGGCTTTGGCAAGACTGCGGCGAGTCGCGCCATGGGCTTGAGCTTGAAAACGAAGGATTTATGTCGGATCATGTGCTTTATTTTACTTTGGTCTGCATCATGACACCGGATCTGCGACGTGGAAGACACTGTTTTTTCGCACTCAATGTTCATTTAGTCTTTGTGACGAAATACCGCCGCTCCATCTTCACGGATGAGCACCTGATGACCATAAGGGCGTCCGCCGAGAAGGTGTGCGGCGATTTCGGGGCCAGTCTGCGGGAGTTCAACGGAGAGCGCAATCATGTTCACCTCTTGGTGAGCTACCCGCCGAAGGTGTCCATATCCTCCCTCGTCAACAGCCTTAAGGGCGTGACGAGCCGGATATTAAGGAACAGGTTCCCCGAACTTGAAACTTCCTGCTGCAAGGGGAAGCTGTGGTCGCCGTCCTACTTCGCGGCGAGCTGCGGTGGAGCCCCGCTCGAAAAGCTCAAGGCCTATATCGAAAGCCAGAATCGGCCTGATTGAGTCCGTTTGCACTTGCGCGCGTCGCCTTATATCCCCGTCATGAATGACGGGGCTTTACGGCTCGTTTTGGTAAGGCTGTTTCTTCACCAGTTAACGGTTGACAAAGGGCTGCCGTTCCGTCCTACGATCGATCCTTTTTTTAATGAAGCAAATCTTCGGTATTTGGAGCGCGCCATCGCCGAAGCCAAGGCCGGGAAAAACATTGAACAACATCAGCTTTTGGATTTTTAACCATGTTGCTGGTTAGGGTATTCCAAGGGTTGGGAAGATTATTTGCAATGGCAGCAGAAGAACAAAAAAGTAGTTCGTCGCATCAATACGCTTGTCAACGGTCAGGTAAGTTGCCCTCTGAGCGGACAAATCTTGACCCCTACAGTTATGCCTCTCTGGTTTTAATTTCTTTGTAGCTTGTAGGTTATTGGTTAAGCAATTTTTTAGATTGTGTTCTTTCAGCCTTTAGCTGTCGGCTGCATTATGAGGCTTGAGCTTGATATATCGGCCTAACATGGCCTTGCATCGTCATTCTAAAAACGTATGATTCGAGGGACTCGGATGCTGCAAAATCAGGTACGGTGCGTGCATCCGGGATCAGCTGCGCTTGACGGGCATGTGCTGGCGCGATAAGTTTTCATGCTTAACTAACGATGCTGGCGACAACGGAACGCTTGCCCCTTCTTTTTATCGGTCTGTCAATAAGCGGCTAGTGCTGCGGCCGACATTCCTTCTGGACGCTTCATGGACGAGGAAAGCCTCTTTCGCGACATTCACAACCACCTGATCCATCAGGCACAGGAAGGCGGCAAGATGGATACGGAAATGAAGCTCGCCGAACGGTTCAACGTTTCCCGCTACCGCGTGCGTCGGGTGCTCGACATTCTCACGCGGATGGGGATCATCCACCGTGCGCAGAAACGCGGACTCACCGTGCTTGATCCTGAGCCCGAGAAGCTTTCCAAAAACATCGGCTCTCAGCTGACTGTGAGCGGCTTCAACGCTATGGAAGATCTTGAAGCCCGCATGCTCATCGAACATGCCGTGCTCGAGCTCGCCGTCAAACGACTCACGCCGATGACGGCCGGCCGCCTGACGGAGAAGGTCGGTCAGCTCGAACGCGTGATGATCTCGGGCGCCGCGGTGATTGAAATTCACCAGTCTTTTCGCCTCGAATTGATTTCGGGCTGCGGCAACCGCGTGCTGCAGGTCTTTGCCGAGTCACTGCTTACGGAATGCCTGCGGCTTTTGCGGGAAACAGGGGAAAGCCTGCCGTCGGATTATCTTTCGGATTTAATTACCGGAGACCGGCGTCTTCTGGACGCCATTAAACAGGGCAGCATGGACGAGGCCTGCGAGGCGCTCAATACCGTGATTCAGCTGGAAGTAGCCGGTGCCGCTGACGACCTGAGGCGCGGCGAAGCAGCGGCAGGCTCGATGGATAAAAAAGCATAGAGCCGCGCGTTTTGCCGCGGTGCGGCCCATCGGCCGGCGAATGGCTATCTGCCGGCCGAGAGCTTTTAATGGCGCACGTTAGGCGCGGAACACTTCCCTGTGCGCAGGCGTGCGTCCCAAAATTTCCGCCACTTCAGCGCGGACATCGGTCACCTCAATAAGGCTCAGCAGGCGTTCGGCCAGTGCGTCGACATCTGCGGGCGAGAGCACCATGCCGACCACCGAGCGGAACTTTTTAAGGAGTGCCTCGTCCGTGACGGGATTAACAGGACTGCCAAGCGGCATGGGAACGCGCGTTTCAAACGCTCGCCCGTCCTTCAAGGTGACTTGAACGATCGGTTCGTCGTCGTCCTTTTGACGCTTGTCGACTTCGAATCGGATCTTCGCCATCGTTTCAGCAATGCAGGGATCTTCACGCTTTTCGCGCGTGAAGGAGGCAAGACTGGCCGAGCCGAAAACCAGATCGGCGGCCACGCTGTAGGGGATCGAGAGCTGCGCGGCATTCATCGGATGAATGGCCGTGCCTCCGCACATGCCGTAGACGAACGGGTTGATGATGATGAGAATTTCAGCAATCTCGTCAGCCTTGAAGCCATATTTGGCCATGAGATTGTCGACGGCATCGATCGAAGAATGGGTCGAGCGGCAGGAGGCGTGCGGCTTGATGGACACTCGGGCGAGTTTCCAGTTTTTGCCTAAGTCACGCAGCCAGGCGTCCGGATCCGATGACGTCGGAGCGTGGGAGTGGTTGAAGCCGCCCCAGACCTCTTCGAAGGTTTGAGCCGGCCCCGTGAAGCCCTGACGAGCCAGCAGCGCGCTCATGAGACCGCCCTGAGCGGCATGGCCCGCATGCAGGCGCTTATTCTGAGCGCCGTCATGAACGCAGGCCCAGAGGCCGCCTGAGTAGGCGCTGGCAATGCCGAGCGCGTGACGCGTCTGGAGCGCATTCAGTCCGAGAATCTTGGCCGCGGCCGCAGCTGCCCCGAAGGGGCCGCAGGTACCCGTGGAATGAAAACCCGCACCGTTGTGGGGTTCGTAAGCGCCGCAGGCTTCGAGCGCTCTGCGGGCGATGTCGTAGCCGAGCACCACGGCGGTAATGAATTCTTTGCCGGAAACAGGGCGCCCGGCAAGTTCGAGTGCAGCGACGGCTGCCGGGACCACCACTGCGCCGGGAAGTTGACGATCT
>OBVY01001382.1_pt1 | contig 14483 bp, 13 predicted proteins | sample 1538051 | NCBI WGS metagenome assembly OBVY01 (sample SAMEA2580017, study PRJEB22360) | human gut metagenome | biome: human gut; feature: human-associated habitat; material: faeces | place: Denmark | collected 2008/2010 | reverse complement strand
AGCCCATTGGCTTTAGACAATGGGTAGTTCACTATATATGTGCTTGTGAGTACAACAAAGGCATTCAGATTGGAAGAAAATCTGCGAGCATTTACAGTGAACTTATCTGAGGAAGAAAATCAATATCTAAACCTGCAGGAAGAATAATAGAGACATTAATCAAGATAAACGATAGGAATAAGCCGCTTTTTGTTGCTAACTAAGCAGAAAGAATACAGAAGATATTTTTAAAAGTAGGGAGAAAAACTATGACACAGTGCAAGGAGATAGCAAAAAAATTAAAGAAAATGTTGTCTATATATTCAATAGAGGAAAAAGAATCTGAATTGCTTCCAGAATTTACAGAGCCGTTTTTATTTCAGGAAACATTGTTTCAACAATGTCGGAATGCTGCGGATGAATTAAGTTATTTTGGAAGTTGTTTGTCCTGTGAAAGCGGAGATTTTTTCGATATGTTCTATGGAATTTATCAGGGAAACCGCCTGCATTTTGCATCGAATGCAACTTTAGATGGAGGATGTAATCATGTGAGGTTCTTTGGTGTATCTGTAACTGCATTAGCCTGTAATGACAGGGAATTTGTAGAAAAAGCGATGCCACATAGTTTTGGCCTTTGTGGCACGGCAGTCCCATATAATACGATTCCGAATCTGTTTATGGCAATATTTTACAAAGATAAAACTATGATGAGTGAAGCTTTTATATTGGCAGAAAAGTTCCTGGATCGAAAACAGCGTAAGTATGATATATTGATTGTTCAGTATCTTATGGATTTGTGGGAGAAACGTATAGAAAATCTGACAGAACTTATAGAACAAATTTGTATAGAAGAACAGCGTGTAACAGAAAATACTACATATATCGGCTATGGAAATGAAAAATATAATAAAGTGATTAATATTTTTGCACACGGTTTGTTCGCTTTAGCAGAGCATTATCTTGGAGCAGAATTGTTTGAAACAATAGCACTTCCAAATGCAAAATCATTCTGCAAAGAGTATGAGTTATATCGTCGCGGACAAGAACAGGACGGACAGTTCCTGGTAAATTATCCTGAAAACTATGGGTATCTGAATCAGATTCCGGATTTGATTCCTCAAATTACATTAAAAGAAAGTGGAAAGAAGAAAAGTATTGTTGATACAGAGTTATTTGCTGATGAGCTTTTTCAAAAGGTTTATTCCTCAGGCAAGTTACAACACATAGTAAAACGTGATATTGCGTGGATTGCAGCGTGGGGAACAACAGAAGAATTTTTACAGAAATTTCGAGAAGATGATGAAATGCAGTATTTTTATGACAGAGGCCTGATATACTATGCACTGTCTAATCCGGATATGGGAAGCTGCTATGAAATATCTTCGTTTTTACTGTCAAGATGTAATAAGGAAAAGAAAAATTGTATTTTAGAAAAGAAAACCAGAGATTTTGATGGGCCATATCATATGTTATTCCGAAGAAAAAATTACGATGTTTTGCAGACAGCAGAACTTTGTGAACAACTGTTTGAAGCAGGTGCGGATCCTAATCAGGCAGGGGAGAAAAATGTACTTCCGATTGAACTGATGATGGCGTTGCCGTTTACAGAAGAAGAATTGCATCCACTATATGATATTTGGATGAAGCTGCCGGCAGTAGATTTAAAATTACATACATTTGATGGGAAGCAGCCAATTGATTTTGCTAAAGAATATAAGCGAAAAAAATTAGCGACATGGATAAAGGCACAGTTATAAAAAAGAAAATGTAGAGGGTGAGTATCTATATGAATATTAGAGATTTAATTGGAGAGGCAACAGAATATGATAAAAAGCTAGAACTTGATGTCACTCAAGATGTCACTCAAGATGTTAATTCAAATGATTTGGATACACAGATTATATATTTAATAAAGAAAGATGATAAGATAAGTACAGAACAAATGTCAAAAATATTAGAGGTAAGTACAAGGACGATAAAGCGACATATAAAGGAGATGAATAATATTAAGTATATTGGCAGTGGATATAGTGGACATTGGGAGATATTATGATATTAAACGATAATTCTATCATTTTTCACATTGATGTAAATTCCGCCTATTTAAGCTGGAGTGCATTGCGGGAATTACAAAATGGAAGTAAACTGGATCTGCGCACGATTCCGTCCATTGTAGGCGGAGATCAGGAAACCCGCCATGGAATCGTCGTTGCGAAATCCATTCCGGCAAAAGCCTTTGGAATTCAGACAGCGGAAACCGTTGCCAGTGCATTTCAAAAATGTCCGACACTTGTGATGGTTCCTCCGGATCACACCTATTACCGGGAAATGAGCCAGAAACTGATGCGTCACCTGCGTAGTATCTGTGACGAAATTGAGCAGGTCAGCATCGATGAGTGTTATATGTCTTTTGAACCAATTCGAAGTCAGTTTCCGAATCCGGAGGCAGCAGCAGCTTATATCAAGGACAGTGTATATGATACCTTTGGGTTTACAGTAAATGTTGGAGTTTCAGATCGAAAAGTATTGGCAAAAATGGCATCGGATTTCAAAAAGCCAAATCTGGTTCACACTTTATATGTAAGTGAAATCCAGAAAAAACTCTGGCCATTGCCAATTGGTTCCTTACATATGTGTGGAAAAAGCAGTGCAAAACTACTACAGAAAATGGGAATCCGTACCATTGGAGATTTGGCGCATACGGATAAGGCAGTAGTAGAAAGCTGGCTGAAAAGCCATGGTGGAATGCTCTGGAATTACGCAAACGGCATCGATGAAGGACAGGTTGTAAAAGAAAGACCAAAAGCAAAGGGTGTGGGAAATTCCACGACACTGGCAAACAATGCAGAGACAGAAGAAGAGGCATACGCTGTATTAAAAGAACTGGCGACCAGTGTCTCAGTGCGCCTGAAAAAACATCATTTTCTGGCAGCACAGATCAGCACGGAGATCAAATATGCATCTTTTCGTTCCGTATCACACCAGACAACGATACTGACACCGACAGCAGAGGAAGCGGAAATCTATCAGTGTGCCTGTCAGCTGTTTGATGAACTCTGGGATGGTGAACCAATTCGTCTGCTTGGAATCCGAACCACAAAATTGCAGGATGAAGAAGAACCGACACAGATCAGTCTGTTCGATCTGGCAAGGTATCAGGAGCAGGAAAAAAAGGAAGAACTGAGGCGTGAAAAAGAAGCACAGAAACAGAAAAAACTGGCAAGTTTAGACGATGCGATCGCAAAAATAAAAAAGCGTTATGGAGCTGATGCCATTCATAAGGGCGTGTAAGCAGAATCTGTTGCGCTAGCGGCTCCATAACGTAGAAAACGAAAAAATGTAAAAAAGAAAACAACATAGCAAGACGATAGAAAAGCGCTCGTGTCTGCTATGTTGTTTTCTTTTTTACTAATTTCGTTTTCGGACGTTACACCTTATTTCGCAATATGGAAGGATATCAACAGATCATCCTGTGATACGGTATCTCCCTGCTGAACATAAATCTTGTCGACGGTACCGGTAATCTTGGATACAACAGTTGTCTCCATTTTCATGGCCTCTACAGTGAGAAGTGGCATGTTTTCTGTTACGGCATCGCCTTCTTTTACAAGAACTTTTCCAACTGTACCTGGGATAGAAGAACCAAGATGCTGCGGGTTTGTCTTGTCAGCTTTCAGCTTGCGGTCAGCTTTGATCTCAAGATTCTTATCCTGGATCTTGACAGTACGAAGCATACCATTTACCTGGAACGTAAGAGTGCGAACACCATTTTCATCCGGTTCACCTTCCTCCAGATATTTGATCAGAAGCTGTTTCCCTTCACCGATATTCAGGTAAGTCTCTTCGCCTTTGCGTAATCCGTAAAAGTAAACATGACTTTCCAGACGGGTTACATCATTGTACATCTGGAAATGCTCGCAGTAATCTTCATAAACCTTCGGATACAGGGCATAGCTGATCGCTTTCTGGTTCATGACTTCTTCCGATTTATCACCATAATTATATTTCTCAACCAGATGCTTTTTGATGGATTCAAAATCAACCGGTGGGAGAGATTTACCCGGGCGGTCTGTCAGCGGTTCAATGTCTTTCAGAACGATTTTCTGAAGCTCCTTCGGGAATCCGCCGTAAGGCTGTCCCATCATACCCTGGAAGTAGGAGACGACAGAATCCGGATAAGAAAGTCCTGCACCTGCAGTCAGGATGTTTTCTTTTGTCAGGCCATTTTTAAACATAAAGATGGCCAGATCACCAACAGCTTTCGAAGTCGGAGTAACTTTTACGATATTTCCAAGCAGATCATTGGCATCTTTGTATAATGCTTTGATGGATTCAAATTCATCTGCAGAACCCATGCTTGTAACCTGAGCCAAAAGGTTGGAATACTGTCCACCAGGAATTTCATATTTGTAAATTTCGGCATTCGGAGCTTTCATATCACTTTCAAACTGCTCGTAAACTTTACGGATGCGGCCGTAGTAGCGGCTGAGTTCATCCAGTTCCTCAAAATCGAGCCCAGTATCACGTTTGCTTCCCCGCAGAGCTTCTACAACCGCATTCATGGAAGGCTGACTTGTCATGGAAGACATGGATTCAATGGCCAGATCCACGATATCTACACCTGCCTCGGCGGCCATCAGAACAGTGCTGACACCATTTCCGGTAGAATCGTGTGTATGCAGATGGAGCGGCACATGAAGTTCTTTCTTCAGAGCAGTTACGAGCTCTTTTGCAGCACGCGGTTTTAACAGTGCTGCCATGTCTTTGATGGCAATGGAATGACATCCTAAGGATTCCAGTTCAAGGGCCATATTTACATAATAATCCAGCGTGTATTTTGTCTCTTTCGGGCTTGTGATATCGCCGGTATAACAAATGGTTCCTTCAACAATCTTACCTGTTTTTAATGCCTCATCAATCGGCATTTTCATATTTTCAACCCAGTTCAGACTATCAAAAATACGGAACACATCAATACCATGGGAAGCGGAGATTTTAATAAATTCCTGAACAACATTGTCCGGATAGTTGCTGTATCCAACGGCATTAGAAGCACGCAGCAGCATCTGGATCAGAGTGTTTGGCATACGGTTTCTGAGAAGTTCCAGACGTTTCCACGGAGATTCTTTTAAGAAACGGTATGCTGTATCATAAGTAGCACCGCCCCATGCTTCGACAGAAAAAGCATTCTGCATGTATGCGTTTGTAGCATAGGCAGCACCGCACAGGTCTTTGCTTCTCATTCGTGTCGCCATCAGAGACTGCTGTGCATCACGCATAGTAGTATCTGTTACATATAATTTATCTTCTTTCAGAATTTTTTGCATAAAACCTTCTGCACCAAGCTTCAGGAATTCGTCACGGGCACCGTATACCGGTTTGCTCTGATCCAGTTTCGGAAGCACACGGTTTTCATAGTGCGGTTTCTGACCTTTCTGGGAGTTGACAATACGGTCACCGATGAATTCAATGATTTTGGTTGCACGGTCCTGACTCTGTGTGAGCTGGAACAGCTCCGGTGTTTCCTCAATGAAGGTAGTATAGCATTTTCCGGCAACAAAGGTCGGATGATGCAGTACGTTGATCAGGAACGGAATATTTGTTTTTACGCCACGGATACGCATTTCCTGTAAGGTACGAATGGATTTGCGAACAGCACCGGCAAACGTGCGGTCGTGGGAGATTGCTTTTACCAGAAGGCTATCGTAGTAAGGTGAGATGACAGCTCCCGTGTAGGCATTACCACCATCCAGACGGATTCCTTTACCGGAACCGGAACGGTAAACAGTGATCTCACCGGTATCCGGCATAAAGTTATTTGCAGGATCCTCAGTGGTGACACGGGTCTGGATGGAGTAACCATCGCAGTGAACATCGTCCTGAGATTTGATATTGATCTCATCTGAATCAAGCGGATAACCTTCCGCTACCAAAATCTGAGACTGTACCAGGTCAATATTTGTGATTTCCTCGCTGACAGTATGCTCCACCTGGATACGAGGATTCATTTCGATAAAGTATGGATTGTTGTCTGCATCAACCAGGAACTCCAGAGTACCTGCATTGCGGTAGCCAACTGCTTTGGAAAGGCGGATCGCAGAGTCAAAAATAATCTGACGGGTCTCATCCGGGATAGAAAATGCAGGTGCATATTCTACCACTTTCTGATGCCGGCGCTGTACGGAACAGTCACGGTCATACAGATGAACGACATTTCCGTAATTATCACCTAAAATCTGTACTTCGATATGTTTTGGTGCACGCAGGTATTTCTCAATGAAGATCTTGTCGTCACCGAATGCTTTCTTGGATTCATTTTTTGCTTCATTAAACTCTTTTTCCAGATCTTCCATCGTGTTTACGATACGCATACCGCGTCCGCCACCACCGTTGGAAGCTTTCAGCATAATCGGAAAACCAACTTCTGCTGCAATTTTTGTTGCTGTGTCAATATCTTTGATCGCGTAATCAACACCGGGAATAATCGGTACCTGCGCATCAATGGCCATTTTTTTGGAAGAAATCTTATCGCCCATTGCATTCATGATCTGGCTGGAAGGTCCGATAAATACAATGCCGTTTCGCTCACAGGCATCTACAAAATCCGGATTCTCTGATAAAAATCCATAGCCCGGATGGATAGCATCGACATTAGCTGCCAGCGCAATCTTGATGATCGTATCAATATCGAGATAGGCATCGATCGGACCTTTTTCCGGATTCAGCGGATAAGATTCATCTGCTTTGGAACGGAAGAGTGCATAACGGTCTTCCTTGGAATAAATGCTGACGGTTGTGATTCCCAGCTCATTTAAGGCTCGGAATACACGGATGGCGATCTCGCCACGATTTGCTACCAGAACTTTTTTAAATTTTCTGATCTGTACCTGATTGTTCATGTGTCATACTCCTTTGATTTAACTCTTTCTTAATTATTGAAAATTTTCCCCTCAGTGCCGAATGTTTGACACCATGTTTAAAAGTATATGGAAATTGAAAGAAAAATGCAAGAGAAAAAATAAAATAATTCAAAAAAATATAAAATAATGACAATGTTAAATAAATAACGAGTAAAAATGAAGGAAATGATTCTAAATAATGCAAAAGCGAGAAGAAATTGTACATTATGCAAGATTTGTTGCAAGATAGTAAGCCAATGGCGTCATGGAATATGCGCGAAATAGTATTGAAAATGCAAAAGATGTGTTGGATTGCAGTGATTCTGTGTATCTCTGCAATCCAACCGGCTTACGCTGACCGGAATCACGCACCAAGTCTCTCGTGCGTTCCGCTTGAAAAGTAGATTATAAGATGATCAGAGGCTGACGATATTCATTTTTTCGTTGGATACCGGTTTTTGAAAACAGGATACGATTGTACAGATCGCTGGCATAAACATCAAGATCCAGAAGTTGTTGCTGTTCCGGTGTCAGTGACTGACGTTCCTTTGCAATTTTGCGCAGCAACGGAATCTGACTGTGCTCCTGCAATTCCTTTAATAAAGGCGAAGCATCCTTTCGAAAACCTAGAATGCGGGCATATGGTGCATAATGACAGTTCTTTGCAGCAGCCAGAAGTTCTGCATCAATGCCGAGGAAGGCATGCAGCAGATGACGGCTGATGGCTGTATAGGTCTGGTTTTTCGTTTTTAAATCTGATACAAAATCAGACCAGCAGGTGAAAGTTTCTAAGTTATTTGCAATACGTTTTTCCAAATCGCTGCATTCGGTATCGGAATCAGAGAAAGCCGAATGCAGAAACTTGCGGCGAAGCTCATAATATAACAGGTCAGAAAAATCATCTTCCTGCAAAAAAGTATGGTTTTTATGCGCAGTCAGCAGCAGTTCACGAACGGAATCAGGAACCGTACGCGTCAGCATTTGATTCAGCGCTTCGGGATCAGTTTCCTGGCAGGAATTATCCTGAAAAATAAACTTACGCAGGGCAGAAGCACTGGCAAGTTCTGTATCTGTATCAGTATCATGATAACCTGCACCATTTCGTGTAACAACAGACGGTGTCAATTTAAGGTTCTGACGACGAATGGCTTTCATATATTCGATGGCAAGAATATTATTCGGAGAAGCAAGCAATCGTTCAAGCTGAGCAACTGTGTCTGTATTCATCGAATCGAAAGCCATCTGCTGCAAACAAAGAACAGCTGCTTTTGCCCGGGCAGCTGGAAAACTGCATCCGGATTTTAATTCCAGATCCAGATATTTCTGAAATGCGGGTGGCTCAAATGCAAAAAAATCAGCCAGTTTGTCCAGCATATCGATATCCGAAGTTGTGTTTGCTTCGGCACCAAAACTGATATGAGATACTACGCCGAGGCTATCCAACAGGCAGACACCTCCCTGAGCAAACGTTTCCGCACTGGAAGTGGCAGCAATTACAGTTCAATGACAAGATCAATGCCATGTTCAAGTGCCATTTTTGTCCGGTCATATTTATTTACCAGAGCCGGGGCTCCACGTTGGACAAAGCTGCCGCTTATAACAGCAATACAGTAATCGGCGTCCGTATTTTTTCTTGTTTCTTCTATATGAAAAGCATGTCCGTTGTGAAACGGATTATATTCTGCGATAATTCCTGTGACATTCATTGTATCTGATACTCCTGAATCTTTCTGATTGTTTGTCATGCGGATAAAGTGACCGTTGTAACAATGCAGACGTACAGTCTACATTTTATTATAGGAAAAAGCATAGCATGAAAGATGCAGAAAAACAAACATATTTGTGAGGGAAACAGAGGAGATTTGACTTTTTGACTAAAAACCAGTGTATGAAAACAGATGCAAGAGGAAAAACTTACAAAAAACCATTTGGTAACCTCTTGCGAAACAAAAAAATTGAGATATAATGGATAGGACAGGTATTTTGACGAAAAGTCAAAGGAAAAATGAAGGGAGAACATAAATAATGAACGTATTAGTAATCAACTGTGGTAGTTCATCACTGAAATATCAGCTGATCAACTCTGACACAGAGGCAGTACTTGCAAAAGGACTTTGCGAGAGAATCGGTATTGACGGAAGACTTACATATCAGAAAGCAGGTCTTGACAAAGAGATTACAGAGGCACCGATGCCTACACATAAAGAAGCTATCCAGCTTGTACTTGACGCTCTTGTAAATGAGAAAACAGGCGCAATCGCAAGCCTTGCAGAAGTAAATGCAGTTGGACACCGTATCGTACACGGTGGCGAGAAATTTGCTTCTTCTGCAGTGATCACACCGGAGATGCTTGCAGCAGTAGAAGAGTGTAATGACCTTGCACCACTTCACAATCCGGCAAACTTAATCGGTATCCATGCATGCCAGGAACTGATGCCAGGTGTACCGATGGTTGGTGTATTTGATACCGCTTTCCATCAGACAATGCCGGAGAAAGCATACCTCTACGGACTTCCATATGAGTACTATGAGAAATATAAAGTAAGAAGATACGGTTTCCACGGAACAAGTCACAGCTTCGTATCCAAACATGTTGCTGAGTTCCTTGGCAAAGATCTTAACGATTCCAAGATCATCGTTGCTCACCTTGGAAACGGTGCTTCCATCAGTGCGGTATTAAACGGCAAATGTGTAGATACATCTATGGGTCTTACACCGTTGGAAGGTCTTGTAATGGGAACACGTTCCGGTGACATTGATCCGGCGATCATGGAGTTTATCGCTAAAAAAGAGAATCTTGATATCGCAGGCGTTATGAACGTATTAAACAAAAAATCAGGTGTACAGGGTATTTCCGGACTTTCCAGTGATTTCCGTGACCTTGAGGAAGGTATGGAAGCTGGAAACGAGCGCGCAACAGCAGCTATCGAAGTATTCAGCTACCGCGTAGCAAAATACATCGGTTCTTACGTAGCAGCAATGAATGGTGTAGACGTAATCGCATTTACAGCAGGAATCGGTGAGAATGCGCCGATCGTTCGTTCTAAAGTATTAGCATACCTTGGATACCTTGGAATTACTGTAGATGAGGAAGCAAATGGCAAGAGAGGCGATGATATCGTAATCTCCACTCCGGATTCCAAAGTAACAGTTTGTGTAATCCCGACAAACGAAGAACTTGCAATTGCAAGAGAGACAGTAGCATTAGTAAAGTAATTGTTTCAGTTCACTCATCACATGAATTCTGGTAATGACCATGCTTGCATGAGGAATTACCTGAATACATAGTGATGAAGGGAGCGCCTTTTTATGAGCAAAAATAGGAGCGTAGCTACGGAGAAGCCCGAAGGGCGTTTTGCAAATGGCGCGTGTGAAATGAAACTTTATTACACAAAATACAAAAAATCTGTTGACAGGAAGTGCTGTTCTGTGTATAATCTACTGAGTGTGATTCAGAACAATTCACTTAGATTCAGATAAATTGGAGGTGTAACGAAATGTCTATTTGTCCAAAAAATAAATCTTCCAAAGGTAGAAGAGATAGAAGAAGAGCAAACTGGAAAATGTCTGCTCCGACTTTAGTAAAATGCAGCAAATGTGGCGAACTCATGGTTCCGCACAGAGTATGCAAAGCTTGCGGTTCTTACAATAAAAAAGAGATCATCGCAGTTGACTAATTAGCAGAATATGTAATGAAATGAAGGAGTTGAGAGAAATCTCAGCTCCTTTTTTTGCGTGGAAAAATCCTTTTTAACTAGATTTATATAAGTGGGTTAGAAAACTTGCAAATGCGGATACTTTTGTGTAAATACGAAGAAAAATAGTTTGATTATAGTGGCGGGAAAGTTGAACAAGCTGTATAATATATAAATAAGCTAACTGATTTATAATAAAAGAGGAAGAATAAATGGCTATTGATAAATTGATAGAAACTGTTACTGAAAAGGTTATAGACAGTGAAAATACGATGATATTGTGTGGAATGCTATTTCCGTATATAGGGTTGAATAAACGAGCAGTGGATATGTATGCTGAAGAATTAGAAAAATCAAATTTATCCGTTGAAGCAAAGCTATATTATTTGTTAAATGCAAAAAAAGAATTAAAACAAATTAAAAATCAACGAACAATAGCAGAAATAGCAATTAATAATGCAATTCCTGAGACTGATTTTTCGAGAAAATCAATGGTAAATGAAGAGTGGCTGGATCGTTTTATGGATTCGGCAAAATTTGTATCTCAAGAAGAAATACAAGTAATATGGGGGAAAATATTAGCAAAGGAATTTGAAAAACCAGGAAAAACACCTACTAGTATGATTCGAATACTGTCGGAAATAACCCCAGAATTGGCTTTAGTATTTAAGAAGATATGTGGCATGAAAATATTATTCTCTGAAATAGCGGAAACAGGTGAGCCGGGTGAAACGAATCAAATAGTGTTTGTACCTTACGATAAAAATAGAGAGAGTTTATCGAAACAAGGTGTATCTTTTAGTGCTTTAAATGAATTAGAATCTCTTGGATTATTACGATTTGGACATATAGGCGGATATGTTTTGAAAATATCTGGAAATAGGGTATTGATGTTGGTTGATGATCAACTAGAGATTATAAGCGGGTATGAAGAAAATCAATTGTTAATGGGGAATGTTATGCTGACTGAAGTAGGAACGGCTTTAGCCAATGTTATACCAACAGAAAAAAATTTAGAATATTTTGATATGATAAGAAAATATTTTAAGTTACATAATATAAAAATGGAAAAACAAACTCAGTATAAAGTTGATATGCAAGATGAAAAAATAAATATTGTTAAAATTGATTAGTAAACAATATATGTATTGATGAAAAATAAAAATGAAAGTTAGAGGAAAACAAATGGCTGGTAAAAATACAGCAGATATTGGATTTGAAAAACAAATATGGGATGCGGCCTGCGTGTTGCGCGGAAATATGGATGCATCTGAATATAAAAATGTAGTATTAGGTCTTATCTTTCTGAAATATATTTCGGATCGGTTTGATGAAAAGTATCAGGCATTGGTTGAGGAAGGCGATGGGTTCGAGGAAGATATCGATGAGTATACATCAGAAGGAATCTTTTTTGTACCAGCGGGAGCACGCTGGAGTGAAATTGCAGCAAATGCACATACACCTGAAATCGGTACAATTATTGATGATGCTATGCGGGCGATTGAAAAGGAAAATAAAAGACTGAAAGATATTCTTCCGAAAAATTTTGCACGTCCAGAGTTAGATAAACGTCGTAGATTTATTTACCAATATTCAAATGGTTGAGCATGGAAGTGAAAAGGATATTTTAGGACGAACTTATGAATATTGCTTATCTATGTTTGCAGAGCAGGAAGGAAAACGTGGCGGAGAGTTCTTTACACCATCCTGTGTGGTTCGTACATTAGTAGAAGTGTTAAAACCATTCAAAGGAAGAGTGTATGATCCATGTTGCGGATCCGGAGGTATGTTTGTACAGTCGGCAAGATTTGTCGAGAATCATAGCGGAAATATCAGTAATATTTCAATTTATGGTCAGGATTCCAACCCTACAACATGGAAAATGGCGCAGATGAATCTGGCAATTCGTGGAATTGAACCAGATTTAGGCAGTTATGCAGCGGATACATTTTTAGATGATCGCCATCCAACTTTGCGTGCAGATTATATTATGGCAAATCCACCATTTAACCTGTCAGATTGGGGTGCTGATAAATTAAAGGAAGATGTTCGTTGGCAGTATGGTATGCCGCCAGCAGGAAATGCCAACTTTGCATGGCTGCAGCATATGATCTATCATCTTGCACCAGCAGGACGAATCGGTATGGTACTTGCAAATGGTTCACTTTCTTCACAATCTGGTGGTGAAGGTGAGATTCGGAAAAATATTATCAATGCAGATTTAGTTGAATGTATTGTTGCAATGCCAACACAGTTATTTTACACCACACAGATTCCGGTGTCATTGTGGTTCCTGAATAAGCAGAAAAAGCAGACAGGAAAGACATTATTTATTGATGCACGAAAAATGGGAACGATGGTTAGCCGTAAACTGCGAGAACTTACGGATGAAGATATCAAGAAGATTGCAGATACCTATCAGGAATTTGTAGACGGCACGATGGAAGATGTCAAAGGATTTTGTGCAGCAGTAGATATGGAAGAAATTGAGAAGCAGGATTATATTCTTACTCCGGGGCGTTATGTTGGTATCGAAGAACAGGAAGATGATGGAGAACCTTTCGAAGAGAAGATGACTCGTTTGACAACGGAACTTTCAGAATTATTTGCGAAAAGTCATGAGTTGGAGGATGAGATACGGAAAAAGCTGGGGGCAATTGGGTATGAAATATAAATTGTCTGAGGTGATGGATGTTATCGGTGGAGGTACACCTAAAACATCGAAGCCAGAATATTGGAATGGAGATATACCGTGGCTATCTGTTAAGGATTTTAACAATGATTACCGTTATGTATATCGAACAGAAAAAAGCATCACAAAAGAAGGATTAGAAAATTCGACAACAAAGCTCTTAGATAAGGGTGACATGATTATTTCTGCCCGGGGGACAGTTGGTGAAGTTGCAAGTGTTCCATACCCGATGGCATTTAATCAATCATGTTATGGACTTAGAGCAAAAAGTGATTTAATAGTAAGCGACTTTTTGTATTATCTTATCAAGTATAATGTTAATGTTTTGAAAAAACAAACTCATGGATCGGTATTTGATACTATCACAAGAAATACATTTGATGACATTGAGGTAGATATTCCAGATTTTGATTGCCAGAAAAAAATAGCATCCTTGCTTTCGGATTTGGATGCTAAGATTGAATTAAATATAAAAATAAATGAGAATTTAGAGCAGCAACTGCAACTGTTATATGACCAATTGACCTATGACCTGAAAGGTGAAACAATCGAGCTCTCATCTGTCATAGAGGTTAGAGATGGAACCCATGATTCACCTAAACCTAAAGAAAACGGCTTCCCATTAGTGACTTCTAAACATTTATTGCCATTTGGCGTCGACTTAACTTCGTGTAATCTCATATCACAGGCAGACTACAATAAGATAAACGAACGTAGTGCTGTGGATACGTATGACATTTTACTAAGTATGATAGGTACTGTTGGTTTAGTATCGCTTGTTATTGAAAATCCAGTAACCTACGCGATAAAAAACGTTGGTCTATTTAAAACATCAAAGCGACCAGAGCTTTATGCATTTATCTTGGCCTATTTAAAGAGCAAAAAAACAATGCAACATATTGAGAAAACACTTGCAGGAAGTACACAAAAATACATAAGTCTTGGTGAGCTCCGTAAAATGCCTATTATTCTTCCAACTGTTGAGCAATTAAGCAATTATAATGAGATAGCTAATCCATTAATCAAGCAAATAATTACTTTGACGAATGAGAATAAAACACTAAACATGCTCAGAGATAGTATTTTGCCAAAATTGATGTCGGGTGAAATCGACGTCTCTGCCATAGATATTTAAGCCGCTAAATTCTCATTTATATAACAAGTGGGGAAATATATGGAAAAAGAAAAATTGATAAAAATAGCAAAAAAATTACATCA
>OBVY01001374.1_pt1 | contig 14619 bp, 18 predicted proteins | sample 1538051 | NCBI WGS metagenome assembly OBVY01 (sample SAMEA2580017, study PRJEB22360) | human gut metagenome | biome: human gut; feature: human-associated habitat; material: faeces | place: Denmark | collected 2008/2010 | reverse complement strand
CCATTCGATTTTGGATTTTTTATATAATCTTTTATTTCAATAACTTTAATATCATGCTGTTATCCTCCTAAATAGATTGAAATATGTCAATGAGTTTTTTCTTGAACAATAGTATAGCACAATTCTTTTATTTTGTTCCAACTTCATACATGATCATAACATGTAAACTTTAAACTATTTTCCCAGATTATTTCTCCATCAGTTTTTCAAACCAGGTATCCATCCCCAAATAAGGGGTGACAACAGAGCGAAACCCAAATGTTAGCTGGACTTCCTGAAACTCATGTTTGCAAACAGGTGATTTTGATTAGCCGTCAGCTAACAAAAATCGGATTGCGTTAGCTGGTAATTGATCATTTTGAATGGAAAATCATGTCACGAACGTGATTAGAAAACAAAAAAAGCGTTCGTTGTCAGCTAATCCAGCTAACATTTTCGAACGCTTTGAAGCCCGTCGCCAAGAGGATTTGAACCTCCGACCCCTCGCTTAGGAGAGCTCCAACCTATTGTCACTCTCTGTCAATCTGAGGTAAGGTAAACCCAAGTGGGACACTATATAAAACTGTTTCCGATTCAATTCGAGTTATTCTGAATACCCCCTCTGTCAAGCTCTGTAAAGCTCTGAAAGTTAGCTGATTGTTTGCTCCAGCTAATAATCGGGGAATGCCTTGATATTACCATCGACATCTGTTATATGACCACCATGCTTCGTACGTTCGATCATGGTAAACAGTATTCAATTAAACTTCCTATCGAAAGCACAAGATATTTTCTTGTCTATAAATAATATAACGCATACGAGACGGTTTGTCCATGCGTTTTTGACTGGCAAATTTATAAGCTGCTTTCATATTTTTAAATACGGACATAACCAGTAGATGGACCTTCGATTCGGTTGGATGCTCCCGTACTCTGAATCAATGCAACTTCTAAGAGTGTTTTCAATTCATCTACATTGGCTTCGAGAAATAATTCCTGTTTGCCTTTATGTTCATGGATGCTGCTAACCATCTGAACAATTTCAGGTGTTAACAACTTCGCAGGACTTACAATAAAATCAAAGTCTCTCATAGGAATCTCCTTCATTTCAGATTTATCTCCATCATTCTATCATCAAATGATGGAGATAGAATATTCATATACACAATAAATATCCTCATTTCATCCATATATTATATCGTTTTATGAATCGTTTTTTCACTAAAATTACACTATTTTTTCACTATTTTTCATTACTTCATCGTTTTCGCCAGTGAATTGAGCAACGCCCGCATCTCTGGATTCGCCAATACTTTTGCCAGAAGTTCCGGATCGACTTCATCAGCAACAGGTGCATTATTATTTTCCTGCTGTACATGCATCTGTGGATCCAGATTCTTTTTCTCATAAAATGCTTCTTCAAAAAGCTCTGCATTTTTCCTTCGATCATCATCCAGGATATGAGAGTACACATCCGTAACCATATTGACCTGCGCATGGCCGGAATCACCCTGTACCGCCTTGATGTCTCCACCATTCAATTTCAGCTTATAAGTAACACTGCTATGACGGAAACTGTGAAATACAACCGGTGGAAGATTATAATCCTCGATCAGTTTCTTTAAAGGACCACGGATTGCTCCATCACCAAGAGGAAGACCAAAGGTACTTGCCATAACCAGGTTATAGTCCATATATTCATCACCAAGAATTTCTTTCATTTCATCTTGCTCAGCTTTCCAGTCTACCAGCATATTAGCGACACTCTTTGGTAAGAATATCTTACGCACACTGCTTTCTGTCTTTGGTGTTTTCAGAATACGGACCGTAGAATTCTTCTTATGATTTGTCGGGAATACCAACAACACATCTTTTCCATCCAATGCATTCAACGATTCTTTTCTTATACGCTGTGATTCTTTGTTGATGAAGACATATGCACGGTTTTCTTCAATTGCCTCAGGAGAAATATTTACACAATCCCAGGTAAGACCAAGCAGCTCACCAAGTCGTAAGGAACATGAAAAGGATAGATTTATTGCAAGCTTTAATCGCTCATCTTCACAGACACTGAGCGCATACATTAATGTATCGGCTGTCCAGATGTCTCTTTTTTGTGATTTATGTTTTGGTACAGTCGCATGGGTGCAAGGATTCTTCTCCATCAACTCCCATTTCACTGCCTGTTCAAAACAGTTTCTAAGCAGCTTATTAATATCCCTGACCGTACTGGAAGATACAAATTCATTTCGACTGGTTTTATTCAATGGATTGATAACTGCACGTCTCTTCAAAAGACTCTGATAATATCTTTCGATGAATCGGGTATTGATCTCTGAAAGTTTCGTATCACCAATAATTGGAAGAATATAGTTATTGATAAGAGAGACATTTCCTTCATATGTAGAAAGCGCCCAGTTTTCTTTTCCATAAAGTGCAACATACTCTGTAATAAGCTCATCCAGTGTTTTGCATTTACGAACGACAAATGATCCCATCTCTTTTTTATATTCAATTTCTTTTTTTCTTCTCTTTGCTTCGGCTTTCGTTTCATAGGTTTCCCATTTCTGTTTCCTCTCACCTTTTTCATTCGTATAAGAATAGATTACATTAAATTTTCCGTTTCGTTCTCTTATTGATGCCATATTATTGCATGCTCCTTTCCAAATCTCTTTGTTCCATCCAGTCCTCAAATTCATCCCGAAGGATCCTAACTCGACTGCCAACTTTTATTACTGTGAACTTTCCTTTATCCGCCCACTTGTTGATCATGCTTCTGCTGACCTTTGCCAGATAGGAAGCTTCATCAAAAGTAAGATACTTTATATTTCCATTGCTTCCTCGTATTCCGGTCTGTGATAATTTCTTCCGCCGGAAATTGGCCAGGGCAATATTTTGTTCCTGTGCAAGTTCTTCATAATCATTCGATGGATCCAGCTTATACCGATCCTGACCTTCCAGGAATTTTTGAAAACTCTCTTTTGTGATCCTTTTCTTTTCTGCAATCACAATGAATTCAAAAAATGACTATACTTTGGATTATCAAGAATTGTATATACTGCACTTCTGGTTGTTCCAAGCAGCTGTGCCATCTCAGGCATCGTAATTGTTGCATCTTCCAGAAGAGCGTCTTTTTCTCTGTCTTCCTTTGTTCGATACCGAGACTGGCTTTTATACCAGTTTTGAAAAGATTCTTTTGGTATTCGTTTCCAGTAATCGACAATAACCGCTTCCATTTGATTTTTCTTGAGTAATTCATAAACAAGATAATCATCAACACCTAACAGATCCGCGACTTCCTTAACGGAATAGGACCAGGATTTCTATTCTTTCCCCGGTTCTTCTCCGGTAACTTTATGATATTTAATCTGATTGGCGTACCATTTTTCAAAGCTGGCAATATTGATTCGTATCTTTCCGGCAATCTCTTTAGATTCAAAAACATTTTTATGCACCAGCCAGTATCGATCTGTCTTTTTTAATCCCAGCAGCTTTCCCATTTCCGGCACGGTCATCCAGGTTCTCTTTTGTGTTGGACGCCGTTTGTAAGGACTTTCTTCTGAAATCTTCGAAATGATTTCTTCCACATCGTCCATTTCCGGAATTCCTTTTTGTTTCATAATTGCTGTTGCCATTTATTCTTCACTTCCTGTCTTTTTTAGTGTTAGTGTTTTTTCTTATATCATATCTCAAATCCAGATAAAAATTTAGGATGTCGATGTAGACAAAATCTGTCTGATCAACACCCTGTTTTTTACTGTTCCAAGTTATCAAGCCAGTCATCGAAACTCTTCTTGGAGATGCGATACTTTCCGCCATCCAACTGGATCCACCGGAATTCCTTTTTCTTCAAAAGGTTATAAATAGTAGGTCTGCTGACTCCTAAGATTTCCTGTAACTCTTGAACTGTATAACATCTTTTCTCTGACATTTCTTTATCCTCTTTTCTTTGAAATATGAAAGAAAAATTATCCCTTCATATAACGAAACGCTCAGAGCATGTTTTACAGTGGTCAAAAGCAAATTTTTTTACTTTTTTTCCTACGAGTCTTCTTGCGAGTTTTTTAATACCACTCGTAAGAAACTCGTAACATTAAATTTTTCAGTAAAGAAAAAGAGCATATGGAATTGAATCCATACACTCTATGATTACTGGAACTTTATTTCATTTTTAATTCAACAAACTTTTGTTTATCTCGTTCTTAAGTTCATCTTTATTCTCGTATGTTCTCACTATCGGAATCGTACTCTGTCTGTTCTACATAATCTGCGGAACAGTCTCGTTTATACGGATAAAAAAATAAACTGAGCCACGGCTGTTCCAACATGAAATCAGCCGTGGCCTTATTTATATCATTTCACTCTTTTTTGAAATAGAACAACACCACAGCAACAACTCAAATCGACTTAAAATTCCAGACTATTCGCATTCAGCAAGAAATACTTCATTCCCATGATGACAAAACCTTCATCATTTCTCCAAGGCTTTTTGCTGCCATTTACAATGACGATCTTCTTGAAAGAGTCCGGAATATTACGCAGAGAATTGAACTCCTGCGTCTGTTTTTCTTCCGAAGTCATGTCATATGCAACCTGGATATAGTATCTCTGGTTTCCTTGATTCACCACAAAGTCAACCTCCAACTGCTTGCGAACACGTTTGCCCTCTTTATCCTTATCGAAGATATCCACGACACCCACATCAACATTGTAGCCACGGATCAGCAGCTCGTTATAAACAATGTTCTCCATGATATGAGTAGGCTCCTGCTGTCTGAAATTCAGACGTGCATTTCTCAGTCCCAGATCAGTAAAGTAGTATTTCAGATTTGCACCGATATACTTTCTGCCTTTAATATCGTATCGGCTTGCCTTGGAAATCAAAAAGGCATCTGTCAAATGGTCGATATGCTTGGAGATGGTTTTATTAGCATAAGTCATCTGGCGCTCACTGGCAAAGGTATTGGCAATCTTCGAAGGGTTGGTCGGTGCGCCGATTGCAGATGCAAGCACATCAACCAGAATCCCAATCTCATCCACGTTCTGAATCTTATTTCTTTCAATAACATCCTTCAGATAGACATTTGCAAAGATGTTCTTCAGATAGTCCGCTTTCTGTCGTTCGCTCTGGAAACTTACGATCTGCGGCAATCCTCCGTAGGTCATGTAGTCATCCCAGGCATCATCATAATCGCCGTCATAGACAGAATAAAACTCTGCAAAGGAGAGAGGGTAGATTCTAATCTCATCACCTCTGCCACGGAATTCGGTCACAATGTCGCTGGACAGGAACTTGGAATTACTTCCGGTGACATACACATCAATATTGCTCATGCGGAGCAGGCTGTTCAGCACTTCCTCAAATCGTGGCATGAACTGCACTTCATCCAAAAGGAGATAATACTTCCCGTCGTCTTTCATGGCATCCTTGATGTACTTGAAGCATACCTTGGGATCTCTTAATTCCTCGTTCTCAATACCATCCAATGCAATTTCAATAATATGATCAACATCAACGCCGTTCTCCAGTAAGTATCTCTTAAAGATGGTAAACAGCAAAAAGGATTTGCCACATCTACGAATGCCGGTAATCACCTTTATCATTCCATTATCTTTTCGCTCGATCAGCTGCTGTAGGTAAGCGTCTCTTTTAATCTCCATCGTTACACTCCCCATTTCCGTGCACCTACACACTTTTTAGTAATGAGATTCTATCACAGAACGACCTGAATTTCAATATGTATTCCCATTTTATGTGCATCTACACATTTTTATGTAATGTTGATAAATATATTTTCAGATTTTTTTGATTGCAGTGTCTATAATCGATTACTCCAATCGTTATTATAGGTAGACAACAAAAAGAAGATGGTTCCGATGTTTCATTAAATATGTTCGTTAAGGACAGCAATTTGACACTGCTGTCCTTTCTTTTATAAAATTGCAGTACACAGAAAAAAGCTGTAAAATGAAAAATATATTTGTCCTTGTAACAATTCTCGGACATTTGCCTGTTATACTATCTGCAAAAAGAAAAGGAAGTGATAATATGAAGCATATTTTAATTGTCGAAGATGATAATCTTTTGAATAAAACGCTTACTTATAATTTGGAATTGGACGGTTACACAATAACTTCTGTTCTGAATGCAAGGACAGCCGCTGAATCATTAAAAACAAACATTTTTGATTTGGTATTGCTGGATATAAATTTACCAGACGGAAATGGTTATGACCTATGCCGTCTTATCAAGCCAGAGCATCCTGATACAGTAGTTATATTTCTAACTGCCAACGATCAGGAAAGCAATCAGATACGGGGATATGAAGCTGGTGCAGTGGATTATATCACGAAACCTTTTTCGATTAGTGCTTTGCAGCGAAAGATCAAAGCCATGTTCGCTATGTTGGAACATCACAAACCAGCTAAGGATATTTACGAGGATGGCAGCCTGTTTCTGGATTTTTCGGAACAATTTGCAAGCTTGAACGGGAAACCATTAGCGCTTTCTGCGATGGAATATAAAATGCTGAACCTATTTCTTAAAAATCCGAAGCAGGTACTTACCCGCCAACAACTTTTGGAAAGGCTGTGGGACATTGATGAAAAATATGTAGATGAACATACCCTTACTACTTCTATCAGCCGCATTCGCAGTAAGATTGAAGCGGATGGCGACACATATATCAAAACGGTTTACGGTATGGGTTATCAATGGACAGGAGGCGAAAAGAAATGAAACTGAATAACCTTTCTGCTAAGAAAATTTGTAGACTGATTAGTGCTGGCATGGTTTTCTCTATGCTGGTAATTACCGGTATTCTCGGCGGTATAATGCAGGATATACGAATTTTCATAGCAGGTGGAACATTGACACTCTGTGCATTTTTCTGGATTTGGCTATTGGTGCTGTTTTTTGGAAAACGCCTTTCTCATTTTACTTCTAATTTGTGCCGGACGCTGGACAACATGATTGATGGAAACGAGGAATTACAAAAGTCAAATGATAGTGAAACTCTTTTTGCCCGTATCAACCACCGCTTAATCCGGTTGTATGAGATTATGCAGGAAAATCGGCACAAGGTAGACATGGAACGACAGGAGCTTCAAATGCTGATTTCTGATATTTCGCATCAAGTCAAAACACCTGTCAGCAATTTGCAAATGGTAACGGACACACTTTTAACAAAGCCTGTTTCAGAAGAAGAACGGATGGACTTTTTGCAAGGCATACGCAGTCAGACTAATAAACTGGATTTTCTGTTCCAAGCACTGGTTAAAACATCCCGGTTAGAAACCGGAGCAATACGATTAGAAAAGAAAGACAGCAGCTTATTCCATACGCTTGCACAAGCCATGAGCAGTATTGTATATGCCGCAGAGAAAAAAGAAATTGCTGTATCCGTGGATTGCCCGGAAAATTTGATAATCTCCCATGACAGCAAGTGGACAAGCGAAGCCCTTTTCAATCTGCTGGACAATGCAGTAAAATACACTCCGTCAGGTGGAAAGATTTCTGTATCAGTGGTTCAGTGGGAAATGTATGTGGAGATCAAAGTGACCGACACCGGCAAGGGCATTTCCGAAAGCAATCAGGCTGCCATCTTCCGGCGCTTCTATCGTGAGGAAGAAGTACACGAACAGCAGGGCGTGGGCATTGGCCTGTATCTGGCCCGCGAGATCGTAACGCGGCAGGGCGGCTATATCAAAGTGGTTTCGGAGCCGGGCAAGGGTTCGGAATTTTCCATTATGCTGCCGACAAAATAGAACGCGGCGGACGGCCATTTCCGGCTGCCCGCCGTAAATTTTTTTGAAATGTCCGAGCGTTGTAACATTTCACCCCGATTTTCAATGAAATTTTTTGGCCGCTGTAACATTTCGCGGACATTTGGGTTTTACAATAGCCTTATCAACAGGCAGAAAGCCTTGAAAGGAGTTTTGAGTATGAGAATTTTACAGACTATCGACCTGAAAAAGTATTACGGTACAGAGCCGAATATCACCCGCGCCCTTGACGGCGTGAACTTCTCTGTAAATGACGGCGAATTTGTGGCCGTTGTGGGAACCTCCGGCAGCGGCAAGTCCACCCTGCTTCACATGATGGGCGGGCTGGACACCCCTACTTCCGGCAATGTGATTGTCCGGGACAAAGAGCTGTCGAAAATGAACGACGAACAGCTCACCATCTTCCGCCGCCGCAACATCGGTTTTATCTTCCAGAACTATAACCTTGTTCCCATCCTGAATGTGTATGAGAACATCGTCCTGCCGGTGGAGCTGGACGGGGACACGGTGGATCAGAAGTTTTTGGACGAGATCGTTCACTTGTTGGGGCTGGAAGATAAACTGAAAAATATGCCGAACAATCTCTCCGGCGGACAGCAGCAGCGTGTGGCGATTGCCCGCGCCCTGATTACCAAACCGGCTATTGTACTGGCTGACGAGCCGACCGGCAACCTTGACAGCAAGACCAGCGCCGAGGTGCTGGGACTTATCAAGCGTACCAGTGCGGAGTTCCGGCAAACTGTCGTGATGATTACCCACAACAACGACATAGCCCGTCTTGCAGATCGGATTGTCCGCATTGAGGATGGAAAGATTGTGGAATAAGGAGGGGGAAAGCTATGACATGGCCTTTTGAAAATGATACCAGCGCTATCATAAAAAAGCTGGCAAATCGGAGCATGAAAACAGACAAACGAAGCAAAGCCTTTCTGCTTCTCACGATTGCCCTTTCTGTCTGCATGATTTTTTCAATCGTTCTAATATCCGCAGGCGCGCAGGAAGAATTTAAGAATACACAGCGCAGTAAAGCGCAGGTTGCAATTCTGGGAATAACAGATGACCAGTTATCCGGTTTACGTCAAAACAAAGATGTTCAATGGATTGGCGAATATGCTGCAATCGGACTTTTTTATTCAGGCAATAAAACAATTACGGTCGCTTATGGAAGCGAAGATTATTTTACGCATCAGGAAGAAAAATCTTTGCAGGGCAGAGCACCGCAAAAGGCAAATGAGATCATGCTCCCACAGAATTATATTGATTTTTTGGGGAAGTCATATCACCCCGGTGACACCATTACTTTTGATGTAACCGGCACGGGGCATGAGGCAGAATACACGCTTTCCGGCATTTTGAGCGAAAGCAGCAAGAGTGATGGTTATTTCGTCTATCTGAGCAAAGAACTTGCCATGAGCTTAATGAATCATCTTCAAGTAACAGCATATACGCGGCTGAATACAGATGCCATTCGCTCGGAAACCCTTCTTGATTTTACGGATAAAGTCATTGAAAACACAGGCATTGTGGAAGATCAGGTATATCTCACGGAGTATTCTGCTATTATGACCGGAGCTGTTCAATCTGGCATCCAGCTCCCAATCCCTCTGCTGGCTGCATTGACTGCGGTGCTGGCTGCAACGATTGTGTATGGGGTCTTTTACACGAAGATTGCGAAGAACGTGCAGATGTTTGGTCAGCTACGGACAATCGGAATGACAAAAAAGCAAATTAAACGGATGGTGAGAAAAGAAGGACTCCGGTATGCTTTTACTGGTATTCCTCTTGGACTAATTGCTGGCTTGTTGATTGGATTTATTGTGTATCCGAAGGGATTTCAAATCAAAACGGTTGCCATCTATGCGGTGCTGATTGCCATAGTAGGTGTTGTAATGGTGAATATTGCGATTTTCAAGCCAGTTCGAGTTGCAATGAATACTTCTCCCATTGAGGGTGCAAGATACCTCGCTTATTCAGGGAAAGCAAAAGCCAGTTCAAAGCTGCATCGCAATCTGTCACCCCACAATCTCGCAAGAATCAATATCCAGCGTAACAGGCAAAAAGCTATTTTGACGCTTGTGATGCTGGGCGTAAGCGGTGCGCTATTGCTGGGCGCATCTACGGTTGCAGGCTCTATTGATCCGGAAAAACAGGCAACTTTCAAACACTATCCTGCTGGCAGTATTCTTTTGCAGGTGAAAAATCAAGTCGGCAGTTCGTTTGATAAAGAATCTGAGCCATACGGAAGTTCAAAGCTGCAACTGGAAGAAAACCCGCTTGAAAGCCAGACACTACGGCATGACTTGGAAAACATTGCCGGAGTAGAAAAAATAACTGCATTTAACTGCGTCCATATGTCCATTACCTTCCCCGGCGGGAGTGGTTCTCTCACAAGTATCATGAATGATTTCCCGACACTGAACCGTGAACAACTGGCAGAAAAGCAAGCGGTTTTATCGTCTGGAACGGCAGATTACGATGATATGACCGAAAGAAACGGAATATTGGTTGCAGAGAATATTGCGAGCGTTGGCGACACCTTGCAGTTGGAAGGGCGTTCTCCCGATGGCAGCACGTTTAATATCAACGCAGTTGTTGCAGGCACCTATGACCCGACCGATTTGATGGAACGCAATCCGGTTGTTCCAGGCAGTCCGTATTTTATGATGACATACGATATGGCAAAGAATCTGACAGGTATAACAGATCAGACTGGCATCTTGGCGCTCAAGATCACTCCCAATCATTTTGATGAAGTTCTAAGCGCGGTTCAAGAAATTGCAGAGCAGAGCGGTAAAATATCGGTTAATACGATTGAACAGACAATTAAAAACATTCAGTATCGGTATAGTTCGTCGATAAAGGCACTATATATGGCAGCGGCGATCCTGTTTACATTTGGAAGCATCAGTCTTATGAATATGCTGATGGTCGATTTTCAGAACAGAAAACGGGAATTTGGTCTGCTGGAAGCTGTTGGGGCAACGCAGAAGCAGCTAAAAGCTATGTTGAGTCGTGAGATTGGAATTTACCTCGGAGGTTCGTTGGTAATAGCTCTTGTATTTGGAAGCATTTTAAGTGTAATTGTTTGTAGACGATTGGATGCGGTAAACCATTGCATTACGTTGGTATTGCCGTGGCTGTTTCTACTGGCGTTAGTCGTTGTTTTAGCAGTTATATATTTGATTTTCACTGCATACGCAAAATCCGAGTTGAAGAAAACAAGCATCTTGTCCGCCATAAGGGAGGAATGATCTTTTGTATAGACATCACTTAAAAGGTAGTTAATTTCAAAATAATATCACTCTGTTGATACAGCCAGTCCGTAAATTCTTTCGGGCTGGCTGTTCCTGTTTTTACAGCCTTTTTTCTCTGTAATGCTTCTTTCTTAAAGTCGGCAAAGGCAGCCTGTATTTTTTCCAGACGGTCAGCCGGAAAGCCTGAGGTATTTTTTACCCGGTTTATTTTGTTGCGCCAGTTCTGGCATTCATTTTTATAAAGCAGGTCATAGTTATTTTCTCTTGACCTCTCGTCAAATTCCCGCTTGTTTTGAAGCGCCTGTGCTTTTCGGCACTTGTCGCTGCACAGCTCATACCGCTGGCTCTTTGCCAGAAAATATTTCCCACAGACCTGTACTGTATAACATCTTTTCTCTAACATTTCTTTATCCTCTTTTCTTTGAAATATGAAAGAAAAATTATTCCTTCATATAACGAAACGCTCAGAGGTTGTTTTACAGTGGTCAAAAGCAACTTTTTTTACTTTTTTTCTTACGAGTTTTCTTTAATACCACTCGTAAGAAACTCGTAACATTAGATTTCTGCATTTTTCCTGAAATTAAGTAAAGAAAAAGAGCATATGGAATTGAATCCATACACTCTATGATTTCACAGTCGAGTAGACTAAGACCTCTCAATCTTAGCCCCTCACAGATCCCGCATCACTTTTTTCTGTTGGCTTTAACAATCCAATTTCATCATAATAGTGAAGCGTGCGAACGCTGATACCTGTTAAATCTGATATTTCTTTTACTGTCCTCATAACTGCTGACCTCCTATTCCTGATAAGATAACTTTAATCTATGACGTTCCGTGAGAGTCAATAGTTTTCAGTTCAATAAATTGATTTTTCATCTCGACAAGCTGGAAGTTATCTTTTTCTTAATGGCAATGCTATTAAATTTCCCAATAATGCAATAACAGCATATCCAACTACATAAACCCATGCACTTGAGTTATAAAATATAAATATGGATGGCGCAAACATTATTGCTACAATCAAAATATACCAGAAGTTAAAACCATTCCTAATCCCATAAAAAACAGAGGTTATTAAACATATTAGAGGAATAATTACTAACATAACAATCATTGCACTTCCTGTGTTTTTTATAAACCAAGGAACGATATAAAAATCTATCAGCAACAGTAGGTAGAAAACCATGTTCTTTTTTAATTTATCCATCATATCATCATCCTTTTAAATTCCGATTTATCCAGTTAAGAAAACTGGAATTTGACTAATTATTGTGTTTTAATGATTCTATAAACTACCCCCAATTGAGCAGGGTATGTTTCTTGAATCATTCCATTAAACCATATTGTAACGATATCTCCCACCTGAACATCTTCCGCTAAATTTTCTGCCGATACATAATACTCTCCATCATTCATCTGACAAAAGCCTTCAGCTGTACTCACATGCGTTACAAGAAGTTCTCCATCATCGGTAATTTCTTTTACTTTTGCATTAAAATTGATAACCTCTATTGGAATAGACGTATCATCTTTTTCAATATCTCTAAATATGATTCGTTCGTCATCAATGACTACTATGAGCTGACCTTCAGAACTCCTTTGATAATGATATCCGCTTCCGAAATTTGATTGATTATTTTCAGATGGTAACTCTGTCCCTGCCACTGTTGACACAATTTCTCCATCCATTGTTCCGCAACCAGGCATTGACGCTACATATCCTGTGTCTTTATATATAACACCATCAACCATAACACATGGAGGATATGAGCCAGTATCTGCTGTTTGCTCATTTTGTACTACATCATCATTTTCTTTATTTTCTATTTCTACGGACACATTTCCAGACACAGGTTCTTTATTTTCTTGATTCGTTCCACATCCAGCCATTCCTAGCACCATACATAATACAAGCAGATAGATTACTTTTTTCATAATACATGCCTCCTTCACTTATATTTTTTAACTCTATAAACCGGAATTTGAAGAGCAATAACTCTACCGTTCATACGATGCAATAATTTCTTTGCTATCTGCTATTTTATAATCAAGTGTTCCCAAATTACCAATCAAATCAAATGTCATATCTGCATTAACCTGCAATTCATCTTCAAGCTTAGGGGCAGACGGCTCATCTTTTAGAAAAACTGTTAATCCATAAGGTTCTGTTTCAGACTGTATCTCTATACTGTCATATGAGTATCCTTCTGGATACTCTTGACTGCTTACAATATTTATAACATTTGAAGAATCTCCTACATAATCTGTCTTATACTGCGATAGGTCAGGAATTTCGTACAGTTTTTCTTTTTTTTCGCACACCGAAATCAACATTATTGACACGGCAATTAACATAATTGCAAGTACTTTTTTCTTCATAAGCAATCTCCTCTCTTAACAGTAAGATGGCACAACCACCTGAATTCTTCAACTCCCGATTTTATGACTTCTTCTTTTTTTGTGCAGGAAGTTCATCATACATAGCGACAAACAATCTTGTCAGGAAATCTTTGTTATCAACATTATCAACCAACAACATCTCTTTTGCTCCATCATAGGGCAACTCATAAATTGCATTAGGCATAAGTGAAACAGCAGATTTTACAGGTTTTACAAGCAACCTATCGTCATATATACCGCCAACAATTTTCTCACGATAATAGATGATATACTCGCTCATCATCGCACGGTATGAAATTCCCTCTAAATCGGATAACTGTTCCAATATAAAGGTTAAATATTCTTTACTTGAAGCCATATCTTTCTCCAATCTATTCTTATTTTTCTATTGGATAAACGAGAATTTAACGTTCTCTTTTATGCCTATCAATAAGCAACAAAACAAACATAATAAACCATATCCCCCATGCAATCAAACAACCAATTCCTAGATATTGGATATCTATGATTATTCCAATAATAAAAGGAACTGACATAAACATCATTCTTTTTCCATATGCCTTACACATAGCATTCTCATCGTATTTCTTTCGTTCATCCGCTGATTTCATATTATAACCCGACAAGAAATTAGCAGCTTTTCCTTCTGATTTATAAAACCACATTCCAAACAAAAACATAATCACTGCCATCATAAAGTCAAAAACAATATAGATCATATAATCATAGAACATATAATACAATTTCTCCTTTCAACCAATCACTCTTATCTCTTTGAATTTTCTACATTACTCCTCATCTTTGACCAAACATAGCAAATCAGTATATCCTGACTGCATAAGTAATTGCTTAAAACCAGACATCACTTCTTCTTTTGTATAATTATTATTTTTCAAAAACTCACTATCCTTCTCACTAAGGTATTGGTAGAAAAGAGCTGCTGCCATTACCTCATTTCTGTCTGTGTAATCAATGCTATCTAAAAGTATATTCTCTGCTTCGTTAATTTCCCCAGAATCAATCATATCAAGAAAATCTTTCAAATTTTTCCCTGATACTTCATATTTATTTTCTTTTTCAAGTTCAACAGAAACATACTTTTTCCCAAACATTAAAGAAAATAATACTCTTACCATTTCTTTTATCATTCGCATAATATAGTCTTTTTCGTCTGTGAAATACATTTTTCACCTCCATAACT
>OBVY01001369.1_pt1 | contig 14674 bp, 11 predicted proteins | sample 1538051 | NCBI WGS metagenome assembly OBVY01 (sample SAMEA2580017, study PRJEB22360) | human gut metagenome | biome: human gut; feature: human-associated habitat; material: faeces | place: Denmark | collected 2008/2010 | reverse complement strand
GGTCGCCCTTGCGGCGCTCCTCGCGGCGGTCATCGCCATGCTCGAACAGATAGTCGCGGCGCTCGGCCTCGGGGTTGCTCATGCCTGCACGGCGTTCCGCACGGTTGCGGTTCTTCTTCACGGCCTTCTTGCTGGCCTTGTCGCCGTGCTTGCGCTGCGGCTCGCCTTCGGCAACAAACTCGCCGCCTGCGTTCTCGTGCTGGAACTCGGTCTCGGCAACGTTCTGCTCGTCACGATTGCGATTGTGCTTGCGCTTGCCGCCGCGGCCGGACTCGTCGCCCGCCGCGTTCTTGGCGCCCCTGTTCTTGCCCTTGCGCGGGTTGCCCACGGGCTGCGACTTGTCGAGGCTCCAACCATCCACGCGCTCGGCGCGGTCGCCCACAAGCTCAAGCACTTCGGGCGAATCGTGGGTCACTTCGATCATCTTGGTCTTGATGCCGGCCTGGTTCAGCAAGCGGCGCGTCTCGCGGCGCTGCTCGGGCAGCACGAGGGTGACCACGTCGCCCGCCTTGCCGGCGCGGGCGGTACGACCGGAGCGGTGCACAAAGGACTTCGGGTCGGCCGGCGGCTCGACCTGCACCACGAGCTCCACGCCGCCGACGTCTATGCCACGGGCGGCCACGTCGGTGGCCACCATGACACGCACATCGCCGGAATCGAACGCAGCGAGGTTGCGATCGCGCTGGTTCTGGTTCAGGTTGCCGTGCAGCTCGGCGGCCGGAATGCCGTTCTGCGTCAGGTTCTTGGCGAGCTTCTTGGCCTGGAACTTGGTGCGGGTGAACAGGATGCGGCGGCCTTCGCCCGAGGCGAGCATGCGCACGAGTTCGTGCTTGTCGCCGCGCGTGGTTTCGAACACGTGGTGGGTCATCAGGTCGGGTTCGGCGGTGGCCGAATCGACCTCGTGCACCTTGGGATCGTGCAGGAAGGTGTTCACCACTTCATCCACGCCGTGATCGAGCGTGGCGGAGAACAGCATGTGCTGGGCGTCGGGCGAAATCTGCTCAAGCAGTCGCTTGACCGGCGGCAGGAAGCCCATATCGGCCATTTCGTCGGCCTCATCGATGACCACGATTTCGACGGACGAGAGCGTGAGCGCCTGCTGGCGCAGCAGGTCCTCAAGGCGGCCCGGGCAGGCGACCACGATATCGGCGCCGGCCTTCAGATCGCGGATCTGGTGGATGTACTTGACGCCGCCGTACACCGTGGTGGTGTTCATGCCGAACGTGTGGGCCAGCGGCATCAGCACGTCGTTGATCTGGTTCGCGAGCTCGCGGGTGGGGGCCAGCACCAGGCCGCGCGGGTGCGGCAGGAAATCGTCGGCGCGGCGCTCTTCCAGGCTGGCCTTCTTGCGGCGCTTGATTTCGTTGCGGAACTCCTCCATCGCGATTTCGCCGAACGAATCGTAGGAACCGAGGCGGGTGACCAGCGGAATGGAGAATGCGAGGGTTTTGCCGGAGCCGGTGCGCCCTCGGCCGAGAATGTCGCGGCCGGCCAGTGAATCGGGCAGGGTGTCGGCCTGAATGGGGAATGCGGTCTTCTTGTCATCTGCCGCAAGCACGCGCACCAGCGGTCCGGGTACGCCAAGTTCGCCAAAGGTAAGGGGGCGGGATTCCGCGCTGTCGTTCATCTGGAAATCAGCGGAATCGTCACGATCATCGAAATTATTACGGGGCACAGTGGCCTTTCATGTCAAAGGTTACGCAAATTACGCAAGCTTTCCGAGCTTAGCGTAAGCCCCCTACTTTGCTTGGTGCTCGCCACACTGTCATCCCACTCTTTACTTATGACCCCATGGGGCGGTAACTCGCCCATGGGGCGGCAACTTGCCCATGGGGCGGTTTGAAGAAATTGTGAAACCGCAGAATAAAGCCATTTTCACCTACCGCCCCATGAGGGTTTTACCACCCCATGGGATATTTGCCGCCCCATGGGTTTTACCACCACGTAAGGCGAGCACCGCTCCATGGAACACGCAAATGGCCCCCACCCGTGAAGGTAGGGGCCATTGTGCAAAAGGGCTGAGCCAAGATACAGCCCAGTAGCCCTAAAACACACTACAAAATATCCGGATCGTCTTTGGCAATAGTGCCGGTTGCCTTGCCAATGGCCTTCAGGCCGTGGTAGGCCACAAGAATCACGATCGTGCCAATGGCAATGCCGTTGAAGGAAATGCCACCAACAGTGAACGCGAATTGGCCGATGGCAATGATCATGGTGATGGCTGCCACCATGATATTCAGCGGCTTGTCGAAGTTGACCTTGTTCTCCACCCAGATGCGGATACCGATCATGCCGATCATGCCATACAGCAGCGTGGTCACGCCACCGAGCACGCCGGCGGGGATCGTGTTGATCACGGCACCGAACTTCGGGCACAGGCTCAGGATCAGGGCAAAGGCGGCGGCGCACCAGTAGGCGGCGGTGGAGTACACCTTGGTGGCGGCCATCACACCGATGTTCTCGCCGTAGGTGGTGGTGCCGGAGCCGCCGCCGAAACCGGCGATGGTGGTGCCGAGACCGTCGGCGAACAGCGCGGTGCCGATCTGGTCGTCATAGTCGCGGCCGGTCATCTGGGAGACGGACTTGACGTGGCCGACGTTTTCGGCAACGAGTACGAGCACGACCGGGATGAACATCGGCAGGATGGTGAAGTCGACCTGCGGCAGACGGAATTCCGGCAGACCGACCCATGCGGCCTTGCCGATGGCTGAGAAGTCGACCTGGCCACGGAAGCAGGCGTACGCGTAGCCGATGATCACGCCGATGAGGATGTTGAGTCGGCCGAGCAGACCCTTGAACAGCACCGCGACGAGCAGCACCGCGACGAGGGTGACGATGGCGGTGTCGGGAGCGACTTTGAAGTTGTTCCACACGCTCGGAGCCAGGTTGAAGCCGATGATGGCCACGATGGCGCCGTTGACGACCGGCGGCATGATGATGTCGATCCACTTGGCGCCCGCGTAATGGACGAGCACACCGATCAGGGCCAGCAGGATGCCGGTGACCATGATGCCGAAGGATGCGACGGCGAGGCCCTTGTGGGCGCTGGCGACGGCCGCGATCGGGGCGATGAAGCCGAAGGACGAGCCCAGGTAGCTCGGCAGCATGTTCTTGTTGATCAGCAGGAACAGCGCGGTCGACATGGCCGTGAAGAACAGGGTGGTGGATGGGTCGAAACCGGTCAGAATCGGCACCAGGAACGTGGCGCCGAACATGGCGATGACGTGCTGCGCGCCGATTTCCGCGGTGCGCGGCCAGGTCAGCCTCTCGTCAGGTTCGACGACCTCGCCGGGCTTCAGCGTTTTGCCGTCGCCGTGGAGCTTCCACGTGAACAGGCCCGCGATTGGATTGGACATGCGATTGTCTCCTAACTCTCTCACGGCACGAAACACGAACACGTGCCGCACAATCACAGGCCATTGTAGCGACTACGCCGATACGTATGGTTTCAAAGTGAGGTAGGGGGCAATCATCACAGCCAGGATACTTATGGACACGATAGGTCACAGATGACGGTCGACGGCATGTACCACGTCCACCAAATCGCCGTTCGACAACACAGGACGTTTGAATTCGCGCCAATCGTCCACCTTCACCACCCAGCGTCCGTCCGTCTCGTCGAGCACCGGGCGTGCCGTCTGCTCCCAACGGAACCGCTTATGGGTGCGCCCAGTCGACGGGTCGCGCCGCGAATAGTGGAAACACGTGCAGTTGGTGATCTTCCATTCGTCGGCGGCCGCTCGATGCATGAACTCCTCGTCGGACAGGTCCTCCAACGTGAGCATCAACGCCAGCATGAGGTCGCCATGGCTGACCATCACCACGGATTCCGCATCCGACTTGCGGTTCAGGGACGTGAGCAGGTTGTGCACGCGGTTCTCGGCCACGTCGGCGATGGACTCGCCCGCCGGCGGACGCCAGTACAGCGGATCGGTGTTCTTGAACATCCAGTTGCGCGCGTAGTTGGTTTTGAAATCGTCCTTCGTGATGGTGTTGATCTCACCCCAGGAGCGTTCGCGCAGCACGCGAGTCTCCTCCCATTTCGCCTTAGGCAGGGCCATCGTGGCCGCCGTCTCACGCGTACGCACGTACGGCGAAACGAGGTAGCGGTCGAACAGCGGCTGCTGCGCGACGAGCCAACGGCCGTCCGCCGGTCGGCCTGCTTGCGTCCGGTGGCGGTGAGCCTCCACGAACGGTCCGGCACGGTGACGTTGTCCTGCGTATACAGCGAGTTGTCACCCTGTTCGCCGGCGCTGATGATGACGTTCGCCTCCGACTCGCCATGTCGGATCACATACAGATCAAGGGGCATTCCCATATTCGTTTATTCCTTCGCTTTCATCCACATCCTGCGCGCACGTTCCTTGTTCCGCCGTTCATTCGGCCGGTGGCGCGCATCATCATTAAATGCTTCCACCGTAGCTGATTCGCGCGTGTTTCGCACGCGCGGACACGTCGATTTCACGATTGGCACACCCGAATTTCGCGGTGCCGTCACCGGCGGTTCACCGCAACCGGCGTGGTAGACGCCGTGATCACAATCACTCCGGCCAGATGCCGTTCTGCGCGTACTTGGTGCGGTACTCCCCCGGCGTCATGCCGGAATGTTTTTTGAACACCTTCGAGAAATGGCTTTGCGACCGGTATGCGAGGATCTGGGCGATCTCGTCGAAGCTGTATTCCGAGTATTTGAGCATGTTCTCGGCCGCTTCCATACGCTTGTCGGTGATGTATTGCGATATGGCCGTGCCCGTTTCGCGTTTGAACAGCTCCGACAGATACGTGGGATTCAGATGCACATGCTCGGCGAGGATGGGCACGGTGATTTTCTCATGCAGATGGTAGTGGATGTAGTCCAGGCATTCGTTGACGGCTTTGGAATGTGTTTCCGCCTTCTGCATGTCGGCCATGGCCCATGTGAAGAAAGTCATCATGTCGGTGTGCAGTCGGCGCACGTCTTCCGGGGTCTTGCAATTGTCAAGATCTTGAATGTACAGATCGGAGGCGTTGTATGCGTCTTCCTCGTCCATGCCACCTTCAATGGCGAAACGCGTGGCCAAGGTAATGGTGGTGACGAAACGGTATTTCGCGTTTTTCAGAGGATCGTCCGACAGATGGCCGTATAGTCCGGAATCCCACAGTTTCGCGCTTTCCGAAATGGCATTGATGTCACCGGAGCGCATCATGTCATACTGCTTCATTTCCTCAACGTAGCGATGGTGGCGTACCCGATCCTCACGTGAAAGAAAGTCCAGATACCCCAGTTTTGCTTCGTCAACAACCGACATGATTCTCCCCCTGTTTTACTGCCGTCCGCTATTTACGATCGTCCAGATCGAATCCTCCTTCAAGGATAAAGCTTTTCAGCAACTTGGTGGCGAGAAGATTCGCAGTGAATTGGGTGACAGAGCTATCCGGCTTGCTGAAAAACGCCTTTGCCAAAGGCTTGTTGATGGACGCTTTCAACTGGTCGAACCGACCAAATTCATTCAGCGTCGCTTCGGTAAGATCAAGCCGCATCATCTCGTTGAGCAAAGCTCCATCCACGCCAAACGCCTTGGTGATCTTCTCCACTTGGCTGTTCTTGGCGTTGTTAGCATAATACGTAATGTAGTCGCGCAGCGTCTTGCCTTCCTCCAACTCGATTTCGCCACGTTCCACATCATGCATGAACAGTTCGGCGTACCGTTGTTCCTCTTGGCTGAGCGAAGCGAACGACTTATGCAATTCCTCCTCAGCTGATGCCAACAGGTCTGGATCGCCTCCGCCAAGCGCCTTGAGCCATTTGGTGAAGTTGGCGTTCATGTAATCCGTATCAATCAATCCTGTATCTATCTCAGTGATATGGCCGTCAAGTTCATATGGCGCTTCCGGACCGCTGCCGGAACCTTCGCCGCTGCTGAACATTTCCTTATACCGCTGTACAAGAATCAGATATGTCCGTTCATCAAGCTTCGGCCGCACAATCTCCACGGATCCATCGTCATGGGTGACGGAATACTCCTGCCGCCCCCAAGTGAATCCTTGCACTTTGGCGGATTCCAGAAAATCATTGAGTTCCACGAACAGTTTTGCGAACTTGCGGCATGCCTCCACCGATTCCGGCAATCGCATGAAATCTTCCACACCTCCGGCACTGAACACGGAAGCGATCTCTTCGAAACGCGCATCCATCAGGCGCACGTTTTCCGGCAGTTTCTGCACGAACAGATCGAGCGGCTTGTCTCCGGAATACAGTTTTACCGCCGCTTCGATATACCCCTTCATGGTGTGTGGCTTGCGGTAGTAGCGAATAGTTCCGAAAGGCTTGTCGGGACCGAACAGTCTGTTCGTACGGCTGAACGCCTGAATGATGTTCTCGTAATCGATGATCTTGTCGAGATACAGCGTGTTGACCCACTTGGAATCGAAGCCCGTCAGCATCTGGTCGACCACGATCAGCAGATCCAGCTGTTCCTCGCGATGCTGATCGACCGTCAGATATGGCCGCTTGTGGGAAAGCCGCGCCGTGATGTCCTTCTTCATCTTCGGCCATGTGGGGATGATGAAATCCTTGCCGAACAGTTCGTTGTAATCGCCGATGATCTCCTGAAGCGCGTCCCCTTTGAGAATCGCGCCGTTGGAGTTATCGACATTGGGGTCGAACAGCGCGGTTACATGCATCTGCGGCGCACGCTCCTTGAACAAGCGATAATAGCTGATCGCCTCGGGAATGGAACTCGTGGCCAGCATCGCATGGAATTTGTTGCCCCTACTCAGCAATGGGAACTGGTCGAGGATATCCTCCACAACCTTGCCCTCATGCGGGGTGCCCTGCGCGTACTGTGCCGAAGTCAGGTAATCCTCAATGCCCTTGATGCGTTCTCCGGCCTGCGTTTCCATAGGTCCCATCGGCATTTGATTCGGATCCATGTAATGGTAGAACACTTCGGCTTTCGCCGGATCCGCTTGGGCTTCCTCAATCGTCGACGCCTTCGCCTTCTCCAATGCGACCACCTGGCGAACGTCCCTGTCTCGGTACGTCAGCACCATGTACGGGTCGAAGCCGAGCACATTGCCGTCACGGATGCCGTCGGCGATGCTGTACCGGTGGAGGCAATCACCAAACACCATTGATGTGGTCGAGCCCTTCTTGCGGTTCTCCTCATGGATCGGAGTGCCTGTGAAACCGAAATACAACGCGTTCGGGAAGGAACGGCGAATATCCTGCAGCATCTCGCCGAATGTGGAACGATGACATTCGTCGATGATGAACACGATGCGTTTGCCGGCGAGCTTCTTCACTTCCTCTTCGGTGATATGCCCCTCGCCTGCTTTGATGTTGCTCATTTTCTGAATGGACGTGACGATAAGCGTGTCCTTCGGGTCGATGCTTGCCAGCTTCGCCTTGAGCACATCCGTGTTTTCCGTACCCTGCACATCGTCGGCATCATCGGCGAACGAACGGTATTCGAGCAACGACTGCGTACCCAACTCGATACGGTCCATAAGGAAGATGACCTTGTCAGCATCTTTCGAGCCGGCAATGAGCTGCGCCGCTTTGAAACTGGTCATGGTTTTGCCCGAGCCGGTGGTATGCCACACATAGCCGCCTGGGCGTCCCGGAGTACCGCTTGGCACCGGCTCATCCCATTTGCAGGTGCGCACACGATCGGAAATGGCGTTCACCGCTTGGTATTGGTAGCTGCGCAGCACTTTGAGGCATCCGTCCGCGGAATCTGCAACCGTGTAGAAACCGATGAGCTGATGAGCCATGGGAATGGACAACAGGTCCGACGCGAACCGTTTCCACTCGTCCTGCCCAACATGTTTGTTCGCCGCTATGGGCTCATTGTTGAAGTCAGCCCAGTGGAAGAAGTAGTTGCTGTTGAAGTCGCCTTCGCCAGGATTGGCGAAGTACACAGCCTCGTCCGGATTCATGGCCACGAAGACCTGCACGAGTCTGAACAGTCCGGTGAACACGCCTTCATGCGCGTATTTGGCGATTTGATTGGTGGCTTGGCTTATGGGAATGCCGCTTTTCTTCAGTTCGATATGGATGACCGGCATGCCGTTGATAAGCAGGCAAACGTCTCCCCTGCGATCGTTCAGCATCTTGTTTTTCGCCGGATACATCGGTTGTCTTGCGATTTGGTACCGGCTTTGCCCCGCTGCTATTTCCTGCCGATCGTAGATCTTCAGGCTGATTTCCTTACCGTAATGAGCCTCGTCCTTGGGATTATCACGTTTAATGGACACGGTCTTGCCGTTAATGAAGGAGTTCAACGCCAATGGCGTGCGCAATGTTTCGATCTGTTCGAGGATCTGCGCCATCTCACCTTTGGTAAGACGCTGCCCATTCAATCGATCGATGCCTTTGTTGTTGTCGAACAGGATGTTGGCCCAATTGCTGATAAGGTCCTGTTCGGTTGGATATTCCAACACGCCATCGGTCCATCCATGGCGCTTCAGCACCGCGACCAGATCGTCTTCGAAATCCGATTCTTTATCGTAGAACATGTTTCATCTCCCCGAATGCACCGCCACTTTCTGAGCCCAATCTTACGAGCGCAACCCCTAACATCCAAGAAGCAACACCACAATACTTACGCTGATGAAGGGTGATGAGCGAGTCCAGACGGTCGAAGAACGCGCCGATTGAAGCCTGCTCAGCAACGGAAGGAACAGACATTGTCATATCCTCTATGGCCGAACGCGAAACAGAAATCACTTTGATTCCCTGCATTAGCGGAAGCAACTGATCATGAAATGCAGGACTGTTCAGGTAGTGCCCAAGATACCCACTAGCGTACTTTCTCATTGGCCGCAAAGGCATCGTATGCAATCCGGAAAATACCTTCTTTCCCGCAGAATTACATAGTTCTGTACATTTTCCAACGGCTGAGTCTTCGGCTGTATCGGCGATGATAACATCACCGTCCTGTAAGCAATCGCAGGTCTGCCTATTTGCAACGGCATCGTTCGCAATTCTCGGAACATCTGCCTTTTCGGCATCGAGGACAGAGCCGTATTTTATTAGGACATCACCATAATGAATGTCAAACACCGTACCCTCACTGTCGCTCAATTCAGCTCGGGACAAAGTATTGTTTCGGAGAAATCCAAGCTCTTCCCCCAGCTTACGCTGTTCCCAAGCGGGGGCAATTAAACCAGGAAAACAGCCGTATTACCGTCAATCTATACGGCTGAGCTTCCTTCTTGTGAGCATTAGAGCGTATCCGAGCAGGTTCCGACCGCGCCATTGCCTCGGATTGAACCTGGCTGGGTCATGCATCGACAGGCCGATACCCCAGATGCGGTCTTTGACGGCGCATTCCGCCAGCAGTGCGGTGCCAGTTACCTCAAGCCGTGCCCCAAGTTCGGCGTTCTGGCTGAATTTGGCGAGTAATCCTTCATAGACCTCGATTTGGCGAACGCCGTTCCACACGTGATCGTCATAACCGGCCACCAGTCGACCAAGGCGTTTGATCTCGGCCACGTCATCGGTTTCGAGGATTCGCGCGGCTGTTTCGGCATCGTTAAAACAGCATGCCTTGCGATGCATCATGTACTGTTCCATCGAGGAGAACCCGACACCGTCCACAACGAAGTGCGACGGATACCAGTTACTCAGGTACCCGTCCTCCTCATCGGGATTATGGAAGCAGATGATATCCGTCATTCTTCGCCGACTTTCCGCACCGCAAGTTCCAGATCGAGATCATGCAGCCCGAAATAGGCTTTCTTCAGGAAGTCCAACGGCACCCTGGTGATCACTTCAGAACTGGGAATACCGTAGAACCATTGGTAGTAGGCGTAGAATTCACCGATCCAATCTGGCATGAACCCTTTAAGCGCCTTGCCGTCCTTCAATTGGTAATGCTCGGTCTCGGTGAAATACTTCCACAGCTCTTCCGCATCCATCGTATTGACGTAGGCTTTGGCCTCGTCAATGCTTTTGCGTGTTTTGCTCGTCATATACGTGGCGATGAAGTCCTCCGTGCTCTTGTTAGGGAACGACTGCGCCACGTAGTCGAAGAGCTTGCCTTGGCTTTCCACCACATCATCCCGGTAGACCTCTGGATATGCCCGCATTGTCATCACCCCTAGAGCAACGTGCTGAACACGTTGGTCACCGTATTGGCATCGGAATCGATGAGATCACGCATGTTCTGCCGCGCCTCAACGTCCCTGTGATTGTATTTGTCGTTGAATTCGCTGTAGCTCACGGAAAGCAAGCCATCGTTGACTTCGCGCAGTTGCCCATATGCCTTTTCGCTTTTGATGCAATATTGGATGCCCAGACCTCCAAGCGACAGCAGTTCCTCCAAGATATCGACGTCCACATTGTCTCGGACGAATTCTTTGGCGATGTAGAAGTACGAGGCGTTCGCACGCCAACCTTTGATGATGTCATAGCTGCTGGTTGCAATGCCGTATTTGGCGATGAATTTTGCGGCAAGCACGCGATAACGCTTGGAATCGGCGGCATCACGATGTTTCATCAGCTCGGCCAGCCAGGCAAGCACGCTATGTTCCTGAAAATCCAGGATGCTCAGCCCATTCGTGTCCAGTTCGTACTGGTGGACCCAGCCATTGGACTCATCCGGCCTGCACACGGCCCATTCCTTGGCGAGCTCGACACTTTTAGTCAGATAAAAACCACGACCGTAGTCATGCTTGTCGTTACCCAAACCGTACTCGGGGGTCACGGATTCGTATGGGGAACCGTGAAATAACGTGATTGTTGCCATGAACACCCCTATACGAACATCTTGTCGAGCATGGATTTCTTAATATTCCGCAGTAATTCGAGCTTACGCTGATGAAGGGTGATGAGCGAGTCCAGACGGTCGAAGAACGCGCCGATTCGGCGCTGCTCGGCGATGCTTGGTACCTCAATAGGCAAATTTTTTGCTGGCTGTAGTGTGAAATGCTTCATCGTTCCTCCAGCAGAAAGAACTCCAATGGCATTCACAACGTTTTGAGTTACAAATGCAGCCACAAGATACCGCGCATCAAGTAACGAAGAATGAGCTATCCGCGCATATAGAACAGCTCCACCCTGAACATATATGGGAGAAGAGTTGCCATTTATTATGGCTTTACCAATTTCTCCACCTCCATTGAATAGAACATCTCCTTTTTCTGGTGCCCCAGTAGCCGCTTTGTAAGCGGCATAGTCTTCTTCATCAATAAAGAGCGCACCTCGGAGATCTTCTTGAGATATGTCACTTGCTCGAATATAGGGAACACCAGCTTCACGCCACAATCGATTAGGGATACGGGCACTATCTTTTATTTCAGTAAGCTCACCCAGCTTACGCTGTTCCCAAGGGTCAGTGAAACCAGCGAAACGAATCTCCGGATACAGGGAACCCCCTTTAGGGAACATCTTGTCGAGCATGGATTTTTTCAGCACGCAAAGCTTGTCATACTTACGCTGATGAAGGGTGATGAGCGAGTCAAGGTGACTCAGCATAAAGCCGATTTTTTGTTGCTCAGGTAAGGACGGGATGAATACTTCAAGGTTCTTAACTATCACCCCCGATAGATTCCCTTGACCACCTTGCAAATAGGTTGTGACAATGTAACCTTTTTGCTTCCTCAGCCAAGCAGTGATGTATCTTGCATCACAATCGTCGCGAGGGAGTATGGCGAGAATAGCTTGGTTGATGGCACCTTTTTGCCTCGATACAGCCACCTCGCCACTTGTCGCTCCGTACAATGCATACAGCACATCGCCGGGTTTGACCATTCTCGCAGAGGATGATTCATATCCTTTTTCCGTAAGAAAGAGTTCAGTCGATTCAGCTGCAATTTCAGCAGACCTGATAAAAGGAATAGACCCACCGTAAAACTCAGATTCTCCAGCAGCGGGCGTACCTCCTGAATAGCTTTCGGTTAGTTCCCCCAGCTTACGCTGTTCCCAAGGGTCAGTGAAACCAGTGAAACGAATCTGCGGAACCAACGCTTTTTCATGCTGTTCGGCCATATCATTCACCCCCGAGCAGTGCTTTGAGCTCTTCCAAACCCGCCATATCGCGAGCATTGCCGGTCAAATCGCCCAGCATTCCGGCCAATTCCTTCTCCGCTTCATCGATTTGGCCGCATACATCGGCATATGTGGTGGCGTATTTGTTCTTCAACGCGTTCACTTTGCCGATGAACTCGTCGATCACGGCATTCGGCAATGCCTCCAGCTGCTTCTGCAATGGTGTGATCCACTTGGCTTCCAGCAACCTTCTGGCTTCGTCATCGCCCAACGCCTTGATCGCATCGCAGGTCTTCTCCTCCAACGCATTTCGCTTGGTTTTGATACCGGACTTCAGTTTCTTTGACTCATCGAACAGCTTTTGGGCCTGCACCAAGCCGCGCTCAAAATCAGAAGCCGGATTCTTGCCGATCGCCTTAACCGCTTTCTTCAACTCGGCAGCAACGAAGGCATCACCGTCCTGATTAACCGCATCACTATTCTGCTTGTCATCCTCATCGAAACCTTCCAAAATGGTTTCAATCTCGGAATCAATGTCCTGCACACGGCGTTCGTCCGCCTCGATCGCGGCCAAATCATCGTGCAGCAGCTCACGCTGAACCAAGTCGAAGGGCAGAACGCGGCCAATCCAGCCATCCTGCACTTCCACATCCTTGCCGCCTTTTTTCTTGATGACCATGTTCGGGTCCACGGCTCTTACCGCATCGAAGCCTTCGGAACCCAGCACTTCCAAATCAATGGAGATACCGTTCCACGCATCATCAAGCTTCTGATAGGCGTCATACGGGTCGATCAGCGCGGTATTGGCGATCATCGCATCCAGTTCCTCGCCAATGGCCGTTTCCTGCCCGAGCGCATCCACCTGTTCGGGATGCTCCACCAAACGGGAGCGTAGGTCAGCAGGCAGGCCGGAAATGGCTTGCCCATACGAGGCAATGAACGTTTTTACATCGGCATTGTTGTGCACCACAGTGGCGATATCATCATGGTCACAGGCATAGCAAGCACCATTATCGCGGAACAGCTCAGCCTTCAGACTCGGCCAGGCGTTCCAATATTCCCCAAGCTGCTCGACCTCGCTCTTCGGAACGCCTCCGAACATCGAAGCGTACACATCCCATGTCTCCGCATTCTCAGACGAATCAACATACCGGGGAATGTTGAGGTTGTAATCATTGGCGCGAATCTCGTCAATGGACACCAAACGGCTGAATTTGGGCACCGTGCGGTTGTTCGACACCACGTCGACAATGCGTTTGATGTCAGAAGCCTGTAGCTTGTTGTTCTTGCCGTCCTTGATGAAATGTTTCGACGCGTCAACAATGAGCACCCTGTCGTCATCGCGTTTCTTGCGCAGCACCATCACGATGGTGGGGATGCCCGTACCGAAGAAAATATTCGCCGGAAGGCCGATAATCGCCTGAATATGGTGGTTTTCAATCAGATTCTTACGAATCTGGCCTTCCTCGCCACCACGGAACAGCACACCGTGAGGCAGAACGATGGTCATGATGCCATCGGCACGCAGATGGTACAAGTCATGGAGCAGGAACGCATAGTCCGCCTTGGACTTCGGTGCTATGCCATAGCTGAAGCGTGGATCGATCTCCTTGTCAGTAGGATCCCAATTCTGCGAGTAGGGAGGGTTGGAAACCACCGCATCCACGAACAACGGATTGTATGTTTCCTCCTTGTTTTCCAACGTGTCGAACCACGGCCAGTCGTCTTCCAAGGTGTCGCCGTTGCGGGCGACGATGTTGTCGGGAAGAATACCGCGCATCACCAGATTCATACGCGTCAGGTTGTAGGTGTTCTCCTTGAGTTCCTGCGCGTAATACATGATGGAATTCGGATTGCCATTGCGCCGAGCCACAGACTGGCCAATATGAATCAGCAAAGAGCCGGAACCGGATGTTGGATCGTAGATCTTGATCTGCTCGCGCCCCTGCAAATGCCATGCGACGATTTCGCTCATCAGCTGGGAGACCTCGGACGGTGTGTAGAATTCACCGGCCTTCTTGCCCGCATTGGCGGCAAAATTGCTGATGAGATATTCGTAAATGAATCCGAGCACGTCATAATCCTGACGGCTATCCATCGGAATGTCCTTAATGAGATAAATCAGGTCTCGTGCGGCCTTGGACTGGCTCCTCGCATCGGTGCCAAGCTTGGAAAGTCCGGTCTGCAGGGTGTCGAAAATACCGTCGAACACTCTCTTACGCGCTGGATTGATGTTGCGGGAGAACGCCGAAAGCGCATCACGCACGTTGGAAATCTCGAAATCGTTGCCCTTTTTGACCCATGTGGAAAACAGGTTGTCATAGGAGATGAAGTAGCCGCACTCATCCTGTACGCCTTCCACAATGTCCGGATTATCCTCCGTAAGCAGCAGCAGGTCATCCTCGGTGAAATCGGTGTCCTTCAAGCGCATCAGCTCGTTTTCTGAAAGGAATTTGTAGAAGATGAAGCCAAGAATGTAATCCTTGTATTCGTTCGCCTCAATCTTGGAACGCATCTTATTGGCGGACTCCCAGATTTTCGAAGCGAGCTGCTGCTTGTTCATCTATCCCTCCTCATTGCGGTGCCGGCAAAATGCGCGGCTCCACGAGCGACTGCACATCTTTCACAAGAATACCGCACCCCCGCTTGGGAACAGCGTAAGCTGGGGGAACTGTTTGAGGAGCATTCCGAAAAAGATCG
>OBVY01001334.1_pt1 | contig 15009 bp, 11 predicted proteins | sample 1538051 | NCBI WGS metagenome assembly OBVY01 (sample SAMEA2580017, study PRJEB22360) | human gut metagenome | biome: human gut; feature: human-associated habitat; material: faeces | place: Denmark | collected 2008/2010 | reverse complement strand
ACCGCATTGACTGGGACCGGTAGCCCATGCCAGCGCCAGCGGCCGGAGCGGCTGCCGGCGGTTCCGGCTTGTTGGCCACAACAGCCTCGGTGGTCAGGAACAGACCAGCGATGGAAGCTGCGTTCTGCAGAGCGGAACGGGTGACCTTGACCGGGTCAGTGACACCAGCAGCCAGCAAGTCCTCGTACTCGTTGGTTGCAGCGTTCAGGCCCTGACCGTCAGGCAGGGAACGAACCTTGTCGATCACCACGTCGCCAGACAGGCCAGCGTTCTCGGCGATCTGCTTGATCGGAGCTTCGATGGCGCGGAACACGATCGCAGCACCGGTTGCCTCATCGCCTTCGAGCTTGACATCGTTCTCGGCCTTGGCAGCAGCCTGAACCAGAGCGACACCGCCGCCCGGCAGCAGGCCTTCTTCGATGGCGGCCTTGGCGTTGCGCACGGCATCTTCGATGCGGTGCTTGCGTTCCTTGGCCTCAACTTCGGTGGCAGCGCCAACCTTGATGACGGCAACGCCGCCAGCCAACTTGGCCAGACGTTCCTGCAGCTTCTCGCGATCGTAATCGGAATCGGTGTTGGCGATTTCGGCACGAATCTGAGCCACGCGGGCAGCCACGTCTTCCTTGGAGCCGCCGCCGGCCACGATGGTGGTCTCATCCTTGGAGACGATGACCTTCTTGGCAGTGCCGAGCACGGACATGTCGACGGAGTCAAGCTTGAGACCCAGTTCGTCGGACACGACCTGTGCACCGGTCAGAATGGCCATATCCTGCAGCATGGCCTTGCGACGGTCACCGAAGCCCGGAGCCTTGACGGCGCAGGACTTGAAGGTGCCACGGATGTTGTTCAGGATCAGGGTCGGCAGAGCCTCGCCGGCGACGTCCTCAGCGATGATCAGCAGCGGCTTGCCGGTCTTCATGACCAGTTCGGCGATGTGTACGACGTCCTGCTGGGAGCTCAGCTTGCCGGAGGTCAGCAGGATGTACGGTTCTTCGAGCACTGCGGTCTGATCTTCGGCGTTGGTCACGAAGTACGGGGCAATGTAGCCCTTGTCGAAACGCATGCCTTCGGTGAAGTCCAGATCCAAGCCGAAACGGTTGTTGTCCTCAACGGTCACAACACCATCCTGGCCAACCTTGTCCAGCGCCTCAGCGATCTTCTCGCCGACTTCCGGATCGGCTGCGGAAATCGTTGCGGTGGCAGCGATCTGATCCTTGGTCTCAACGTCCTTGGCAGCTGCGATGAGCTCCTTGACGATAGCCTCGGAAGCCTTCTCGATACCACGACGCAGAGCGATTGGGTTGGAACCGGCGGTGACGTTCTTCAGGCCTTCGTGCACCAGGGACTGTGCAAGCACAGTTGCGGTGGTGGTGCCGTCTCCAGCAACATCGTCGGTCTTCTTGGCGACTTCCTTGACCAGTTCGGCACCGATGCGCTCGTACGGGTCGTCCAGGTCGATTTCCTTGGCGATGGAAACGCCATCGTTGGTGATGGTCGGAGCGCCGTAGGTCTTGTCGAGAACCACGTTGCGGCCCTTCGGACCGAGGGTGACCTTAACGGTGTCAGCGAGCTTGTCGAGGCCCGCGAGCATTCCCTGACGAGCTTCGTCGTCGTATGCAATGATCTTTGCCATTGTTCCTCCACATATGGCTACACGGTATTATTCCCACTTTCGAAGCGAAGAACGTACCAGCCGTCAGCTGCTAGTTATCACTCCCACTCCTCGAGTGCTAATTGGCAGATTAGCACTCTCAGGCCGAGAGTGCCAAACTCAATGGCGACGGTTGCGCTGTAAGCAAGAAACCAAACCTCATAAAAAACGCCATAATCATTGGAATTTCAAGGAAACAAAAGCCTTGCCCTCACGAGGAGAACAAGGCTTCACATGGTTACCCACGGCGTTTTCAGTCCAGCAACACCACGACAATCGGCGTGACAAGCCCATCGCTCTGCTGCACATTAGAAATCCCCAAGGTCTGGGCGACATTCTCGGCGGTGGCCTTATCGGTTTCGTTCTGATACCAAACCACGGTCTGCGAAGGAACATTTCCCGTCGGATTACTGGCGGAAACGCTGGTGTACCCGGCTTGGACCAGCACATCAGCCTTGCTCTGCGCATAACCGGTGATGTTCGTCGCGTTCACCACGCGCACCTCGGTGCCCGTGTTCACGACCTGCTGTGCAGTGGCGTTATCCGCCTGCTCGGCGTTCTGATCGGCGTTCTGATCGGCGTTCTGATCGTTTTGCTGCGAGTCGGTCGACGAACCGGCATTGGATGCGTCCGTCTTATTGCCGGAAGCGGAATCGGAATCGGATTGGGACTTGGACTTGCTCTCGCCGCTCTTGCTCTTTTCGGTACTTGAAGTGGTCGGACTCTCCTGCGACGACCACGGCATCTTCAGATTGTTGATCTCACCCGAGTAAACGCCCCAGAACAGTAGACCCGCAAGCAGCGCCACAATGATGACAATGACGTACGGCATGGCACGGGACGCTGCAGAACGCGCACCACGATGAACACCCATAGGCCCCGCCGGAGGATTGTCGTACACATCCTTCTCGTAGGAATCGTAGGTCTCCTTGTCCTGCTTAGCCATATTGCAAACCTCGTTTCTCACACACTTATCTGCCAAGTGTACCGACCACCTCAGTCAGAATGCAATCGAACCGCATTCCCACCCTATTCCACACGCCCGTGAAACCATCCCGCGAAAACCAGACCACGTCAATCGTCAGGACCGCAACACGTCGTACAGTAAGGTTCATGACACAAGCGCACATCAAACCATTGAAAGACCTCGTGGAGCCCGGATGGGCGAACGCCCTCGCCGAAGTCGAGCCACAGGTGCACCACATGGGCGATTTTCTCCGAGGGGAGATCGCAGCCGGACGCCGATACCTTCCGGCCAGCGCGAATATTCTACGCGCGTTCACCATTCCGTTCGACAGCATCAAAGTGCTTATCGTGGGACAGGACCCTTACCCCACCCCCGGGCACCCGGTGGGACTGAGCTTCTGCGTGGCACCGGAAGTCAAGCCGATACCTCGCAGCCTGGCCAACATATACAAGGAACTGACGGATGATCTCGGTATCCCTATGCCCGCGAACGGCGATCTGACGCCTTGGACGAGCCAGGGCGTCATGCTGCTGAACAGGTGTCTGACCGTCGAAGCAGGCAAGCCCGGCAGTCACCAAGACAAAGGATGGGAGATCGTCACTGACGCTGCGATCAGGGCGCTCAACAACCGCCGCAATCCCGACGGCAGCGCCAAGCCTTTGGTCGCTATTCTGTGGGGACGCAAGGCGCAAACGTTGGAGCCGCTGCTCACCAATGCGTTCATCATCTCGTCGCCCCACCCAAGCCCCATGTCAGCACGATATGGATTCTTCGGATCCAAGCCGTTCTCACGCGCCAATCAAGCGCTCATCGCCGCAGGTGAAAAGCCTGTGAATTGGTCCCTTCCGTCAGCTTAACCCGTTACAGTAGCAATCATGGCTTTATTCCCTCCAAAAAATCCGGCACCGGCCCCGGTCCCCATTCCCATGCCGGTCGTCAGCAAACCAAGCACGTTGTCTGCGGAAGACATCAACCGCGCGAAGCAAATCGGCGCACGAATCCGCGCACGCTTCGCACAGACCTTGGTAGGGCAGGACAATCTTCGTGAATCGCTGATCACCACACTGGTGGCAGGCGGCCATATTCTCATCGAATCCGTGCCTGGCCTGGCCAAGACCACGGCAGCGCAAACGCTGGCTACCTCTGTGTCCGGATCGTTCAAAAGGGTGCAGTGCACCCCAGACCTGATGCCGTCAGATCTGGTGGGCACCCAAGTCTTCGATTTCGCCACACAGAAGTTCTCCACGCAGATCGGACCCATCCACGCCAATTTCGTGCTGCTCGACGAAATCAACCGTTCGAACGCGAAAACACAGTCGGCCATGCTTGAAGCCATGGCCGAAGGAGCCACCACCATCGGGGGCCAACGCATTGCGTTGCCGAAGCCTTTCATGGTCATCGCCACGCAGAACCCCATCGAGGAGGAAGGCACGTTCAACCTTCCTGAAGCGCAGATGGACCGTTTCATGATGAAGGCGGTCATGACCTATCCGACCGCTCAGGAAGAGCAACGCATGCTCTCCATGCTTACCCGTCGCGGTTCCGACACCTTCGATTCACGAGTACTCACCGGAGATGTCGTATCCATCAGCGATGTAGAATTCCTGCGCTCTGTCGCCCGCCGCGTGCATGTTTCCGACGCGATCATGAAATATGCGGTCGATATCGCGGCCACATCACGAGGGGCAGGCACCAAGCCGGTACAGGGACTGTCCACGCTGGTGCGTCTCGGAGCTTCGCCGCGCGCATCCATCGCGCTGATCCGTATCGGACAGGCCAACGCGCTAATGCAGGGACGCGACTATGTGGTTCCGGAAGATGTCAAAACCTTCGCCCATGAGGTGCTGCGCCATCGCATTCTGCTAACGTTTGAAGCTCTTGCCGACGGCATCACCAGCGACCAGGTGGTGGACTCCATCGTTCAGGCGGTTCCCGTTCCATGATCGACGCAATTCGTTCCGAAGATCCGATCCGCAGCAAGATCGAGGCTCTCGGAACCACGTTGAGTCTGCCGACCGTCCGTAAAGCGCTTGGCATTCTTGAGGGAGCGCATGCGTCGGACAAACGTTTCGGCGCCGACGATGTCATGGACATCCGCGTCTACGAGCCCGGAGACGAAGCGAAACGGATTGATTGGAAGACCAGTGCCCGTGTTGGCCGTCCAATGGTGGTGCAGCGGGAACGCCCATCCACCTCGCGAGCCTGGCTTTTGCTCGATGTCGGACAGGAGATGACCGGCACCTGCGTTTCCGGTGAGCAGGCGCACCAAGTCGCAGCCAACGCCTTGTGCATGTTCGCCTCGCTCAGCCTGCGCCGAGGAGACGAAGTGTCCATCGTGTTCGGCGACGCAGGTTCGATCACTCGCGTGCCTTTTAATGGCGGACTCGCGCAATTCGAGCAGACGTTGGACAATGCATTGCAACGTGATTGGAGCAAGCCCCGCAATATCGACGCCTTGCTGAAGTATGCCCGCCGCATTCGCGATAGGGATGCGCTGGTCATACTCGCCACTGACGAGCACGCACTTGAGGAACGTCATATGGAATCCATTCGCAGGATCGCGAGAACCCACCCGATGGTGCTTATCGACGTGGCCACCATCAATCCATTCGACGACGCACAAGCGCGCGCAGTGTTCAACGCGAACAACGATCGTCGCGTCCCCGCATTCCTACGCACTGGCAAAACAGCGCAGGAGGTTCGCACGCACCGCGAATATCTGTCCGCATCCGTCCGGCATGAGTTGAATCGTTGCGGTTCCACCGTAATCCGCGCCGATTCAAGCGAACGCATGTTCCGCGAATTCGTTCGGATGGTATCCGTTTCCCTGGCCCGCTCCACGCGCAATCAGCTGAAAGCCCCGTCCGCACTCACTCTGGGAGGCAAGGCATGATCATCACCTTGTCCGACAACGGTTTCGACACGATGGATCCGATTCATATCGAAACGGGTCTGGGCATCGTCATCGCAATGTGCCTCGCCATCGCCGTGGCACTCGTCATTCTCGTGGTGTGGCTGTCACGTCCGAACCGTAAGCCCACGAAGACAGTCAATCACGGACGTCATGATGCGGCCACGGGCACGTCGGTATGGCACGAACGCATCGATGATGTGGTTACCCGTCACGCCAAAGGCGATCTTACGAGGGAGAACGCGTTCGCTCTGCTTGCGGCCATCGCAAGGGATTTTGCATCCGCAGCCACCGGCAGCGATGTGCGCAGCCAAACGCTCACCGATATTGAAGCGACTCCACGCACGACAGGCAATCAGCATGGTCTCACCTTGCTCAGACAGACCATCGAAGCGTTGTATCCGCCGGAATTCGCTGATGCCGAACGCAATCACACTGCCAGGGAGGCCACCGTCGAACAAGCCGGAGAGTGGGTTGCCAATCTTGTGGAAAGGTGGCGATGAATGGAATTGTCATGGCACTGGCCGTGGGCCGGTTTCGCAGGTCTGATTGCGGCATTGGCCGTCATCGCCGTCATGGTGCTGGTCGACGCGAAACGCAAGCATGCCGATACCGGATCCGCACGAACGTTCAGCTTAGATGACGATCTCAACACCGAAACCGCGTCGAAGCTGTTCCGGCAGTGGCGCACGCTGTCACGTATGGCCGCTGTCCTGCTGGTGGCCGCGTTGGTATTGACGATAGCGCTGATGGCACGCCCCAGCACCGTTGATAAAGGAGAGGAACGCGCAAGCAGCCGCGATATCGTGCTGTGCTTGGACGTGTCTGGATCGACGTTGCCTTACGACCGAGAAGTGATCGACACCTACCGCAGATTGGTTGATAGTTTCAAGGGCGAACGCATCGGATTGAGTATTTTCAATTCCACGTCACGTACCGTGTTTCCGTTGACCGACGATTATGAGCTGGTATCCGAGCAGCTCGACAAGGCCAGTACGATACTGAAGGGTGTTGAATCGCAAGATGATATCGACAAGATGAAAGACAGCGACTATCAGGCGATTTCCGACTGGCTGGAGGGCACTCAGAATCGCAAGGACGCCACTTCCCTGATCGGCGACGGCGTAGTGAGCTGTGCGGCCATGCTGCCCGGTTTCGCCTACGGCAGCGCCAATGCGGACAACTCGTCCCGTCAACGTGCCGCTTCCATTGTGCTCGCCACCGATAATGTCGTTTCAGGAGATCCGACATACACGCTTCAGGAAGCACTCGACCTGACCAAACAGGCGGAAATCACGGTTGACGGGCTTTTTTCCGGACCACAGCAAAGCGAATCGGAGCAGGCCACCAGTCAGTTCAAATCCGAAGTCGAATCACATGACGGTGTGTTTCTCACGCAATCGAACGGCGCTTCCGTTTCCGAACTGGTCAAACAAATCGAATCACGTCGCAGCCAGGAAAGCGCGTCAAGCAGCAAGGCCGCCATGTCGGACGCGCCTGGATGGTGGACATTGGCGCTGGCTGTGGTAATGGTGTTCTGGCTGATATTGGCTTTGGGGGTGGAGGGGGGAATAATTTTACGATTTCCTTGACCGCTTTGGGTTGGCCTGTCGGCTTGGCGGTCGCCGTGGCCATGCTGGCTTGCGCAGTCGCACAGATCGTGCTGCATATCCGCAGACGAGGGCAAAGCGACGAAACCGTCTGGGCTTGTGTAAGACGTTCACTTGCCTGTATGCTCGTGGCCGTTATGGCATTGACTCCAAGCATCGTCTCATCCACGAATAGCCGCGCGATCAACACCACCGATGTGGTGGTGGCGGTCGACGTGACCGGTTCCATGGCGGTCAAGGACGCGCAATACGGTTCCGACGAGCGACTCAGCCGTTTGAATGTTTCCAAGCAAGCCGTGAAGGACATCACCGCCATGTACCCAAATTCCAGTTTCGCAGCATTGCGATTCGGAGCTTCGGGAACATTGGATGTTCCATTGACACCCGATTCGAAAGCGATCGACAATTGGGCGGATACGCTCGCGCCGGAATCGACTTCCGTTTCGGCCGGTTCGACTTTGGATGTGCCGATCGACCAGTTGCTGTTGACATGCAAGTCGATTCATGAGCAGCACCCGGATGATGCGATTGTGCTGTACCTGATTTCGGACGGCGAACAGACATCTTCGAAAACACGTCGTACGTTCTCATCACTACGCCGCTACCTTTCCGACGCGTTCACCATTGCCGTCGGCAGCGAACAAGGGGGTAACATCCCCATGACCGGCGATAGCGTGAACGAAGGCGACGGACAGTGGGTCACCGATCCGGAAACCGGCGAACCTGGCGTATCACGCATGAACGCCGACGATATGAACACCATAGCCGACGAACTCAGCGGAACCGCCATCCAACTCAACGCGACAACAACCATGAACGGCGGAGCCTCCAAAGAGGCATCCGGCCAATGGCGTGTCACGCACACCACCAAACAACGCACGAGAACCGTCGCCGTGGTCTGGCCGTTCGCCATTGCCGTGGCGCTGCTGCTGGCTTTCGAAGCCGGAGCATGGATCACGCAATCCAGGAGGCTGCTGTGAACATGACCGTCAAAGCACGCGCATCCTTGCCTGTTCGTATCATCATCGCCGTCATCGCGGCCATTTCAATCGCCGTGGGCGCGCTTGCCATAGTGAATCTCGCTTCCGTAAGCAACTACAATCAAGCCACGAACAGCTTGAACGCGAATATCAAGGCCAGCCAACAGCAGGACGCCGATTTCGACAAATTACAGACCCAACAGCAGCAGACCGACGCCCAATTCCGTGAAGCCGGAGCGGCAGGCGCGTTGTTGTTGCCAAACGTGCGTTCATCCATCGAACATAACGCCGCCGTCTCGGCAAGACTGACCGAATCCATACGCAAGAAGATCCAGTCAATGCAGGATTCAGGAAAATCCGATACCGGCACTGCCATCGAAGGTGAGCAGTCCATCACCGACGGCAATCAAGGCAACGGAAGCACATTGACCGACGAGCAACGTCAGAAAGTCGAGGAGCTTCTGGCGCAGAACGCGCAATCCACCCAATCCGATTCCAATGATTCCGGTTCTGCCGCCAAACAGGATTCCGACGGAACGTCCTCACCTGCAAAACCTTGGTAAGGGGACTTGCTTCAAGCAAGTTATCCACAGGCATGCCGACGTGCTCTCGTTGATTTTCCAACGACGACACGCCGGCAACTTGTTTTTTGACCATCCTCCGACCACAGGTCTCGTTCTCCACGCCACGGCAGCCGCCCGATGTGTTCCAATACAGCTATGAACACTTCAATCGCATACCCGTTCGTCCCCTCACTGGGCTACGACCCCATCAACGCCCTGACCTCGATGCCAGGCATGCCCTGCCATTGTCGTACCGGCATACGCGTCACCCAAACGCTGATCAACGCCAGACTCACTTCCGCATCGCGACGCCTCGATGATCTTGACGCCGCGCTCGCATCCTGTTCGCTACCCAATTGGGCGGGAATCGCCGCCGAATTATATCGCGCGCGGCTCGATGAGTTACGCAAGCAATCCTTGGCGTTGCGAGACGCGCTCAACGACACCTCACGCATCCTATGGTCGGTAGGTGCGGTATGAGCTGGCAAGTGACCGCCAGAGTCAGCGGCGGATGCAAATATTCCACAGAGGAAACCGAAGCATATCTGCGTGCCGCGAAAGCGCTCAGCCATGCGGCCGACGAGCTGAACCGCGCCCATGACTCGTTTCGGGCATTGAGGCTTCAGCTTTCCACTTATCCCTATGCGTCATCGGCCGTCGTCCTGCTGTCCGGATCAAATTCCTACTGCAATGCCGCAGATCATATCGAATTGCCGTACGATCAACTCATCGAACGTTGCGACGGCCACGCGAGCGCACTGGGAGCTATGGCGGCACGATTGTCTGAATTATCGGCCTTGATCATTCGTGCGCAATCTCTGTATTCCCAAGTCGATGACGCCGGTAGAAGGGTTTTGAACGAACTTCTGCAATTGACGATCACATCATTCCCGAAGGAGTCGATACTTGCTGGCATGGCCATGTCTGCCTTGGGATATGTGATGGGTTCCATCAACGAAGGCAAATCCAACCCCATCTACCTATTGGATTCGTTGGATTGGGCGCAGGAAGGCATTATGGGCGCGGCCGGCGCCGCGCTCAGTGGATACGGAAAAGTCGCAGGCCTGTTGCATGCCGACGAAGTCAACCATGCGGCCGGCACCATTTCCAAAACATCCTCGCGTGGCTACAATCTGATTCAGGGCAACAACCTCACCGTCACCCGAGTCCGACCGAAAACCGAAGTGGTTCGAGAATCACATAGCGTGGGCGAAGCGATGGAAGATCTTCGGCGTCTCGGCGAGGAACGTCTCGGCAAAGCCGATCTCAACAGCGGGCTTGAGTACGGTACCATCGCCATCTCTAAATACCGTAGAACCGATGGCACCAACTCATGGCTCGTCACCATTCCCGGCACCGACGGCAAGCGGGATTCCCCGTTCGGATGGCCGCAGAACGTTGAGCTTATGAGCTCCGATAGCAAGCAGCGTATGGAGGCGGACAGCGCACGCATGGTGCAGGAAGCCATGAAGCAGGCCGGCATCAACTCCGATGAGCCGGTCGCGCTGATCGGTCATTCGCAGGGCGGCATCGTCGCCGCCACCATCGCATCGGATCTGAAGGACGATTATGACGTCAAACATGTGGTCACCGCCGGATCGCCCGTAGCCAACCATCCGATTCCAGACAAAACGTGGGTGACCAGCGTGGAGATGGACGACGAGCTTGTGGCAGCCCTCGACGGCGCGCCCAATCCCAATTCCGAACATTGGCTGACCGTACGCGGCACCGCAAGCAAGTCCGACAACAATCCGAAATCAACGTTCGCGGGAACTCCCGTCATAGACGCTCCCGACAACAAGGAGATCACGCATTGGCTGAAATATCATCAAGCCGCATATCAGAACGCAACCGATATGGGATCGTCCGCCGTGAAAACCCACGAACGACATTTCGATGAGATTCTCGACGGCGACCTGCAGGAGGTCATGTATTTCGAAGGTCGTATGAGCAAATGAAAGCACACAGCGGCCATGCCGCAGCCGAGCAGAACCGATAACGCACGATAGGCGACATCCACCGAGCGGACAGATACCCGGATCTCGTTTACGGCTGAACGTATGCTGTTACCTATGAAGCTTACTGATATCTCCCCTGCAATCGCATTGACTCCTCTTGACGGCCGCTACCATGGGCAGACCGCTCCGCTTGTCGAATATTTGAGCGAACCGGCATTGAACCGCGAGCGCATGCGCGTGGAAGTCGAATGGATGATTCTGCTTGCCAACGGTTTTGAAGGCAACGGCAATCAAACCATCGTTCCGGGCGTCAAGCCGCTTACCGATGAGGAGCAGGCGTTCCTGCGCTCCATCCCTGAGGATTTCGGCGCCGAAGGCATCGCTCAGCATGCCGCTCATGAGGCCAAAACCCATCATGATGTGAAGGCCGTGGAATATTACATCGACGATCAGCTTGACAAGGCCGCCGATGTGCTCGGCCATGAAACCCAGCTGACCGGGCTCAAGACCCTGGTGCATTTCGCCTGCACGTCCGAAGACATCAACAACCTGTCCATTGCCCGCTGTGTGAAGAACGGCATCGAGAACGTGTGGCTGCCGGGCGCGCAGGCCATCCTCGACCATCTGGCTCAGAAGGCCGAGGAATACCGCGACAAGGCCATGCTGTCGCTGACCCATGGCCAACCGGCTACCCCAACCACGCTGGGCAAGGAGCTTGCGGTGTACGTGTACCGCCTGAACCGCCAGCTGAACAAGGTCAAGTCTCAGGAATATCTCGGCAAGATCAATGGCGCTACCGGCACGTTTGGCGCACATCTGGCCGCATGCCCGGATGTGGATTGGGTTGCCGTCTCCCGTGAGTTTGTCACCAACCGCATGGGTCTGACTTGGAATCCGTTGACCACGCAGATCGAATCGCATGACTGGCAGGCCGAGCTGTACGGTACCATCAGCCACACGAACCGTATTCTGCACAACCTGTGCGTGGATGTATGGATGTACATCTCCCGTGGCGTGTTCGCCCAGGTTCCCGTCAAGGGCGCCACCGGATCCTCCACCATGCCGCACAAGGTCAATCCAATCCGTTTCGAAAACGCTGAGGCGAATCTGGAGATCTCCTGCTCGCTGCTTGACACCTTGTCCGCAACGCTCGTAGAGTCCCGTTGGCAGCGCGATCTAACCGATTCCACCACGCAGCGCAATATTGGTTCCGCACTGGGCTATTCCGTGCTGGCACTCAATAATCTGATGGGCGGCCTGAATTCCATCCATCCGAACGACATCGCCATCGAAGCCGAGCTGGACTCCAACTGGGAAGTGCTTGGTGAGCCGATTCAGACCGCCATGCGAGCCTGCGAACTGGCTGGGCTGCCGGGCATGGACAAGCCGTATGAGAAAGTCAAGGAGCTCATGCGCGGCCATGAAATCTCCAAGGAGGCCGTCGAACAGTTCATCGACCAGCAGGCATTCGACGATGCCACAGCGGCCCGCTTGAAGGCGCTGACTCCGGCAACATATACCGGTGTCGCCGGCAAGCTGGTAGATTTCGACCGCTGAACCACAACTGTCGAATAAGCGCTAAAAACCATGCATTTTGAGGGTGGCCACGTATTTCGTAGCCACCCTCAAGGCGTATTATCGAATGCAGTGGGGCAATGTGACCCACCTAAAGCCAATCTCATACGTATGGAGCAAGTCAACAGTGTCTCACTCCCCCGAAGCTAATAAGCCCAAGCCGCATATCGACGATGTGCCACCGAAGCGCAGCCGCGATTTCGCCGATTTGACGCATGCGTTCTTCGCGCTGGCGCTCGGCATAGGCGTAATCCTGTTCTCCGTGTATCTGCACGGCACCGCATCCGGCGTGGAATCCGACGTTCGCTCCGCAAGACGTGTGGTCAGCTGGCTGATGGATGTGCCATCCTCCCTGCTGCAGCAACTTGCCATCGTATGCATCACAGTCAGTGTGCTCATTCAGCTGCTCGCTTCCAAAGAATGGCTGCAAAGCGTGGTTTCCGTAGTGTCCCTCATCTTCGGATTCTTCACGGTATGGGGCGTATCCGCGCTGATCAGCAATTCCGGCAATGCCATGCTAATCATTCCGCTGCAATCCAACAGCACATCCGTAGGCACCGGACTGCTTCCCGATTTTTACGCCGCCATGGCGTCGTTCCTCACCGTTTCAGGCCCGCGTCGTATCCGCTCATGCACCAAATGGGGATGGAATGTACTGTACGCCGTAGCAATGCTGATGGTTGTGCTTTCATGGAATTCGCTGGCCGGTGCCATTGCATCCTATGCCATAGGCCGTGTTATAGGCATGCTGATTCGCTTCGCCATCGGCACGCAGAACAATGGCGCTTGGGGCACTCAAATCGAGCAATCGTTGCGTTCCATCGGCATTGACGTGTCACTGCTTACACGCAGAGTCGCCCCATACGTCGATTCAGGAGTATTGAAGGCCACGTTGGATGATGATCTGATCGAAAACTCCCGTATTTACGATGTCGTCGATTATGAAGGCACGCAATACACCGTTTCCGTGCTCGACAATCAGGTACATGCGGCCGGTTACCTCAATCAGGTGTGGCAGTGGCTTCGCCTGACCGGTGTTTCCATGCGCCGCGATCGTTCCTCCGTTGACGCCATGCACCATCATTACGCCATGATTCTTGGCCTATCCAATGCCGGCTTAGAAACTCCGAACGTGTACGGTGTGGCTGATTATGGAGAATCCTCCATTCTGGTGTTCCACCGCAACCACATGCCGCTGGAATGCAACCAAAACACCATGTCCGACCATGATATGGAAGCATTCATGGAATATCTCACAGCAGCGCATCGCCATGGTTTCACACATCGGCGCATCACACCCGACACCTTGTCTCGTATGGAGAACAATCAACCGGTGATTGCCGGATGGCAGAATGGCGATTATGGCAGCGCATCGCCAAACTTCGCCCTCGACAAGGTACAACTTCTCGTATTGCTTGCGACGTTGAACGGCGTCGACCGTGCGGTCGCCTGCGCTCGCAGAACCTGGGGCGATGAGCAGCTGATTAATCTGGCGCCTTTTGTGCAAAAAGCCGCCGTTCCAGCCGCAACGCGCGCACTACCAGGTTGGGATAAGAAGATGCTTGCCGATCTGCGCACACGAATTTCCGCGCTTGCCCCGCAGAATGCTGCGGATTCGATGGAAAAAGTCACGCTATCGCGATTCAGCTTCCGCTCCTTCTTCGCCATCGCCTTGCTGGTGGTTGCCGTATATGTGGTGTTCACACAGATCCAGCCGGCCGAGATGATCAAAGCGGTCAGAGACGCGAATCTCGCTATGGCCCTGGTTTGCGTTGCTCTCGGTTTTATTGCATGGCTTGGTTCCGCCATTACCTTAGGCGTGTTCATGGATTCCGACAAACGCAATACGATCGGCTTGTATTGCTCTCAGATGGCATCCGGCTTCACCGCCGTTTCCATGCCGGCCGGTGTTGGTCCCGCGTTCGTCAACCTTCAGTTCCTACGTAAAAGCGGTTATCGCAGTACCGCCGCGACGGCGGTTATGAGCGCGGTCTGGGCCGTGCAGGGAGGCACCACCATCGTGCTGCTGCTGACAATCGGCCTGTTCACGGGGCGCAACACCTTGTCCGGCATGATTCCGACGAATACGCTGATCATGGTGATTGCCCTCGTCGCACTGGTTGTGTCGGCAGCCATGGCGATTCCTCCGGTACGTCATTTGGTGACCGAGAAATATCTTCCGATGGCAAAGGCTTATGCACGCAATCTAGTCGACGTTCTCGCACGCCCGAAAGAACTGGCTTTCGGCATAGCGGGCGCATTGGTGCTCAACCTTGCGACCGGACTGGGCTTCTGGGCCGCGTTGATGGCGTTTGGGTGCCACGCGAATCCCATAGAAACCACGTTCATCTTCCTACTTGCCAACACCTTGGGTTCCGCAGTTCCCACACCTGGTGGCCTAGGTGCCGTGGAAGCCGCGCTGTCGGTGGCGTTTACCGCCGTGGGCATCCCCTCCACCATTGCTGTCTCCGCTACTCTCGTCTACCGAATCGCCTTCTACTGGCTGCGAATTCCGGTCGGCGCACTGGCTATGAAATGGCTCGACAAGCACAATTTAATCTGACAAATGCCCCCGTACGCTTTGATTTCCCCCCCGATTTTCAAAAAAAGCGCCTAAAGCCCTTATAAAACGCCGTTTTCCTCATAACAGTGCGCTAATATCATAGAGAACGTGGATGTTCGTAATCAGAATGTCCCCTGATCCAAGAAGGATGCTTTATGGCATACAACAAGTCTGATCTCGTCTCGAAGATCGCTCAGAAGTCCAACCTGACCAAGGCACAGGCTGAGGCAG